>Ga0207651_10000599_pt1 | contig 15182 bp, 13 predicted proteins | sample KBSM23metaG_FD_184328 | JGI IMG/M metagenome (GOLD analysis project Ga0207651, IMG submission 184328) | Miscanthus rhizosphere microbial communities from Kellogg Biological Station, Michigan, USA - KBS M2-3 metaG (SPAdes) (version 2) | ecosystem: Host-associated > Plants > Roots > Rhizosphere >... | reverse complement strand
GCGCCCAGGTACGTGAACGCCAGCGCTCGCCGGGCGGCAACAGCCGTGCGGCCGGCTCCTTGGACGCATCCAGGACTCGAGAGAGGCGCCAGAGCTCCGCAAACCGCGCGGAGAAACGCTGCCGGTCTAATCGATCCCTCCTTCTCAACCGTCAGGCCTGGCAATGGTCAGAGTCCGCCGAGAGGCGGATACCAGGACAGAGCATGCTCAGTCGATCTCCGTGCCCTCGATGAGAAACGCCACCCGCACATGCGCCCGGTACTCATCGAGATTCTCACCCCGAATCCCAGTCGACACGATGTCCACCGCGCGGATGTTGCGCAGCGTGCCCTGCGCCTGGGCAAGCGCCTGCCGGGCCGCGTCGTCGGTGGACGTCTTCGAGCTGCCGACCAGCTCGATGATCTTCACGACAGCCATCTCTCTCCTCCTCCCAGATCCCCTAGTCCGCCCTTGGCGCCGACGCCCTCGAGCAGCGCCGCGCGCTGCCAGGGGGGAGTCGCCGGCTCCGCCTCGCCGGCGGGTGTCGCGGTCTCGGCGAGGAACAGCTCGACCGCGGCGGCGATCGCCGCCGCCTCGTCCTCGTTGGGGATCGCCGCCATCCGGCAAGCCTAGATCACTGGATCAACCATGGCCGGAGTGGCAACCTCACGGGCAGCCTCGACTCCCAGGTACGGAGTAAGGGCGAACTCGACGATCTCCTCCAGGAGGCCCTCGAGCTCGTCGGGCCGCCCGGCGACGATGCGCTGGTAGACGACCCAGAAGATGCCGCCCACGATCGTCTCCTCCAGCGTCGGGGGCAGGCTCTCGCCCTGGGCGGAGTAACGGCGGCCGATGCGGAAGAAGGGCACCACTGCCCGCACCGTCCGCTCGTAGCGCTCGGCGGCCGCCGGGCCGGCCGAGAGCGACTCGACGACGAAGACGCGCGCCAGCGCCGACTCGCTGGCGACGAAGGCGAGCAGGGCGCCGAGGCCGGCGCGAATCCGCTCGGGCCAGCCCGGCGGGGCGGCCCTGACGACCTCGCTGATGCGCCGCATCGCTTCCTCCCCGGCGAGGTCCGAGGCGGCCAGGAAGCACTCCTCCTTGTTGGCGAAGCTTTCGTAGAACGTGTTGCGGGCGACGCCGGCGCGCTTGACGATGCCGGCCACGGTGACGTCGCGATAGCCCCTGTCGACGACCTCTTCCGCCAGGGCCAGCACGATCCGGCTCCGCTGGTGGTGCAGGACGAACTCGCGCGAGATCAGCTGTCGCCCGGGCGGCGTTGCGCCAAACGTGGATCGTTCGCGAGGGGGCGGATCGAGCGCCGCACTGACGTCCTCAGTCAAAACCGGGGAATTCTGGACGACAGTCACGCGTGTATACAAACATGTTCTTACAAGTAAATCAACCCTCGCGGTGGCTCAAAAACGCGGTCCATGCCTGGTCAGGTCGCAACACGAGCCACAAAGGCAAATCTCGGTTCCCAAAGCTTGCCTAACCAGAGAATCGAACGTACTATCTTCGCGAGGCGACCCCGTGACGGACGGACCTGGCGAAGACCCGCAGATCTCCGATGCGCCGACGGTGGTCAAGACCCCCTGGGGCGACGCCACGACCCTGCGCGATCGCAAGCTGCGACCGGGTCGCAGGCTTCCTCACGAGGAGGTCGCGCGCAACCAGCGCGAACGCCTCTTCGCCGCCCTCGTCGCCGTGGTCGCGGAGAAGGGCTACGAGGCGACCCGGGTCGCCGACCTGCTGGAGCTCTCCGGTGTCTCGCGCAGCGCCTTCTACGAGCACTTCGCGGACAAGGAAGAGTGTCTGCTGGGGGCGCTGGGCGAGTTCGTCGCCCCCGCGACAAGATCGCTGGTCGGAGAGGGCGGCGACGAAATCCCGAGCGAAGAACGAGTGCGGGAGGCGTTCGAAAGCCTGATCCGGATGATCGTCGACCAAGCGCCCGCGGCGCGGCTTTGCTTCGTCGAGATCCATGCCGCCGGCCCCCGGGCGGTCGAGCAGATCGATCGCACCCTGGACGCCTTCCAGGTCTTCGTCGCCGAAACAGTGGAACGGATGCCGAACCGCGAAAACCTGCCGCCGGAGGTGATCAGGGCATTTATGGGCGGCGTCAGGAAGGTGATCCACACCCGGCTCTACCACGACGAAGAGCAGGAGCTGGTCGAGCTGGCGCCGCAGCTGTGGGACTGGGTCCAGTCCTACCGGTCCCCCCCGGCGCCGCTCCGCCGCCCCCGCAACCGGCCGCCGCGGACGTTCGACCGCGGGACTTACGAGCCCGCCGAGCGGATCCTGAGGGCGCTCGCCTCGGTCGTCGCCGAAAAGGGCTATCCGGCGATGACCGTCAACGACGTCGCCTCGCGAGCCTCGATCTCCCTCTCGACCTTCTACTCCCATTTCGCCGACAAGGAAGAGGCGATGCTCGCCGCGGTCGACAGCGGCTCGGCTCAGATGCTGGCCACCACCCTGCCGGCCTTCCGCCGCGCGTCCGACTGGGCCCACTCGGTGCGCGGCGCCTTCGGCGCGATGCTCGCCTTCTGCGCCGCCGAGCCGGAGTACACCCGGCTGGGCGCGATCGAGGTCTACGCGGCCGGCAGGCGGGTCCTGGAAAAGCGCGACGAGGTGATCGCGGGGATGGAGATGCTGCTCGCGCCCGGCTACGAGCTCAACCCCGAGGTCCCCCCGATCGCCGCCGAGGCGATCGGGGGCGCGATCTACTCGATGATCTACGAGCAGGTCCGCAAGGGCAGCATCGAGTACCTGCAGGAAATCGCCCCCCTGGCGACCTACATGACGCTGACGCCGTTCATCGGGGCGGAGGAAGCCTGCGCCGTCGCCAACGGCGACGGCCGAGTCCGATAGTCCCGACCTCCTAGTTCCCGGCGGCGTTGCCGAGGCCGTCGACCGGGCGACCGTGCTTCGAGAAGGCGCAGAGCGCGGGCGAGGGATCGAAGGCGTCGCCGATCGCGCGACCCGCCCGCTGGCCGACGATCGGCCGGCCGGGCTTGGGCCGCCTGCCCTGCCCGCACTGGATCGAGGCGTCGCGCACGCCGTCGCGGGCGTCGATCACGTCGTCCCCGCCGCCGCCGTAGAAGCTGTCCCTGCCGGGCTGCCCCAGCATCGCGTTGGGGCCCGCGTCGCCGACCAGCACGTCGTTGTCGAAGGAGCCCTCCATGTCCTCGTTCGTCGGCGAGAGCCGAACGGGATGACAGCCCGCGACCGCGTCGATCCAGGCCATCTGCCGGGGGAAGGAGACGTAGAGCAGGCCGGGATGGGCCTGCGTCTCGGCGAAGGAGGCGTCGTCCTTGCCGGGACCGCCGACGAGGGCGCCGCCGGCGCAGCCGCCGCCGGCCGCCATCAGGTCTCCGTTGCCTTCGCCATAGAGCCAGGTCGGGCCCGGCATGCTGCCGATCAGCCCGTCCGAGCCGGCCCCGCCGTAGAGGCGGTCGCTGCCGAAGCCGGCCTCGATCAGGTCGTCCTCGGGGCCGCCTTTGATCGTGTCGTCGCCGAGGCCACCGGCGATGCGGACGTTCTGGGCGCCGGCCAGGGAGCCTTCGACGAGGAGGCTGTCGTCTCCGGGCCCGAGGTCGGCGGTCAGCCAACGGGCCAGCCCGTCGGCGCGGCAGCCGACCTGGGTCGGGCTGGCGCGTTCGCAGCCGGCGCCCACGGCGATCCCCTTCCTGGCGCTGACCCCGAAGCTCGAAGTGGCTGCGTCGAAGGCGACGACGAAATGGTCGGGCCCGCCGCCGCCGACGATCTGCAGACCGCCCCCGCCGCCGGGAGCCGGATCGAGTTCGACGTAGGCGGAAGCCTTCGGCTCGCGCTCTCGCCTGCAGGAGACGGTGCGCCCTTTCGCCCCGTCGCACCTGTCGCTGCCCTGGCCGCCGAGCAGCTCGTCGTGGCCGCCGCCGCCGCGCAGGACGTCGTCGCCGGGCCCGCCGTCGATCAGGTTCGCCTGCCCGTTCCCGACCAGGACGTCCTCGAAGGCCGAGCCCTCGATGCCCTCGAAGCGGAAGAGGCGGTCGTGACCGTCGCCACGGGCCCTGTGCCTGGCGAGGGACGCCTTCACGCCGCCGCCGCGGCCGGCGCCGACGTCGGTCGCGAACGAGGCGACGTCGCCCTTGCCGGGGCCGCCGTCCATGCGGTCGTATCCGTAGTCCCCGTGGACGAGGTCGAAGTCCCCTGGGCCGCCGCTCAACGTGTCGATCCCGAGGCTGCCGGCGACTTCGTCTCCTTCGCCCGTGCCTCCGAGCAGCTTGTCGTCGCCCAGGTCCCCGACCACCCGGTCGTCGTCTCCACCGCCCCCGTCGGCCAGGTCGTTGCCGCGCCCGCCGTGGACCAGGTCGGCGCCGCCGCCGCCGCAGAGCAGGTCGTTGCCGAGGCTGCCGAGGATCGTGTCGCCGCCGCCGCCGCCCCAGATCACGTCACGGCCGGACGTTCCCCGCAGCACGTCGTCGCCTTCGGTGCCGACGATTTTCGCCAGGCGCCCATGGCAGCGCGTATCCACGATCGAGCCGTTCTTCACCGGCGCCGCGGCGACGAAGACGGTGGCCGCGAGCGCCACCCCTGCGATGGCAACCCTCATTCCAGGTTGATCATCACATGCTTAATCTCGGTGTAGTCCTCGAGCGCGTAGACGGAAAGATCCTTGCCGTAGCCGGACTGCTTGAAGCCGCCGTGCGGCATCTCGGAGATGAGCGGGATGTGGTCGTTGATCCAGACGCAGCCGAACTCGAGCGCGTTGGCGACTCGCATCGCGCGGCCGATGTCCCGCGTCCACACCGAGGACGCCAGCCCGTAGCGGGTCCCGTTCGCCCACTCGATCGCCTTCGCCTCGTCCGTGAACGGCTGCACCGTGATCACGGGGCCGAAGATCTCGTCCTGGATCATCTCGTCCCGCTGCTCGAGGCCGGCGACCACCGCTGGCTCGAGGAAGAACCCGGGCAGGTCGGGTTGGGCGCCGCCGGTGACGATCTCGGCGTTGCCGGGCTTGCGCTCGAGGAAGCCCTCGACCCGCTCGCGCTGGCGAGCGGAGTTGAGCGGGCCCAGCGTCGTGTCGGCGGACATCGTGTCGCCCAGCACCAGACCCCGGGCTTCCTCGGCGAGCCCGTTGACGACGTCGTCGTAAACGCCCTTCGAGGCGAGAACTCGCGTGGCGGCGGTGCAGTCCTGGCCGGCGTTGTAGTAGCCGGTCCCGGCGATCGTCTCCATCGCCGCCTCCATATCGGCGTCGTCGAAGATCACGACCGGAGCCTTGCCGCCCAGCTCGAGGTGCACGCGCTTGAGCGTGTCGGCGGCGGCTTTCGCGATCCACTTGCCGGTCGGCGGCGAGCCGGTCAGGCAGACCATCGCCACGTCGGGATGGGTCACCAGCTCGGCGCCGGTCGGCTCGCCGTGGCCGCCGATCGCGTTGAAGACTCCGGCGGGAAGGATCTCGGCGCACCACTCGGCGAAGAGAAGCGTCGTCACGGGCGTGGTCTCGGCCGGCTTCATCACGATCGTGTTGCCGGCCGCCAGCGCCGGCCCGATCTTCCAGATCGCCATCATCAGCGGGTAGTTCCAGGGCGTGATCTGGCCGACGACGCCGACCGGCTCGCGGCGGACGAAGGAGGTGCGGGCCTCCATGTACTCGCCGGCGGCGCGCCCCTCCATCGTGCGCGCGGCGCCGGCGAAGAAGCGCAGCGGATCGGCCATCGCCGGGATCTCGTCCTCGAGCACGGCGCTGCGCGGCTTGCCCGCGTCGGCGGCCTCGAGCTCGGCGATCTCCTCGCCCCGCTCCTCGATCAGGTCCGCCATGCGCAGCAGGGCGCGCGCCCGTTCCATGGGCGGTGTCGCCGCCCAGCCGGGAAACGCCTCCTTCGCCGCGGCGACGGCCGCGTCGACGTCGGCCTTCGTCGAGAGCGGCGCCTCGGCGATCGCCTCCCCCGTCGCGGGGTTGACGACCTCCTCGGTCTGGCCCTCAGCCGGGTCGACGGCCCTGCCGCCGATGAAGTTCTTCAGCTTGGTCTTCGCCGCAGTCGCCATTGGTGTGGGCCTCCTCAGCCTTTCGCAGTTGCAACCGTTTGCAGTTCCAGCGCCTCCTCGACGGGGACGCAGCTCATGCCTACCCCTTCCGCCACCGCCGGATGCGTGACCTCGCCGGCGGCGACGTTGATTCCCGGCCGCAGGCCGGGGTCGCGCCTGATCGCGCCCGCGACGCCCTCGTCGGCGAGGGCGAGCGCGTAGGGGAGCGTCGCGTTGGTGAGCGCGTGGGTCGAGGTGATCGGCACCGCCCCCGGCATGTTGGCGACGCAGTAGTGGGCGACCCCGTCGACCTCGAAGGTGGGATCGCGGTGGGTGGTCGGCCGCGAGGTCTCGAAGCAGCCGCCCTGGTCGATCGCGACGTCGACCAGCACCGCGCCCGGCTTCATCAACGCCAGCTGCTCGCGGCGGACGACGAAGGGCGCGCGGGCGCCGTGCACGAGCACCGCCCCGATCACCAGGTCGGCCCGGGGCAGCATCTCTTCGACGGCCAGAGTCGTCGAGTAGACGGTCGAGCAGCGGCCGCCGAAGGCGGTCTCCAGCTCGCGCAGGCGGTCGATCGACTTGTCGAAGACGAAGACGTCGGCCTCCATGCCGATCGCGATGAAGGCGGCGTTCATGCCGACGACGCCGCCGCCGATCACCATCACGTTGGCGGCCGCCACCCCGGGCACCCCGCCGAGCAGGATGCCGCGCCCGCCCAGCGGCTTCTCGAGCATGAAGGCGCCCGCCTGGGTGGCGATCTTGCCGGCGATCTCGCTCATCGGCGCCAGCAGAGGCAGGCGGCCGCGGGAGTCCTCGACCGTCTCGTAGGCGATGCAGGTGGCGCCCGAGCCGCGCAGGCCGCGGGTCAGCTCGGGGTCCGGCGCCAGGTGGAGGTAGGTGAAGAGGAGCTGGCCGGGGCGCAGCATCTCGACCTCAGACGGCTGGGGCTCCTTCACCTTGATCACCATCTCGGCTTCGCCGAAGACCCCCTCGGCGTCGGGCAGGAGGCGAGCGCCCTGGGACTCGAAGTCGGCATCGGCGATCGCGCTGCCCTCGCCGGCCCCGGCCTCGATCAACACCTCGTGGCCGTGTTCGACCATCTCCCGCACCCCGGCCGGGGTGATCGCGACCCGGTACTCGTCGGGCTTGATCTCCTTCGGGACCCCGATCCTCACGAGACCAGCTCCCGGGCCCGCAGGGCCAGCCAGAACTCGATCCGGTCGTGGGCCCGCGAGAGGTCTCGCCCGGTCAGCTCTTCGACTTTGCGCATCCGGTAGCGCAGCGTGTGGCGGTGGCAGTAGACCTCGCGGGCGGCTTTCTCCCACTGCCCGTTCTGCTCGATGAACGCCTCCAGCGAGCGCAGCAGCTCGCCGCCGTACTCCGCGTCTCCCTCCTCGATCGGGCCGAGGACGCTGTCGCAGTAGAGGCCCAGCGCCTCGTCGTCCTGGATCGAGAGCAGCAGGGTGAAGGCGCCGAGGTCGCGCCAGGAGGCCACCTCCGGCGCGCTGCCGTTGCCCAGCGCGGTCGCCTCCAGGGCGCAGCGTGCCTCGTGGAAGGAGTGACGCAGGTTCTCGGGGGGCGCCGGCCGGCTCGCCGCGGCCCGCACCGCCCCACGCTCCTTGACCAGCGCATTGCGCGCTTCCGCGGCGAGGTCGACGGGATCGCGATCGGCGGCGTCGACCACCGCGCAGAGCAGCTCGCGGCGGCCGCTGGCGTGGGGAGCGACCACCGCCGGACAGGCGTCGGCGGCGAGGGCGCGCTCGAGCGCCGACTCGGCGGCAGCCGGGTCGTCGAGGGCGAAGACGAGCACCGCGGCCTCGTCGCCGATGCCGAACGGCTCGAGGCGGCGGCGCAGCTCGGAAGGCTCCAGGCGGCCGCCGAGCGCCCCGGCGAGGACGTCCCCGGCCAGTCGCCGCTCGGTCTCGCGCGCGACCCGCCGCCGCATCAGCTCGAGCGCGACGACGGCCACGGCCTGCTGCAGGATCAGGCGCTCGAAGTCGCCGAGCCCGCCGGAGTCGCGGACGATCACGACCCAGGCCTGCGGCGGTCCGCCGCCGGGGGAGATCACGGGATGAGCAAGGGCGCGGCCGGCGACCGCCGGGTGCGTGGGGACGAAGGGGTGGCCGTCGCTGGTGTGGGCGAGGGCTTCCTCGCGGATCGCCTTCACCGCCTCGGCGGAGAGCTGCCGGCGGAAGGCGCGGCCGGCGAGCCGCTCGCCGCGACCGCCGAGGATCGCCACGGTGCCGCCGACCGCCGAGGAGATCGTCGCCACGATCTCCTCCAGGCCGCGCTCTTCGAGGACCAGGCGCTCGAGCCTGCGCTGGACCGCGATGCCCCGCTGCAGCACCTCGTACTGCTCGTTGACGAGGCGGGCGAAGGCCTTCTCGGTGATCGCGATGAATGGCGTCGAGTAGGGCACCTCGAAGAGCGGGAAGTCTCGTTTCTTCGCCTCTTCGACCAGGGTTTTCGGCAGTTTCTCGTGGCTGAAGCCGGTCCCGAAGCCGAGGCCGGCGAGGTTGTGGTCGGCGAGCAGCCGCACGAAGGCGCGCTGCTTGGCGGCGGTGTCGAGCGGGATGCCCGTGGTCAGCATCAGCTCGCCCCCCGAGAGCCACGGCGTCGGGTCCTCGAGCTCGGAGATGTGGACCCAGCGCACCGGCGCTTCGGCGGCGTGGGTGCCGGCCGCCAACTCCAGGCCGAGATCGTCGAGCAGGCTTTGGACGGTGAGCATGCGCCTACCGCCCGACCCGCTTTCCGGCACGGCCGAGGACGTCGTGCAGGACGTCGTGGATCTCTTCGAACTGCTCCGTGTCGGCGATCAGCGGCGGCGCCAGCTGGACGACCGGATCGCCGCGGTCGTCCGCACGGCAGATCAGGCCGCTCGCGTAGAGCTCGCCGGAGAGGAAGCCGCGCAGCAGGTCCTCGGCCTCCCCGTCGTCGAAGCTCTCCTTCGTCTCGCGGTCCTTGACCAGCTCGATCGCGTGGAAGTAGCCGGCTCCGCGCACGTCGCCGACGATCGGCAGGTCATAGAGCGTCTCCAGCATGCGGCGGAGCTCGCCCTCCTTGGCCAGCACGTGGCCGCAGAGGTCCTCGCGCTCGAAGATGTCGAGGTTGGCCATCGCCACGGCCGAGGCCAGAGGATGGCCGGCGAAGGTGAAGCCGTGGGCGAACGAGGCATCGCCCTCCATGAACGGTGCCGCGACCGCATCCGAGGCGATCACGGCCCCCATCGGCGCATAGGCGGAGGTGAGCGCCTTGGCCACGGTGATGACGTCGGGGACGTAGTCGAAGCGTTCGCAGCCGAAGTAGTGACCGAGCCGGCCCCAGGCGCAGATCACCTCGTCGGAGATCATCAGCACGTCGTAGCGGTCGCAGATCTCCCTGACCCGCTCGAAGTAGCCGTCGGGCGGGACGAAGCAACCGCCGGCGTTCTGCACCGGCTCGAGGATCACCGCGGCGACGGTCTCGGGCCCCTCGAACTGGATCCGCTCCTCGATCGCGGTCGCCGCCCAGAGCGGGTGGCGGTCCTCGGGCCAGCGGTAGACGTTCGTGTTGGGAACGTGGCAGCCGCCGGGCGCGAGCGGCTCGAACTGCGAGCGCAGCTCGGTGATCCCGGTCGCCGAGAGCGCTCCCAGCGTGGTGCCGTGGTAGGCGATCTCGCGGGCGATCACCTTGTGCTTCTGCCCTTTGCCGAGCATGCGGTGGTAGTTGCGCGCGAGCTTCAGCGCCGACTCGACCGCCTCCGAGCCGCCGGAGGTGAAGAAGACCCGGTTGAGATCGCCCGGCGCCAGCGAGGCCATCCGCGTCGCCAGCTCGATCGCCCGCGGGTGGGCGTAGCTCCACAGCGTGTAGAAGTCGAGCTCCTCGGCCTGGCGCGCGGCGGCCTCGCCGAGCTCGGTGCGGCCGTGCCCGGCGTTGACGCAGAAGAGACCGGAGAGCCCGTCGAGGTAGCGCTTGCCGCGATCGTCGTAGACGTAGCAGCCGTCGGCGCGGACGATGATCGGGATCTCGTGACCGGGGCCGTAGGAGCCCATGCGGGAGAAGTGCATCCAGAGGTGGCGCTGGGCGAGCTGCTGCAGGCTGGTGTCGACCCGATCGCCCTGTGAGGCTATGGCCATCTCGATTCTCCTTTGAATCCTACGACGATGTGGACAAAGCTAGAGCGATATTCGACCTTCTGCAATGTGCAATGGGTCAAGTCCATTTGATTCCCTTGTACTCAATGTACAAGCTAAAGCGCCACAATTGGGGTATCCGCCCCTTGTGCGAAACGGAAGACCGGCCTACCTTCGAACTGTCGCTATGGCCAGTGACGAGGAGAAGACCGAGTTGAGGGCCGATACGCCCAGCGTCGAGCTGCGCGGGGTGAGCAAGCGCTTCGGCGAGCTGCTCGCCGTCGACGACCTCAGCCTCGACCTCGGCTCGGGCGAGTTCTTCACCCTGCTCGGGCCGAGCGGCTGCGGCAAGACGACGACGCTGCGCATGATCGCCGGCTTCGAGCAGCCGAGCGAGGGCGAGATCCGCATCGAGGGAACCGACGTCGCCGGCGAGCCGCCCCACCGCCGACCGACCAACACGGTCTTCCAGAGCTACGCGCTGTTCCCCCACCTCAGCGTCGAGGACAACGTCGCCTTCGGGCTGAAGCGCAAGAAGGTGCCGAAGGCCGAGATCCAGCAGCGCGTCGCCGCGGAGCTGGAGCGGGTCGGCCTCGCCAGAGAGGCGAAGCGCCGCCCGGCGCAGCTCTCCGGCGGCATGCAGCAGCGGGTGGCGCTGGCGCGGGCGCTGGTCAACCTGCCGAAGGTGCTGCTGCTCGACGAGCCCCTGGGGGCTCTCGACCTGAAGCTGCGCAAGGGGCTTCAGGTAGAGCTGAAGCGGATCCAGCGCGAGGTCGGCATCACCTTCGTCTACGTCACCCACGACCAGGAGGAGGCGCTGACGATGAGCGACCGGATCGCGGTGATGAACCGCGGCCGGGTGGAGCAGGTCAGCGTGCCCGAGGACGTCTACGAGCGGCCGGCCACGACCTTCGTCGCCGGCTTCATCGGCGTCTCCAACCTGATGCCGGCGCTCGTCGCCAGCGCGGGGGAAGTCAAGCTCGACCAGGGGCCGGCGGTGCGGGCGCCGACCGACGGGTTCGACGCGGGGGAGCGCTGTCACGCGGTGGTGCGGCCGGAGAAGCTCCAGATCGAGCGGCTCGACGGCGCCGCGCCGCAGTCGAGCGCGAATGGCCTGCCCCGGGTCGAGGGCGTGGTCGAAAGCTCGATCTACCTCGGCACCGCGACCCAGATCGTCGTCGACCTGAGCGAAGGGGTGCGGATGACGGTGCTCGTCCCCAACGCCAGCGAGGCCGAGCGCCGGCGGCTGCCGGGGGGAGGCGTGCGGGTGGCGCTGAGCTGGGAGCCCGAGCACATGCACGTCGTGCGCGAGTCGCCCGCCCTGGAGCCGAGTTCGAACGGGCAGGAAAGCGGGAAGACAGATGACGCAGCGCTAGAGCCACTGAGAAAAGGTGAGTGAGATGAACCGAGCAAGGCATGAGGATCGGTGGGCTCTGGCGCTCGCCGCCACCGTCGCAGTCGTCGTCGTGGCGCTGGGCCTGGCGGCCTGCGGCGGCGGCACGGTCGGCGGCGGCAACAGCGGCGAAGCGACGACCGCGAAGGGCGGCCCGGCGAGCGGCAAGCTGACGATCTCGAACTGGCCCGGATACATCGACCCCGGCAAGAACGGCACCGTCGCAGAGTTCGAAAAAGAAACCGGCATCAAGGTCGACTACATCGAGGACATCAACTCGAACGACGGCTTCTTCGGCAAGCTCCAGCCCCAGCTCGAACAGGGCGAATCGGGCGGGCGCAGCATCTTCGTCGTCGCCGACTACATGGCGAAGCAGATGGACGACCTCGGCTACCTGCAGGAGATCGACCACGCCGACCTGCCGACGGTCTTCAAGAACCTCCTGCCAAGCCTCCAGAGCCCGGGATTCGACCCGGAACGCAAGTTCTCGGTGCCGTGGCAGGGCGGCATGACCGGGATCTGGGTCGACACCTCGAAGGCACCCGACATCCACTCGGTCAACGACCTCTTCGACCCGAAATACAAGGGCAAGGTGACGATGCTGGACGAACTGCGCGAAACGCCGGCGCTGGTGATGCTCGCCGAAGGGGTCGATCCGGCGAAGGCGAGCGCCGACCAGTGGATCCACGCGATCGACAAACTCGGCGACGCCGCCAGCTCCGGGCAGATCAGGAAATTCACCGGCAACGAGTACACCGAGGACCTGACTGCCGGCAACATCGTCGCCGCGATCGGCTGGTCGGGCGACGCCTCGCTGATCGAAAACCCGAACGCCGAATGGCGGATGCCGACCGAGGGCTGCACGCAATGGATGGAAAACATGGTGATCCCGGTCGGGGCCCCCAACACCGCGGCGGCGCTCGCATGGATGGACTTCGTCTACCGGCCCGACGTGGCGGTCGACATCACCGAATACGTCGAATACATCTCGCCCGTGGAAGGCGTGAAGGAACTGCTCGAAAAACGGGGATCGGAACTGGCGGAAAGCGAGATCGTCTTCCCGACCGAACAGTTCACCCGCAAGTGCACGGGCCAGATCACGCCGCCGGAACTGGAACGGGTCAACGAGGCCTGGCAGGAAGTCCTGACCGGGTGATGGCGTGAGCCTGAGGCAGCGCCTGGTCCCCTACTGGCTCCTGGCGCCGGGCCTGCTCTGGCTCGTCGTCTTCTTCGTCGTGCCGATGTATTTCATGGGCGAACTGTCGCTGCGCTCGGGCTCGCTGACCAGCGGCTACACCTTCGACTGGGCCTGGTCGAACTTCCCCGACTCCCTCTCCGGCCACACCGAGCAGATCGGCCGCTCCTTCTTCTACGCCGGCACGGCGACGCTGCTGGCGCTGCTGATCGCCTACCCCCTCGCCTACGCGATCGCCTTCCGTGCGGGCCGCTACAAAGCGCTGCTGCTGTTCGCGGTGATCGCGCCCTTCTTCACCACCTACCTGATCCGCACGATCGCCTGGAAGACGATCCTCAGCGACTCGAGCCCGGTGGTCAGCGTCCTGCAGACGCTCTCGCTCGTCCCTTCCGACGGCCGCGTCCTGGCGACCTCGGGCGCGGTGATCGCCGGCCTCACCTACAACTTCCTCCCCTTCATGGTCCTGCCGCTCTACGCCAACCTGGAGCGGCTCGACCTGAGCCTGGTCGAGGCGGCGAAGGACCTCTACTCCTCCTCACGGCAGGCGTTCCTCAAGGTGACCCTGCCGCTGACGATGCCGGGGATCGTCGCCGGCGTCCTGCTCACCTTCATCCCCGCCTTCGGCGACTACGTAAACGCCCAGATTCTCGGCGGCACCAGCCAGGCGATGGTCGGCAACGTGATCCAGTCGCTCTACCTGAACCAGCGCAACTACCCGGAGGCGGCGGCGCTCTCCTTCCTGATGATGGCGCTGATCCTCGCCATCGTCACCGTCTACATCCGCTTCGCCGGCACCGGCGCCTTCATGGGCGACGAGGACGAGGAGACCGCCTGAGATGGCGTTCCTCTCTCGCGCCTGGGCCTGGCTGCGGCGCAACGCGCTGCCGATCTACGCGGGCCTCGCCGTCGCCTACATGCTGATCCCGATCGCCGTCATCGCCGTCTTCTCCTTCGGCGCCACGCCGAAAGGAAAACTGACCTTCGGCCTCGACAACGGCTTCACCACCGAGTACTGGCGCAGCGCCTTCTCGCTCCCCGACCTGAACGAAGCGCTCTTCACCAGCCTGCGGCTGGCGGCCCTGGCGACCGCGATCTCGACCGTGATCGGGACGCTGATGGCGATCGCCCTGGTCCGCCACAGGTTCCGCGGTAGGCGGCTGACCAACCTGCTGATCGTGATCCCGATGGCGACGCCGGAGGTGGTGATCGGCGCCTCGCTGCTCTCGATGTTCATCTACTACACGTTCGCGCTCGGCTTCGGCACGCTGCTGATCGCCCACGTGATGTTCTCGATCAGCTTCGTCGTCGTCGTCGTGCGCTCGCGGCTGATCGGCTTCGACCGCCATCTCGAGGAGGCGGCCGCCGACCTCGGCGCGACGCCGCTCGCCACCTTCCGCACCGTCACCCTGCCCCTGCTCGCACCCGGGATCCTGGCCGCTGGGTTGCTCGCCTTCTCGCTCTCTATCGACGACTTCGTCATCTCCAACTTCAACTCCGGCACGACCGTGACCTTCCCGCTCTACGTGTACGGGGTGAGCCTGCGCGGCGTCCCGGTCCAGGTGAACGTGCTGGCGACGATGCTGTTCGGGCTGATCGCGATCGCCGTCTCGCTGGTCCTCTGGCAGCAGCGGCGCGCCGAAAAGATGGCCTCGGTCCGTCCCGAGCAGGAGGCGATGCCGATGCCGATGCCCGGCGCCGCCGCCGCGACATGAAGCTTCAAGACTACGTCGGCGGAGAGTGGCGAGACGTAGACGGGGTCGAGACCCTCGACGACGTCGATCCCGTGTCGGGCGAGACGGTCGCCCAGGTGCCTTTGTCGGGCGCGAAAGAGGTGCGCGAAGCGGTGGGGGCGGCGCGCGCGGCTCAGCCGGCGTGGCGCGAAGTGCCGCCCCAGCGCCGGGCGCGGGCGGTGCTGGCGCTGCGCGACGAGCTGCTGCGACGGCGGGAGGAGCTGGTCGCCCTGGTCACCGCCGACATGGGCAAGACGCTCGAGGACGCCGATGGCGAGGTCGGGCGCGGAATCGAGTCGGTGGAGGCCGCGGCGGCGATCCCGCACCTGCTCAAGGGCGAGCTGCTCGAGGGGGTCGCGGCGGGCGTCGACGTCGAGCTGGTACGGCAGCCGGTCGGGGTCGTCGCGGCGATCACGCCGTTCAACTTCCCGGCGATGATCCCACTCTGGTTCCTGCCCTTCGCGATCGCCTGCGGCAACTCGTTCCTGCTCAAGCCCTCCGAGCAGGACCCGCGGCCCGCGGCGCTGATCATGGAGACGGTCGACGCGATCGGCGAGATACCCGCCGGCGTCGTCAACCTCGTCCACGGCGGTCGAGAGGCGGTGACGGCGATCCTCGAGGATCCCGGGATCGACGCGATCTCCTTCGTCGGCCGGGCCGAGACGGCGCGGATCGTCGCCGAAGGAGCGGTCCGCACGGGCAAGCGGGTGCAGGCGCTCGGCGGCGCCAAGAACTCGCTCGTCGTCATGCCCGACGCCGAT
>Ga0207651_10000598_pt1 | contig 15206 bp, 17 predicted proteins | sample KBSM23metaG_FD_184328 | JGI IMG/M metagenome (GOLD analysis project Ga0207651, IMG submission 184328) | Miscanthus rhizosphere microbial communities from Kellogg Biological Station, Michigan, USA - KBS M2-3 metaG (SPAdes) (version 2) | ecosystem: Host-associated > Plants > Roots > Rhizosphere >... | reverse complement strand
CGCTTTTTTTCGTTTCCGGTTTCGCAGAATGCTACAAGCCGGTGACAAAGAATCAGCTTCCTGACCGCATCAAGACGGTCGCAGTTCCGGCCTTTGAAAATCGCGCGCTGCGCTACAAGATCGAGCATCGCTTCACCAACGCTGTGATTCAGGAATTGATTCATCGCGGGCGTGGTCTGCACGTGCAAGGTGATCGCGCAGGCGCTGATGCCGTCATTGAAGGTACCATCAAGAGCTATCAGTTCCGAGGCGTGCTGCTCGATGATAAGGGCCGCGCTCGCATATTCGAAGTCATAATCGAAGCCTCAGTCACCGTTCGCGATCAAACCGAAAACCGAGTTCTCTACGACAACCAGAACTTTGTTTTCCGCGGTGAGTACGAATTCGCAAATGACCCACGCAACTTCTTCGATGAAGAAGATCCAGCCGTGATGCGCATGGCACGCAGCTTCGCTGAGAGCATCGTTTCCACGCTCATCAACGCGGTACAAATTAAATGAACACGCTCACGCGCCAACAACTTTCACGTTCTCTGCAGGAAGGCAATGTTGCTTCGCTTTACCTGCTGACAGGAACCGAGGGCTACTTGTGCGGTGAGGCCACTTGCTCTATCGCTGATGCCGCCCTCCACGGAACGCTGCTGCGCGAATTCAACGAAGCTCATTTCAGCTTGCTGACATCAGATCCGAGGCAGGCAATCGCATCCGCAGAACAGTTGCCGATGATGTCGGAACGGCGCGTCGTAGTTATCAATGATTTCGCAAAGCTGCGGGAAGCCGACGAAGAAGTACTGACACGCTACGTTGAAAATCCCGTAGCCTCGAGCGTCGTGATTTTTGTAACACGCGAACTTGATAAGCGAAAGAAACTAACGAAGGCTCTCCTTGATAACTGCACCATCGTTGAGTTTCCGCCTGTGTCTGATGGCGAAGCAAAGGCGTGGGCGAAGCAACATCTTAAGGAGCTGAAGTTTTCAATCGATGAACGCGCGCTGAGCGAAGTTGTTTCACTGGTGGGCACAGACATTCAGACGCTTTGTTCGGAACTCGAGAAGCTGACGACTGCCGCAGCCGAAACTAAGCGGATCACGATGGAGATGGTTGACGATCTCATCGGACGTTCGCGCGAGCTGTCAAACTTCGCTTTAACAGATCACCTGGTAGGAAGAAATCGCAAACGCGCGTTGGAGATTCTTTATCGTTTGCTTGATGATGGGTCCGAGCCAGTGATGTTAATTGGACTGATTGCGAGCAACTATCACCGGCTCGCGATTGCGAAAGATTTGCTGAAGCGAAAAGGTAAGGAAGCAGTCTTCCAACAGATTCGCATGCCGTGGGGCAAGCAAGCCGAGTTTCTCGCGACGCTGCAGAGAAGCAGCGAGGCTGATATCGCCTTAGGCATTCAAAGAATTGCGGCGGCGGATGTTGCTATTAAAACTTCGCAAGCGACACCACGATTGCAGCTCGAGATGTTGGTTTGTGAACTCGCCTCGTAATCTTAAGGGCTTCTAAGCTCCTTGAGATCCGGTTCTACCCATTCTTTCATTGCTCGTTCCGACCAAAGCAATTCCTTACTGTAGTACTCAAACATCAGACGCGAATCATTCAAGGATTGGACAACAGCATTTGTGCGTTCCAGCAGCGACGAATGGATTGGTAATTTCACCAAACATCGTTCGACCATTGTGATCCAGAACAAGGTAATCGTCTCGTTGTACTTTCCTTCAATTTTGTAATGGTCGAGAAAATTCAGAATCGCTGTTCGCATCTTCTCTAAAGCCTCTGTCGCGTTTGAATCTGCTAAATACCAAGTGGCAACCACGAGATGCGCTTGATGAGGAAAGTCGGACGCTGGTGTAGTGCAGGTTTCGAGCCCACGAACGATTGCTTCAAGTTCTTGTTCGGTCTGATATGGTGTGTCCATCATCTTCCCTCAAAAAGAAAACGAGGCGAATCGAATTAACGATCCGCCTCGCATGATGTCCAATTGGTAGTAGGTTATTTCGACTGCGCTTGCGTAACCGCCGCGGTCAATCGCGACTTCTGCCTTGCAGCTGCGTTCTTGTGCAATACGCCTTTTTGAACAGCTTTGTCGATTACCGACACGGTTACCGGCAAAAGCTCGTTCAGCTGTCCGGCATCGCCGCTTGTTAGCGCGGCACGCAACTTACGAATTTGGCCTCGCACGCGTGTGCGGTTGCCCCGGTTAATACCACGGCGAACCTCGCTCTGGCGCTGGCGCTTCTCTGCTGATTTATGATTAGGCATTACTACTCCAAAAACTTGCTTACTAAGCTGACTACAGGTCATTCCTGCTCAATGCAAGTCGGATATCTTAGGGGTGCAGCTGGAGGGGTGTCAAGCGGGGGAGCGGCAAAGAGCATAGCGCAAAGGGCAAAGAGGTAAGGGCTGAGCCACAACCGCGGCCCTCTTGCCCTCGTTTGCTCTCGTCCCTTTTGCCTCAAAAGTACTTTTCCTCACGTCCGCGAAGCGGACGGAATGAGATTAGCCCAGCGCTTCAGCGCTGGGTCGCGCGGAATGTTATGGATAAGTCCGTGAAACGGACGGCTGAAAGACACAGGTCCTCAAGGGTTTAACCCAGCCGTCCGCTACGCGGACTCACTTAGAGATTCATCTTTGACCCCACCGATGAATCGGTGGGCTATTGTCATTCGGCGGCTTCGCCGACTTTGGGCAAAGCCGCTCTCGGCCCTTTTGCCTCTTTGCCCTTCGCTCTTTGCCCCATTGCCGTTAGAAGATTGACACCTACGTACCGCTGTACTATCGTCAAAGCGCATCATATGCACGATGAAGTCCCGCTCGATCCCACCTACCCACTGTTCACTGGCGTCAACCTGTCTTTCCCCGAAACGCGAGGAGAATGTTCCAGCTTTTGAAGAAGATTGAATTTCCGCCCCGAGCGCTCGAAACTCTGTTTGGCGTTCACGACCAGAACATCAAGTACCTGGAAACGCTGCTCGATGTGCGCGTCGATGCGCGCGGCCAGGATGTCTCGATCGATGGTGATCCGAAAGACGTCGAAACCGCGGAGCGCATCATCGATGACTTCGCTGAGTTGTTCAAAGAAGGACGACAATTTAGCGATAAGGAACTCCGCGAAGCCTTCGCGCAGATCGCAGAAGACCGCGCCTATTCTTTGCGCGACTACTTCACTAAAGCGCGCTTCAATCCCGCGGGAAAAAAACAGGTCGCGCCCAAGTCTGCAAATCAGCGCCGCTATATCGAAGCGATTCAAGAGAAGGACGTCGTTTTCGGTATCGGCGTAGCTGGTACGGGCAAGACATATCTCGCAGTTGCGATGGCCGTACAAGCCTTAATGCAAAAGCACGTCAATCGCATCGTGCTCGCTCGCCCGGCAGTTGAAGCAGGAGAAAAACTCGGCTTTCTTCCCGGCGATCTCCAGGAGAAAGTTGATCCTTACCTGCGTCCGCTGTACGACGCTTTGTTCGATCTGATCGATTACGAACGAGTAACGAAGCTACTGGAGAAACGCGTTATCGAGATTGCACCCCTCGCTTTCATGCGCGGTCGCACGCTTTCTGATGCCTTCGTGATTCTGGACGAAGCTCAAAACACCACCAGCGAACAGATGAAGATGTTCCTGACTCGCATCGGTTTCGGATCGAAGGCTGTGATTACCGGCGATGTCACCCAAGTTGATCTACCTACAGGCAAGCGGAGTGGCTTGATTGAAGCACAACGGGTGCTTGCTAACTTAGAAGGAATCGAATTCGTTCACTTCAACGACAAAGACGTCGTGCGCCACAAGCTCGTGCAGATGATTATCCGCGCCTACGAAGAGCATTCGAAAAAGACCAACATTTAAAGTTTCTGTACTGACTGTCGAGCACTCACGGACCACGAGCTTCCGACGGTGTGCTTTACTCCATGATCGAAGTCGTCAATCGTCAGAGAAAGATTCCCTTAACTTCCCAGCAATGGGAGAAATTTACTTGTCGCGCACTTAAGGTCGTCGAGGCTGAGGACGCATCAGTAACTATTGCGTTTGTTTCTGATCGTCGCATGCGCCAACTTAATCGCAACTGGCGAGGCAAGCGCGGCACTACAGATGTTTTATCGTTTCCGGCTCATCAGGACGAGTTCGAAAAGCTAGAAGGGCGTAACCTCGGCGACGTCGTGATCTCAGTGGAACAAGCGGCCCGACAGGCAGTAGTCAATAATTTGACGCTGGAAAAAGAGCTCGCGCAGTTGATTCTTCATGGAGTACTCCATTTGTGCGGATTCGATCACGAAACGGACGATGGTGAAATGAACCGGTTGGAAACGCGCCTTCGTCGCCGACTCAGGATATAATTGCCCGCGATTATGAACGACTCATTTGATCTTTGGTCCTACATGGATCTCCCGCGAATCATTGCCTGAGCTTATGGAGATTCAAATAGGTCTGACGTTACTCCTGTTGCTGGGGCTGATGCTGCTGGCAACGATTGACATGGCGCTTGGCCAACTAAGCGATGTCGGTCTGCGCCGCCTGATGAGTGCGGCCGAGGAACGTCCTGCATCACGCAGCGGAGTTTTTCTCAGTAAGGTCCTCGATAATCGTGCGCGATTCAGTTTTGCGCTCTCAGCAACGATTCAGATGATGCTCGTTGTGGTCGCGGTCCTGATCACATCTATCTCATTAACGCTATTTCCTGAACGACGTTTCGTCCTCGCGGGTCTGGTAGGCGGTTTGGTACTTGCAGGTGTGTTCCGGCAACTGATTCCCCTTCTCATCTCGGCGCGCAATCCTGAACAAACATTGCTGTTCCTGTTGCCCGTGATTCGGCCGTTCGTGCCCCTCATGGCCTTCGCTTCTGATCCTTTTCATCGTTTGTTCGATCGCTCCCGCCGCAAGGAACAAGTTACCGAAGCCGAATCGAAAGAAGCTGACGAAGACAACGGCAGCGACATTCAGGCGCTGATCGACGTCGGAGAAGCCGAAGGCATTCTCGAAGAGGAGGAAGGCGAGCTCATCCACTCGATTATTGAGTTCGGGGACACACGCGTGAGTGAAGTGATGACTCCCCGACCCGATATCGTTGGCGTGCCCACCACGGCTACTATTCGCGAAGCGCGAGACATAATGATCGAGTCTAAGTATTCGCGCTTACCGGTTTACAGAGATCAAATCGACAACGTTGAAGGTCTGATTTATGTGCGCGACCTGCTCGCGCGCTGGGCCGAGGGACGCCAAGACGAATCAATCGAAGCGATTACCAGGGTCGTGTACTTCGTCCCCGAAACTAAACCGGTCGCCGACCTGCTTGAAGAGATGCAAAAGGCACACGTGCAACTCGCCATGGTCATTGATGAATATGGTGGCGTCTCAGGCCTGGTGACAGTCGAAGACATCCTCGAAGAGATCGTCGGTGAAATTGAAGATGAAGATATCGCCGGCGAAGAATTGCACGAGATCGTGCGCGACGAATCGTGCGTTGATTGCTATGAAGTTTCAGGCTCGACTGAAATCGGAAAGATCGAGCGCCTGTTCGACATGGAAATCGAGGACGACGACTTCACAACCATTGCGGGATTGGTGATCAGCGCGGCCGGAAAAGTGCCGCTCGCGGGTGAACACCTCACGTTGCGAGGTCTTGAAGTCGATGTGCTCGAAGCCGATGAACGGCGCATCGGGCGACTGAGAGTGAAGCGCGGTGAAGAAAAGACAAACGAAGTTGGCCAGCATACATGAAGAGTTTCGTGGACATCGCGACTTGCATAGTTAAAGGTGAGCGACCGCTTCAATGCGAAGCGTGCGGCGAAAACTTTACCTGCGGCGCATCACTGTCAGGTTGCTGGTGCGGTGAGATCAAATTAAGTGATGAGGCTCGTGCTGAGTTGCGCGCCAAATACAAAGATTGTCTCTGCCGGCGCTGTTTGGAGAAAGCCAAGGCCGAAGCCAGCTCCTAATATCAAATGCCGAAAAAGAAAAGCAAATTTCTTCAAGGTCGCCGGATTAATCCAGCGGCCATTACTTCAAAGACCAGCCTGGCGAGTCTGGTAGATGAATCGTTTCTCGCTTACAACGCAGCTCGGCTTCGAGAAGCTTGTCACCTGTTTACTCAGAAGATGCTGGAGCCTGAGGTGACGATTGGATTGTCACTTACTGGCGCGCTCACGCCCGCTGGGCTTGGAATCTCAGCATTGATTCCATTAATCAAGTCCGGTTTCGTCGATTGGATTATCTCGACGGGAGCCAATCTCTATCACGACACTCATTTCGGCATCGGCCTCGCGATGCATCAGGGAAATGCGCAGACTTCGGACATCGTGTTACGACAGGAAGAAGTCGTTCGCATCTACGACATCTTTTTTGATTACAGCGTGCTGTTGGATACGGATGCGTTCTTCAGGCAAATCATCCAAGCGCCGGAATTTCAGAAGCCAATGTCAACGGCGGAGTTTCACTATCTATGCGGCCGCTACGTTTATGAACGCGAACGCAAGCTGGGTCAGAAAGATAAATCACTGCTCGCAGTCGCTTACGAGTACGGTGTTCCAATCTATACTTCTTCGCCAGGCGATTCTTCAATCGGCATGAACGTCGCGGCCAAAGCGTTACAGGGCAATAAGCTCGCCTTCGATCCGTCATTAGACGTGAATGAGACCGCAGCCATCGTGCTTGCAGCGAAACGAGGCGTACTGAAGAAAAAGCAGAAAGGCAAATCTGCGGTGTTCATCCTCGGCGGGGGCTCGCCTAAAAACTTTTTGCTGCAGACAGAACCACAGATTCAGGAAGTGCTGGGCATCGACGAACGCGGCCACGATTATTTTCTGCAAGTGACTGATGCGCGGCCTGACACCGGCGGGCTTTCTGGTGCAACGCCGGGTGAAGCCGTCTCATGGGGAAAGGTCGATCCCGATCGTTTACCTGACGCTGTTGTGTGTTACGTTGATTCGACAGTGGCACTACCGATCATCACCGCCTATGCTTTGGCGACGCATGCAGCGCGCGAGCCCAAACGGTTATACGATCGACGTGAAGAGTTCATGAACTTGCTCTTATCCGAATACAAGAAGTCGAAAAGGCGATAAACGCACCGTCCGCATACGACATGGGAATCACTATCACAGACGACTCGAAGCGAAGTTATTTCAACTGCGACAAGTGTCCGGCTTACTGCTGCTCGATCTACGATCGGGTACAGGTGACGAAGCGAGATGTCGTGCGCCTCGCGAAGCACTTCGGACTGACGGTTGAAGCTGCGACCTCACGCTTCACGAAACTTTGGCAGAAAGAACGAGTGCTGAAGCGCAAGAGCGATCCAATCTTCGGGCGCGCTTGTCACTTTCTGGATCCTGAAACGCGGCGCTGCACGATTTATCACGCGCGGCCGCTTGTCTGTCGCGAGTTCCCTCTTACGCAGCGATGTGGCTATTATGACTTGCTGACGTTCGAACGCCGGCAACAGGACGACTTCGATGTGCTCCCCATCGTGCAGATCACTTTTCAAAAGTGGAAGAAGTAACGCAGTAACTACAGGCAGGTAAAGATGAAAGATTTTCTCGCAAAAATGATTGGACGTAAGGTTGATGTCTTTTGTGGGGGCGCTTCAAGTCTTCGCGGAGAAGTCATGAGAGTGGACGATGGAGTCCTGCACCTGAAGGATCAGGAAAACAGAGTTTGCTACGTGGCCATCGACAAGATCGCTGTGGTGTGGGAAGCACGAGACGAAGAACATCGCGCCGGATTCCTACCGCCCATGAACGTGAAATAAAAAGTCACGTCGTGCAAAAAATTAAGGCCGCCATTGTTCACCAATGGCGGCCTTTTTCTTTTAACTGAAGTTCAGCTATTTCTTGGCGACAACGACTGAACTTGTTGAAGCGATAGCGGGCGCGGCAACAGGAATGTTCGCTGGCAATGGCACGCGACGATAACCGTCAATTCTTTTGAGCCAGTATTCGTTGAAGGGAGAATAGACAACGCCGTGGTGACGTGACGCGTGATAGAAGCCGTGTTCATCGGCCACGATGCCCACATGCTTTTGATGCGTAAAGAAAACCAAAGTGCCGAACTTGAACTCTTCGCCCGGTGCCGGTGCTTGAAACGTTGACCACAAGGTGCGTGCACTGGTGCGTTCAAAGTTAATTCCGACTGCTTGAAAACTACTCCATACAAAGCCTGAGCAGTCGTAAACGGTCGGTCCCTCAGAACCCCAGTGGTAGCGCGCGCCGAGACGCTGTTCAATCGCAGCGAACAGAGTTGGCTGCAATTTCGCAAGCGCGACGGAACTGCTGCTGAGCATTGATGACGCAGGCTTCTCGGAACTGACTCGCGCCGTCGTATCGGCCGTCGAGATGATTACGGGGTCGTCGCTGAAAATATAAGCAGGTTCGCCGATGCCGGCGATAGGTTTGCTTGACTGGGAAAGAACCGAAGACTGGGCGAAGCCAGTGATTGTACAGATGGCGCAAGCGCAACAGACGACGAGCGCACGAATAATTAGCTTTAAATACATTAAGAGGGCCGCTTTCTTCTTGAATAAAATTGAACTGCTTTTTTATGAGGAGGGTAATTCCTGACAGCGGGATTCTACGGTCGTAATGATCGTGTTACAAGCGGCAATGTGACTGTTTTGTGATAACTCATAGTAGTTCGGTCATGATCGACTCGAAAGTGGTCACAGATGTGTTATCGAACAACTGGACCAATCCCTCGAGCACACGAAGATGTCCTCTGAGGGGACGCTATAGCAGTCAAAGTGATGACGAGTGGCGTGAGTTGGTACAGACTTTTCCACAGTTACGCTGCCGGTGGTCTATAGTTCATGCCCACCGTCATTATTTTTTGAAGTAGTTGTTCGTAAGGAATTCCAGCGTGTTCAGCTGAATCAGCGAAGTCTTCGTTCCTGGCAATCTGCGGATTCGGATTCGCCTCGAGCAAATAAAATCGCCCTTCTTCCGTCATCCGGTAATCAAGCCGTGCATAGCCGCTTAGAAATAAGTAGCGATAGATGCGCTTCGAAAGTCGTTCAAGCACTTTAAGTTGTTCGTCCGTCAATTCCGCAGCACGCGTCGCTACCCCAACCTTTTCCTGATACGTGGGATCCCATTTGATCTTAAGAGTCGCGATGTTCTCGGCGCCTTCCGGCAGCTTCTCCATCACCAATTCCCACGGCGTGTACGTCTGGATGTTTTGATTGCCGATTACGCTTACGTAAATCTCGCGGCCCTTGATGTACTGTTCTGCGATAGCATCGGTTTTATTCTGGCGGTGAATAAAATCCACCCGCTGTGCAAGCTTATCGTCATCGTGCACCACGGACGCCTGCGCGATGCCGACGGATCCTTCCTCGCTAATCGACTTCACCAGCAACGGGAACTTCAGACGCTTCGGCCGATTTACTTTTCGGTGCAGTGGAAACACGGCAAAGTTGGGGACCTGAATTCGATGATAAGCAAGAATCATCTTGGTTAGCGCTTTGTCATGAGCGAGGGTTAAGCCACGAGGATTACATCCTGTGTAGGCTTGTTTCATGAGCTCGAGATAGCTAACCACGTGCTGATCGTACAGCGGATAACCATGGAACTCTTCAAGCAAATTAAATGCGATGTGAGGCTTGTGATCGAGAAGCGCTTTGCCGATGTCGTTTAATTGATTGTAGAGACCGATGGGATAAACGTCATGGCCCATGTTCTTCAAGGTAGAGATGACATCGTATTCCGTCTTAACCTCGAGAGCATCTTTGCCGGAGAGGCCATCGAGAGATTCTGGTGGGATGAGATTCTCGTGGACCAGCACGATGATGCGCAGTTTCTTTTTCGGCTCAAAACTCATAAGCAACCGATCTGCGAATCAGACGGCGATGCGGTGATAGCCGGAATGGAGCACGTTCATCACTTGCACTGTGAGCAAAATCATGACACGCCTGCGCGCTTCTCTCTTGCTTGTAGTCACTCGAAGTTTCAAAACCTTGCAGCGGTCGATCATGTTCTCAAGAACATGATCAATAGTGTACTGGTGTACGCCGGTTACGTCAGCGACTATTTGTCGGACCTCGCGCCGGATGGTGCGGAGAAAACTCGCAGCGCTTGGTCTATTGTTGTAGTGCGGGTCGTCTGAAAAAATGCGACTGAGGTCGCGATCGTAAACTGCTGGATATTGAAAATCATATCGCTCGCGCTTCCGTCGATAGTGTTCACGCAGAGTTGTTTTCAATGCCGAGAGTGGTTCCACTTTAGTGCGAGTTCGATTTTTTGGCTTAGTGCCAGCGAGCTCACTCATCAGCTCATCGATGTATTCCAACTTCTGTAACGCGGGCCAACCTTTGTAACGTCGTCTCCACAAGGACCGCGGCGTGAGCCACACCGCAAACGTTTCCGCGAAGTCTTCGGCTGGGTGTGCTTGCGCGTACCATGCGGGCAGATGCAGGACAAATTTGCGACTCCTCGGTTTTGGTTTGTAGAAGTCCGGATACGCCTGCGCGAAAGAACCAAACAGCTCGCGATAGCGCCGTTTGAAGTGGATGCGAAACGCTGTGTCGAGGGCGTGGCCGGCTTCGTGCCGAAGGATGCGCATGCATTCCTTATCGGTGCCGCCTTCAATCTCTAGCATCTGCTTGCGCTCGAGCTGCATGAGTCGAGGATGCGCTAGATAAAACGGTATCGCGATGCCGGGAACACCATCAGGCGAGAACCATTCTTCCGACAGCCACACGTGCGGTTTGAAGCGAATACCGCGGTTATTCAGCTCATCGTAAAGCCGCTTAATATGTGGCTCGAGGAATGAACGGCGAATCCTGATGTTCAGATCGCAGATGCGGGTATCGAGCAATTGCTCGTCCGAAAAGCGATGCCAGGGGAAGCGATAGCTCATGCGTCTGAGCAGGCTTGATAGCGGGATGCGAACAACCCGGTTCAGGCAGGAAGGCGGGCTTTCACGCTCGCAATGGAATCAGGATTAAAGAGCCCGATGATTCTAGCCAGCTTGGCCCCAATCGACAAACGTGGGCAATTACATAATATCGGGAGACCACCTGCTTTAGCGGGTGGAGGTTCAGATTCAACCTAGGGCGCGATGCACTACTGCTCGGACACCATGTGCTTCAGCACGTGGATGTTCAATTTCTGCCTCCTCGACGGCCCGTATTGACTCCTACGCGATGTCAACTTCATTAAAGAGCGAACCTGAAACTCCACGCGGCTAAAGCCGGTGGTATCTTCCTGGTGATTGGGGGGGCCGTTTGTAGGTTGAAATTGAATCTCCATCGGCTAAAGCCAATGGTGTCCTATATCCTTTTCGTTTTAGGACAGTTTTGGGCGGTCGGTACTAACGTGTTGAAGGAAGGCGGCGAGGTCGTGAATCCTTCAAACCCCGGGCGTAACGCCAGTTTTTAGATAGGATGAGGGGCAGAGCTTTTCGATCAGGCATTCTTCGCAGAGCGGATTTCGAGCTTTGCAGACCTTCCGGCCGTGATAAATCATCAGGTGTGGAAACAGAACCCATTTTTTGCGCGGCACGATCGGAATCAAGTCCTGTTCGATTTTTTCAGCAGTCTTTTCCTGTGAGAATCCAAGCCGGTGAGAAAGTCGCGACACGTGCGTATCCACGACGACGCCGGCTTTAATATCGAACGCATTCCCCAACACGACGTTCGCGGTTTTGCGGGCCACACCCGGAAGTTCAAGTAGCTCGTCCATTGTCTTTGGAACTTTGCCATCAAACTCATCAATCAACATCTGCGAAGTTCCCTGTATTGACTTCGTCTTGTTCCGAAAGAAGCCGGTGGTACGGATGTCATTCTCAAGTTCACGCGTCTGAACTTTCAGGTAGTCTTGCGGCTTTCGATATTTGCGAAACAGATCTGCCGTGACGATATTCACTCGTTCGTCGGTGCATTGCGCGGACAGAATGGTGGCGATCAAGAGCTCGAATGGATTTGAGTGAACCAGCGAGCACTTCGCGTCCGGATACGCACGCTTGAGAATGCGAATCACTTTACGAACACGCGACTTGAGATCGTCAATCATCTTCTTCCTTGCGCGATCTTCACTGCCTCGGGCAATTGCCGCAAGCGCATCATCGCAATTACGCCCAGTAACGGACCAGGCGCCAGCAATACAAACACGTAGCGCCAACTCATCAAGTTAATAACCTGCGCGATCAACTCGATCGAAATCGTTGTTAACAGAAACCCAAGGCACATCTGCACGGTAAGCGCAGTACCTACGTAACGAGGATCTCCTAGTTCAGTGACGGCGGTCGAGAACTGGGCCGAGTCTGCAACCACACTCGCGCCCCAAATCACTGCTACCAGAAGCAGCAGCCACGGGTTCGCTCCATACAATAGACCAACCACCAAGCAACAACTGCCACTGATGGCCATGGCCCATGAAGTTACGACTGTGCGACCAACACGATCAGCAAGTAGGCCAGCTGCAACGCAACCAATCGCACCGCTCCCAATCACGAGAAAAGATCCGATCTCTCCAAGAATTGGTTTGTCACCGTGCGCAAGTACACTTGCTCTAATCATCACCGGCGCCCACGTCCACATCCCGTACAGTTCCCACATGTGACCGAGGTAGCCGAAGTTCGCTAACCGCACCGCTCGATCACTTAAAACTTTGCCAGCCTGTTTCCAGTTGAACGGCGCCGCCGGCAATGCATAAGGACCATCACCGACAAAGAACAACACGATGATGCCGGCGAAAGAAGCGAGCAGCGAAACCAGCAACACATTGTTGCGCCAGTTCGCACTGCCAAAGGCGTTGACAAGATAAGGCGACGCCTTGCCCAACGTTAGCGCTCCGACCAAAACGCCCAGCGCCATGCCTCGCTGAGCGCGAAACCACGTAGCCATGATCTTCATGCCCGGCGGGTACACTCCTGCCAGAAACACCCCAGTTACAAATCGCAATGCGATCGCTAATTCTGGTCCATGCGTGTAGCGCGCGAAGGCTGCGTTCGTAATTGCTCCCGCAAAAGCGCAGACTGCGAACAAGTGTCGCGTGCTGATGATATCGGGCAGATTCAGAAACGCGCTCAATAATGTTCCGACAACAAAACCGAGTTGCACCGCGATGGTAAGCCATCCCGCAGTGGAATCGCTGAGGCGCCATTCAATCTTCAACGCCGGCACAACTGCGGCTGCGCTAAACCAAAGAGACATGCCAAGCAATTCCGCAATCGATAGCAGTGCGAGCGTGCGCCAACGGTTCTTGATCTGCTTTTCGTTGATGAGTTCGGACATGTTGATGGCGAGCGGTGAGGATAGTTGATCTGTCCAATGGATGCGAATCAAACGCGGGCCTGCTAAGCTTCAGCCATCATGAAGATTTACTTTGCCGGCTCAATACGTGGCGGTCGCGAAGACTGGGAGAATTACGCCTCAATAATTAACCAGTTAAGACAATTTGGCGAAGTGCTGACTGAACACGTAGGCGATGGCACGCTATCCGATGATGGCGAAGCTCACACTGATCGCGATATTCACGATCGCGATCTGCAATGGTTGAACGAAGCGGATTGCATCGTTGCTGAAGTTACTACTCCGAGTCTGGGAGTTGGTTATGAGATAGCTTGTGCGAGTGGTTGGCGCAAACCAATCCTGTGTCTATACCGTTTAGATTCACACCGGCGTCTGTCAGCGATGATTGCAGGGTGTCCCCAGGCGAAAGTTAAAAGCTACAGGGATCTGCCTCAACTAAATGCAATCCTTGAAGAGTTCTTCGGCAAGTCACTCAGCGAGATCGAAGAGTAGGATCTCAGCCGCCTCATTCGCCCTAATCTTCAAATTCGATTCGTTAACAACAGCAGCCCCATCTCCCTGCTGCAATTGATTGCCATTCAAAGCAACTGAGCCGCGCGCAACTTGTAGCCAAGCGGTGCGGTTGTTAGCAAGCTGATGAGTCGCCTCGGAATCAGCGCTCATCACACTTGCATACAGTCGAGCGTCCTGATTAATCGTGACGGAGCCTCCACTGCCATCCATCGACGCGATGAGCCGTAGTCGATCCTGCTTCTCATCGTCGGCAAAGTTCTTCTGTTCATAACCCGGTGTTAATCGAGGTGCGTTCGGCAAAATCCAAATCTGCAGCAAGTGGCACTGATCGGATTTCGAGGCGTTTGCTTCGCTGTGAGTTACACCAGTGCCGGCTGTCATGCGTTGCACATCGCCGGGGCGAATGACCGAACCATTACCCATGCTGTCGCGATGTTGAAGCGCGCCTTCGAGCACGTAGGTAATGATTTCCATATCGCGATGGCCGTGCGTGGGAAAGCCATTATTACCGGCGACGCGATCTTCGTTGATGACCCTTAGATCGCTGAAACCCATGAAGTCGGGATCGTAATAATCCCCGAACGAGAACGTGTGGTAAGTGTCGAGCCAGCCAAAATCGAAATGGCCGCGTTCTGCAGACTTGCGAATTCTAATCACGACTTATTTCTCTTTCTGATCGAAATGATCACCGACTTTGAAGCTGGTGTGTTGCTTTTTTCGGCGACGCTGCCAATAGGAACCAGCACATTCGCTTCCGGAAAATAGGTCGCCGCGCAACGTTTAGGAATATCGTATGGAACTACCGTGAATTCTTCAGCGACGCGCTCTTCATTCTCAAAATGGCTGATGAGATCGACTCGCTCACCCTTGGTTAGATTCCGCTCGCGGATGTCGGCTTCATGCATTAGAACTACTCGGCGGCCATTGCGAATTCCACGGTAACGATCGTCAGAACCATAAACTGTGGTGTTGAACTGATCGTGACTGCGGATCGTCATCATCATTAACTGGCCGGGTTGAAGAGCAGTCGGCGGCAAGTCGTGCACTGTGAACATCGCTTTGCCTGCAACCGTCTTGAAGACTCGTTCACGCGCCGCGTTTGGCAAATAAAAGCCACCACGTTGCCGCACTCGTTGATTGTAGTCATCGAAGCCCGGCAAAACGCGCTCAATCAAATGTCGAATCCGATCGTAGTCCGCGATGAGATTGTCCCAATCGATCGTGGTGCGAGTTCCGAGCGTGGCTTTCGCTAAGTTCGCAATGATTGCCGGCTCACTCAGAAGCTTAGACGATGCTGGTTTCAAGAATCCGCGTGAGGCCTGGACCACACCCATTGAATTTTCAGTCGAAATGAATTGCGGTCCCGAAGCTTGTTCATCTATTTCCGTTCGACCAAGGCAAGGCAGAATCAGCGCGCGCTTGCCAGTCACCAAATGTCCACGATTCAGTTTCGTGG
>Ga0207651_10000584_pt1 | contig 15344 bp, 12 predicted proteins | sample KBSM23metaG_FD_184328 | JGI IMG/M metagenome (GOLD analysis project Ga0207651, IMG submission 184328) | Miscanthus rhizosphere microbial communities from Kellogg Biological Station, Michigan, USA - KBS M2-3 metaG (SPAdes) (version 2) | ecosystem: Host-associated > Plants > Roots > Rhizosphere >... | reverse complement strand
TTCACACCCCGACGCTCGAGTCGCACGATCCGTCGTGGCTCGACACGATGTTCAAGTCGCCGTTCTTCCCGGTGCCCTACGAGCACCTGCCGAACAAGCCGAAGGTGCGGATGGTGGAACCGGGAAAGGTGGACGTGCCCGGCTTTGACGTGACGGCGCTCAACCTGCACCACCCGGGCGGCTCGCTGGCCTATCGCATCAAGGGGGCCAACGGCGACTTCGTCTACGCCACGGATCACGAGTTCGGCGACCCCTCGTTCGACGAGCCGCTCGCCGAGTTCGCCCGCGGCGCCTCGGTGATCGTGCTCGACGCGCACTTCACGCCGGAGGAGCTGCCGCAGCACAAGGGCTGGGGCCACAGCGACTGGCGGCAGTGCGCCGAGTTCGCCGCGTCGAACGGCATCGCCTCGCTCTGGCTGTTCCATCACAAGCCCGGCCGATCCGACCAGGCGCTGGCGGGCATCCGCGAACAGGCGCAGAAGACCCACCGCGCCACCGACACCGCGAGCGAAGAGACGACGATCGATATCTGATCGTCAGAAGCGGAAGTAGACGCCGCCGACGATGTTCGTTCGCAGCGACGAGCCCGACCCGCTGAACGTCTTCAGTCCGGAGATCGCCGGGCCCGACAGCGACGAACTGGTGAACTGGCTGGTGCTGAACACCGCGCTCGGAATGGTCGGCGAAACCAGGATCACACTCGTGCCCGTTGTGGTGGCGACCGCCGGGGTGGCGTCGATGACGACGTCACTCGCGCCGCCGCCGACGGTGGCGCGGACGTCGGAGCGTACGCCCCAGCGCGACGAGGCGGCATAACGGACGCCGCCGCCAAAGACGCCGACTGCCGCGTTGTCATCGCGCGCGACACGGATCGCGATCCTGTCGGTCTCGTTGATGGGGGCGATGTTCGGGACCGGGATGGGGAAGGTGTAGTTCCCGGTGATGGTGGCGCTCGGCTGGTCACCGGTGGCGTGCGCGAGGCCGGCGCCGCCGACCACGTAGGGAATGAAGCGCCCGTGCGTCAGGAGATCGATGCCGAACACGCCCGTCGTGATGACTTCCCGCCCGGATCCCTCGTGCAGATCGACGGTCGCCGTGACGTTCGGGTTGGGCGAGGGCCCCGAGATGAAGAGGCCGCGGAACGCGGTGACGAACGTGCTGCGGCTCGCCTCGATGCCGTCGAGCGCCTCCTGCGAGAACCGCAGCGGCGTGTTCGAGAAATCGACCGCCCCCTCGGCAAAGTAACGGGGCCCGAATCGACGGACCAGGCGGAACCCGAGATTCCCGCCGTTGTCGCGCGACGCCGAAGACGACGTGATGACCGGATCGATCGCGGTCAACCTCGAGCCCGGCGCGAGCGTGCCGTTCACGGAATTGATCAGCGCGGTGCCGTCGCCGAAGAACCAGGAGGATATGCGCCGGCTCGGCTGGCTGAAGGGCAGCGTGGACAACGGCGTCGCGACAGGCAGCGTGCCTGCCGATCCGCCGTCCGGCGTCGTCGCCGCCGCGAAGCCGCCGTGGAACTCGATTTCCCATTTGCCGGACGAGGCGCCCTGCGCCTGCGCTGCCGATGCAGTCAAGGTGAATGCCGTGGCGAAGGTGAACGCCGCCGCGGCACACCGGTACGACATTGTCATGATGACCTCCGCACCCCAATGCGTGAAAAGGCGTCCGATTGGCTCACACCGCTATTTTTGAATGTCTGGATTCCTCGGCAGCTTCAGATAGGGCAGCCGGACCTGGCGTCCCTTCGCGTCAGTCATCACGCTGTTGTCGACGCGGAGGGCGTCGGGCGGGTGGAACCCTTCGCTGCCGAGCAGCGACACGTAGTCGTCCTGCTCGACGCCGTCGCCGCTGACGCCCAGGCCGCCGACGAGCCGGTCGCCGCGATACAGCGGCACGCTGCCCGGGAACCAGACGATGCCGCTCTGGTTGAGGAACGCGCGGTTGCCGCCGCGCGACGCCCCGGGCCCCTCGGTGCACGCGTTCTTCGAGTCGAAGACGTAAAGGTCGAACCAGGGGCCGTGCTGCGGCTCGCTGTCCTGCTCTTCGAGCTGCTCGCCGAGATCGATGCCTGGCGGAAACAGCGGCTGGCCGGCGAAGCTGATGGTGCGCGCGGTAATCGCCCAGCCTTTGCCCGCGGGCGGCTCCGGCGTCCACGTGTACTTGTCCTGCTGGCTGCTCGCGGCAATCGAGCGCAGCACCTCGTAGCCCTCGCGCGTGCTGAAGTAATAGGCGTTGCGCGCCTTGGTCATCGCCACGTCCGACGAGAACACCGTGCCGTCGGCCATGCGATACAGCGCGAGGATGGTGCCGGCCTCGTCCGAGACGCTGATGGTCATGCGGGCCGGCTGGTTGATCGGCAGGCGGATCATTGCGCGGGTGCGGAGCGAGACGGCGACCGACTGATCGATGATGCGGCGCACGTCCTCTTCGCTCAGCCCGCCGGCCAGGCTGCTGGCGCGGGGGCCGAGGACGTAGTTTTCCGGCGCCTGCAGCCCGTCGCGCGGCTGGACGACGAAGGTGCCGCTCGAGAGCTGGCCGGGGAACGATCCCGCGGGCCGCGTGCGCAGCGTGTTGCGGATGCAGGTGATCGTCGTGCACGTGCCGAAGAACGGCAGCCGCAGCCCGTCGATCAGCACGGCGCCCGGCTTGCCGAGCGGCTCGGAGAAGTCCATCCCGCGGCCCGAGCCGGCGGCGGCGAGGGTCGCGGCGTACTCCGCGAGGTTGGCCGCCACGCCGGCCACGCCGACGCCGCCGATCACCTTGCCGCCGCGATAGATCGGAATGCCGCCTGGACTGACCGGGACGGCGCCCGGCTGATCCTGCCCGGTGTCGAAGACGTCTGCCTTGCCGGTGGTGATGCCGACCGACGGCAGCGCCTCTCCCGCATCGTCGAGCATCGGCCCGCCGCGGGCGCAGCCGCGCGTGTCTGACGGCTCGCACGGCAGCGGCGTCGAGCCCGCGCCTTCGCCGAACACACCGGCGATTGACTTCGGCCGCGGGAACGGCGCGTTGAAGACGGCGTCCCCCTGCACATCGACGCGGCAGCCGCGGTTGATGTTCTCCACTCCGTACAGCGCGGCGTTGGGCGTGTTCTTGATCCCGGGCGGGAAGTGCGTGCCGCTGATGAAGCGGACGGTGCGCGACGACAGCGGCGCCTGATCGTTCGCGAACATGGCGCCGGTGCGCGCGACCGAGACGGCGATGTCGGGAGTGCGTTCGTCGGCGCCGGGGCGCGCGTAGACGCCGAGGATGTTGCCCGTGCGATCGACGACCGCCGCGGCGAGCGTATCATTGCCGAGCGCGGTGGCCGCCGTCGTCAGCACCGCGCGCACATCGTCGGCGGTCAGAATCTGGGCGGCGCCGCCCACGCGATCGGACGGCGTGTTCTGGCTGGAGAGGGTCGACGAAAGAATCAGAATGAGAACCCCGGCGGCTGCCGCCTTCGCGTATCGCACGCCGGGGATTCTAGCTTAACGAGGGCCGAACCCCTCTCGATAGCCCAGGCGGAAGCCCGCGCGGTACCCAGCCTGGTAATCAGCGCGGTTGCCCATGTTCGAGTCGTAACCCGAATCGGCGGTCTCGAGCTCGCGCTGGCCTTCGAGGTCCCAGTGGCGCGGCTTGTCTTCCTTGCCCGCTTGCGTTCCCTCGATGCGGCCGCGCTCGTACCCCTTCCACCAGGTCGGACTGTGCTGTGCGGTGGACGCCGCGTCCGCGGCACTGTCGAACTCGGCCGCCGACACTCGTCCATCGCGGTTGGCGTCGAGCCGATCGAACGCGGCGGTGTTCCATCGCCACTCGTTGCGCGACAGCCAGCCGTCGCGGTTGACGTCGAGACGGCTGAAGTCGTCGGGTGCGGTCTGTTCACCGCCCACCGCTTCCGATCGCGTCAGGACGCCGTCCCGGTTCGCGTCGAGCGCCGAGAAGACCGCGGCGCTGCCGCGCCACTCGTCGCGCGTCACACGGCCGTCGTTGTTGACGTCCAGCGTGTTGAAGCGATCGGCGGCCTGGCTGCCGGCGTCGCCGGTGAACTCGCGCAGCGACAGGGCATTGTCGCCGTTGCGATCGAGGCTGTAGAAGGCGTCGTTGCGGCCGCTCCACTCTCCGAGCGTCAGGCGGCCGTTCCGGTCGGTATCGAGCGCACGGAAGCGCGCCACGCTCCGATCGACGTCTGCGTCGTCGCGGCCAGACGTGCCGACGGAGCGCTGATCCCACTGAGGATCGAAGCGTGCGCCGGGACGCACCTCGTCACCCGACAGCCGGCCGTCCCCGTTCCAGTCGTGCTCGCGGAAGGACTTGGTATTGCCGCGCCACTCCTCGCGCGTGATGACGCCGTCGCCGTTGAGGTCCATGGCCTGGAATCGCATGTTCCGACTCTGCGCCTGCTGCGCGCCGCACGGCGTGACCGCAAAAAGGCTGAGGCCAGCCGCGATCCAGATGAAAGGTTTCATCTCACCTCCTCTGCGGGTGGAGACAGCAAGGGACGTACCGGCCGGGCTCTGCTGTATGGGCAGCCCGGCTCAGGCGGGATCGAACGGCAGAGGTGACTGCGCGAGCACGGGCACGCGCAGGCGGCCGACGCCGTTGGCGGAAAAGAGCGGCTCGCGGCCGATGCGGCCGACCGCTTCGTCGGCGGCGCGGTTGAAGGTATCGAGCAGGTCCAGCGTCTTCGCGCCGGGCCGACGCGGTCGCCGCAACTGGCGCAGGAGCGCCGCGGTGAAGTGGCCGTTCACGCTGTTCTCGCGGGCACGGCCGTCGGCCGCGCACGACGCGAGCACGATCGGCCGCCGCTCGTCAGGCAGATCCGCGATCGCCGTCTCGAGCCGGCGCATGCGATCGTCTGCATGGCAGGTATCGATGATGAGCACCCGCAGGCGCGCGTCAGCCGAGGACGCGAGCGTCTCGACCAGAAGATCGACCGCAAACAGGTGGCCGCTCCAGAAGACGAGCAGGAGGTCGAGATCGTCGAGCCGCGTGCAGGATGCGAGATGCCCTTCGACCGCCGGCTGCGCGGCCTGGGCGCCGGTGAGACACCGATTGCGGTCCGCTCTCCAGTAGCCGAGCTGCGCGAACGTCCACGACAGCCCGAAGGCGTCACGCTCCGCGGAACGCACCGTGGCCCCGTTCGCTTCGCGATTCACACCGATCGAGAGCAGGTGATACGTGAAATCCCGCGCTGGCATGAATGGGATCGACTGATGTTTCGGCGCCAGCGCGATCGATCTTTATGGGGCGTGTCGTGACGTACCGAAGTAGACCACGTTGGGCGCATCCGAGCGGGCCATGGCGATGTCGGGACGGCCGTCGCGATTCAGATCGCCGATGGCGAGGCCGTACGCCGTTCCCCTCGCGTCGCCGAACGGCGCCGCGGTGAAGTGGCGGCCGGTGCCGTCGTTGAAATACACGACCGGCTGCGCCTCGACGTTGCCGACGACGATGTCGAGGCTGCCGTCCTTGTTCAAGTCGCCGACGGCGAGCGCGTAGGGCTTGGTCCGGGCGACGGGCACCGCGGCGGAGAAGCGGGCGTCGCGCTCGCCGAAATAGATGAAGGCGCCGAGACGCTCGTCGATCGCCACGATGTCGAGAAGCCCGTCGCCGTTGAAGTCGGCGGCCTCGGACACGCGAATCGTGGCATCGGCCGGACCGAACGGCAGGCGCTTCGCGAAGCCGCCTTTGCCGTCGTTGAGGTAGACGTAGCTCTGCCCGCCGTCGCGGTGCGGCACGATCAAGTCGGGACTGCCGTCGCGGTTCACGTCCGCGGCGGTAATGGTCGTCGCCGATTCACGGGAGAACGCCTCGCACGCTCCGTCGAAGCGGCCGCCGCCGCGATTGAGGCAGACGTAGTTGGCCGTCTGGCCGGCGTCGCCGCGGTTGGCGACGACGATGTCGGGCAGGCGATCGCCGTTGACGTCGGCGATGGTCGCATTGCGCGTCGGCCAGGCGGGATCGCCGAAGGTGGAGGCGAGGCGGAAGTTGCCCTTGCCGTCGTTGGCGTAGACGCGCTTCGGATCGGGAGCGTCGTTGCTGACCACGACGTCCAGATCGCCGTCGCCGTCGATGTCCACCAGGCACGCCGAGTACGACCGGTCCGGGACGTCGCCGAGATTGTGCGCCGTCGGAAATCGTCCGTGCCCGTCGTTGAGCAGCACGCGATCGAGCAGCGGCCAGTGACGCCCCTTCGCCAGCACGAGATCGGGGACGCCGTCGCCGTTGAGATCGCCGATGCTGACGTTTGCCGACGTTTCCGACGTGGTCTCGAGCAAGAGCTGCCGCGTGAACGCCGGGAACGCCGACCCGCCACGCGGCTCGGACGTCGGCGCCTGGGAGATCATCGCGTCGCTGAGCCCCGGCTCCTTCATCAGCTTCTCGATCGCGTCGATCTCCTCCGGCACGAACGCCGAGAGGTTCTCGTAGCCGGTGTCGGTGATGAGGATCATGTCCTCCAGGCGGAGGCCGAGATGCTCCGCCTCGATCTGCATCGCCGGCTCGATCGTGAAGATCATCCCGGGCTCGTAGGTCGCCGGGGCGCCGCCGACGTCGTGCACCTCGAGCCCGACCGAGTGGCCGAGGCTGCGCGCCGTTCCGCTCGAGCGGTGGTAGTTGTCGACGAACCGCGTCGCCGCGTCCTTGATGGCCGGATCGGTGAAGGCGAACGACTTCATGATCGTGTCCATCTTGACCACCGCGTCCTTCAGGATGTCCTGCGCGGAGGCGTGCGGCCGGATCGACGTCATGACCGACTGATAGAGCTTGAGGTAGATCGCATAGAACTCGCGCTGCCGCGGGCTGAAGCGGCCGTTCGCGGGAAAGACCCGCGTCACGTCCGACTGGTAGTACTTGTAATCCGGCGCGTAGTCGAACTGGACGAGGTCGCCGTCTTTCAGGACGGCGGTGTTCTTGTGATAGTGCGAGTAGTAGGTGTTGGGCCCGGTGGCGATCAGCGCGAAGTACGACGGCCCGTAGGCGCCCCATTTCTTGAACACGAACTCCGCGTCGGCCTGCAGCTCGTACTCCTTCATGCCGGGGCGCGCGTCGCGCATCGCTTCCATGATCCCGAGCCCGGTGATCCGCGTCGCCTCGCGGATGATCTCGATCTCGCGCGGGCTCTTGATCGCGCGCAGCGCGTCGATGCTCGGATCGAGATCGGTGACCGCGGACTGCGGCGCAGCCTGCTTCAATTTCGCGATGAACTGTTCCTCACGCGAGATGCGCCCGTCCCATGGATCCGCCTTCGTGGCTCGCCACAGCGCGGCAGGATCCGAGGACGAGGCCTCGCCGAGCACCTCGGGACGGAAGGGCGTGAAGATGGCGCGGGTCTCGCGTGCGAGCGTCGCGACGAACTTCGTGAAGTCGTCGCGCGGCGCGACCTCGTCGATGCCGGTCGCGGCGGCGGCCTCGGCGCCCGGCGACAGCGCCGGCCCGTACATCCGCTGCTCGCGCCGCTCGTTCTTCGGCTGCAGGAACAGCATCGTCTTTTTCGACCGTCCGTCGATGACGGCGATCGCCCGCGGTTCGACGACGCCGGTCAGGTAGAAGAACTGGTTGTTCTGGCGCAGCGCCTGCTCACCCGGGCGCTCGGTGGTGCCTTGAAGAATCGCGACGCCATCGCCGATCTTCTCGATCACCTTCGCGCGGCGCGCGGCGAATTCTTCGGGAGGAAAAACCTCGGTGCCGGTGAACACGGGCTGCGCGCGCGGCAGCGCCGTCAGCAGGACGAGGGCCACAAGCGCACACGGGAGCGGTTTCATGAGCGCAATCATATAAGCCTGCCCCGAGCGAGCACAGCGAGTCGGCGGGGGCCTGCCCCGAGCGAGCGACGCGAGTCGAGGGGATCACAGGGTCGTGTTCGCGATGTCGCGCCAGGGAACACTCCGCACCGGCTGGCCTTTTCGCTTCAGTGACTTACGGGCGGCATGGAAGCTGTAGGCATGCTGACGTGCACGTCCGGACCGCGTCGCTGGCGCTCACGCTGTTCATCGCCACGGGTGTGCTCGTCCGCGGCGCGGTCGCCCCTGTTCCCGGTGGTTCGCTCGGTGGGCGGCAGGTGTTTCCACGCAGCAACTGGTGGAACCTCGACATCAGCCGCGCGCCCGCCGATCCCGCGTCGGCCTCATACATCAATTTCATCAGCGGACGCACCGCGTCGAATCCCACCGCGACGCGGCGCGTCCATCCCGATTTCGGTCCGTCGCCGTACGGCATTCCATATGTCGTCGTCTCCGGCGATCAGCCGCTGGTCCGTCCGAGCTGGACCGCGTATGGTGACGAGAGCGACGAAGGGGCCCCGGGACGTCCCCTCGGCTATCCGATTCCTGACGAAGCCAGGTCGCAGCCCGATTACATCGAAGGCGCCGTGCCGGGAGGCGGGCTCGACGGCGATCGCCACCTGCTGATCGTGGACCGCGACAACTGGCTGCTCTACGAGACCGGCGCCACCTACTGGAACGCCGCCGCCAACCGCTGGGAAGCCAATTGCGGCGCCATCTTCGACATGACGCGCAACGATCGCCGCCCCGAGACATGGACATCGGCCGACGCCGCCGGGCTCGCGATCTTTCCCGGCCTCGTGCGCTACGAAGAGGCGTACGGCACCGCGGAGATCACGCACGCGTTCCGCGTGACCGTGCGCGCGACCAACGGCTACGTCTGGCCGGCGTCGCATCGCGCCGGCTCCACGGGTGGCGCGCTGCCGATGGGCGCGCGTCTTCGCCTGAAGGCGTCGAAGGACCTGTCCGCGTATCGGCCCGAGATCCAGCGCATCTTCCGCGCGATGCAGCGTTACGGATTGATCGTCGCCGACAACGGCTCGGACATGTACGTGAGCGGCGCGACGGACGCGCGCTGGGACAACTCGATCCTCAACCCCGCGTTCCACGGTCTCCTCGCCGACGATTTCGAGGTCGTCCAGCTCGGCTGGCGCGGCAACCCGCCACAGCCGCCCGCCAACGTCCGCATCGTCCGCTGACGCGGATTTCCGCTACGCTTTCCGGATGGACCCCAGGCACCGCATGGTCGCGGAACAGATCCGGGCGCGCGGTGTGGCCGATCGGCGGGTGCTCGAGGCGATGGAGAAGGTGCCGCGCGAGATCTTCGTCCCCGAGGGGGCGCGCGCCGAAGCGTTCGAGGATCGTCCGGTGCCCATCGGCCACGGCGTCACCATCTCGCAGCCCTACATCGTCGGCTACATGACCGAGGCGCTGAAGGTCGAAGCGTCCCACCGCGTTCTCGAGATCGGCACGGGGTGCGGCTACCAGACCGCGCTGCTGGCGGAGCTGGCCGCGCGTGTCTATTCGATCGAAGTGATCCCCGAGCTTGCCGCCCGCGCCCGGGCGACGCTCGAAGGTCTCGGCTACACGAACGTGGTCATCCGTACCGGTGACGGCCACCAGGGCTGGCCCGACGAAGCGCCGTTCGATCGGATTCTCGGCGCCGCGGCGGCAACCGAAGTGCCGTCCGACCTCGTCGATCAGCTCGCCGATGGCGGAATCATGGTGCTGCCGATCGAACGGCCGCTCGGCTGGCAGGAGCTCCAGGTGCTGCGCAAGCGCGACGGCCGGATGTCGACGGAGTCGACGCTGCCCGTCCGCTTCGTCCCGATGATCAGAAGTGAGAAGGCACACTGACGACCGGGCGGAGTTTTCCGGGTCCGTCGTCTCCGCGATAGTAGACTCCTTCGAGGAACAGCCCTGACGAAGGGGCGGTCAGCGTCGCGGGCACGTCGGAACGCTCCTCGAGAAACCCGCCGACGCGATCCGGCGCCAGCTCTCCACGCCCGACCGCGGCCAGGACGCCGACGATGCGCCGCACCATGCGCCAGAGAAAGTGCGAGCCGACGATGCGCACGAGGATGAGATCCCCTTCGTCGGCGATCTCCACGCGATCGACCAGGACCTTCGACGACTTCTCACCGGGCTCGTCGGCGGAGAACGACGCGAAGTTCTGCATGCCGACCAGCGCGCGCGCCGCCTCGCGCATCTTCGCCACGTCGAGCGGCTCCTTGATCCACCACACGTAAGGCTTGAAGAAGGCGGTCTTGCGGCGGGAGATCTGATAGAGGTAGCTGCGTGTGATGGCGTCGTGGCGGGCGTGGAACCGGTGCGGCACCTTCTCGAGGGCGCGGACGTGGATGTCCGACGGCAGCGCGTCGTTGATGCGCGTGCGCAGCGTCTCGGACGGCAGATCCGTGTAGATCTCGAGGTGCGCGACCTGCCCGAGCGCGTGAACGCCGGCGTCGGTTCGTCCCGCGCCATACAGCTCGAACTCGCGGCGGTGTGCCGCGTCGCTCACCGCGCGCTCGAGCTCGCCGGCGACGGTGCGCGCGTTCTTCTGGATCTGCCACCCGCTGTAGCGCCCGCCCGAGTACTCGATCAACAGCTTGAATCGGGGCATCGGATTGGCGATTGGCGGTTGGCGATTGCCGACGGCGTCATGCGAGCAGCTCGATCGCGCGGCTGGCGATCGCCGTGTCCTGGAAGCCGACGCCGGTCAGGTCGACGATCGTGATCTGGTCCAGTGACGTGCGGCCCGGCTTGCGTCCCGCGACGATCTCCCCCAGCTCCGCGTGCACCCGGTCGGCGTGGAAACCGGCGTCGAGCGCGTGGCGCAGCTCGCCGAACGACGCGCATTGCGTCAGGCGATCCACGACGACGAGGTCGGCGCGCTCGAGACAGGCGGCTTCGAGCTCCTGCTTGCCGGGAGAGTCGGAGCCCAGCGCGGTCACGTGATGCCCGGGCCGCAGCCACTCGGCGCGCACCAGCGGCTGCCGAGCGGGTGTCGCGGTGATGATGACGTCGGCGCCGCGGCAGACCGCTTCGGGTGTCGCCACCGCGCTCGCGTCGAAGCCTTCCGCCCGCATCTCGCGGCAATAGGCCTCGACATGGCTGGCGTCCGGGCCCCACGCGACGATGCGGGTGAAGGCACGGACCAGGCGCAGGCAGCGCACCTGGTGCCGCGCCTGCAGGCCGCTGCCGATGACCCCGACCGTGCCGATCGCCGCCGGCGCGAGCGCCTCCGCCGCGATGGCCCCCGCGGCGCCGGTGCGGATGTCGGTGAGGAAGCCGTTGTCGAGCAGCAGCGCCACCGGCATCCCGGTGGTGGCGTCGAACACCGCCATCAGTCCGGATCCGCTCGGCAGTCCCTTCGCCGGATTGTCGTAGAACCCGCTCGCAATCTTGACGGCGACGTGCGGCACGGCTTCGATCAACGCCGTCTTCACATGGAACTCGCCGTGATGCTTACGGACGTCGAGATTGATCACCGCCGGCACGTGCGCGCGTCCTTCGCCGTCGGCGCGAAAGGCCTCGCGCATCGCGTCCACGGCGACCTGCGGTGTGATGACCGTCCGCAGCGCGGGCTCTTCGATTGTTCTCATTTCTGCGGAAGCACGGCCACGGCATCGATCTCCACGCGCAGCCCCTCGCCAGGCAGCCCCGACACCTCGACCGTCGTCCGCGCGGGACGGTGCGCGCCGAAGACGCGCGCGTAGACCTCGTTCATCCGCGGGAACTCCTTCATGTCGACGATGAAGACGCCGCAGCGGATGACGTGCTGCAGCGTCGTGCCAGCCGCTTCGAGGATGGTCGCGATGTTCTTCAGCACCTGTTCCGTCTGTGCCTCGATGGTGTCGCCGGCGAGCCGCCCGCTGGCCGGGTCGCGGCCGGCCTGGCCCGAGACGAAGACGAGGTTGCCGACGACCATGCCGGGGGAATAGGGCCCGACCGGCGAAGGAAGGTTGCGCGCCGTGACGGGTTGCAGTTGGACAGGTTGCAGTTGATCGGGCATCCCGTCATCCTATGCGAAGACCGACCATGCTCGTCCGTGCCATTGCTCTCGTGCTCCTCGTCAGCCAGGTGGCCCAGGTCGACTACGCGCGCGAGGCGATCACGCTCGGCCGGACGACCGACGCGGCGCTCTACGATGCGTTCAACAACGGCTACCTGCTGTCGCCGTCGGGGCCGATCGAGCACGCCGAAATCATCACCGAGTTCCGCCGCGCGGTGATGCTGGTGCGCGAACGCGTCGACAAGGGACAGCTGGCGATCACCGAGCGCGACGTCGCGACCGCCGTGGCGCCGTACCGCGGCCAGGTCACCTTCGTGGTCAATCTGCGGTTCAACCCGCTGAACACGTTCGCGAAGACGCCGTTCTACGACCTGTATGTCAGCACCGGGCGCTCGAGCAAGCCGCTCGGCGCCGAGAAGTTGAAGCGCGATCCGATATTCGCCGGCGGACCCGGGAGCGGGCTTGCCGGCATCCGGCTCGAAGCGTCGTTCGGGCGCGCCGAGATCGAGTCGGCGTCGGCGCCGCTGCTCGTCGTCACCGACGAGCAGGCCAACGTCCTGTGGCAGGCGCATCTCGACTTGTCACGGTTCCGCTGACGCCGTTCAACCTCTAGGCCCTATCCCCAAGCCCTCTATCCTCTGCCCGACGGCGAACGACCTCTCCCGCCCTCTATGCTCTGCCCGACAGCGAAGCTACATCTGCTAGAGTCGGATGATGAAGATCCGGACCCGCGCGGCTCTCGTCACGGCACTCATCACGGCGACCCTCGTGCCGCTGGCAGCGCGCCAGGCGCTCCAGGACACGATTCCTTTCGATCCCGCCGTCAAGACCGGGACGCTGCCCAACGGACTGAAGTATTACGTGCGGAAGAACGGCCGTCCGGCCAACCGCGTGCTGCTTCGCCTGGCGGTGAAGACCGGATCGCTCGACGAGGCCGACGACCAGCAGGGGCTCGCGCACATGCTCGAGCACATGGCGTTCAACGGCAGCGAGCACTTCAAGCCCGGCGAGCTGATCTCCTACTTCGAGTCCGTGGGGGCGCGGCTCGGGCCGCACGTCAACGCGCAGACCGGCTTCGAAGACACCATCTACATGCTCGATTTGCCGTCCGACAAGCCGGACGTGGTGCAGAAGGGCATGTATGCGTTTTCGGATTTTGCCGGCGGACTCTGGCTCGATCCGAAGGAGATCGACAAGGAGCGCGGCGTCGTCATCGAAGAGTGGCGCGGCGGCCTCGGCGCGAGCTCGCGCGTCCGAGACAAGCAGATTCCCGTCCTCTTCTATCACTCGCGCTACGCGGAGCGGCTGCCGATCGGGAAGCCCGACATCCTGCGGTCCTTCAAGCCCGAGCGGCTCCGCGCCTTCTACGACACGTTCTATCGCCCCGACATGATGGCGGTCGTCGCGGTGGGCGACATGGACCCGCAGAAGCTCGAGGAGATGATCAAGGCCACGTTCGGCGGCCTGAAGGCGCGGACGCCGGCGCCGGCCGAGCGCAAGGTCGAGGTCCCGCTGCACAAGGAAACGCTGATCAGCGTCGTCACCGACACGGAGATCACGCAGTCGTCGGTGTCGCTGCTGCGCAAGCGCCCGCGCAGCCCGACCGGGAAGGTGGTCGACTACCGGCGCAGCCTGGTGCAGCAGTTCTTCGAGCAGATGCTCAACGACCGGTTCGACGAGATCACGCGGCGCGCCGACGCGAAGTTCCTCGGCGCGGGGATGTTCGGCGAGGGGCTCAGCAAGGACGTCGAGGCGGAAGCGCTCGGCGCCAATGTCGTCGACGGCGGAATCACCGCGGGGCTGACGGCGGTGGCGCTCGAGGCCAAGCGGGCGCGCGAGTTCGGCTTCACGCCGGGTGAATTCGACCGCGTGAAGAAGTCGATGACCGCCTATTACGAGCGTGCCTACAACGAGCGCGACAAGACCGAGAGCGGATCGTTCGCCGGGGAGTACGTGACGCACTTCCTCGAAGGGGAGCCGGCGCCGGGGATCGAGTACGAGTTCAAGCTGGTGCAGCAGCTGCTGCCCGGGATCACGGTCGAGGAAGTGACCGCGCTGGGCAAGACGCTGCTCGGCGAAGACAGCCGCGTCATCCTGGCGACGTCGCCGGAGAAGCCGGGGATCAAGGTGCCCGCCGAAGAGGAGCTGAAGGCGGCGCTCGCGTCGGCCGAGTCCACGGCCGTGACCCCGTGGAAGGAGACGACCGTCACCCGTGAACTGGTCGAGCACAAGCCCGAGCCGGCGGCCGTCACCTCGACGCGCAAGGTCGACGAAATCGGCCTGACCATCGTCAAGTTCGCCAACGGCGTCGAGGCGTGGCTGAAGCCGACCGACTTCAAGAACGACCAGGTGCTGTTCGCGCTGCAGGCGCTCGGCGGAACCTCGCTCGCCCCGCCGTCCGACTTCATCGACGCGTCGCTGGCTTCCACCTACGTCACGCTGTCGGGCATCGCCGGGCTGAAGGCGGTCGATCTGCAGAAGATGCTCACCGGCAAGATCGCCGGCGCGTCGCCGTTCGCGTCGCTCTCGACCCATGGGTTCAACGGATCGGCGGTGCCGGCACAGCTCGAGACCGCGCTGCAGCTGCTCTACGCCAGGTTCACCGAGCCTGGCGACGATCCGGAGGTCCTGGACCTGATGAAGCGGCAGCTGGCCGCGGCGGTCGCCAACCGGCTCGACAATCCGGAGACGGTGTTCGGCGACAAGGTCGAAGAGATCAACACCTCGAACCACTACACGTCGAAGCCGCTGACGCCCGCGCAGGTCAACACCCTGGATCGCGCGAAGATGATCCAGTTCTACAAGCAGCGCTTCTCGAACGCCGCGGACTTTACCTTCTTCATGGTCGGCGCGTTCAAGATCGACGAGGCGATGCCCCTGCTCCAGCGCTACGTCGGCGGGCTGCCGTCAACCGGGACGCCTGCGTCGAACTTCAAGGACGTCGGCATCGCGTTTCCGACGAAGGTGGAGAAAGCCACGGTGGAAAAGGGACGCGAGCCGAAGAGCGAAACGGTGATCAGCTTCTTCGCCGATCCTCCCGGTGACGATCCGCTGGAAATGGAGCGGACGCTGGCGGCGACTGACGTGCTCGAGATCGCGCTGCGCGACATCCTCCGCGAAGAGCTGGGGCAGACCTATACCGTGTCGGTTGACCTCGCGCAGGGGCTGCCGCAGCGCGGCGGCGGGCACATCGAGGTCAGCTTCGGCGCCGCACCCGAGAACATCGAGAAGATGGCGGCGCGCGTCACGCAGGAAGTCAAGCGGATGCAGGACGAAGGGCCGAGCGAAGACCTGCTCAACCGCGCCAAGGAGACGGCGCGCAACAATTACGAAACGCAGCTCAAGCAAAACAACTACTGGCTGCAGCGGTTCGAGGCGGTCAAGATCTGGGGGCAGGATCCGCCGATGATCGCGCACCGCGTCGAGCGCATCAATGCGCTGACGACGCAGTCGGTCCGCGACGCGTTCCGCAAGTACTTCCCGGCGGATCGCACCACGGTGGTCACCCTGGTGCCGGCCAAATGAGGAGGGCGGACCTGAAGGTCGCCCTCGCCCGGTGG
>Ga0207651_10000577_pt1 | contig 15433 bp, 16 predicted proteins | sample KBSM23metaG_FD_184328 | JGI IMG/M metagenome (GOLD analysis project Ga0207651, IMG submission 184328) | Miscanthus rhizosphere microbial communities from Kellogg Biological Station, Michigan, USA - KBS M2-3 metaG (SPAdes) (version 2) | ecosystem: Host-associated > Plants > Roots > Rhizosphere >... | reverse complement strand
TGACCAGGTCAAGCACGACATGGCTCGCCCGTTTGCGCTTGCCCTTCGACGTGCCCTGCGGCGTCTCGAGCTCGAAGGGAAGCGTGCGGACATAGCCGCGGATCCGCTTTCCGATCAGAACCTCGGAGGCTTTGCGGTCGAGCAATAGCTGGCCGGATGCCGGCACCACGCGATCATCGGGCAGCATGGCGCCATCCGCCAAGATGCAGACTTCTTCGCCCTCGAGGTAATTGAGGCCGGAAATGAGTTGGACCGGCGGGCCGTTGTAGCGCAGCCCGCAATCGACAAACCACGCGCCGACCGCGGTGCGATTGTTGATGTCTTGCGGCTCGAAAAAATCCTGCAGCTTTTCAACATAGCGATGGTCGAACGTGTTGATGTGCCGCTTCACGCAAAAATACACTTCGCCGGTGTCCTCGGTGGTGCTCGCCACGCACACGCCATCCTCGATTTCCCCGTTGCGCATGGGGTGGCGATGCCAGGCGACCACCTGGTCGCTCGGCATGAAGGTCAGACCGACCAGCGATCGGTCCTGGCACCACACCCAGGCAATGCGGTTCGGGTCGCGCTGCCAGGCGAGGCCGGCGGCGAGGCCGCGCAGGATGTGACGCGCCGTCTTGGTGAGCTCATCGACCGAAAGCGCGTTGGGCAGGTTTTCATAGCTGGCAAAATGGAGACGCCGGCGGTTGCGGCCGATGAACAGCACGCCGGCGTCAACATCGGCCGGGATGTGCGCGGCCGAACCTTCCGCCGTCGCCGGCACCACGCGCACGCTGTCGACCGTGAGCGCCGCGAACAGCGTGGGCGCGCGCACGATCCGCTCCTCATCGCGTAGGCCCAGGATCAATGCGCCTGGCGCCGACACAGCCCATTGGATCCAGGGCAGTCCTTTTTTGCTGTAGGCGAGCTCGATCGCGAGCGCACTGTCAGGGTTCGCGGCATCGCCGACGATATTGAGCACCTCGAACGAATTGCGGTCGCTCGGCCTGGTCATCCACCACTTATTCGCCCGCGCGGCAAAAATGCGCTGGTCGTGAATGGCGACGATTTCCGGCCATCCGGCATTTTGCGACCAGGCCGGCGGCGACCATCGGTAAGTCGGGCGGTCAACGACGCTGTTGGGCAAGCGCGAGAGCACGGTTCCGGTGAGCTGCACCGGCGACACGGCTTGCGTGATGAGCACGAACCCATAACCGTTATGCAGAAATCGCCAAGTGACGTTGTTGCCGCCGGCGGAAACCAAGCCCTCCTCGTGCGTCGGCGGATTGCCGCCGGTGTCGCCATCGGTCGCCGCCTCATAGACGCGGCCGTTATAGCGGCGTTGCGGCCGCGGAACGGCTTGCGGAATGAAAAACTGCAGCTCGGCGACGCTGAGATTGCTCGCCGGGAGATTGTGCTGCATGTAGATCCAGCCATAGTCCCACGCGGTCACGATGTCGTTTGAGTAAAGATCGCGGCCGAATTGCTCGTTGACGCTGTCGGTAAACACGACCGATGCCAGCAGCGTGCCATCGGTGCCGTTCGCCGGCAGTCCAACGCGCCCATAAAGGCGCATTTCAATCACACCCTTGTTCGTGACGCCGGGAGCGCCGTAATAGCCGCCGGGGTCGCCGATCGGCCCGCCCGCGGAAGGTGCAAAGACGCGCACGCGCGAGATATTGGCGCCGCCGATATTGGCGCCGATATATGCGCTCTGTGAGACGGCGCGGTTGGCGGACGCGCTGCGGTTTTGGGTGGTGACGTTGTCGGCCGCGGCCGCCAGGCCGCCGTTGCCGGTCATGTTGCCGATCGACATGACGACGCCGGTGAAGATGTCGCCGCCGCTGACGATCTCCGATGGCTTCCACAGAGGAACCGACGTGAGGTCGGGCTCATCCAGGCGATAAATGCCGCCGACGTCGCCATTGCCAAAATTCGTGTTGGTGCCGAATAGCGCGATGCCGACGCCATCAAACGCCGACGCCTGGATGGTTACGCCTGTGTTGAGGTTCTGAATGTCGACCGGGCCGCCGGCGCGCGCCCATGTCGTGAGTGTCCAATTGGTGTGGCTGATGCGGGTGAGAACGCGATCCTGATAACCCGCACAGAACAGATACATTCGGGCGCCGTCCTGGTGCCAGCGCAGGTTGCCCAGGTCCACCGTCGCGTAGGGCATCGCGAGCTCGTACATGACGCCGGGCGCGCTCTCGATAAAACCGCCGGCATACACGAACCGGATAACGCCGTCGTTGAATACGAGATTGTAATTGTCGGTTGGCGTGATGCGGAACGGCACCTGCTTTGCAACGACGTTCTCGGCGCGTTGCGCCATCACAAAGCGCGTGCCAGGCCGGCGCGTGAAACCTCCCTCGATCAGCACAACGGCGTTCTCGAGCGCCGCAAGGCCGATTTGGTTGCGCGCTAGGTCGCGCCTGGCGTGGAGCTCCTCGGAGAGCTCGCCGGCGGCAAAGCTTGTGCGTCCCTGCAGTTGCTTGAGCGTCATCGCCGCGGATCGAAGATGGAACGCCGGAAGCCGCGGCGGGCCGCGGTCCAACTCGTATCGCGTGAATAGGTGGACGGTGCCTGTTCGCGCGCGTCAGTGCGCGCGGCTCTGTCGGTCGTTTCTTCGGCGAGCGCGCCGAGCTGCTGAATGTCGCCAGCGGATTTGCCGAATTCGCCGGCCATGAGCTCGGCCAGGCGGCGGGCGAAGGCGAGGAGGAATTGGGTGTCCCACAAGCGGACCAGGTCGACCACCTTGGTGTAGCATATCAGCGGCGCATCGGAATTCGTGACCAGCACCGCCGCCGGCGTTTGCACGCCGGCCTGGTCGATCGTGCCGGTTTCCACCGCCCATTCGTCTTGCTCGAGGTCGTTGACGAAACGCACCTTGAGACAATCGGCCGGCAGGCGGTAACGCTTCTTGAGGATGCCGATGCTATCGGTCAGGTCGCGCGCCGGCGTGGCCCATGCGGTCGCGAAATTCCAGTCGCGGCTCCGCAGGATCTCGTCGCGCGCGGTGCCGAACCACTTACGCGACGCGCGCGCGCGATCGTTCTGCTCGTTAAAAGACGCCACGCCCGGCTCCCGCAAAAGCGAGAGCGCGAGCGAGGCGGCTTCTTCTTCCGTTGTGGCGCGGGCCTGGCCCATTGGTGCCAGGCTTTACGAGTGATCGCCAAACATGCAGGACATGAGGATACGCCCGGCGGTGCCAACCGCCGCGCCCTGGATCTCGCCGACAATGTCGAGCAAGCCGCCAGGATCCGCCGACAGGTTGGCGAGCTGCCAGGCCGGCATGTGCATGAGGAGCACGGTGAGGCCATTGAGCGGCTTGCCGAGGCCCGACAGGTCCGCCGTGTTCATGTCCAGCAACGTCGGCGTGAGAGCGTTGTTGGAGAGCACCACGCCGCCATTCGGCTTGTAGAAACCGAGGCGCAGCGTGACGGCGGCGCCGAGCGCCTGGTTATACACCCGCGAGGCCGGGTGAATGAGCGCGCTCGAGGGAACGCGGCCGAAATAGAGTAGCGAGCCGATGCTGTCGCCAACGGCCATGTCGACAAAGCTCGCGAACACCGTGGCTTCGCTTTCGGCGACGCGCGCGCTCACGTTTTGGAGCGCACCGGCCACCGGATAAGCGTTGCCTGTTTTCGTCACAACCGCCATGGAAATCTCCTCTCTGCGGTTTGCCGGCGATGCCGGCGACTAAGGGGAAAGCACGTCGGCGCCGTCAGGCGCCGCCGGCGCTTACGGGAAGTGGTTCTGGATCTCGATGACGAGCTGATCCTCGCCGCGCGTGGCGCCGAACCAGTTTTCCATGTACGGGTGCAGCCGGTACTTCTTCGCCGGGTTGCGTTCGACCGTCGTGGTGACGGGCTCGAAATCGCCGTAATACATGCCGCGCTTGCACCACAGGAACGAGCGGTGCGTGTCGGCATCGAGGTTGGGGAACCGCGACGTGGTGAGGATGGTCACGCCCAGGATCTCGCGGACGCGCTTTTCCTCGAGCACCGATTTGCTGCGGTAATCGGTGTTGACATAGGTGATGTCGCTGTAGAGGTCTTCGACCTCCTTCGCATTGAGGCCGAGATAGATCTCCTCGTCCTCGATGTGAATATCTTGCTCCTCGAGCAGCCGCAGCGCGCGGATGATCTTCTTCACGTTCATGCCCACAGCCGTGAGGCCATCGTTGCTGCCGACCGTCTCGGCGACGAGCCGGTTGGTGGACGAATAGGCCGTGGTGGTGGTGCCGTCCTGGCCGGTGAACTTGCTGCCATAGACCGCGGCGGCAAAGATATTGTCGCGACCACGCACGATTGCGGCGGCGCCGGATTGCACATAGGCGCTTTCGTAATTCGTGATGGCTTTGATCTCGTCTTCTTTCTCGATGAGCTTGCCCCATTCGAGTTGCCGCGGACGCACCCAAATCTGATCGTGCGGCGTGTCGATGTTGGGCGTATCGCCACCGCGCGCGCCATCAACGATCGCCTCGGACAGCCCGACCAGGTCGAGAACCTGGGCCTGGCGGCCGCGGAGGTCGGGAACGTAGGTGAAACCGCGCTCGAGCTGGCTGGTCCGTTGCTGGATCGCGAGCTCGACATTGCTCTGATATTTGAGCTTATAGGCCGATGTGACGTCAGGCATTTCGCATCTCCGGTCGAAACGAGGGGAAGGGTTCGCTTCGGACCAGGGTGCGGCCGGCTACGGCGGGCCTGTCCTATCGTTTAACGCCTGCAATCGGCGGCGTGCCTTTCACGCCAGCAGCCAGGCCCGCCGGGAGAGAGGCGGGGTGCGGGCAGTCTGGCCGGCGAGCCCACTCGGAACGTCGAGCTCGCCGGCCCTCTCTCCAGTCATGACGCGGACGCTACAGGACGCGGGGCGCCGTCAACTGTTGATCGGCGTGTGGGCGCTCGGCTGGTTGGCGTGGTCGGCAAACCACACTTCCGCCACCTTGCCGCCCTCGAACCGCACTTTCAGGGCGCGGGCCGAGTAAACGCCGTCCTCGACGTCGTATTTCTTCGACTTGTTGACCACGTCGGGCGGGTGCCGCAGGTGCCGATGCACCACCAGCTCGCTCGGCGGATCCTCGGCCAGCTCGTCCAGGATCTTGCCCGCGATCTCCTTGGACTTCTCCTGACGCTTGCTGTCCTCATTGCGGGCGCGCTCGAGCTGGTCGGGCGACATGCGCTCGAGCACCGGGTTGCCGCGCGGCGGCGGCCAGGCGTCGCCGGGGCGCACCGCCGGCTTGCCCTTCGCGGCCGTCTGGCTCGAGCCGGTCCCGGTCGTCGCCTCGGCGCGGGCGCGCTTCTTGCCGGCCGGCGGCTTGGGGGCGGCCGGCTTGGCGGCTGATTTCTTCTTCGCGGCTGACTTCTTTGCCATCTTTGGAGCTCCTTGCTGTCAATGGCGATCGGCTCGGTGCGCATGCCGAGCCGATCGCGACATTACGGCCGACGCGCCGGCGTCAATTCAGGCCGCCCGCCTGCCGCCCTCGCGATCGCGCGCCGCGGCCTCGGCCTCGATCAGCTCGTCACGGCGCGCCATGAGCTCGGCGCGGCGCGGGTGCTTCGGATCATTCAAGGCCGCCTTGAAATCGTCCGTGGCCTCGAGGCGGCCGCGCTCGGCCTTGAGCGACGTCGACGACATACCGCCGAGCGCACCGCCGCCGGCGCCGCCGCCGGTCTGCAGGCGTTCCTCGCCCATGAGCTCGCCAATCTTGTTGAACAGCTCGACGGTCGACGCGCCATCGCTGACTTTCTCGATCGCGGCGAATTGCTCGGCGGTCACGCCAAGGGTCGTGGCGGCGCGCCGCGCACGCTCGCGATTGGCCTGCGCCTTGTCGCCCCACTTCGCATCGAGCGCCGCGTTGGCATCCTGCAGCTTTTTCGAGCCGTCTTGCGTCAGGCGATCGACACGCTCGCCCCAAAACTTGAGCAGGCCGTCATGCATGGCCTTCGCCTGCGCCACCGGAATACGGTTCTCGTGCGCCAGCTTCTTGAAGCTGTCCCACATTTCGCCGTCATAGGTGAAGTTGAGCGATTTCGGATCCGGCGGCGCGATCTCGGCGCCGTATTTGGCGCCATCCTTCTGCCAGCCGAGCGTCTCCCATCCGTTCCACGACTTGATGTCGCCTTTCGGATCCGGCTTCTCGATCACGTTGCGCGATCGCGCGACCTTGTCGGCCTCAAAGCCCGAGCGCAGCGCCGTCCCGATGTCGGCGAATTTCTTGCCCTCGATGTGTTCGACCAGGTCTTTGTCGAGCTTGAATGGCGCATACCACGGCTCGGCCTGGCCGCCCGACGCGCCAGGACCAGCACCAGCACTAGCGCCAGCGCCGCCCGCGGCGCCGCCAGTGCCGCCCGCAGCCGCACCACCAGCGCCGCCACCCGCAGCCGCGCCGCCGCCGCCTGCACCGCCGGCTGCGCCAGGATCCGCGCCGGCGCCGCCGGCGCCCGCGCCTTCCGGCGCCCGAAAAATCGAACTGAGCAGATAGGTGCGCATCATTGACGTTCTCCTTGCGGCTTGGTGACGACCAGGTTGAACAGGTCGGCAGGGTTGGCTCGGCACGTCTCGAGGATCTCGAGCGCGAGCTGGCGCCGCCCTTCGGCGACGCCGGCGTGAAACAGGCTCGGCGGCGGCGGCATCGGCGTGAACACGGATCCGCGCAATGCCACGTCGGTGAGAAAATGCTTATGCGCCTGGCCGATCGTGGCGTAATCGGCGACCACGGAGCGCGCGGCCGCCGGCGCCACCTTGACCGGCCACACTTGTTGCAGCCAGCGGACGTAATTGCTCATTGCGGGCGGCCGCGTTGCTGCGACAGGCTCGCGGCCTGGGCGGCGTGGCTGACATTGGCGATCACGCCGGCGCCGCGCTCGGCCTGGGCGAGCTGCATTTCCTGTTGCGCCTGTTGTGCCTTCTGCTGGCGGATCGCGCGCACATCGCGATCGTCGCGCAGGATGTCGGGCACGGCGGTAAACGCCTCGGACACGACGGACGCTGCCTTGTCGCCGTTGAACCAGTCGCGCACGCCTGGATCCGTCACCGCCATGCTCTCGAGCGCGGCCTGCAATTGCAGCACGCCGCGGCCTTCCGCAATGCGCTGCACTTTGGCGAGCGGCGAAATATATTCGATCGTGACGCGGCGATTGGCGAACTCGGGCGGCGGCGGCGGCATCTTGCCGGCGCGCTCGAGGATGCGATAGCGCCGTGTCAGGAACGACGACAGGCCGCCGACTTGCACGCGCACCAGGTTGGGCGCCATCAACTTGAGCGTCTCCTCCTGCAGGCCGAGGAATTCCGTCGCCGTCATCTGCGGCCGCTGCATCGCAATCTGCATCAGATTGAAATGGAACGCCGTGCGGATCGCGGCGCGCCGCTGCTCGGATTGCTGCAGCGAGAGCGTGAGCTGCCCCTTCTTCTCGAGGAACGCCGCTTTTTGTTTTCCGGCGTCCGACATGGTGCCGTAGAGCAAGGCCGCCGGCTGCAGGTCCGCGGCGGAAAGCACATTCTCCTCCTCCAAGAGGAGGGGCGGCTCGGCCGTATACTGCGCGGCGACGATGTGCGAGCGTTCCATTTCCTGCAATTGCTGCGCGTCGGCGCGCGCGTTGTGGCCGGGGCCGCGGGCATAGGCCGAGCCTTCGCGATCGTCCCATGTCGGGATATGCACCGGCAGCTCGTAATAACCACCGTTGATAAACAGGTCTTTGATGTCGGGCGAAAAGTAAGTCGAGAGCCACGGCTTGCCGCGCGGGCCGAGCGCGCCCAGGCGAAAGTCGGGATTTTTCCGGATCGCCTGACAGCACACGTAATCGCGCTTGTCGTCGAGGTTCGACGGTACGCGGTCGCCGAATTGCTGCCGGACCTGGCGCCCCTTGCGTTTGTATTTGCGATGGATCGTGTCGTAATTGCCGGCGGCGTCGCGGTCGAGATAGACCTGGCCGATGGGTAGAGCGACGTCCATCAACGTGCCGGGCTCGGTTTCCTCCTGATAGAACGGGCCGTGCCCGAACGCGCCGAGGTTGGCGATCCATTGCGGCGACATTTGATAAAACCGCGACACCGCCGGCGAGCACGAGCTATAGACCACATTCGCCGCCTGATAGAGCCACTCGCGCGCCGGTTGCCAGCGCGCGAAGTCCGGATCTTCGGCGCCGAATTCAAACCAGCGCGTTGCCGGGTTCACCGACATGCCGAACATGCCGCCGGCGAAGTCATCGAGCGCATAGAGCGGCGTGCTGTCGAAAATGTCGTCGTCGTCGCGGCGGTCGTGGCGCTCGCGCGCGTCGAAGTCGCGATCGTCGGGACGCCATAGCGCCGCGAGCTCGCGCCAAATCGGCTCCTCGATATGGCGCGCCGTCTCGAGTTGGTGCTGGCGGTCAATCAGGGCCTCGCGCTCGTCCATCTTACTGCCCCATCAACATCGTGTAGGCCACCGGCGGGGCGCCGAGCTGCGTGATCTCGTAGGGCGTGCGGTTGCGGATCGTGCGCCGGATCTGATTTTCGGCCGCCTGGCGCGCCGCCTCGCTGTCCGCCGGCGACACCATGGCGGCCTCGGCCCGCTGGCGCGCCTCCGTGGCGGCCGCGGCCGCGGCGTCCTGGTCCTTTTTGGTCTGTGCCTGTTGCGTCTGGAACATCTGCATGAGCTGGTTGGATTGATTGCTTGAGCCGAATAGATCCTTCAAAAAGTCGCACATGGTCAGGCGCTCCGATTGATCCAGGCGAGGTAAACGAAATCCTCGCCGTTGCGGCCGAGCTTGCGGGCGTGGCCCTCATCCATGAAACCGAGCCGGTGCAGCCAGGCGCGATCGTGTATGCCCCGGTCCATCACTCGGGTTTCGGCGCGCCGCACGTTGGGCTCGAGCACGAACGGGATGAATTCGCGCTTGATCCAACGATAGGCCGCCCGACTGACCGTCAACCATTTGTCGGTCGCGACCAGGTGGACGGTTGCCACGCCAGGCGCGACCAGCCAGGCGCCGGCGAGCGCCACCGGCTCGCCGGCGTCGTTGCACAGCGCGAAACACTTGATGCAATTGTCTGCGCCCGCGCGCGCAATGAGCTCGGCGCCGACACTCTCGAATGTCGGTTTGAAGCGAAGCGCGAATGTCTCGTCCGCGTTCAGCTTCCGCATGTTGTAAGTCACATGCACCACGTCGAACAGGTGAGCGTCGCGAACAATCATCGCGCGCGCTTCCATCGGCCGAGTGGCTTGTAGCGGCCGGCGCCGGCGTTGGCCTCCTGGCGCTCGCGCCGCTTGCGCTCGAGATCATCGCCGCGCAGTCGGGCGGCCGCCGAGCCACATTGCAGGGCGCCATATTCCGCCGCCTCGCACACATGGCTGTCGAACGTCTTTTGCACGCGCGACAAGTCGTCGGTCCCTTGCGTTTTAGCAAAGTGAAATGTCTGATTGGCGCCGCGCCGCAGTCCCTTGCACGACGGATCCAGGATCAGACCAGGCGCGCCGCCTTCTATCGTGTGGCGCAGCTTGCCCTTAATCGCCTCGTGACGAATATCCGGGTTCTGTGTCGGCGCCGCCGTGACCTTGCGCTTGATATAGTCGCTGAGTTTCTGGCGGTCTGATTTGTCCTCGAGCTCCTCGCCCGTACACATGGCCGGATCGCACACCGACGAGAACTGGAAGCCGGCAAAGCGCGCCTCCTCGATTTGCAGCATGGCGGTCGCGAGCTCGCGCATGCCGCCGCGCGCGAGCGCGACCTCGGCGAGGATACGCAATTGCCCGTTGGAGAGCTCCTGCATATAGACCGTCGCCGGCGTGAGCCCGCCGTCAGTGCCGGTCAGGATCGGCAGGCCGCGCACCGGCTCGAGCGTGACTTTCGACACGTTGCGATCGTCGTCCCACTCCGACCACACTGGATCGTTGGCGCGCGTGAAGCCTGGCTTCGCATGCACCATGCGCTTGACCCACCACGTTCGATGGGCATTGAGGCGCGCGGAATTCTCGTAATAGCCGCGCGTCATCGCCTGCAGATTTTCGGCGCCTTCATCGAGCCCGCCAGGCTGGCGGAATAGGCGATAGCCTTCCGGCGGCGTCTCGTAGAAGTCGCGATAGGTGTAATTCAGGACGTCGGGCGCGTTGCTGTCGCCGAAAAACCGGCCCGGCCGGCGGATCACTTCTTGCGGCGGATCGCGGCCGACGCGATCGACCAGCGCCGTAAACAACTCCTCGGGCAGCGTCGACCATTCATTGAGGTAGCAATCCGTATATTGGTTCCCGAGCAAATCCTCGGGGTCCATCGTCTCGCCGAACGCGCGGAAATGCGCCGTGAGCTCGATGCGTCCGTGCTGATCCTCGAAGCGAACGACGTGCGTGGCGTCGCGTGGAGGCGCGCCGACCCAGCTCGAGCCGGAAATGTCTTTGGGAAGGATAGACCACCAGGAGGGTATTGTGGCCTTCCAGAGATTGACGTACTTTTGTCGCCACACGCCGAGCACGTATCGGCGCGTTCCGTCTGCTCCGGGACGTATCCTTTGCGCTTCTACCAGGCTCTTTTTGACGCTTGCCGTCGTTTTCCCCGACCCGCCAGGGCCGGTGATGAGCATGCACGGATCCCACGCCAGGATGTAGGCGTCGCTGATCGGCCCGGCCGAGCGCAACAGGTTGCGCGCGGTGCCGTCCGATGCCGCGAAGGTGAGCGGATTGCCGCCGTCAGGCGTGGCCGCGACGAATTCCCGAAAGCTTTCATCGGCCGAGCGGTCGAGATTTTCCGCATGCACGCTGCGCTCGAGCTGCTGGTTGAGCGATCCGAAATCGAAGCCCGTCATTCGGCGGGCCTTTTTGCTGCCGCGTAGGCGCCCGCGCCCCCCGCCCTCGCCCGATTTTGTCTGAATTTGGTTCGCGGCCCTCGGTTCTCGAAACGCGGCGCCAATCGTGCGCAAGCAGGCGGCTGGACGCGCGCGCGAGCGTTTTGGGGGGCCGCCCCCCGCGCGAGCCGGGGGGGCGTGGTCGCCGCCAGGGCGTCGGTAGGGGTCGCCGGCGCCGAGCTCGAGGAGCTCGACGCCGGCGCGCGTGGTCTGCTCCACCACGCGACCACCGGCCGAGGAGGGCACGCCAGCACGCGCCGGGCCGGTGATTTCGGATCAGCGGCCGAGGCCGCCGAATATGCAGCGTTTTCCATTACTTACCGTCGCCGTGCGACTTGTCGTCATGCGACACGCCGTTGACCGTGACGCTAAGTGCTTGATTTTGCTCGCGTGGTGGATCCGCGGGGTTCATGTAGTCCCATGGCGCCGCGGTGGCGCCTGGCGCCGCGCTCGAGCCGCCGATTTGCATGAACAGCATCGGCACCGGCTTGCCGTCGTCATCGACCAGACCGACCTTGCCGTACAGGTACGGCAGCGCGTCGCGCCGCATGGTCTGCAGCCGGTCAAAAGCCTCGAGCTGCGTGCAATTGAGCTCGCGCGCCAGGCTCTCAGGCGTGTGCATGAGCCAGCGCACGGATTGCTCGAGCGGATCCGCGCCGCGGCTCAAGAGGTAGGTTCGGAGCTCGCGCGTGGACCGATTGCGCGCGCCAGGTGGTCGACCTGGTCCGCGGCGATCGCGCTCGGCCGCGGCCTGGAGCTCGTCCGCACTCGCCGCAAAGCGGGTCGGAACGGCGAACATCGGGAGTTGCTCGCCGGCGGCTGCCTCCTGGCGCCGCTCGAGCTCGGCGGCCGCGTCCGCCACGGCCGCGCCCATGACGCCGCGGTGCCCATTGTCGCTAACCATCGTAATATCCGGGGATATTTAATTCCGATCGCCGCGGCCGCGACCAGGTGTCTTGCCGGTGTCTTGCCTGGTGTCTCACCATAACACTATGATTTTATTACCTATTTATCCATTGAGACACTTAAGACACTTGAGACACCACAACGGCCCACCTGCGCCCGCGCGCGCGCGTATGTGTGGCAATGCGGTGTCTCAAGTGTCTTAAGTGTCTCGCGGCGGATTATTTGAGCAGTTCCAGAGGCTTAGGGCGAGACACCAGCCGAGACACCTATTCCCGGCGGTGTCTCACCCCCGCGCCCATGGGCGCGAGCTCGGACCCTGCCACGGTGCACCGGCCGTCAATCGTTGCCAGCATGGCGTTTCGGCGCGGAATTCTTTTCCGATCAAATGGGCGCGGGCGCGGGCGCAGCCTGGTGGCAGCGATCGTCGGCGAGCTCGAGCTCCTCGAGGCGCGAGGAGTGAAAGACGCGGCCGCGCGCGGCGCGCCTGACGGCGCGCTATTCGCGCGCGCAAGTTATCCAGCAAACATGCGGCTTTGCGCGTTTGTAACAATTCGTGAATTGACACGACTAGGGTGTTTTACCCTAGGGTGTTTCCGCCGACCACGGCAGGGCGGCCCGCGTTCACAGCGCGGCACCAAATGGAGACACCAAAATGAAACGCGACCTCTACCAGGAAGTCACAGCGCGCATTCTCGCCGAGCTCGAGGCGGGCGCGGTGCCATGGGTCAAGGATTGGTCGGCTACGCCTGGGCTCAATACGCCCTGCAATGCCGTCACCAATCGCCCCTATAGCGGATGCAACGTCGTTCTCTTGTGGCTGGCACGCTCGAATGGCTGGGCGGTGCCGCGCTTCCTGACGTTCAAACAGGCGCTCGAGCTCGGCGGCAACGTGCGCAAGGGCGAGCACGGCACGAAAGTGGTTTTCGTCAAAAAGCTTGCGGTGCGGGATCGCGATGCGCCGGAAGGTGACGACGACGCAACCCGGCTAATCCCCATGATGCGCGAATATACGGTTTTCAACGTCGCGCAATGCGAGAACCTTCCCGAGCGCGTCATGGCCCCGCCGGTGAAGGCAGCCCGCAATCCGGACGCGCGGGATGAGCTCGCCGACGCCTTCATTGCGTCGACGGGCGCGGCGTTCCGCGAAGGCGCCGGCGAAGCGTATTACATGCCTGGCGCGGACGCGATCAACGTCCCGGCTTTTGCCGCGTTCAAGTCCGGCCATAGCTTCTATTCGACGTCGTTTCACGAGTTGGGCCATTGGACGGGCCACAAGTCGCGCTTGGCGCGCGACTTGTCCGGCCGCTTCGGCAACCAGTCTTATGCGGCCGAGGAGCTCGTCGCCGAGCTCTGCGCCGCGTTCCTCTGTGCTGAATTCGATTTCGCCGGCGAGCTCCGCCATGCCGGCTATATCCAGCACTGGATTAAGCTCCTCAAGTCGGACGCGCGCGCGTTCATTACGGCCGCCAGCAAGGCGCAAGCCGCGGCCGATTATCTCCGCGGCCTGGCGCTCGCCGACCAGGCGCCCGCCGACGTCGCGGAAGCGGCGTAAGGGGGGCGCGTCATGTACGACATGAGCCAACCCAATGCCAAGCCGGGCCGCTGCATCAAGTGCAGCGGCTCCGGCCGCTATCGCTGGGGCGCGATCGAGAACGGCCGCGCCAAGCATGAGGGGCCTTGCTTCTCGTGCCAGGGCACCGGCCGGCAGACGTCGCGCCAGATCAGGCGCAACCAGGCTTACAACCGCTTCAAGGTTGCGCGCATGTTCCGCGGGGATTTCTGAACCTTTCGACCCTGGCGCGGCCGAGCTCGAGCTCGCCGGCGCCAGTCCGAAGGGCCCTCCCCTTCCCGCGTTCACAGCGCGGCAACCAAATGGAGCTAACTACGATGGAACGCAATACCCGCTACACCGATACGGCGCGGCTTAAATATGCCGATTACTACATCTTCCAGATGAACGACGGCAATTGGTGGATCGCGCCGGCCACCGAGCACGAATGGAACGGCAAGCCCACTTTGCCGCGCCGCTATGATCGCTCATACCGGACGCGCGCCAAGGCGGCCGCGGCGCTCGAGCTCGCGCGCCGCAATTTCGCGCGCGACCAATTCCGCATGTGGTACGGCCTGGCGCGCCGGCGTGGCCTGCAATGGTGCGCCGGTTTCGTCCATGGTCGGCATATCGTGTCGCCGGTCGGATCCGGAACGGTGCTCGAGTGCAAACCCGCGAGCTCGGCGGACGGCTTTTGGTTCCTGCGCCAGGCCGCGCGCCTGCGTGGCATCAACCGGGCGCGGGCGCGCGACTTCCTGCGGTCCGCGCGTAGCGCCATGGCGCCGGCGGTGCCGGCATGACCACGGAACGCACCCAAGCCGGCGAGCAATTCGTGCTCGCCGGCGCCGAGCGTGTCGGCCTGGCGGAGCTCGCCAGGCGGCGCGCGGCGGCGCCCCTCAAGCCCGCCACGGCGCAACGGCCGTGCGACGTCGGCTTGTTCTCCGACCAGGCGGCGCAAGTCGACCTGGTCGACCTGGCGCGCAAGCCGGTGAGCTCCTCGAGCTCGCCGGCGCCGGCGATCGGCGAGAACATTTTCCAGCCGTACACCATCGACCGCGCGCGGCCGCTTCTCATCCTGCCATGCTCGGAGGTCAAACGCCCGGCCGAGCCTGACGAGTGGTTTAAATTCGCGGACCTGTATGACGGGCCAACCTGGCGCCAGTGGCGCGCCAGCGGCTTCCCGCGCTCGAACGTGGCGGCGATCTCCGCCCTGTATGGCTACCTCGAGCCGGGTATGGCGATTTGCACCTATAATCGCCGCATGGACGGCGATCGCCTGCAATCGTTCATGCGCGTGGGCGATCATGTTGGGCGCCTGGCCGCGGACCTGCGGCGCGTGCCTTCTGCGTTCTGCCTGGGAAGCGCGCTCTATTGCGAGCTCGTGCGCCACACCGAGCACGTTTATCCGGAGCTCCGCGGCAAAGTCGCGTATGCGTCCGGAACCTATCTGCAGCAGCGCCGGCAGTTGCGGGAGTGGCTCGAGGGGCAAACGTGATATACGAGTGGCCGCCGGCGTTCACAGCGCCGGCGGCCGTGCCAGCGACGGCGCAAATGGAGTGAAACGCCATGCCAGCAAGTGACGATAGCATAGGTCCGCTCGAGTATCGCGCGCGCCGCGATCGCCTCGGCTTTACCGGGCGTGGGCTCGCGCGCTTTGTCGGCGTGGACGAGCGCACGGAACGGGATTGGCGCCGCGGCGCGGCGCGCGTTCCTGGCGCGGTGCTGCGCCTATTCGAGCTCCTCGAGGCGCTCGAGCTCGACGCCGCGCGCGCGGCCGAGCTCTGTTTCCTGCGCTCCTTGGTTTTGACCAGCGGCACGCGGCCGCGGCCGCGCGATTAGCTGCAAACGGTACTAGTCGCGGCCGTTAGCCGGCCTTTGCGCGAGCTCCCGCGGCGCGGGGGCGTGGCTTTTTAGCTCCTCCTGCAGCTCGACAATGCGCGCCCATGCATCCTGCAGGGCGCGCTCGAGTATATGGATTTTGTTGGTCGCGACCGCGAGCTGCATCCGCAGCGGGACGCGCCGGCGTTTCAAAACGGCACCGCCTCGAGCTCGCGCGCGGGCGCATGGCTGGCGAGGAGCTCGGCCACGATCGCCTCGAGGCTCGGCGCCTGCTGGCGCCATCGCGCATTGTCGCGTGGCGTGAGCCAGCGGAGATTGCAGCGCCGGCAGTCGCCGAGCCTCGAG
>Ga0207651_10000575_pt1 | contig 15444 bp, 19 predicted proteins | sample KBSM23metaG_FD_184328 | JGI IMG/M metagenome (GOLD analysis project Ga0207651, IMG submission 184328) | Miscanthus rhizosphere microbial communities from Kellogg Biological Station, Michigan, USA - KBS M2-3 metaG (SPAdes) (version 2) | ecosystem: Host-associated > Plants > Roots > Rhizosphere >... | reverse complement strand
AGGCATCCAGCGCCCGCTCAAAGGGCATTTGCGGGAAGCACGTCAGCGCCGAGTCCGGCGTGCAGTTGATGATCAGCGTGCCGCGCGCTTTGAATTTGTCGGCGACGCGCTCGATGTCTTGGCGCCAAATCGCCATTTCGTTTTTGCCGGGATTGCGCAGCCCGATGCGGATGCAATGCGGCGGATGCCAATGCACGCCACCCCTCGGATGCATCTCAAACCCGACCAGCAGGATCGGGTTGGCCTGCAGCTTTTCGGCGATATAGATCGCCCGCAACCCCGAGGTGGCGCCGTTCGAGACAAAGTAGTCGAGCCCAAAGGTCTTCATGGCGTGCGGCGATGAGGTGACGCGCCGGCCGGCGAACTGCGGCAAGCCCCCATTATCGACCCACCACACCCCATCCATGGCGAACAGGACATCGGCCCATGGCGCCAGCCGCCAGGACTCGTTGACCGCCACGACACGGGCACGCCCCCTGGCAAGCTCCAGGGGGGCGCTGGCTGCGCTAGGACCGGACCCGACCACAATGGCGGCTTGGCCTTTCCAGCTAACCACGGGCCTGCATTTCAAGCGCTATCAGCACGCCCTGAACCCGCCGCGTCGAGTCATCGACCGCGACGATCTGGAGTTCCTTGCCACGCACCACAACCTTGTCCGACGTCACGATCGGCAGGGTTAGCGTTTGCGGCGGGCTGTCAGTTGTCGGCTCGGTGATGTCATCCGCCAGAACGATGAACTTGCGATCGCCCTGCTGAATGGTTCCGACCAACTCGTTAGGCGAATACCCCACGACGCGGGCGAGCACCGTCCGGTCGATCTTCGGGCGATTGGTGCCGGTGCCGGTGTAGCGCCGGATGGTCACGATCTCGCCGACCGCCGCGAGTTGCGCCCGGTAATCGGCCTTGATCTGGTTCGGGGTCATGCGACGGCATGCACCTTGTAGCGCGCGATCAGCGTTTGGACTTCCGGCGGCATCCCGCCGCCCTGAGCGACACCACCTACCCAATAATCGTAGGTTGAGACGCCCGGAATGGCGACGCCCTTGATCAACGGATCGCGCGTCCGGGCGAAGTAGTTTTGTTTGACGAGCAAGAGGCAGGCTTGCTCAAGATCGAAGGGCAAGGTCGTCAGCAACTCGTAGCCGGCGGTATAGGTGACGACAATGCGTCCACCGTTCCAAGCGATCCGCGCGTCACCGGACGCTCGAAACAGCAAGCCGTTGGTGGCGAAATCATACTGATCGGCCGACAAATCTTGATTGGATTCCGTCAGCGACACGATCTCCGTGACCGGGAAGCGCGACAAGATCAGCGCCTCGTCGCAGGAGCGCCAGCCGAGATTGAAATGATCCGCAACCGTTTCCTGCGCCAGCGTGCGGCCACATGCCGATGCGATCGCCTGCGACGATTGCGTGATCTTGGTTTGCAGCCACTCATCGTTCTCGGTGTCGGTGATCCCCAATTCCATCTTGACCGTTGCGAGCACAGTCAGGTCGATCGACGCAGCCGGCGTCACGACAACAGTCTTGTAAGGCACTGCGGACATTTCACGGCACCACGTTAGGAGTTCCGTCGTCGTATCTTTTTTTCGCGGGCAGGATGGATGTCGTGCCGGTCGACGGATCGACCCATGGCCAAGTGTTGGACCCAAAGAATGCGGGCTTGCTGGTCAGGTACATTGAATTCGGAATGGTGAATGTGCTCGGCGTCGTATGCCATTTCTGGCTGCTGGTCAGCCAGTCCCAATTGCCGTCGCGGATGAGAGAACTGAGCGTCAAAGCATCCGGGTTGCATGACCAGCGCTCGGGATCATAACCAACGCGCCAGATGGCCGGGGACGCGGACCAAGTGGTTCCGTTCGTCCATCCCGAAGTGGGAAACCCGACGCAGTGCTCACCAGCGCCGTCGCAGCCCATGCGGGCATCGGTGTAGACCCACCCGGACATTTGCCCGGAGCGGCCCAGCACGTTGCCTACATAGGACATGTAATAGGAGAACATTGCGCCGCCGCCGCAGCGCATATTGCTTTCCACCGTAGCCGCGATGCTCGCGCGCTTCCCGCTCAACCAGTTGCGGAAAAACGCCACATAAATCGAATTGCCGTGGGTGTAGTCAGAATCAGCGTTCCAGGAATAATTACCTTCAAACAAAACGTGGTGCGGGCCAGCCATGTGCGAGGCATTGATGCCGCATTCCTGCCATTTAGCGTAATCCGCATTCGTAGTATCGTCCCCATAATAAAAATCCCAACCATCATCAGTGTAATTATAACCAAACACCGAACCGGCACCCGCCGCACGGGCAACCATCATCTTGCAGTAGTCCCTGATGATGTTGTTCTCGACAAGTATCTCGGACGAACCTCGTTGTACGCTAATGGCATAACTTTCAGCCGCTGGTGTAGGTTGAGCAGAAGTGTGGATGTAGGAATCCCTGATCTCACAGCGGAAGCAATCGCTCATCCCTATGCCGTTAGAACAGCAAGTGTCGATCTCAACGTTTTTGACCCAACAATAAGCAGCGCAGCCAAAGGAAATTCCTCCACCGCCAGCACGATAAAACCTGATGTTCTCAATCCCGGAATCCCTGATGTGAATGCTGTCTCCCCAGCCCTGTCCATTCGAGTAGCGCGTCACTTGCGCGGTGTGAGATGTGCGGTAGGTGATGGTCAATGGCGATGTGAACGTGATCGTGTTGCCAACAATGCTCGCGATCTCTTTGATCTCACAATTCATGCGACCATCGGTATAGCTTCCGGTGGCGACATTCACTGGCTCACCACGCGAAAACCATCCGAAGGAATCGGGCGGATCGTCCTGAAATGTTTGAGTAGGATTGTGCCAGTTCATAACGATACGATCACCGGCGTAAACCGTCACCGTTCCTTCCGTGCCATTGGTGTTATTATTCAAGAAACCGGGCGGCGTCGGGACGAATGACGGCACCGTCAATTCATCGACCAACACACATTGGCCAACCGTGAAGATCGATGCGTCTGACACGGTTACCGACATGGCACCTTTAACGCCATCAGCCGTCAGGTTCTTGGTGCTGCCAGGAAGATAGGTGGTTTGATCATGGTTATCGATCTGAGCGTAGCGGCTTGGGGCAACTATCATTATCGGGCAGTTTTCCGCCCCGCTCTGGTCGGCTGGCGTGTTGAGTGTTGTCCCTGGAATGGTCGTGCCGAGTCGAAGCGCCGCAGCCCCGGTCCTATCGAACAGAATGGTCGTAGAGTTCGGGCCAGCACCGCGTAATGTGATCCCGCTCTTGTTGAGCATCAGCGGAACCTGTAATTGCTGCAGCCGGAACGTTCCGGCACTCAATTGCACTGCCTGCCCTGATGGGCAATTGGCTATTGCCGTCTGAATGGCGTTGGTGTCGTCACCGCCGCTTGGATTGACCGTGGTGAAGGTGGGCCGCCCGGTTGGAATGCCGCCGACCGACATCCTCCCCGGATTCCAGGCGTAGTCGCGATCCGCCGGGATGACAAGCCCCGGCGAGTCGGGCGAGATCGGCGGCGAGTCAGGCGCCACCGGGGGCGCGCTATAAAGCATCAATCCCATGGTCTATCCATCACGGCGCTGGCTTCACAGAAATCGCGATGATGGCAACATCGGCGCAGCCGGTGCCCGTGGCGGCCCCGACGGTCGTATTGCCAGACGGTAGGGCAGTGGCCCATGCGGCGTCAGAGAAGTTGAAGTCTTGAGCCACCTGCGAAAGCAGCGTCGCGTTAGACCAAGAATCTATCGTGGCTTCGGTAGCCGCTGCCGCAAGGCTAATGCCAACGAAAGCAACGATGAGATCGCCAGAGAGGGCGGTGATCGTTCCCGTATTGACCGGAAGTGCAGTAGCCTGTCCGCCGCCATTCCCACGAACGGGGCTCGACGTGTCGACGTCTTTGAGGAAGATGATGGAAAAGACCGTACTGCGATCTGTCGATGATGTGCCGACCCAATCCCATTTCCATGTTTTGCCCGTTCCGGTGTCGGGCAGCGGTAGATAAAACATTGCGGCGTTGTGGTTGGCGGCGGTCGTATCAGCCCTTGGCGTAGACTGGACGGGGACCATTGCAGTGTCCACGCCCCCCTTTGTGAAGGTCATCGCCCCGTCACTGAAATAATTATTCGTGAAACCCTTCCAGCCTGAGATGCATCCAACCGCCATTGTCGCGTTTGCTGGCACGTTAATCGCAGTGCTCACCGTGCCTGCGTTGTCTAAGCCGGTGCCGCCCGGATAGAACGTCTGCAAAGAGCCAGCGATGTACGACGGCGGCGTAGCGGCGGCGGCGCTGGTTGTCGCTGTCGCAACTCGCCCCCCGGGCCCGCGCGCCATCCCATTCACGGCGCGCACGCGCACCCAATACTGCGTTGAGCCCGACAGCGAACCGATAATCTTGTTGGTCGCGAGCGTGGTCCAAGCGCCAAACCCTGCCACCGCAGACGTCGACGAAATCTGATACTCGTAGGAACGGGCGCCGGGAACCGGCAGGAATGACAGCGTCAACTGCGCCGTCCCGCCGGTCGCGGCAAGATCGTAAGCCTTGCCGCTCAGGAACAGTTTGGGGACCAACTCTAGCATTTACGATCGAATGCCCTTGATACGGAAATTGAGCGTGTCCGCGCTGACAGGCGTCGGCGCGTTTGTGATCTTGATCAAGAAACGCAGGTTCGCAGAACCGACGCAGCGATAGCCGATGTTGACGCCGGTAACGTGCGCTTTCGCTTGACCTTCCTTCACGATTAGCGAGAACGGTATCCGCCCAAGCTCTAGCAGAGCATCGGCGTCGGTCAGGGTGAAAGCTGCGTTGTCATTGATGGCTGTCACAGCGCCGTCGAAAATGACTAGCTCGCCGTCATACTGTGTCGCACCGGCACACACCACCATTAGGTCGGTGATCATGCCGCCACCGCCGGACACGCCAGCGGCATTCGTGAACGTGAAGCCGCCGGTTGTCGGCGCACTCGTCGAGTTGGCAAAAGCATCGTTCGCCGTATAAGCCGTCGTATCAGCCGGCCGCGTGACGATGGTCGAGCAATCGAGAACGCTCGCGACTTGGCTCGAGTCGAGGATGGTGCGCAGCGTGCGCGAGCCGCCGGTGCCGGAACCAAGGTCGAGTGCGGTCGTACCGAGAGCCGTTGCAATCGCCCGCAACGCGGCCTTGATCGATGTCGTGGCAGAGGCAGCATCCGCCTGCGCGCCGAGCACCGCAACCGCCGGGTCGTCGGAAGCGAGGGTAGCCCTTTGAGTGGCCGATGTGACAGCGCCGGCCCCACCAATCCACTGCGCGGTATCTTGGAAAAAGCGCAGCGTGCGCGAGCCGGCAGTACCAGTACCAAGGTCGAGCGCGGTGATACCGAGCGCTGTAGAAATGCCCTTTAGCTTTGCAGAGATCGAGCCAGTGAGCGACGCCGCGTCTGCATTCAGGCCGAATGGATCAGCCGGCACAGTCAGAACGTCCACATCGCCAATGTTGTTCGTCCCAGCGGGTAGTACCGGCAAGGTGAGAACGTCCACGTCGCCGATATTATTGGTGCTCGCCGGAAGGGCCGCGCTGATTTGAACTGCGAACGTCCCCGCATTGGTTACAGCATGTGAGGGGACGCTGGCCAGCGATACGGGGAGTACAGTGCCGCTACCGTCGACCTTAAGCCCGCCGCCAGCGCCGAGCGCGGTGGGCAGGGCCGTGGCCATCGACCTAAGCTTGGCCGAAATAGAACCGCTTGCGGAAGCCGCGTCCGCATTCGTACCGAACGGATCGGCGGGAACGGTCAGGACATCGACGTCGCCGATATTGTTCGTGCCAGCCGCGAGAGCCGGCAAGGTGAGAACGTCAACGTTGCCGATGTTGTTGTCCCCGGCGGCAATAGAAGCAACACCAACATTGCCGATGTTGTTTGCGCCAGCAGGCAATGCCGGCAAGCTAAGGACATCGACGTCGCCGATATTATTCGTGCCGGCCGGAAGGGCGGCCAATGAGACAGGTAACACCGTCCCGCTGCCATCGACCTTGATCCCGCCACCAGCGCCAAGCGCCGCTGGCAACGCGGCGGCTATGGCAGTGAGGACGGCAAGGTCTTCGGTCGACAGCACGCTGGACGCGGAGTCGGCCGCAGCCTGTCTTCCGCTGTTGAGCGTGTTGACGGTCTTTGCGAGCTGGTCCTTGTCGAGAACACCTAGGGTCGGAAGTGCCATTTGTCAGGCTCCGATGGCTGCGGCGTAACCGCTATTACGCGCGTCAGAAAAATTCATTGATGGGACATACCCGCCGATCGGCGGTGAGTCCGGCGAGATCGGTGGTGAGTCGGGCGCGATCGGCGGCGAGTCCGGCGAGATACCGGTGCGCGGGATCGCCACCATGATCAGCCCGCGCGGAGTTGCAGGACCGTAGGTCATGCTTGCACCCAGTGCTGCCGCACCCACGGCAATTCGGAGAACTGCTTGGGATCGCGCCAGCCGATGAACGAAACCATGCGCGCGTCGGGCGGGAGATCGGTAGTGTCCTTGGGCCAGCCCGGCTTTTGGAAGGCATAGATGCCGCTCGGCCAGCCGACCATCCAGCCGGCTAACTTCGGCGCGCGATACCACAGCCAACCCTGATCGTCCGGGAACTCGTAGCGCGGGATGGCGTCGAGTTTGTCGACGCTGAAATCGCCCCACAACTCGGGATGCGCGTTCTTGCGCAGCATCATGACCGAGCAATTATATGGGCACGGATTTGAGGCATTAGCACCCTTGAGAACCACCAGTGGCTCGGGTCGATCAAACAACGGATCGAGCGGCCCGGTGATAACAACATCCAAGTCCAAACACGCGATGCGGTCATCGATACCCAAAGCCTGTTGCCATGCTGGATCAAACATGCGGAGTCGAGCAAAGCAGCCCTTGAGTTGCGTAAGCGCGATGTCCCAGATGGCATGGCGTTCGATCCCCGTCGAAAGGTGGGCGATGCGATCCGGCTCGGTAAGACAGAGAAACCGGAACGGCTGTTTGATGTGACGGCGCGCAGCACGGTAAAGACGCTCGACATATTCCGGCGTGTACTTGGTTCCCCACAGCCATGTGCAGACGACTAGCGCCACAGAATCCCAAGACCGTTGTCGCGCTTGGTCGGGTCCAGCTTGATCTCTTCGTGCCGGTAGCCGTGCTTGATTTCGTTCCAGACGTGCGGCACCTCGATCTTCCATGATGGTACCGGCCGGTCGCCCAAGTCGTAGGCAATGTCGTGGAAGGCGACCATGCGCGCCATCGGTCCGTAGTTGAGCCAATCCTGACGCACATACGGCTCGGTATGGTTGGCGTCGATCAGCACAAGATCGTATGGCCCGAGCGCGCGCACGTTGGCGACGATCTTCGGGTCGACGCTATCACCAATGAACAGGTGCACCTCGTAACCGTAAGCCTCCTGCAAGTCGCCCACGATCGCCTTGAGTTGCGTGCCGCCCTCAAGATCGACCGACACCGCCCGCGAATGTTTCGGCAGCGCCCGAGTGATCGCCAGAAGCGAACCGCCGTGCCGCGATCCGATCTCAAGGTAGCTGCTAACTTTCTCGCGCTGGATCAAACGAACGAACTCGATCAGTTCGGCGGGGTGTTGCAATGGTCCGCTCTTGGCCGCCATTTATTTCACCGCCATGATTGCCGTGTAATCGATGCGCTCGAACGGCAATGCGCCTTTGAAGTATTCGTCCACTGCCTTACGGGCGCCGAGCCAATGACCGTAGTCGTCGACTATCAAGACGCCGCCGGGAACGACGCGCGGCCACAAGACTTCCAGTTCGATCTTGGTCGACTGATACCAATCGGTATCCAACCGCAGCAGCGCAATTCGTTCGGGCAGGTTGCTCTCATCTAGCAAGGTCTCCTCAACTAATCCTTTGACGAACCGAACCTTGCGGGCATCGAACGTTCCGGTCACGCGCAAATTGTCCGTCACTTCCTCGATCGACACTGCCGACTTGCCTAAACCAACTTTGACGCCGCTGCGGCTCACGTCCCACTCGCTGCGATTGGCCATACCTTCGAACGTATCGAACAGCCAACAGACACGGTCAGGACAGTAAAACCGCGCAAGAATGATATTGCCGCCACGCCACACCCCGCACTCGACAACATCGCCCTCGACGCCCTTGATCTCGATGCGCTGGCACGCTTTAGCCATCGCAGCCAATCGCTCGGACGACGATTTCGTGTACGGCCGAACCCAATCAAGATGCGACCACTTTGCTAGAACCGACGCCATATCGCGGCGGGATGGCCGATGCCGCCTATTTCCGAGGTGTGGATGCGCTTGAGCCCAACGGCACCCATGTCGAAATCGAGTTGCGGGATTTCCTCGGGATAGCCGCTCCAACCGAAATACTCGATCGCGCGCCGCCCGAGATTCTGCATCAGCCCCGACACCGCTTCCGGCGTCATCTCCCGCTTGAGCTTGTGCAACACGCCGAGCATCAGAACGATGTCGTAACGCATATTCCCGAACGCCTGATCGAGCGCACCGGCGCCCTTGCTCAGATCGACCGCTTCGAACTTGCTTTGACAATCGCGCACCTCTGCAAACCAGTGCTGCGCCGCGGCCATACCGGGACCGTAGATGTCGCAACCGTGGACAAGCTTCGCGCCGTTCAATGCGAAGTCATATAGAGTATGAGCCCGGTTGCAGCCCACATCGAGAACGCTACGATTACGAGCACGAAGCAACAAATCACTGAGACCGTCCCATCGGACGTCATGCAGCCCTTTGACGACCCGTCTGATCGGATTCTTGTCATCCATAAGTCCCGCCTTTAGCGCGTCGTCCTGCCAGCGTTTAGACATGGCTCATCACATCATCAACGCTGATCCGGTCGAGCGCTTTTCGACAATGATGGCACGCTGACAGCGTGCCGCACGCCTCATCGGTGCCGCCGGTCAGATTGACGTGCATCGTGTAGCCAGTGACTTGCGGCGGAATGAAACCGCCGAACAAGACAACAGCGGGAACGTTGAGCGCCGCCGCCGCGTGATGCAGCCCGCCTTCCGGCAGAACCGCGGCCTTGGCCTTGGACAGCGCCGCCATCGCATCCCGAAACGTCGGTGTGACGATCGTTCTAACATCCTTCAAGCGATCGCGGCCGTGGCTGAATTGCACAACATCGTGGCCAGCCGCGCGCAGCCGATCGGCGACCTCTTGATATCGATCGAGGCCCCAAGCCTTGTTGACGGCCACTGACTTGTGCCACGGCACGTTGGGTTCGATCAGGATGAAGTCTTGGCCAACCGTCTTCGCGAATTGCTTTTCGTATGGCGAGAAATAAATTTCGCCGGGCGCGGGCACAAATTCGTAATTCCACAGCCATCGAGTCCGCGACTTGTTCAAGCTGTTGTATTTGCGATGGCCCTTGTAGTAGTCGACCCAATGGATGTCGGCGGCGCGCTCATCGCCCGGTCTTGCGATGTGGGGATTGTGCCGGAAGACTTCCTCCGACCATGGTCCCCAAATGATCCGCTTGCCGTCACCGAACGCGAGCCGTTTGGAGCCGCGCAAGTCCTTGCGCATCCCCGATGCAACGATGTCGTCACCGAACCCCATCGTTCGCCATATCGTCAATCAAAAACTCTTTCCAGAAAACGCCTAACTCCTTCGCGACTGTTATTCGATAACATCGCCACGAGAATCTCAACGGCTTCATCGAATTGCACATTTGGCGGCAACACAATTCGAGCGGTTTTGATCATTAGATCATCCTCCATAGAGTCCCATCAACCAATTCGGTTTCGTTCCATTGGTGATAGGCTAGGGAGTTTAACCATTGCTGCCGCTCGGGATAGACCGGGTTTTCGAGATCGTCGAAGCCGACACGACCAACCACCGCGGCCGCCGACTCCTGATCCACGAACACCGGACAACCCATGATCACAGCCTCGACCGCCGCGATGCTGCCGTGTGCCACAAGGCAATGCGCGTCCTTGATCTCTTCGTACAAAGACAGTTTGCTTTCCTTGTGCCGAACGACAATCGGCCGATCAGTCTTGGTCTTTAGTAGACGCGCCATACGCGCCGACCAGTCGACCGGTAACCCGCGCACATTCCAGTAATCCGGCAACGTGTCGGCGATTACGATCTTGCTTCCGCCGCGACGCCATGGCCGAACTTCGTGAATGAGGTTGAGCGCGCGCCATCGATCGTCGGGCACATCGCAAATTCTTTCCATCTGAAACGCATTGAGGTGCCAGCGATAATATCCGCCATTCTGTCCACGCGGGAGCCAAGTGGCGAACACGCGACGCAGATATCCGCGATCCCAATAGATGAACGGGCGGTTGGTCCGTCGCCACTTGGCGTAGAACGGCTCAAGCTGGGGCGAGCATCCGGTGATCGGAGTGACATCGTTCGGCAGAGTGTCCAGCAGAAACCAATCATGGCGCAGGATCATCCCGCCCGATTTGTGAATCGTCCGGCCGATCCGTTCGAACAGCGCCAGCTTGAAGTCTTGCAGCCCTGGGGGAATAAACAGGGCCACAGATTTTGGATGGATCGTCACCGGTCAGATCACATACGCCGACCAGCAACAGACGGCCAAACCCGCGAACCTTGCGATCGTCGCCAACGTCATAAGCCTCTCGCGCGGCGTCCAATATTCGAGCCATCGCGTCGAAGTCGGGCGTCATCGCCCATAGTCACCAAGGATTGTCATTCGCGGGCTCTGCAAACGAAGCCAGCAACCGGACTTCAATTTCCTTGGATACTGTTCGATGATTGTCTGCGGCGGCAGTGCGTAGTTTTTCCTTAAGATCGCGCGTGAGCGAGAAAGATGTAGACTGCCTATATTCCTTCGGGGCAGATGGTTTGGCCGCCGCTACCGGATTGAAATTCGGCGTCGCAAGCAAGGCGTTCAATTTTGCCTTTGGAATTCGATATAGGTTTCCGACTTTGAAAGAAGGAATCTGGCCGCTACGAACTCCCTCATAAGCAAGGGAGCGCGAGATGTTCAGATGTTTGGCGAGTTGGTCGACAGACATCACAAATTCATTTTCTTTCATCGGCCGTAATCTCCGAACGGTGTCGCGTTGCGGTAGCTGTCGAGCGTGTGGCCAGCGGCGAGCGCTCCCGTCAGTTCACTATCGAAGTACGCGACCGCGTCCTTGCGATGATGCGGGCGGATCGCCGCCTTGTTGTACCAATGATGGCGGCCCTCTTGCTTCAACCGCTTGATCGCATACGGCAGATGCGGCTGTGTCGGGATCGCCGTGAAATGCAGGATTTTGATGTCGGGATCGTTGACGTCCTGATATTCGCCACCACGATCGCTGCGCATGTCGAGGCAATTCCAGTTGCCCTGATAGCGTTTGATGATGCGCGCACCGATCACGGCGTTGCGAATTGTGCGGTAGTAACCCGCTTCGCGCTTGATCCGCTCAACTTCGATCGGCGGCAGCACCTGTTTCATCTTGGCGTTGTCATACAGCGTGACGCAGATCGCCTCGGGCTTGGACACCATGGCGTAGCCGTCTGGAATCTCATGGTTCCAGAGCCCGGCGATGTCGGCCTTGGCGATCATGTCCAAGTCCATATAGATCGCCTTGCCCTCGAAATTGCATGCCGCAGGAATTCCCCAACGGAGCGCAGAAAACGGCGTGGCCCAACCCTTCGTGCACCAACCCTTATTGGCCTGCGGGTCGGAATACCAAAAGCTCGATGGGTCACGCGACAGCCTCATCCATGTGATGTCGAGCGGTTCGCTGGCGTGCCGTTGCAACGAATGATGCACGACGGCTTGGAATTCCAAGTCTTCGTCGTTGGCCGAACAGCCGATGAAGATGCGGATCATACAGCTTCGGCGTCGGGCGGCAGTTGGGCCAAGCAAGCGTCGAGCTTGTCCTTTAGGTTGTCGATGTGCGCCTGCAGATCGGCGTTCTCTTGCGTCAGCCGTGCGATCTCGGCGTCTTTCTCCGCGACCACGTCGGCAGCATACTCGCCCGGATTCTCATTCAGATTTCTAGCCACCGCATTGCCTCCTGCAACGTCATTTTCGGATATGCTTCAAGCAGACTGACGGCCGAACAGTTGATCACGTTGACGCCTATGCTTTTCAAAACGGGCGCGGCACCATCGAGCGCCTTCCGCCAGCGCGGCAGATTGTCCTTCGGATGCGGATTTGACAACGGCGGATAGTGCCGGGGATGCCAGTGCTCCCCAAGATCAACCCGCATGTCAAAACCGATCAGCAGAATCGGCGACGCGCCGAATTGCACCGCCAGATTAAGCGCCTGAAAACCGCCGTTACCGCCGCTCCCGATCTGACCTGGCACATCAAGCAGCAAGAGATTGCTGCGCGTGTCGACTATGACCTTGCGGATGTCCTTGAACTGGTCGCAAGCCAAGCGATCCTGCGATATTTTCAAGCCGCCGAACGCCGTCACACCTTGGCGCGCGTTCCACCAACCGCCATCGGCTGCATAGAGCGCATCTGCCCACTTGCAGAGCTGCCAGCTTTCATTGATGGCAATGATGCGCGCCTGACCGCGCAGCAGATCGATCGGGGCATACTTGGCGCTCGGGCCGGATGCGATGATGGCGCAGGCTTGGCCGCGCCAGTCTGGAAACCAATCAGGTCTTGCCTTGCTGGAAATGGTGTAGTCCGGGCTCGCCTTGGGGGCCACGTTCGCCATTCTTGCCGTCCTTGCCGTCCTTGCCGTCCCGCCCGCGCCGAGCCGCCATGTGCCAATTGTCATCCGTTTCACGCACCGGATCACCGTCAGGATTGTCTTTCCGGGCGATCCACGAGAACCCGCCGAAAGTAACGAGATCGCCCCGCTCGTATTTGGTCCCACGCTTGTAGACGCCGCGATCGAGCACGACAGGGAACCTGAGGCGATGCCATTTCGTGGTTTCGCCCTGCTTGAAACCGAAGCTGAATGTGCGCTCGTCGAGGGGTTCGATGGTGAAGTCGTCAAGCGAGAAGCCGTCGCGGCCGTCCTTGCCGGGCTCGCCATCCTTGCCGTCCGCGCCATCCTTGCCGACCACCTCTCCGAGCGTATGCACGGCCCCGTCCGCCAGCGTCACGACCAGTTGACCCTCGCGATTGATCACCGCGCCAGCAAGGCCAATGCCGTCCTTACCGGGATCGCCGCGCTCGCCTTGCATCCCGTTGGAGCCATCCTTGCCAGCCAGTCCCGGCTCGCCACGCTCGCCCTGCGGCCCAGCTTCACCACGCTCGCCGACGCCTCCCGGCGGTCCCGCCTCGCCCTGCGGCCCCACAGGGCCATCAGTGCCGCGCTCCCCGGCAGCACCCGGCTCGCCGACCGGTCCTTGCGGCCCCGGCTCGCCCTGCAGGCCGCGCTCGCCCTGCGGCCCCGGCACGGGCTCGCGGGCTTCAAGGGCGGCGATCCGCTCCATCAGCACCGATCGTTCGGCCATGTATTCGGCAATCTCGGCACGCATCGGTTCGATCGCCTTGGCGACGACTTCCGCGATGTGATCCCTGACGACCGGCGCGAAACCGGCGGCGACCGCGCTGATGGCGGCGTGGTTCAACCCGTTGCTGTTAGAAATTTGCGTAACTCCCAATTTGCCAGCACGGTCATCGCCGCCAATTCCTCTACGTCAATATCTTTGCCGGCTTGAGGATCGGCGGGCGGTGGCGGCGTTGGGGCTGGTGGCTTCGCAGTGGCGAACGGATCGGGTAGCGCATCGCGCTTGGCTAAGGCTTCAAGCGAATAGTTCTGTTGCTGGCTCAACGGCGCCTCGCCGCCCTTGACCGGCGGAAGGTTCACACGCGCGCGCGCTTCGTTCGGCGCTTTGATAGCGGCCTTGACGGCGGCGGCTTCCGTCTCGACCAACGTCTTGGTGTCCATGCGGAGTAGATCGTCGAGATCAAACCATGTGCCGTACCGGTGACCGTCGACGTCGACCAGCCCCAAGCCTTCGTCAAGCAGAAGCTCTATCGACTCGAAATGCTTTTGCAGCGTTTGGCTGTAGTACGCCTGATTCAACGACTCGATGTTGTTGTAGCTCGGGGGATCGCCGACTTGCACCATGTGCGGCGGCACGCCGAACGATGAACAAACCATCTTCGCCGAGACGCCGAGTTGTTCAATCAACTGCGCATCGACGAAGTCCATCGTCATCGTTTCGAACTTCAATCCGCTGCCGACCACGGCAACCTTGCCGGCTTTGGCGCCGCTGAATTCGGATTCGAAGTGCGCTTTGATGCGATCTTCATCGGCCTTGCTAATGTCGCCGGGCGCTGTCATGAGGCCGCTTGGGCGCGCGCTGTTAGCAAAGAACTGCGTCGAGGTTTTCTGAATATTGATGCCGTGCACGGCCGCCAGCGCCGCCGGTGCCATCGGCGACAAGCCGCAGAGATGGTGGAATTTAAGCGTCATCATGTCGTGGACGATTTCAGACGCCGGCACGGTGACCTTTTCGAGTGTGTTGCCGCTCAAATTGTCCTTGGACAATTCGTAGTAGATGCTGCCATCCGGCCCGACCAGCAACCGCACGCGCGTCGGATCGAGCACATACAACGCCACCACAACACCGCGCCCGTCGCGTTCTTTCAGGATGTAGGCGTTACCGGACATCAGTTTCGAGAACATCCACGCCTCGAAAAACTGAATGCGCGTCTGATAGTGGTTCGGCTTGCGGATCACCGGGCTAAACGCAGGGGCGGCGACCTCTTTCCAAATTCCGTTGTCGTCTTCCTCGACCAATCGCAGTCGGCATTTTGCGATGTCGGACGCGATGCGCTCGGCGCACGCATAGACGGCATGGAAGCTCAGAAGATTTTCAGGGCGCGCTTCCATGTTGCGTTGCCACGCGCCGGTGAACGGCTCATGCACAACAGGAAACCACCAATTGCCGCGATCCACCGGCTGCGACGGCACAAAAGACTTGCGCGTGAAAATGCGCGTCACCAGCGCAGGAAGATTAAAGCGCATCACTCATCCTCGGCGCGCATATCCATGCGGTGATAGCGAGGATCGTCCTTGCGCGGCCGACCAGGGCCGCGACGCAACGGTGTATCCGACGCCCAACCCTTGCCGCGCCAGATCACGGCTTCCTTCTCGGTGCATTCGAATTCATCGCCGGCTTGCATCATCCGGCCATGAATTGTCTTCGGCACATTCAGAACAAGTCTTGGCATCGGTGTAGCTCCTAAAAAATGGGGAGAGCGGCGAGAGGCCAGGAAGGAGGAAGGACATCCATTCCCGTCGCCCTCCCCAAGTTGGCTTGCAACGTTTTAGGAGTAAGCGGCGCCTGCGATGTACTGCACCGCATTCGAGCGGCGCTTGGTCCAGTTGATCATCCGCTCGGCGCGGACGCCAACCAGGTTCTGCTGCCACAGCGAGACCAGCACGGTCGACGAGACCAAGGTGAACAAGGACGGGCAGAGGATTCAGGTGCTGGCCGAGTCCAAGTTCGCGCTCAGGCGACCGGGCGAGATGCGCATCGACCGCGTC
>Ga0207651_10000563_pt1 | contig 15626 bp, 15 predicted proteins | sample KBSM23metaG_FD_184328 | JGI IMG/M metagenome (GOLD analysis project Ga0207651, IMG submission 184328) | Miscanthus rhizosphere microbial communities from Kellogg Biological Station, Michigan, USA - KBS M2-3 metaG (SPAdes) (version 2) | ecosystem: Host-associated > Plants > Roots > Rhizosphere >... | reverse complement strand
GGACCGGCGGCACGGGCGGTGGCGGACGCGGCGGCGCGAGCGGCGGGACCGGCGGCGGCGCGGGCGCGGCCGGCGGACGCGGCGGCGCGGCGGGCGGGACGGGCGGAAGCGGGGGCGCGGCGGGCGCAGCTGGCGGTCGCGGCGGCTCAGCCGGTGGCGCCGGATCAGGTGGAGCAGCCGGCACGGGCGGCGGCGCCGGTCGCGGCGGCACCGGCGGCGGCGTCACCGACGCGGGCGCGGATCGCGTCGACACCGGCAGCGACGCCGGTGGATTCAATCCGTGCCCGGCGACGGGAAACTGCATCATCATGCCGCTCGGCGATTCGATCACCGACGGCGTCGGCTCATCCGGCGGCGGCTATCGCGTGCCGCTGTTCTCGACGACGGTCACGAACACGCAGGCGATCACGTTCGTCGGCCGCAACGTCAACGGCCCCACCACGGTGTCGGGCCGCATGTTCCCGCGCAACCACGAGGGCTACTCCGGCTACACGATCGATCCGGGCGGCGGCCGCTCGGGGATCTCACCGCTGGTCGACGCCGCGATCACCATGTTCCACCCGCACATCGTGCTGCTGATGATCGGGACCAACGACGTCAACATCAGCCTCGACCTCGCCAACGCGCCCACTCGCCTCGGCGCCCTGCTGGACCGCATCACCAGCGACGCGCCCAACGCGCTGCTGGTGGTCGCGCGCATCACGCCGACGCGGACGGACGCGACCAACACGCGCGTCCAGACCTACAACAACGCCATCCCCGGGCTCGTTCAGACGCGCGCCGCCGCGGGCAAGCACATCGTGGTGGTGGACATGTACGCCGCGCTCACCGCCAATACGAATTACAGGACCGCGCTCCTCAACGACGACCTGCACCCGAACGACGCGGGCTACATGGTCATGGCGCAGACCTGGTACGCCGCGATCCGCAACTACTTGCCCGGGAACTGACCCGGATCATTGCGGCGGCGCAGGCTGCGCACGAACGCCGTCAGCTCCGGCCACGAGCGCCGCACCTTCGCCGCCAGCACGACCAGCGCCAGCGCCCACGCGACCCAGATGATGACGCGCGGGTTTGGAAACTGGAAATGGTACGCGCTGCCGGGCGCGAGCCGCCCCGGCAAGCCGTGGCGCCGATCGAGCGCGAGGATGTCCATCAGCACCGCGACGGTCGCGTGCACGAGGAAGCCCGCGTAGATGCTGCGCGTGCGCATCGCCAGCGACCCGAGCACGATGCCCGCGATCACCGCCGACGACGCTTCCAGGTACGGCTTGCCGTAGTGGATCATGCAGTAGGGCACCGCCATCGCCCAGATCGCGCCGGCGCCGAAGCTGCGCAGCGCGCGCAGCAAGAAACCGCGGAAGAACAGCTCCAGCGTAAAGAACTGCGCCAGGTAGACCGCCTCCCAGAGACCAAAGTCCAGCCACGACCGGCCCGCCTGCTTGTACATCGGGTAGTAGTCGGCGAAGTCCGGCTGCATGGCGACCAGCAGCAGCACCGGGATCATCACCACCACGCACATCGCGTAGATCCAGGCGTGCGCGCGGAACCCGCGCCCGCGCAGCCCGAAGTCGAGCACGCTGTCCTTGCGGAAGAACAGCGGCCACACCGCGAGCGGCAGCACGTAACCCGCGACGCGCGTGAACCCCCACCACGACCGCATGTACAGCTCGTCGTAGAGCGCGAGGTTGAACATCGATCCCGGATGCGCGCGCGCGTGGCGATCGATGACGTCGCGGAAGGCGCGCATGTAGAAGTCGGGCCGCCCGTAATATTCGTGGAACGTCAGGATGAACGTGACCAGCGTAAGCGCCAGCATCGGGCGGTAGTCGATCTCGCCGCGCGCGGCGAGGTCGCGGCGAATCGCCAGCGCCTCGGCGTCCAGCTCGCGCCAGGTTCCTCGAAAGAACCACCACAGCACGGGCGCGACCGCCAGCAGAACCGGAATCGGTATCGCCCACTTGACGGCGGGCAGCTCGAGCCAGTTCATGATCCGTCAGTGTCCTGTGCCACGCGGCGCGAACGATAATATATTCCCCGCGTGGCAGAAGAATCCGACAAGAGCGGGGGCGCGTCTGGCGGAACGAGGAAGAGCAAGCTCGCCAAGTTCTTCCAGGAGTACCACGGCCCGCTCTCCACCCTCTTCCTCGGCGTCGCCGGCCTGATCGCGACGTCAATCTGGCAGTTCCGCCAATCGGTGACCACCGCCGAACAGGCGAAGTCGGAGCAGGCGATCGCGCGCACCAAGGCCGACAACGACTGGCGCATCGCGCGCGCCGAGATCCTGTCCAAGAATCTCGACGTGCTGTCGAAGCAAGGGCCGCAGTCGGCTGACCAGCGCTTCGGCGTGCTGCTGTCGCTGACACGCGGGGCGATCCTGGATCCCGAGCTGGCGGTGTCGTACGCGCTGGAGCTGGGCAAGGACAACGCCAGCTACATGCGCGCGGTGCTGGAGGCGACCGCCGAGAAGAACTACAGCCAGCTCGCGCAGGCGTTCAAGATGACGTGCATGCAGCGCTTCGGCGTGGAGAAGGCCGCCGAGATCTGCAAGGACGACGCGCTCGCCGAGCGATCGGACGCGATCGCGCAGGTGTTCCAGGACGAGCTGGAGGCCGTGAACGCGGCGAGCCAGCCCCAGGCGCACGGGCCCATGGCGATCTTGAAGGACGAGCGCGAGGTGCAGGCGTTCCCCGGCAAGATGGCCTGGCTGTTCGAACCGTACCTGCAGGATCTCTACGAGCGCCGGCAGTGGCAGGAGATCGATCACTTCGAGAAGTTCTCGCCGGGCGCGCGGCTGGTGGCGGCGCTGGTGCTCGCGACCGCGCGCACGGGCGAGCTGGTCAGCGCCAGCGAAAGCGCGGAGCTGGACAAGTTTCACGGCGGCCACCGCAAGTGGCTGATCGATTACCTGCTCGGGCGCAGCTGCGATCCCGACTGCCGCGGCAAGCTGGTCGACGTGATGCTGTCGTCGTACGGCGAGGCGGAGGGCGACTACGACGACCCGATCAAACGGCTGCTGCGACAGCCGCACGCCGAGGCGGCGCCGACGTTCGGGCACCTGCACGCGCGGCTGCTCTGGTGCCAGGTCGACGCCGACGATCTCACCTCGTTCCGGGACCGCGTCCTGGTGCCGCTGATGACCGACGCTCTCACCGCCGCCAAGCCCGACGCGCAGCTGATCGAGGATCTGGTCGGGCTGATCGCGCTGGTGCCCGAGCCGGCATCGACGGCCGATCCGAAGGCGCAGGACGCGTGGAAGAAGATGATGGCGGCGCTGCCCAAGGCGGGCGACCGCGCCGGCAAGGCGCTGGCGACGCGCAAGGCCGCCTCGGCGCGCGAGCGCGCCAATCCGCCGCCCATGATCAAGAAGGTAAACTTCTGCAACGCCGCGGCGGCGGCCTTCCCGACCACCGGCATCGAGACGCAATGACGAAGGCCCACTCGGCGGGCGGGTGGACGGTGCTGGACATGAACCGCTACCAGTGGACGGTTCTGTTCGCCGCCTGGCTGGGCTGGGGCTTCGACGTGTTCGACGGCCTGCTGTTCAACTACGTCGCGCCCAACTGCGTGCCCACCCTGCTCGGGCTGCCGATCGGATCGGCGGCGGCGAAGGCGGCGACGCTGAAGTGGGGCGGCATCCTGACGTCGATCCTGCTCCTCGGCTGGTCGGCGGGCGGGATCCTGTTCGGCCAGATCGCCGACCGCATCGGGCGGACCCGCACGCTGCTGCTCACGATGCTGATGTACGCGCTGGGCACCGCCGCCTGTGCGGCGGCCCAGAACATCTGGATGCTGATCGCGTTCCGGGTCGTCGCCAGCCTGGGCATCGGCGGCGAATGGGCGGCCGGCGCGGCGATGGTGGCCGAGGTCGTCCCGGAAAAACGGCGCGTGGAAGCGGGCGCGCTGCTGTACACCTCGGCGCCGATGGGCTTGTTCCTCGCCACGTTCGTCAACTTCCAGATCGCGGGCAGGCTGCTCCAGGGCTCGCCGGAGACGTCGTGGCGCTTCGTATTCCTGTGCGGGTTGATCCCGGCGGCGGTCGCGTTCGCCGTTCGCATGTTCGTCAAGGAACCCGAACGGTGGAAGGAAGCGGCCGCTGCGGGCGGCGTCCAGCACCCGCGCATCGCCGAGCTGTTCACGCCCGAGCACCGCCGCGCGACGCTGGGCGGGTTCGCGATGGCGGTGATCGCGCTCATCACCTGGTGGGGCGTCAACGCCTTCATCCCGATCGTGTCGACCGGCCTCGCGCAGGCGCGCGCCAGCGCCCAGGGGCTGGACAAGGCGGCGACGTTCACGCTGGTCGAGGGATGGAAGGCGACCGCCACCAACGCCTTCAACCTGGGCGGCCTGATCGGCACATTGCTCACCATCCCCGCCGCAAAGATCCTCGGGCGGCGCGTGATGTTCGGCATCTATTACGGCCTGTCGGCCATCGCGGTGATGAGCACGTTCGGCTTCGACCTGGCGGGCGAGACGCGCCTTTACATGTACTTCTTCATCGGCCTCACCGTGTTCGGCGTGTTCGGAAGCTTCACCTACTATTTGCCCGAGCTGTTTCCGACCCGGCTGCGCGGGACGGGCGCCGGTTTTTGTTACAACGTCGGCCGCGTCGTCGCCGCCGCGGGTCCCTTCCTGGTCGGCACGATCGCGTCGCGCGGCAAGGACGCGCTCGCGAGCGCGATGCCCCTGCTGTTCGCCGTCGGCGTGGTGCCAATCTTCGGCGTGTTGCTGCTGCCGCTCGCGGTCGAGACCAAGGGCCGCGATTTGGCGTGAATCAGGCGGGCACGATGCGCGGCCGCACGCGCGCCGAGATGGCCGCGGCGACCCGATCCCAGCGCACCCAGAACAGGTGACAGATCACGAACTGCGGGAAGGTCGGCCCCATGAACAGCCGGATGCCGATCAGCAGCCCGCACATGGCGGGCGGAAAGATCCAGCGGGCACGGCGGCTGACGAGCGCCAGCGGATAGGCGGCCTCGACGACGACGGTGACCAGCGCCAGCAGGCTGCACAGCGCGGGATACTGGGCCAGCCAGGGGCCGATGTCCGACAGCGGCTCGTGGCTCGCCACGTTGTAACCGTGCTGGAGCAGCTTGGTCGCCATGTTGTCGGAGAACACCCAGGCCAGACCTTCGTTGCGCAGCTTCGCGAAGCCCGCCGAGCAAAACACCAGGCTCATGAGCAGCCACGTCGCGCGAACCGGCCAGCGGTATTCGCCGCTCGGCTCGGGCGCGGGACGGCCCCGCCCGAACAAGCGCCGATCCAGCGAGTACGCGTCGCCGGTGCGCGCCAGCATCAGGACGGCGAGCACCAGCGCGACCAGCGCGTCGAAGTGGTGCGTCTTGCCGAAGTTGTGCGGCAAGCCGAGGAGGTACCAGCCGATGGCGCAGGCCACCACCGCGCTCCCGCGCGTGAACAGCCCCAGCGCCGCGGTGAGCAAGGAAGCCTTCCACACGACGCTGAGCAACGTCAGCACGCCGCCGCTGAACACGGGGATGCGCAACCACTTGAACATCGTGATCGGCTCCCAGAAGACGACCGATACGTCGCTCCACTCGCTCCAGCTCTCGTTCAGGTACAGCAGCAGGATCAGCCCGTAAAACAGCGCGCGGCTGAGACCGAGGTTGTCCGGCGCCTCGGCGTCGAACCAGAAACGGTGCCACCGCTCGCGCAGCGCCCGCATCATTCGAGCCGTTCCGATTGCGCGAGCACGTCCGATTCCGCCAGCAGCTCGCGCTTCTCCGGCGTGTCGGCGTTTCCGGCCAGCGGCTCCAGCTGGTGCGTCAGTCGATAGAGCCGCAAGCGCACCAGCGCCGGCCCATCGTGCTCACGCTCGAGCCGCCGCCGCTCGTAGCGCTCGAGCACGTCGTTCAGCGCCTCCACACCCGAGGATCGATCGAAATGCGCGTTCTCCAGCCCGTCGGCGAGGCGGGCCTGATCGAACGGGTGGATGAACTCGTTCTTGTGAACGGCGGCCTCGCTGCCGTCGTGGCGCACGCCAAAGACGCGGAAGACCGTGACGACGCGTTCCGTCTCCATCTCCGCGTACATCGGGTAGGAGCAGAACGGCCAGTGCCCCGCCTGGATCGCGTTCTCGTAGACGTGCACGCCGATGAGAAACGCCAGCAGCCCGTTGACGAGGACTAACCTGCGGCCGCGCATGCCGCGCTCTCCGACGGCGCCGTCTCGCACCGTCGGCGATTATAACCCGCCGCGCCCGGATTCCCGTGCTTCCGGGCGCGTTACTTTTGTTTACGCCGGCACGTTTCCGGCGCGTGAAGATGGCGACTACGCGTCAGCCCTTGCTGACCATGTATGTCAGGAGGTCGACGCAGCGGTGGCTGTAGCCCCACTCGTTGTCGTACCAGGCGACCAGCTTGAAGAAGTTCGAGTTCAGCTCGATGGAGCTGCCCGCGTCGTAGATGCTGGACCGCTCGTCGTGGATGAAGTCGGTCGACACCAGCTCCTCCTCCGTGTACCCGAGCACGCCCTTGAGGTAGCTCTCGCTCGCCGACTTCATCGCCGCCGAGATCTCCTTGAGGCTGGTCGACTTCGTGGTCTTGAACGTCAGGTCGACGACCGACACCGTCGGCGTCGGCACGCGGAACGCCATGCCGGACAGCTTGCCCTTCACCTCGGGCAGCACGAGCGCGACGGCCTTGGCCGCGCCCGTGGTCGACGGGATGATGTTGATGGCGGCGCTGCGCCCGCCTTTCCAATCCTTGCGCGACGGACCATCGACGGTCTTCTGCGTAGCCGTGTAGCTGTGCACCGTCGTCATCAGGCCCTCGGCCAGACCGAAGCCTTCCTTCAACACGACGTGCACGACCGGCGCGAGGCAGTTGGTCGTGCAGCTCGCGTTCGACACGATGTTGTGCTTGCCGGCGTCGTACTTCTCGTGGTTGACGCCCATGACGACCGTGATGTCCTCGCCCTTGGCGGGCGCCGAGATAATCACCTTCTTGGCGCCGGCGGTGAGGTGGCCCTTCGCCTTCTCGCCGTCCGTGAACAGGCCGGTCGACTCGATCACGTAATCGACGCCCAGCTTCTTCCAGGGCAGGTCGGCGGGCGACTTGGCGCTGACCACCGCGATCTCCTGGCCGTCGACGACCAGCACGTCGTCCGCTTCCTTGTCGGTCCCCGACTTCTTCGAGCTGACCTTGCCGCCGAACTTCTGCTGCGTCGAATCGTACTTCAGCAGGTACGCCAGGTTGTCGGCGGGCACGATGTCACCGACCGCGGCGACCTCGACCTCCTTGCCGAACAGCCCCTGCTCGTGCAGGGCGCGGAATACCAGGCGGCCGATGCGGCCGAAACCATTGATGGCGATACGAGTGCTCATTGCTTCTATCTCCCGTGCTTTTGAACGTTTGCGAGGGCGCACTCTATATGACCCGCCCCACCGCGCCAAGCAAAGGCTGCGACGCTCCGCGACGCGCGCGTCGTCATCCTGGAACCGACGATCTCAGATGCAGAACGCGGCCTGGCAGACGCCGTGGTAGCAGATGCCCAGCTCGGACGGGCAATCCCCGGGGCCGCCGGCGTCGGCGTCGCACGTCCGGGCGCAAACCGTCGCCATGCTGGCGCAGCCGCCGGCCGGACCGCAGCCGAGGCAGATCTCCTGGTTGATCCGCCCATCGGGACAACCGTTCGGCGTCGGCCGCCCCTCGCACGCCGCCAAACACTCCTCCAGCGTCGTGAACCGGTTGTCGTTGCCCTCGCAGCCGCCGTACGTCTTCGTCACGCACGCGGTGCCGTCGAACGCGTAGACGGGGATCGCCCCGCGGCAGGGACCGGGATCGAACGACATCAGGCACGCGGGCGCCGCCGTCCATCCGCCGTCGGTCGCGCTGTCGGTCCCGCCGTCGGTGGGCTCGTAACAGCCGTAGTTCGTGCAGACGAGCGATCCGTTGCCGCCGATCTGGCCTGGCAAACACGAGCAGCACCCGCAGACCGCCGTGCAGCCGGTGCCGCACATCGGCGGCGCCCCGCAGCCCGTGTTCGCGCAGTAAGGCGCCGAGCCCCCGCAGGCCGATGCCAGCAGCAACAAGCCCAGCGCCGCGGCGATGATTCGCTGATCCGTCTCCACCTTCATCGATTCGTCCGGCGCAACAAGATCATGGTAGCACCGGCGCCGCCGTCACGCGGGCGCGCCGAGGCGAACGCCATGACGCCGCCACGCTCCGCCGCGGCGCTCGCCAGCCACTCCCAGATCGCGGGCCGCAACACGGGCGCGCCCGCGTCCGACCCGTGACCGCGGCCGTGAATCACCAGCAACCCGCGCGCGCCCCGCGCGTGCGCCGCGGCGACGAAGCTCTCGACCGCGCGCAACGCATCGGCGCGGCCGCGCCCGTGAACGTCCAGCCGCGCCTCCAGGTCATGCGCGCCGTCGCGGAGCTCGCGCAAGACCTTCACCGACACGTCGGGCGCACGCCCGGCGATCGTGTCACCCGCTTGCTCGACGATGAACCCCGCCGCGGGCGGTGGCGTCTGACGCTTGCGGCGCGTCTCGGCTGTCTTCGGCGGGGCCGTGACGCGCGCGTCGCGCCGGGCGAGCGGGCGCGCGCCGCGCATCGCCTCCTTGAATGCATCGTCATCGTCGGAACCCTGAGAGGGTTCCGATCCTCCCGCGACGGGCTCGGGCCGGCGAAGCCGGCGCTCCCCCACGCGATCATCGTCGTCGCCGCCCTTGCCCGGCGACATCGCCCGGCTCAGAGCTTGCGGAAAGCGTCGACGACCTGGCTGGCGATCTTGCCGTTCGGGTCGAGGCGCCCGCGATCGAGCACGCCCAGCAACGTCAGCTTGGTCTGGAACGCGACGCCGGTGTTGACGCCTTCACGTCCCCACTGTTCCAGCATCTGCGTCTTGCCTCGGCTGAGCGAATCCTGATCGCGGTACTCGCAGACCAGCGCGTCCACGGTCTGCACCTTGCCCTGCTCGCAGTTGACCGCGCCGAACGGAACCGGCGTGATCGCCGTGAACGCTTCGGGGTTGAGACCGGCGCCCTGCCACGCCCGGATGGCGGCGTCCGCGTGCGGCGTTCCGTCGACGTGCTGCGCGGCGGGCGCGGCCGCGCCCGGATCGCCCGGCGCGCCCGCATTCTTCTTGCCGCACCCCGCACCCGCCGCGACGCCGGCCAGGGCGACCGCGGCGAGGCTGATGAACGGACCGCGCATCACCGATGCCAGCCCTTCGACGGCCCGCGCTGCGCGGGCGCGGGTGTGCCGCGGAAGCCGGCGTTGGACGCGGCCGGCGCCGGCGCGCCGCGGAAGCCGCCTCCATGCGCCGCCGGCGGCGGCCCGGCGGGCGTTCCTCTGAAACCACCGCCACTCGCGGGCGGAGGCGTTCCCCGCCAGCCCGCCGCGCGCGGCGCCGGAGGCGGACCGCCCCGCCAGCCCTGCTGCGGCGGCGGCCCACCGTGGCCGTTCTTGTACCAGCCGTTGTGACGGCCGTTGTCGTGACGGTAACCCGGCGGCGGCGGCCCACCGACCACGACCGGCCCGCCCACGCCGACGCCGACCCCGACGTGCACCACCGGCGGCGGCGGCGCCGCGACGTAAACACCCGCCGACACCACGGGCGCGCCGACCACCGCGTGCGCGGCGACGCCGGGACCGACCGCCACGATCTCGCCGTGGAACGCGGGCGGCGCCACGCGGATGTCGACGACGGGCCGCGCGTAAACGACGGGCGCGTACGCGTCGTTGATCATGACGTAGCGCGGGCGCTCGCTGTAATAGACGGGCTCGTAGTTGCCGACGTACCAGTACGCCCCGCCCTTCAGCTCGAACTGCATCTGCGGCGGCGGCGAATACCAGTGGTAGTGCGGCCCGCGCAGGTAGCAGTACGTCGGCCCGCCGAAGTGCACATCGACGTCGGCGATCGGGTGAGCGCCGTAGTACGAATAGCGCGGCCCTTCATAGTCGAACGGGGCCGGATCGCCCGCGAAGTAGTAGCCGCCGTCCATCTGCCGGTACAGGCGCGGGTCGGACGGCTCGTAGTCGTGAACGTGCGGAACCGTGATGTAACAGAAGCCGTGTCCGACCTTTTTCGGTAGGGGATGCTTCGATACATATCGCACAACGTGGGTGGCGGACGCCGTTGTCGCACCAAGCACCGTCAGCAGAAAGGCTGAAAGTATCAGGGCTCTGCGCATGCATCTCCTCCAGTCGGGCCACGATCATACGCGAATGTCGCTCGTGGGATACGCACAATTGCCCCAGACGCTTACGGCTTGCGGCGTATTGATCGCCACGGCTCAGAAAACGTCTTGATTAATCGCGCTCGATTTTGCACGGTAAGGATTCGAGTTCGCGCAAACGCGAATGGAAACCGCAACGGCACGGAGGGGGCGCATGGCGCAGAAGACGGTCTTGTTAGCTGAAGACGATCTCGAGATTCGAGACATCCTTCAGGATTTGCTCGAGGCGGAAGGATATGACGTGGTGCCCGCCAGCCACGGCCGTCAGGCGCTGGAATTCCTGCAGGGTGCACGGGGCGAGAAGCTGCCCGACCTCGTCGTGCTGGATTTGATGATGCCGCTCGTCGACGGCCACCAGGTCCTCGACACGATGAAGAGCGATCCGGTGCTGGCGCCGATCCCGGTGGTGGTGCTGAGCGCGGTCGCGCGCGAGCGCCCGATCGGGGCCGCCGCGTTCCTGCGCAAGCCGATCCCGCTGCAGAAATTCTTCGACACCATCAAGGGCTTCGTCGAAGCCGGCCTGCCCCGCCCCGGCCTGGCGTCCTAACTCCGGAACGTCGGAACGTCGGAACGTCGGAACGTCCGACGTACCGTTACTTCGGCGCTGCCTGCGCCATCATCGTGGTGAAGGCGGGTCCGCTGTAGGGGTCCGCGTTCACGACCGGCGCGGGCGGCTTCTCTCCCGCCGCCGTCATCTCGGGCAGCGCCGACACCGGCTGCAACGTCGTCGACAGCGCGTCCTCGGTGTCCAGCACGGACTGCACCGACTGGGGCGGCTCGCAGGCTGCGCGCAGCCCCCGCGCCTTGGCCAGCTCGCCGAGACGATAGTAGGAGACCACGCGCCAGAAGCAGGCCTCGGGATCGTTGCGCGAGTCCAGCTCGCGCAGGTGAAACAGCACCGTCCACCAGCGATCCGCTTGCCTCTCGGCGCGCGCGGCCTGCTCGGCGTCGACGAGCTGATCGCGGCGATTCTGCGCGAGCGCCTTCTTCGCGTGCGGGGCGAAGCTGGGGAACGGCGTGACGTGCGCGTCCGCGTTGATCTCGTGGCCGACGTTGACGGTCAGCGCGCCCGGGCGCAGCGTCCGGTTCGCCGCCTTCGTCGGGTGCGACGACTCATCGTCCGCCGGCTTCTTCTTGCCGGTCGCTTTCGTTTTCTGAACCGCCTTCGTCGTCTTGGCGGTCGTCTTGGTGTTACCGGCGGCGCGCGCGCCGACGGGCGCCAGCGCGATCGCGAACGCAACGAACAAGCAAGCCAATCGCATCATCAACCTCCGGGCGCCTGGGGAATACCGAACACGTCGCGAAGGCGAGGATACCGCTCTTTCGGGATGTCGACATCATGCAGGCCGATGCGAAGCGATACGGTTGTGCCGTCCCCCCACGGCCACCACAGCCCGAACACGCCCGGCGCGTCGTCGCTCCCGCCCCAGAACACCAGCTGCGTCGCCCGCAGCCCGCCGCATTTTTCGACCAGGGCGCGCACGCCCTCGGCGGCGCCCGGCAGGGTCTCCACCGAGAACGACGCGGGCAGCGATTCCGCCATCGCCGCGCGGGCTTCGGGTTCTCGGGCCAGGGGAATCGACGACGCGACGCACTTCAGGCGCCGGTCGTACATCCAGTCGGGGGACGGCCACTTGCCGCGCAGGCGCTCCAGGGCCGCGAATATCGAGTCCCAAACCTCGCTTGGATTGGCCATTGCGTCAGAGGGTATCCGTTCCCACCATTGTCCGCAAAGTAGTAGGATAAGTGAGATGGCTGCCGACGTGCGTCTACACCGGATGCGCCTGGTCGCCGCGACGGCGGACGCATCGGAGAACGCGCAAGACCTCGCGCTTGCGCACGCGCTGATCAACGGCGCCGAGCACGCCGCCGAGATGGCGTGGGATCGCTACGCGCCGCTGGTGCACCGGATCGTCAGCCGCGCCATCGGACCGGACGCCGAGGTCGAGGACGTCACGCAGGAGATCTTCTATCGGCTGTTCTCGCGCATCGGCACCCTGCGCAAGCCGGAGGCGCTGCGCAGCTTCGTCATCTCGTTCGCGATCCGCATCGTCAAATGGGAGCTGCGCCGCCGGCGGGCGCGGCGCTGGCTGACGCTGTCGGAGACGGGCGACGTTCCCGACGAGCAGCTGCAGGTGATGGACGCGGAAAGCCGGTATTCGCTGCGCCGCCTTTACAGCCTCCTCGATCGCCTGAGCACGCGCGAGCGCCTGGTGCTGGTCCTTCGCCACGTCGAGGGCATGACGCTGGAAGAGATCGCCGAGGCGATGGAGCTGTCGCTGGCCACGGTCAAGCGCGGCCTGCGGCGGGCCTCGTTGCGGGTGTCACAGATGGTCGACTCCGATGACCCGAAAAGGCGCCCGACCGGCACTGCAGTGAAGAGGGGTACGTGAGCGCGGGCGAAGACGAAGATTCCAGCGACATTTTGAGCCCTTCGGCCGCGGACCTGACCCGCCTGGCGCGCAAGAACCTGGGCCATATGTCGGACGCCCAGCACGAACGGGGCCTGGAAGCGGTCCGCGGCCACGGCGCCCGCCGCCGGGGCGAGCGCCGGCGACGGTTGCTGGCGGTCGGGAGCGCGACCGCGGCGATGGCGGCCGCGGCCTACCTGGTCGGGCCCCGCGTGATCGAGCGGATCCACCAGATGGATGCTCCGCCTCCGCTCGCCCTCCAGGTCGAGAGCGGGGCGATCGACGCCGCGGGCGCCATCGTCGCGCGCGGCGACGAGCCCGCGGCGCTGCGGTTCGGCGACGGAACCGTCATCCGGCTGGGCAGCGAGACGCGCGGCCGCCTGGCATCGGTGGACGGCGACGGCGCGCACGTCGCCATCGCGAATGGCAGCGCGCACGTCAGCGTCGTGCACAAGCCGCGCGCCCGCTGGCTGATCGACGCCGGTCCCTATCAGATCACCGTGCACGGCACCGTGTTCTCGGCGTCGTGGGATGAAAGCCAGCAGCGTCTCGACGTGAAGATGGAGCGCGGCCTCGTGTCGGTCGCGGGTCCGGTCACGAACGGACCGATCGCGGTGCGCGCCGGCCAGGCGCTGACCGTGAAGCTCAAGCGCTCGCAGGTGCTGCTGCGCGATCTGGATCGCGACGAGGTGGTCGCCGACGTCGAGGCCGACGACACGGACACGCCGGTCGACGAGATCGCGCCGCCCGCCGTGGCCCCGGCGCCGCCGGCGCGCGCGAAGGTCGCGGCAAAGATCGCGCGCCCGCTGCGGGCGAGGACCTGGACCGCCGCGCTGTCGGCGGGTGACTTCGACACCATCCTCGACGAGGCCGAGCGCGACATCGGACACGTGCTCGCCACGCGCGGCACCGAGGATCTGGCCGCGCTGGCCGACGCCGCCCGCTACCGCCGCCACGACGACGTCGCGCGCCGGGCGCTGCTCGCGCAGCGGCGCCGCTTCGCCGGCTCGCCGCGCGCCGCCGACGCCGCGTTCTTCCTCGGCCGTCTCGACGAGAACGGCGGCCGCGGGCACGGGCCGGCGCTCGCCTGGTACGAACGCTATCTGGACGAAGCGCCGCGCGGGTCGTACGTGGCCGAGGCGATGGGCCGCAAGATGATCGCCGTCGAGGAGATTCACGGCGCCGCCGCCGCACGCAACGTCGCCGAGCAGTACATCCGCCGCTTCCCGCGCGGAAGCTACGCCGGCGCCGCGCACGCTCTGCTTGGCGCGCGGTGACCTGGACGCGGCGACGGGGCACCGTCGCCTTGCTGGCGACCTTGCCGGCGATCACCGCGGCCCTGGCCCCTGACGCCGCGTTCGCGCAGCCGCCCGCCGTGGCGCCGCCGCCGAAAGTGATCCTGCTGCGCCCATCGTCCGTGCCGCCGGCGGTCAGCGAAGCGCTGGTCCGCCTGCAGGCGGAGCTGCGCGTCGAGGGCTTCGACGCACAGGTGACCGACGTCGAGCTGGGCGAGGACGTGCGCGCCTCGCTGGAAAAGGTCGCGCCGACGATGGCGGCGACCGCGGTGGTCGCGGTGGTCGCGGGCGGCGATCCCGCCAGCGCCGAGCTGTGGGTCGTCGATCGGATGACCGGCAAGACGCTGGTGCGGCGGGTGCACGCCGATCCGAAGGCGGCGCGCGTCGCCGAGGTGCTCTCGGTGCGCGCCGTCGAGCTTTTGCGCGCGAGCTTCCTCGAGCTGGCGATCACGACGCGGCCCGCCCCCGACGTCGTCGAGATCCCGCTGGCGCCCGAGCCGGTTGTCACGCGCTTCGTGACCGAGGAGCTGGAGGAAGCGGAGCCCGACTGGACCTGGGCGGTCGAGGCGGGCGGCGGCGGCATGGGCGCGATCCAGGCGGTGTCGGGCGGCACGACGCTGCTGGGCGAGTTCCTGCCCGTCGCGCGCGTGCAGCGCGCGTTCAGCAGCCGGTTCTGCATGCGGGTGTCGTTCGCGGGGCTGGGCACTCAGGCGAAGGTCGACATTCCCAAGGGGTACGCCGACGTCTCGCAGACGATCGCGCTGCTGGAGGGCCTGATCCGGTTCCGGCGCGGGCGGCGGCTGGAGCCGGTGATCTCGATCGGCGCCGGCATCCTGCGGGTGGCGGCCGAAGGTCACGAGACGGGGGCTTACATCGGCGCGAACTCGTGGCACGTCGCCGCGGCGGCCGACGCCGGCGTCGGCCTGCGCGTGCCGCTGCGCCCGCGCCGCGTCGAGCTGGGCGTCGAGTTTCACGCGCTGCTGGCCCAGCCCTACCCGGTCGTGCAATTCTTCCAGACGGAGGTCGCGCGCGCGGGCCGTCCGTCGCTGCTCGCGTCCGTGACGCTGCTGGGAGGCATCTGATGGACGCGCGTCGGTTCTTGATCGCGGCCCTGCTGGGAACCGCGGGAACGGCCTGCACGCAAGCGCCGCTGGACGTCGCGACCATCGCGCCCAACAACCTCGCCAGCGGCCTGGTCGCGCACTGGACGTTCGACGACACAGCCGGCTCGACCGCGCAGGACAGCTCGGGAAACGGGCGCGATGCCAGCGTGTTCGGGCCCGGGTGGGGCTGGACGAACGGTCACTTCTACGGGGGGCTGCAACTGTCGGGCGCCGATCAGGTGACGACGGGTGGGTTCGGGTTTCCGTCGCCGACCGCCAACTACAGCGTGTCGGCGTGGCTGTACGTTGCGACCACCGACCTGGAACCGCCGGTCGCGGCGTTGATCAGCAACGAGGTCCCGTGGGGCGTCGGGCCGCCGGGAGGCTGGTCGCTGTCCCTGGACGCGCCGGGGCCGGGCGCCGGGCCGGCCGGCCGCTACCGTTTCACCTTCTGGTTTGGACAGCAGCCGGACAGCTTCGTCGAGGCGAGCTGCGACTGCGTCGCCTTCGACGCGTGGACGCACCTGGCGGTGGTGATCGACGCGGCGAATGGAACGCTGACGTTCTTCGTCGGCGGGCAGGCGCGCCAGCAGGTCCCGATCCCGCGCGGCATCTT
>Ga0207651_10000556_pt1 | contig 15671 bp, 9 predicted proteins | sample KBSM23metaG_FD_184328 | JGI IMG/M metagenome (GOLD analysis project Ga0207651, IMG submission 184328) | Miscanthus rhizosphere microbial communities from Kellogg Biological Station, Michigan, USA - KBS M2-3 metaG (SPAdes) (version 2) | ecosystem: Host-associated > Plants > Roots > Rhizosphere >... | reverse complement strand
GGGCTGATGGCGCTCGTCTCGGCGGCGCTGCGCCGCCCCGCTCCGGTGGCGGCGGCGATCGGCCTGCTGATCCTGATCCTCGCCTCGCCCGCGATCGCGCTCAAGACCGGTCCCTTCAGCCTCGCCCAGCTGCCCCACGACAATCCCGCCCGCCAGGACGCCGAACTGATCCAGCGCTCCTTCGGCGGCGGCTTCGAAGCGCCCTTCGTCCTCGTCGCCGCGACCAGGGAAGGGCCGATCACCGAACCGTCGCGGCTCGCCGCCCTCGGCCGCTGGCAGCGGCGGATCGCCGCCACGAAAGGCGTCGAAAGCGTGATCGGACCGGCGCAGGTGACGCGCGCCGTCGAACCCCTGCGCAAGGGCCTCTCGACCACGCTCAGCTCGAACGGCAAAGTCGGCCCGCTCTCCAACCTCAGCCGCCTCGGGCGCAACCTCGGCCGGGCCGCCACGGGCGTCGCCCGCCTGCGCGGCGGGATCGCCAAGGCGACCTACGGCGCCGGCCTGCTCGCCGAGGGGTCCGGCAACGCCGAAGAAGGCGCCTTCGCGATCGCGCAGGGCCTCGGCCAGGCCGTCGGCGCCACCCAGGAACTGGTCGAAGCGATCGAACGGTTCGCCGACGGGACGAAACGCGTCGCCGCCGCCCAGGCCCTCGCCGCCAACGGCGCCCTCCGAGTCAAGCTGGGACTGGAAACGATCCCTACCAACCTGCGCAACAACGCGCTCCCCCGCGCGCGCAGGCTGGAAAAGTCGCTCAAGGAAGACGCCGAAACGACCCTACCCAGGCTGGAAGCCGCCGCGCAGACGACAAGCGAACAGCTGGCGAGCGCGCAGCAGCTGCTCGAAGGCATGACCGTCGGCAAAACCGATCCCAACTACGCCCCGACCCTGGAAGCCGTTCAGAAAGCGGCGGCGGCTTCGAGCTCGATGCCATCCGAGCTCGCCGCCCTCCGCGAACGCCTCCAGGCGAACGCCACTGACGCCAGGGAAGTCAAATTCTGGCTGGAGAGCGAAATCGAACACCTCAACCAGGCCTACTCCGCCTCGAAGCGCCTGCTCGAAGGCGAGTACGAACTGCGCAAGGCCAACAACACCCTCGCCCACGGCGCCGCCAGGCTCGAGCGGGAAGTCGCCAAGGCGCCGGGCCAGCTCGAAACTCTCGGCTCCGGCGCGACCGAACTCGCCGGCGGTCTCTCCCGGCTGGTCGGCGGCAACACCGAACTCGAGCACGGCCTCGGCGAAGCGTACTTCCGCTCCCAGCCCGTGCAGACGGGCCTGCGCCGGGCAACTGTGCGCGTGCTCTCCCAGAGCCGCAGGCTCAACCGTCAGGCGGACCGGCTGCGCCGCACCTCGCCGGGGATCTTCGACAACGGCTACTTCGTCCTCTCCGCGCTCGCCGGCACCCGCGGCCGGCTCCGCGAACGCGCCTCCGAAGCGGTCGACATCGAAGGCGGCGGCCAGGCGGCTACCGAGCTGATCTTCTCCCGCTTCCCCTTCAACTCGCCCGGCTCGATCGCGCTCAACGACCGGCTCGACGAATACGCCGAGAAGCTCGGCCGGGAAACCGGCCTCGAGACGGGCGTCGCCGGCGGCCCGCCGACGCTCAACACCTACAGCGAAGTGACGCGGGACCGGATCCCGCTCGTCGTCGCCGCGATCACGCTCGCCACCTTCCTCGTCCTGCTCGTCGTCCTGCGGGCGCTGCCCCTTGCGGCGATCGCCGTCGGCCTCAACCTGGCCACCGTCGGCGTCGCCTTCGGCGTCCTCACGGCCCTCAACCACGTGCCCGACGGCTGGCCGCTCGGCGGCCGCACCTACGTCGACGCGGTCGGCGCGACGATGATCTTCGGCGTCGTCTTCGGCCTCTCGATCGACTACGCGGTCTTCCTCCTCGTCCGCATGCGCGAGCACTACGACGTCGAGGGCGACCATGCCGCGGCGATCTCCTTCGGCCTCGAGAAGACCGCCCGGGTGATCACCGGCGCGGCGGCGATCATGATGGCCGTCTTCATCGCCTTCGCCGGCGCCCCGATCGCGACGGTCAGCCAGCTCGGCGTTGGCCTGACCGTCGCGGTGCTGCTCGACGCCACCGTCGTCCGCATCGTCCTGCTGCCGGCGCTGATGCTGCTGATCGGCGAGCGCGTCTGGTGGCTGCCGCGCCCGCTGGAGCGGGCGCTGCCCCGGCTCAACGTCTGACCCAGCGCACCACTCACGGCCCGTCCGTTCCGGTGCGCTTTATGCCATCTATAGGCACATAAAGCGCACCGGAAGCAGTTTGACGCCCTTCGCCCCTACTTCTTCTTCGCGCACTTCCCGTGCACGACCGGGGTCAGCGATTCGCCGTCGAGGAATTCGAATTTGCCGCGCGCCTTCCACTTCTTGCTCGGGCAGGTGGCTTCGATGTAGCCGTGCTTCTTGCCCTTGTACTTGTAGGTCTTGGCGATCTTGACGCCGAAGCTGGTCAGCGCGCCCTGGCCGCCGGCGATCAGCGGGATGCTGACGTCGAGCCGCGCGCCGAAGCCTTCCTTGTTGAATTTCTTGACGACGCCGGTGAGGACGAGCGTGGTCTGCACCGGCGACTGGCTGTAGTTGTGCAGCAGCACGACCGGCTTGCCGCCCTGGGGCACGCCGTTGAAGGCGACGATTTTCGTCGTCACTTCGAAGACTTTGACCCCGACGACGAGGTCCGCCGTGCCCAGCCCGGTCCCGAGTTTGGCCTTTTTGCAGGCTTCTTCGGCCACTTCGGTCGAGGTGTTCTGGAGCTTCGCCGGGTCGCAGGTCGGATAGCCCTTGCTGAAGATCGAGAGCCCTTTGGGGAAGTCGACGATCGCCCGCGTCGCCGGCGAGGGCACGCCGTTGGCGCTGGTCGACGAGTCGGTCGCGGTTTTGACGTCGAGCGTGACCGGCTGCGGCTTGGTCGCCGAGCGCTTGTTCGGCGTGATGTTCATGGCGATGCTCTGGGTGTTGCCGTCGGCGCCGGTAAGCGTCGGCGACTGGTAGGCGACGGCGTAAGCGGCCATCGCCGTCGTTACACCCAGCGCCATGGCAACGACAAGGGTCAGACGTTTGCGCATTGGCTTAGCTCCTCTTTCGTTTTGGCCTCGCGCCTCTCGTACCCCTTTAACCACGCCGCATGCTCAGAGTAGCGCGTTGATTTCGAGTTAAGGCCCTGCTCGGCGCGTGCGTGGCCGCTGACCGCTCGGATACGATCCGGAAGCCGTTCCGCCGGGTCGGAGGCCGGGGAACCGCAAGCGACGACACCCGTGGCTGCTAATCCCTCAGGCGAGGACAGGGGCCCGGCGACAGGCCGGAGGTTCTCCCTCGCCCGAATCGCGACGATCGCCGTCCTCGCGATCGCCGTCCTCGCACTCGGCGTGGTCGTCTTCGGCGGCGGCGGGGACCACAAGTACAACCTGCTCTTCCAGAACGCGAGCCAGCTCGTCCCCGACAACCAGGTGCTGATCGGCGGCCAGCCGGTCGGCTCGGTCGAAGACATCGAGCTGACCGACGACAACCTCGCCAAGGTCGTGGTTAGCGTCGAACAGGAGCTGCACGAGGGCTCGACGGCGACGATCCGCGCCACCTCGCTCTCGGGAGTCGCCAACCACTACGTCTCGATCAGCCCCGGGCCCAACAACAACCCGTCGCTCGACGAAGGCGCGACGCTCGGCCTCGCCTCGACCACGACGCCGGTCGACATCGACCAGTTCTTCAACACCTTCCCGCCACCGGTCCGCCGCGCCCTCGGCCAGTTCTTCCGCGGCAACGCCGAAATCTACGCCGGCCGCGGCACCGACGGCAGCGCCAGCCGCGCCTTCGAATACTTCGGCGTCGGCCTCAACCGCACCGCCGCCTTCGTCCACGAGCTGAACTCCGACGAACGGCTCTTCTCCCGCTTCCTCGTCGCCTCGAGCAGGCTCAGCACCGCCGTCTCCGAGCGCAGCGACGAGCTGGCCAGCGCGATCGCCAACGCCAGCGACGCCTTCGGCGCGATCGCCAGCGAGAACGAAGCGCTCGACAGCGCCCTGCAGCTGCTGCCGCCCACCTTCCGCCAGGCGAACACGACCTTCGTCAACCTGCGCGCCGCGCTCGACGACGTCGAACCGCTGATCGAGGCCTCCGGCACGGCGACCAAAGGCCTGGCGCCCTTCCTCACCGAATTCCGCCCCGTGCTCTCGCGCGCCGTGCCGGTCTTCAAAAACCTTCGCCTCACTGTGCGTCGCCCGGGTCCCGAAAACGACGCCGCCGAACTGCTCGCCGACCTGCCCACCGTGCAGCAGCGCGCCGCCAAGGCCTTCCCGCACTCCGAAGGCGCGATCGTCGCCTTCCTGCCCAACCTCGAATTCTTCCGCGCCTACGCGCCCGACTTCTTCAACGGCTTCGCCAAACTGGGCCAGATCACCGCCCCCTACGACGCCAACGGCCACTACGCCCGCGTCAGCTTCTCCGACCTCAACCTCTTCGACTTCAACGAAGCGACGAAAGTCCTCGAACCGATTACGCCGAGCGAACAGTACGACGTCTTCGGCTCCTCGGCCGGGGTCAAGGTGCGCTGCCCCGGCGGCGGCAGCCAGGACGCGGCCGACGGCTCCAGCCCCTTTATCGAACCGGCTTGGCCCGGCGCCAAAGTGACGGCCGCCGACTGCAACCCCGGAGACGCGCCGGGGCCATGAGACGACCACTCGTCATAGGCGCGCTCGTGGCGGCGGCGATCGCCGTCCTCGTCCTGATAATCGCCGGCGGCGAAGACGAAAACGACGGCTACGTCGTGCGCGCGATCTTCGACAACGGCGGCTTCATGGTGAAAGGCGAGCAGGTCCGCATCGCCGGCGCCAACGTCGGCGAAATCGAGTCGGTCGGCGTCACCCTGCCGGGCGAAGTCGACAGCTACGAAGGCGGCGAGCCGAAAGCCGTCTCCGGCAAGGCGGTGATCGTGATGAAGATCACCGACGCCGGCTTCCAGGACTTCCGCAGCGACGCCTCCTGCCTGATCCGGCCGCAGTCGCTGATCGGCGAGAAGTTCGTCGACTGCCGGCCGACGATTCCCCGCGCGCCCGGCTCGCCGGAGGCGCCGCCGCTGAAGAAGGTGCCGGAGGGGCAGCCCGGCGGCGACAGCCAGTACCTGCTGCCGCTGGAGAACAACAGCACCAGCGTCGACCCCGACCTGATCAACGACATCAACAAACTGCCCTACGCGCAGCGCTTCCGTCTCATCCTCAACGAACTCGGCGCCGGCCTCGCCGGCCGCGGCGCCGACATCGAGGCGGCGGTCAAGCGCGCCAACCCGGTGCTGCGCGACGTCACCCGCCTGATCGGCATCCTCAACGACCAGAGCGACAAACTGACCCAGCTCGCCGCCGACTCCGAACAGATCCTCGAACCGCTGGCGGAAGAACGCGCTCACGTCGCCGGCTTCTTCGTCAACGCCGGCGCCTCGGCCGAAGCGAGCGCCGAACGCGGCGCCGACCTGGAAGCCTCGCTGCAGAAGTTCCCCGCCTTCCTGCGCGAGTTCCGGACCACGATGCACAGCCTGCAGGGCTTCTCCGAAGCCGCCGCGCCGACCTTCCGCGAACTGGGCGTGGCGGCGCCCTCGTTCACCGAAGCGACGCGGGAGCTGGCGCCTTTCTCGGAAGCCTCGACCGTGGCGCTGAAGTCGCTCGGCGCGACCGGCGAAGAAGCCGGCCCGACCCTGGTCGAAGCGGACCCGGTCGTGCGCAGGACCACCAAGCTCGCCCGCTCCGGCGCCAGCCCGACGACGAAGCTGGCCAAGTTCCTCGGCAGCATTGAGGAAAGCAAAGGTTGGAACCACTTGGCGGACCTGATCTACTTCGGCACGGCGACGACCAACGGCTTCGACAAGTACGGGCACTTCGTCCGCAGCCTGGTGACGCTGACGAACTGCCTGGGGTACGAGGTCGAAGAAGGCAACTGCTCTGCCAAGTTCACTGGCGCCTTCGCCGGAAGCTCTTCACTCGACGAGTCTGCCCTTCGTCACCTACTCGAAACAGAAGAAGCGCGAGCAGCGGCTGAAGGCGGTGGCACGCTTGCCCGCTCCGGGGCCCGCCTCCCCCAGCTCGCCCCCCTATCGCCCATCGCCCCCGAAGCCCCTGAGCTGGGCGAAAGCCAGAGCCTCGGCCGATGAGGAACCGCGGCGGCATACAGGGTGTGGCGAGCAGCCCGGTGATCGTCGGCGCGGTCACCGTCCTGGTCGTGATCGTCGCCGTCTTCCTCGCCTACAACGCCAACAACGGCCTTCCCTTCGTCTCCACCTACAACCTCAAGGCGCGCGTGCCCAACGCCGACGCCCTGGTCAAGGGCAACGAGGTGCGGATCGGCGGCGCCAGGATCGGCGTCGTCAAGTCGGTCGTGCCGGTCCAGACCGGCGACGGCCGTGTCGCCGCCGAGCTCAGCCTCAGCCTCGACAAGAGCGTCGAGCCGCTGCCGGTCGACTCGACGATGATCATCCGCCCCAAGTCGCCGCTCGGCCTCAAGTACCTGCAGGTCGTCCCCGGCGGCTCCTCGCGCGGCTTCCAGCCCGGCGAAACGATCCCGGTCGCCTCGGCCAGGCCCGAACCGGTCGACATCGACGAGTTCTTCGACATGTTCGACGAGAAGACCCGCACGGCGATCCAGCGCAACCTGGCCGGCTTCGGCAACGCCTTTGCCGGCCGCGGCCCGCAGCTCAACGCCTTCTTCGCCGTCCTGCCCCAGGCGCTGGAGAGCGGCGCCCCGGCGCTGGCCAACCTGGTCGCGCCGAGCACCGACTTCGGCGGTTTCTGGCGCGCCCTCGAGGCGCTCTCGGCGACGGTGGCGCCGGTCGCCGAGCAGCAGGCGAGCATGTTCCGCGCCCTCGACCTCACCTTCGCCGCCTTCGCCCGCGTCTCCCGCCCCTTCATCCAGGAAACGATCTCCAAGGGTCCCGAGACGCTCGACACCGCCACCGAAGACCTGCCGGCCCTGCGCCCCTTCCTACGCGACTCCGAACGCTTCTTCGCCGCTCTGAAGCCCGGCGCCACCGCTCTCGCCGAGACCTCGCCGACGATCGCCGCCGCATTGAAGGCGGGCACGCCGGCGCTCAACGCCTCGCCGAAGCTGAACGCGCAGCTGCCGCCGACCGCCGACGCCCTGCTCGCCTTCCAGGAAGCGCCCGGCGTCTTCAACGGCCTCGACCTGCTGATCGAAACCAACGACCTGCTGCAGCCGGCGATCAAGTTCATCGGCCCGGCGCAGTCGACCTGCAACTACCTGACGATCGCCTTCCGCAACCTCGCCAGCGCTTCAAGCGAAGGCAACCCGCTTGGCAACTGGATCAACGCGATCTCTTTCCAGACACCTACTGGAGCGAACTCAGAGGGGGGCCCGGCTTCGGCTCCTGCCAATGGCCCCGAATCTCCGGAAGAAGAAAAATTCCTCATTACCGGCCACGGCGAAGCCAACCACCTGCACTCGAACCCCTACCCGAACACCGCCGCCCCGGGCCAGCCGAAGGAGTGCGAGGCCGGCAACGAGCGTTACAAGCCGGGCGTGCCGGTGATCGGCAACACCTCGCACAACGACGGCCTCCTCACCTCCGAACAGACCGACAAGCAGAAAGAAGGCAAGTAGTGGGCCGGCTGCCGGAGAGAGACGTCAGGGCCGCGGCCAAGGGAGGGCGCTTCAAATGGCGGCCGAGCAACGCGACGATCGCGGTCATCTTCCTGCTCGTCTTCACGATCGGCCCCTACCTCGCCTTCACCGGTCACGTGCCCTTCACCAGCTACGGCTACGAGCTGAAGGCGACCTTCTCCAACGGGGTCAACATCTCGGCCAACTCGCCGGTGCGGATCGCCGGCGTCGACGTCGGCAAAGTGATCAAGGTCGAGCGCGACGGCGACGCGACGAGCGTCACCTTCACCGTCGAAGGCAAAGGCAGGCCGATCCACGACGACGCTTTCGCCGCGATCCGGCCGCGGATCTTCCTCGAGGGCAACTTCTTCGTCGACCTCTCCCCCGGCAGCCCGAGCGCCCCGGAGCTGGGCAGCGGCGACACGATCCCGGTCAGCCACACCTCGACCTGGGTGCAGATCGACGAAGTCCTGACCGCCCTGCAGGCGCCGGTGCGCGCCGACCTCAGCCGCCTGCTCGAGGGCTACGGCACGGCGCTCACCCACGAGCCGACCGCCGCCGAAGACAGGACCCAGCTGCCCGAGGTGAGGGGCAAGACCGGCGCCGAGGGGTTCAACGGCGCCTACAAATACGGCGGCGACGCCGGCCGCTACAGCGCCGAGGTGACCGACGCCCTGCTCGGCACCGGCCCCCACGACCTCTCCCGCCTCGTCGCCGGCGCCGGCCGCGCCTTCGGCGCCCTGGCCCGCAACGAGGAGGACCTCAAGGGCCTGATCGTCAACTTCAACACCTTCACCGGCGCCCTCGCCGCCCAGTCGACCGGCCTCTCGGCGACGGTGCGCAACCTGGCCCCCGCCCTGCGCGAAGCGCACAGCTCGCTGGTCAGCCTCAACCGCACGCTGCCGCCGCTGCGCGCCTGGGCGATCGAGATGAAGCCCGCGGTCGAACAGCTGCCCGCCTGGATCGCCGCCGGCAAGCCCTGGATCAAGCAGGCGAAGCCGTTGCTCTCCGGCAAGGAGGGGGGTGGCATCGCCAAACTGCTGCGCCAGGCGACGCCCGGCTTCGCCGAAGCGGCGCAGGCCGGCAAGGCGATCGCCCTGCCGCAGCTCAACCGGATCAGCCTCTGCACCACCAAGGTGATCGTCCCCACCGGCAACCAGGTGATCGAAGACCAGTTCTCGACCGGCCAGCCCAGCTACCGCGAGTTCCTCTACACGCTCACCGACTTCTCCGGCTGGGGCTCGAACTTCGACGGCAACGGCCCCTTCGCCCGCATCCAGCCCGGGGGCGGCGACCTGCTGGTCGAAGCGCCCAACCCGAAAGGCAACCTGACCACCGACCGTCAGGTCTTCGCCCACACCGCCGCGCCCCCGCTCGGCACCCAGCCGCAGCTTGCCGGACGCCCGCCGAAGAAGCCCGACGTGCGCTGCGACTCCAACCCCGTCCCCGACCTCAACGGCGGCATCGGCGAGGTCGGCGCGCCCACTCCGGAAGTGATCGCGCCATGAGCCGCTGGTCTCATTTCCGCGCCTCTCTGTCCCGCCAGTCCCGCGGCCGCAGCAAGGACACGATCGCGATCGCGGTCCTCGCCGCGCTCGGCATCGTGATGACGCTCTGGATCTTCACCCAGCAGAAAGCCTCGCTGCCCTCCTGGGTGCCCTTGGTCGGCGAAGAGTTCGCCCAGATCACGGGAGAGTTCACCACCGCCCAGGCGGTGACGCCGGGACAGGGGCAGGCGGTCGACGTCGCCGGCATCCAGATCGGCAAGGTCACCTCGGTCGACCTCGAAGACGGCCACGCCGTCGTCGGCATGGACGTCGAGCCCAAGTACCTGGAGCTGATCCACCCCGACGCGACGCTGCTGCTGCGGCCCAAAACCAACCTCAACGACATGGTCGTCGAGGTCGACCCGGGAACCGCCGAGGGCCACATCGAGGACGGCCACAACTTCCCCCTCTCCCGCACCGAACCGAACGTCAACCTCGATGCCTTCCTCGCCATCCTCGATGCCGACACCCGCCAGTACATCCAGCTGCTGGTGGCCGGCGGCGCCCAGGGCATCGGCGGCCGCGGCCGCCAGCTCTCCGGCGCCCTGCGCCGCCTCCAGCCCTTCGCCCACTACGTCGCCGACCTCAACCGCGCCGTCGCCAAACGCCGCCAGGCCGTCGCCCGCTCGATCCACGCCTTCAGCCAGCTGACCGTCGAGCTCGGCCGCCACGACTCCCAGCTCGAACGCTTCGTCAGCTCCTCCAAGGACGCCCTCGGCAACTTCGCCAACCAGCAGCGCTCGCTCGAAACGACCCTGGTCGAGTTCCCCTCCGCCCTCTCCGCCGCCCAGGCTGCCTTCGCCGCCTCCGACGAATTCTCCACCGCCGCCCGCCCGGCCCTGCTCGGCCTCATCCCCCAGGCCCAGGCGCTGACCCCGGCCCTGCAGGCCAACACCCGCTTCTTCCAGCAGACCCTGGCGCCGATCCGCGACCAGGTCCGCCCCTTCACCCGTGAAATACGACCGGTCCTCACCCACGCCAAGAACGGCGCGGCCGACTTCGGCAAGAGCGTGCGCGGCTTCGGCAACTCGCTGAAGTCCTTCAACGCCTTCCTCAACACGCTCGCCTACAAGCCGAAGGGCTCGAAGCAGAGCTTCCTCTTCTACCTGCCCTGGCTCAACCACGACTTCAACGCGACCTTCAACCTCGACGATCCGGCCGGTCCGATCCAGCGAGGCCTGGTGATGATCTCCTGCAACGGAACCGAACTTGGTTATCCATTTGCGCGAACAAAGCCGTACGTCGAATTCCTACTTCGAGGAGCGAATGTCCCTCGTAAGACCGAGCTGCCGACCATTCCGCCAGATCCGAAATCCATTGAAGAAGGCATAGACGCAAGCGGCTGCGGCCCCGACTCCGAAAAATGAGCAAGCGCGCCCCCAGCACAACCCAGCTCCTCGTCATCGCCGGCTTCGCTCTGTCCTGCTTCGGCATCCTGCTCTTCCTCTGGATCACCTTCGGCGGCCCGACCCCGTTCAAGGCCAAGCCCTACGAGATCGAGATCCCCTTCAACGAGGCGACCCAGCTCGCCCAGCAGTCCGACGTCCGCATCTCCGGCGTCTCGGTCGGCAAGGTGCAGGACATCGTCCTCTCGCCCAGCGGCGAACAGGCCCTCGCCAAGGTCGACATCGAAGACAAGTACGGGCCGATCCCCAGCGACACGCGCGCGATCCTCCGCACCAAGACCCTGCTCGGCGAGACCTACATCGAACTCACCCCAGGCGACCGCGACGGGCCGGACCTGCCCGACGGCGGCACCCTGCCCGCCGCCCATATCGCCGAATCGGTCCAGCTCGACGAGATCTTCCGCACCTTCGACCCCCGCACCCGCGCCGCCTTCCAGACCTGGCAGCAGGAAGCCGCCCTCTCGGTCGCCGGCCAGGGCGGCAACCTCTCCTACGGCTTCGCCCAGCTCGAACCGGCCTTCGTCCAGTTCGACCGCCTCTTCCGCGTCCTCGACAGCCAGCGCCTCGCCGTCAAGCAGGTCTTCAGCAACGGCGCCACCGCGCTCTCGGCGCTGCGCGGCCGCCAGGGGGAGCTGGCGGAGCTGATCCGCAACTCAAACGAGGTCTTCACCACCACCGCCGCCCGCGCCGAGGACATCGAAGCGACCTTCCGCGCCTTCCCCACCTTCCAGGACGAGTCCCGGCTCACGCTCGAGCGGCTGAAGACGTTCTCGGAAAACTCCGACCCGGTGATCAAGCAGCTCGTCCCCGTCGCCGAACAGCTCTCGCCGACCCTGATCGCCCTTTCCAAGCTGGCCCCGCAGGCACAGGGCTTCTTCGAAGGCCTCGAGCCGGTGATCGAGCGCGCCCCGAAAGGCTTCCCCGCCCTGCGCAAGCTTCTGCGCGACCAGTTCCCGCCCCTGCTGCGCGCCCTCGACCCCTTCCTGCGCAATCTCAACCCCTTCGTCGCCGGCCTCGGCCTCTACAAGCACGAGCTGGCCGCCGCCTTCGCCAACGTCGCGGCGGTGTCGAACGCCAAGCTCACCACGGAAAACAAGCAGGGCGAACACATTCGCTACCTTCGCGTGATGGGGCCATTCAACCCCGAATCTCTCGCGACCTTCCCCAGTCGCACGACGACCAACCGCACCAACGCTTACGCCCAGCCCTTGGCCTACAAGCAGCTCGCCTCCGGTCTGCCAGTCTTCGATGCCCGTGGCTGCACCTCCGGCGTGACCGCGACGCTCGATCCCGAAACGCCGACAAACCCCGCCTTCAAAGCGCGGGTCGAAGAAACCAGGCCCGAAAAAACCGAAGAAGAAAACGAAAAAGCCGACGAAGAACGCGCCGTCAAATTCTTCGAGATCATCAAGACGTACGCCTACGCCGGTCAGACCGACTCGGCCGCGGTGCCCGCCCCCGGCTGCGGCCAGCAGGGCCCCTTCGACCCGATCGGCCGCTCCGGCCCGGCGACGACCTACCAGCACTACTACGAACAGAGCGAATAGCTCTGCTCGGCTTTCCTCTCAATTTGCAGAGACGTCACTGAGACGGCACGGATTCGTCTGATTTTCTAGGGATTCCCGCCGGTTGCCGCCGCCGCGGGGCCTTAACTAAGTCGATGGCATCCGCTCCGACAGCCCACGTCCCGCCGCAGAACATCGAGGCCGAGGAATCGGTGCTGGGCGCGATGCTCGTCGCCGAGCCGACGCTGACCCGGGTGATCGACGAGGTGAAGCTGAACGCGAGCGACTTCTACCTCGAAAAGCACGCGACGATCTTCACCTGCGTCCACGACCTCTACGCCGCCTCGAAGCCGGTCGACGAGCTCAGCGTCGCCGAGGCGCTCACGCAGACCAACAAGATCGAGGAGGCCGGCGGCAAGCACTACGTCTCGGAGCTGGCGGCCAAGGTGCCGGCGGCGGGGAACGCCAAGCACTACGCCGAGATCGTCCAGCAGAACTCGCTGCTGCGCCGCCTGCTCGGCGCCGGCCAGCAGATCCAGGGCTGGGTCCATGAGCGCGAGGGCGAACCGCGCGAGCTCTCCGAGCGGGCGGAGAAGCTGCTCTTCGACGTCGCCCACAAGGAGCAGGCCAGCGACTTCAAGCTCCTCTCCGAGATCCTCCACGACGAGGTCGACCGGCTCGAGAAGCTCTCCACCGGCGAGCTCGAGCTGACCGGCACCCCCTCCGGCTTCCGCGACGTCGACTCGATCACGGGTGGTTTCCAGCCAGGGAACCTGATCATCGTCGCGGCGAGGCCGGCCATGGGAAAGTCGGCGATCGTCGCCAACATCGCCGAAAATGTGGCGGTCAAGCGGCAGGTGCCGGTCGCCTTCTTCTCGCTCGAGATGTCGGAGGTCGAGCTCGCCCAGCGCTTCATCGCCTGCCGGGCGCGGATCTCCGGCGACAAGCTGCGCAAGGGCCAGGTCTCGACCAAGGACTGGCCGAAGGTCGTGCGCGCCTGCAACGAGCTGGAGTCGGCGCCGCTCTGGTTCGACGACTCCTCCGACCTCGGCCTGCTCGACCTGCGGGCGAAGGCGCGGCGGCTGCACGCCCAGACCCAGGACCAGGGCGGTCTCGGCCTGGTGATCGTCGACTACCTGCAGCTGATGCGGGCCGACGACCTGCGCGCCAACCGGGTCGAGCAGGTCGGCCAGATGAGCCGCGGCCTGAAGATCCTCGCCCGCGAGCTGGAGGTCCCCGTGCTGGCGATCTCCCAGCTCTCCCGCGCCCCCGAGCAGCGCCACCCGCCGAAGCCGATGCTCTCGGACCTGAGGGAGAGCGGATCCATTGAGCAGGACGCGGACGTCGTCGCCTTCCTCTACCGCGAGGACTACTACCGCGATCCCGACGACGAGCCGGACGGGCTCGCCGACCTGATCATCGCCAAGCACAGGAACGGGCCGATCGGCTCGCCGAAGCTGGTCTTTCTCGACCGCTTCCCGAAGTTCGCCGACTTCGCCGGGCGCGAGCAGCCGATCGAGCAGCCGGCCGGCGAAGGGCCGCCGCTCGACGACGTCGCCGCGGCGGGGCCTGAGTTCTGATGGCGATCCCGCGCAGCGAGCCGTTCCGCGAACAGGCCTGTCCGCTCGGCGTCTGCGACGGCTCGGGCTGGATCCTCGGCCCCGAGGACGTCGCCCGCGAATGCGAGTGCCGCGCGCAGCGACTCAAGCGGGGCCGGGTGCGCGGAGTCGCCTCGGCGATCCCGCCGCGCTATCGCGGCGTCTCCTTCGACCGCCCGCCCGTCTCCGACATGACCCGCGACCTGGGCAGCCGCCACGCCGTCGAGGACGTCCGCTCCTTCGTCGCCGGCCTCGACGAGAACCTCGCCGCCGGCCGCGGCCTCTGGCTGATGGGCAACACCGGCACCGGCAAGACGACGCTGGCGATGCTGGTCGCGAAGGAGGCGCTCGCCGCCGGCAAGACGGTCGCCGTCTACTTCGCGCCGAAGCTGCTGACGCAGATCCGCCAGACCTACCAGGCGACCGAATCCGAGGACGCCTACGAAGCCTTCTTCAAGCGCCTCACCTCCGTCGATCTCCTCTACGTCGACGACCTCGGCTCCGAGCGCCACACCGACTGGGTCGTCGAGCAGCTCTACGCGCTTGTCAACGAGCGCTACGAGAACCAGCGCTCGGTCCTGGTCACGAGCAACGCCAAACCCGACGTTCCCACGGGAATGCAGCAGCTGGAGGAGCAGATCGGCCCGCGGACCGTCTCGCGCCTGGTCGAGATCTGCGGCGACCCCCTGCCGCTCTTCGGCAGCGACCAGCGATTCGAGGCGCGCGCGGTCGGCGAGTAGAACCAGGCACAATCCCACCCGCGATGCCGGGGCTCGTAATAGTCGGCGCCCAGTGGGGCGATGAGGGAAAGGGCAAGGTCACCGACCTGCTCGCCGAGCGCGCGGACGCGATCGTTCGCTTCCAGGGCGGCAACAACGCCGGCCACACGATCGTCCGCGAGGGCGAGGAGTTCAAGTTCCACCTGATCCCCTCGGGGATCCTCTATCCCGACAAGGCTTGCGTGATCGGCAACGGCGTGGTGCTCGACCCGCGCATCCTGCTCGGCGAGATTGACGGCCTGCGCCGCCGCGGCGTCGACGTCGGCAACCTGAAGATCTCCGCCAACGCCCACCTGATCATGCCCTACCACGTGCTGCTCGACACGGCGGGTGAGGTGAAGCTGGGCAAGCTCTCGATCGGCACCACCCGCCGCGGCATCGGCCCGTGCTACGCCGACAAGGCGCTGCGCCTCGGGATCCGCGTCCAGGACCTGCTCGACGAGAAGATCCTGCGCACCAAGATCCGCGCCGCGCTCGAGCCCAAGCAGCAGGCGCTGCGCGAGCTGTCGGTACAGCGGCGCAAGCTGCGCAAGGAGGCGGGGGAGGGCGACCGCGAGGCGGTCGAGCAGGAGCTGGAGGACGCGCCGGACCCGCGCCTCGACCTGCACACGATGACCGAGGAGCACGTCAACTACGGCCACCGCCTGGAGCCTCACATCGCCGACACGGCGAAGCTCTGCTGGGACGTGCTCGACGCCGGTCGCACGGTGATCTTCGAGGGCGCCCAGGCGACGCTGCTCGACCTCGACCACGGGACCTATCCCTTCGTCACCTCCTCCAACCCGATCGCCGGCGCGGCGACGGTCGGCGCCGGGGTCGGTCCCGCCGACATCGACGAGGTCTGGGGCGTGGCCAAGGGCTATGCGACGCGGGTCGGGGCCGGGCCCTTCCCGACCGAGCTCGAGGACGAGGCCGGCAGGCACATGCTCGAACGGGGCCACGAGTACGGCACGACAACGGGCCGCGAGCGGCGATGCGGCTGGATGGACCTGATCGCCCTGCGCTACGCGGTGCGGCTCAACCGGATGACCTCGCTGGCGATCACCAAGCTCGACGTGCTCAGCGGTCTCGACCCGCTGCGGGTCGCCGTCCGCTACCGCTCACGCGAGGGGGCCCTGCTCGACCGCTTCCCCTACCACCAGTCGATCCTGCACTCGGCCGAGGCCGAGTACGAGGAGCTGCCGGGCTTCGACGCCGACCTCGGCGCCTGCCGCAAGGAGTCCGACCTGCCGCG
>Ga0207651_10000555_pt1 | contig 15673 bp, 14 predicted proteins | sample KBSM23metaG_FD_184328 | JGI IMG/M metagenome (GOLD analysis project Ga0207651, IMG submission 184328) | Miscanthus rhizosphere microbial communities from Kellogg Biological Station, Michigan, USA - KBS M2-3 metaG (SPAdes) (version 2) | ecosystem: Host-associated > Plants > Roots > Rhizosphere >... | reverse complement strand
GCGCACGGCCAACGGCGCGGCGATCGCCTCCGGGCCGTCGAACAGGGCCTCGCCGTGCTCGTCGACGCCGCCGTCGCCGCGGTGCGAGATCCAGTTCGGCGTGCTGCCGCGCCGCCGGCGCTGGCGCAGCGACAGTCCGGTGCCGACGATCCCCAGCGCCAGCAGCCCGAAGACCCATTTCGGGAAGCCGGGCACCAGCAGGAAGCTCGCCACCGCCAGGCCTGCGATGACCAGCGCGCGCGGATGGGCGAGCAACTGGTGGCCCATCTGGTCGGCCAGCTGCGCGTCGGCCGCGCTGCCGCTGCCCACGCGCGTGATCACGATGCCGGCGGCGATGGACACCAGCAGCGACGGGATCTGCGACACCATGCCGTCGCCGACCGTCAGGATCGCGTAGCGCTGCAGCGCGTCGCCCACGCTCATGTCCTTCATCAGGGTACCGACGGCGATGCCCGCGAGGATGTTGACGAGCGCGATCACGATGCTCGCGATCGCATCGCCCTTGACGAACTTCATCGCGCCGTCCATCGCGCCGTGCAGGGCGCACTCCTGCTCGAGCAACTGGCGCCGGCGCTGCGCCTGCGCGTTGGACAGCGCGCCGGCGCGGACGTCGGCATCGATGCTCATCTGCTTGCCGGGCATCGCATCGAGCGCGAAGCGGGCCGCGACTTCGGCGACGCGCTCGGAACCCTTGGCGATCACGATGAACTGCACGATCGCGATGATCAGGAAGACGACGCCGCCCACCACCACGTTGTTGCCGACGATGAGCTTGCCGAACGTGTCGATGATGTGGCCGGCGTTTGCGTGCAGCAGGATCAGCTTGGTCGACGCGATGTTGAGCGCGAGCCGAAACAGCGTCGTGAACAGCAGCAGCGAGGGAAACGTCGACAGCGACAGCGCCGACGGCACGTACATCGCCACGATCAGCAGCACGAGGCTCGTCGACAGGTTGGTCGCGATGAGCAAATCCAGCAGCGGGGTGGGCAGCGGCAGCACGAACAGCGCCACCACCATCACCAGCAAGCCTGCCAGGAACAGGTCGCTGCGCCGCCCGCCGCGCATGCCCGTGCGGGTACCGGCGCGGGCGCGCTGCGGGGTCGTCGAGGTGGTTGCGGGAATGGCCATGAGGGCGGGTTCTGCGAAGGGGAATGAGCGAAAGTCCGATGGACTCTATGGCTGCAGAGCCGCGGTCACAACCACGAGTTCTCGTAGCGGAAGCGCGATTCGCCACGCCGATTTCGGCGCCGCCGCAGGATACGGCCACGGGTATGCTCGACAGTGGTCGCGTCGCGGATGCCCGACTACGGTTTTGCGTACTACCCGCGCGAAGTCGATTTCGGTAGGCTCGCCCGGATGGCTCCTCATTCCACCCCGACGGCGCGGCCGCTGAGCGAGGCGCGCAGCCTGCCGCGCATGAGCGCTCGCGCCTGCGCCGCGCTGAATCGACTGCACGATCGCCGCGCCGCGCCCATTCGGCTGCCCTGGGGGGACACGCTGCTCGAGCTGCGCTGGGGCGTCGACCGGATGACGGGCGGCGGGGCCGCGCTGCGCGGGCGCTATCGATTCAAGCTGGGGCCGCACGCAGGCGAGCTCGCACTCGACGCGCCCACGCAGGCCCTGCTGCTCGACGAGCCGCGCTTCGCCGACCTGCCCGCCGACCTGCGCAGCGTGCTGCTTGCGCAGGCCACGCACGGGTGGGTCGAGGCGCTGGTGCAGTCCACGCGCCTTCCGTTCGAATGGACGCCGGGCGCGGACATCGACTTGTCGACGGCCGACGCCGACATCGGCTGCACCGCCGCGTTCTCGCTGCATCGGCCTGGCCAGGCCTCGGCGCTGATGAAGGGCCATGTCCACATGGGCAGCGACGAGGCGCTCGGCCTGATCGCACAGCCGCTCGCGCCCGCGGCGGCGCCGCGCGGCGACATGCCGCCGTCGTTGCGATTCCCGATCCGCTTCGAGCTCGGCCGCACCACGCTGCGGCTGCGCGAACTGCGTGCCGTCGTCCCCGGCGACATCGTCAGCGTCGAGGACTGGCTGCCGGCGGGCGCCGGCATCGTCGCGACCGCGATCGTCGGCGACTCCGCGGGCGCGAACTGGACGGCGCTGGCCGAAGGATCGCGCGTCACCATCCAGCAATGCAGGGAGGAACCGATGAACCAGGATGTCGCCGCCATGCCGGCGCAGGAACTCGCGGGCGGCGGCGACGCCGCGCTCAACGGGCCCGTCGCCGACCGCCTCGACGCGCTCGAAGTCACGCTGCGATTCGACGTGGGCGGCCAGGAGGTGACGCTCGGCGAGCTGCGCAACGTCCGGCCGGGCCACGTCTTCGAGCTGCCGCAGCCGCTGAACCAGAGCGTGGTGCGCATCCTCGCGCACGGCAACATGCTGGGCAAGGGGCACCTCGTCGCCGTCGGCGAGAAGCTGGGGGTGCGGGTCACGGAGTTCGCGCCAAATGACCTTTGAGGCGGTCGCGACGGCGCCCGCGAGCATGCCCGACCCGCTGACGCTGGTCGCGCTGATCGTCGCGTTCGGCCTGGCGCCCTTCGTTGCGCTGATGGTCACGAGCTACACCAAGCTCGTGATCGTGTTCGGCCTGCTGCGCACCGCGCTGGGCCTGCAGCAGACACCGCCGAACATGGTGCTCAACGGGATCGCCATCATCCTGTCGGTCTACATCATGGCGCCCATCGGCATGGACGTGGCCGACTCGCTTCACGGGCGCAGCTTCGGCGCCAAGGGCGAGGGGCTGTCCGACATCGTCGCGGTGATCGACGCCGCCAAGGCACCGGTCAAGCAGTTCCTCGTGAAGCACACGCATGACCGCGAGCGCCAATTCTTCCTGAAGTCGGCCACCAGCATCTGGCCCAAGGCGCGCGCCGAGCAGCTGCAGGCCGACGACTTCATGGTGCTGGTGCCCAGCTTCACCCTCAACGAGGTCACTCGCGCGTTCCAGATCGGCTTCATCATCTACATGGTGTTCGTCGTCGTCGACCTCGTCATCGCGACCGTGCTGCTGGCGCTGGGCATGTCCATGATCTCGCCCACGACGATCTCCCTGCCGTTCAAGCTGCTGCTGTTCGTGATGCTCGATGGCTGGACGCGCCTGATCCACGGGCTCGTGCTGTCCTATCAGTGAGGCGGGACTGCCGACTCAGGGGTCGACGGCCTGGGGCCCCGAGTCGATGAAGTGCAGCGTGGCCATCTGCGCCAGCTGCACGCGATTGCGCGCGCCGAAACGCCGGCGCAGGGCGCGCAGGTGGTAGTCGACGTTGTGCGTCGTCATGCCGAGCTCGGCCGCGATCTTCTTGTCGCCGTGGCCATCGCACAGCCGCTGCAGCACGCGCCGCTGGGTCGCGGACAAGGATGGCGCCGCGATCGCGTCGCTCGCGGGCGTGGCGCGGCACACCCACTCCTGCAGGCTCGCGGCGCAGACCATGGCCCGGCCGAGGACGGCGTCGTCCATCCACTCGAACGAGCGCGCCGGCGAGGAGAAGCTGATGATGGCGACCTCGTGCGGCTCCGACGTGGGCAGCGACCAGAGCACGCCGCTGCGGACGTCGTGCGCGTCCATGTCGGCCAGCATCTCGCGCCAGCGCACGTCGCGCTCGAGATCCGGATCCAGCTGCGCGATCTGCGAGGCGACGGACCAGCGCAGCGGCAGCGTCGTTCGGACGGCCTGCACCAGCCGGCGGTCGACCGGCCACCAGGGCTCCTCGAGATAGCGCGCCATCCAGGCCCGATTCGACCAGGTCGCGAGCACCGACTCCGGGACGGGGCCGCCGGGACGCACGCTCATGGTGAGGTAGGCGAGCCACTCGAAGCCCATGGCCCGCAACGCCTCGCGCACGATCGCCTCGCGCCGTCGCGAGCAGGGCTCGTCGACGAGCGCGCCGAGCAGGCCCGACGACGGCGACAGCGCCATGCCCGAACGGGGCTCGACCCGGAGATCAGCCGCCTCGCAGACCGGCACCGCGATGCGGCCCGGCGCGTCCCGCCCACGCTGGCCGGGCGGGCCGGACCGATGCTGCGACGCGCCAGCGCCCGCTCCGACGATCACGGCCGCCACCCTTCGCACGACGCCGCCCCGGAGACTTCGCAGCGGCGAGTCCCGGAACGCATGACGACGACATGAGGCACGACGACCATCGACAGATTCCTCGTTGGGCAACGGCGGCTTGCGAGCCATCTTGGCCAAGGAGGAGCGCCGGGGCAAACGACAATTTCTTCGCTGGGATGATCGAATTTTCAGATGGCACGTTGCCCTCTCGTGCGCACTAGGACTGCGCGACCACGATCGGCAGGCCGGCCGCCGCGCCTTCGGCCCAGGCCTCGTCGATCAGCAGCGCGTGCACCTGCGACCACTGCGCGACATGGAACGGCGCGGTGTTGCCCAGCTTGGAGTGGTCGCCCAGGATCAGCGTGCGGCGCGCGCAGCGGATCATCGCGCGCTTGAGCGCCGCGTCGGCCTCGTCGGGGGCGCTGACGCCCAGCTGCGCGTCGATCGCGCAGGCGCCCGGCACGGCCCAGTCGGCGCGGCAGTTGTCCAGCATCGCGACGGCGGCCGGCCCCCACAGCGCGCGGTTCGCAGGCTGCCACGTGCCGCCGGTCAGCGCGATCTGGACCTGCGGGTCGTCGGCGAAGAGCGAGGCCACGTCCAGCGAGCTCGTGATCACCGTCAGCGGCCGCACGGTCAGCGCGCGCGCCATCGCGAGCGGCGTCGAGCCGGCGTCGAGCACCACCGTCTGGCCCGGCTCGACGAGCGCCGCTGCCGCGCGGCCGACGGCGGCCTTGGCTTCGGCCAGCACCGCGGCGCGCGCGCCCAGGCCGAGGCGTTGCGTGTCGAGCGTCACGGCGCCGCCGTGGGTCCGCTGCAGCAGGCCCTGGCCCTGCAGCGCGAGCAGGTCGCGCCGCACGGTGTGCTCGGAGACCTGCAGGGATCGAGCAAGTTCGAGCACCTCGACGCGCCCCTGTTCGCGCAGGATCTCCGCGATCCGGCGCTGGCGTTCGGCGGTGAAACGAGGCGATTGCGAGTCGGTGTTCAAGGACGCGTTCCCAGCGCGGCAGGGGCCGCGCGACGGTTCCCATTGTAGTGCACATTTTCGTCCGTGAATGCTCGAAGATGCTCGATATAGCTTGACTCTGGCCAAATCGACGTTAGGATTCGAGCATGCACGAGCAAGTTCCCCTACCGGCCTCCACGACGATCGCCCGCGCCCGCTGGGGCGTCGCGCTGATCTTCTTCGTCAACGGCGCGGCGTTCGCCTCCTGGGTCTCGCGCATTCCCGCGCTGCGGGCCGGCCTCGATCTGGGCGACGGGATGCTCGGCAGCGTGCTGTTCGCGATGTCGTGCGGCGTGCTGCTGTCGTTCCCGCTCGCCGGCAAGGGCGCGCAGCTGCTCGGCGCGCGCCAGCTCGCGCTGCTGGCCGGCGTCGCCCTGCTGCTGATGCTGCCGATGCCCTTCGTGATCGGCATCCTGCCGTCGCTGGTGCTGGTGATGCTCGAGGTGGGCGCGGCGCTCGGCACGATGCAGGTCGCGATGAACGTGCTGGCCGTCGACGTGCAGGCGCGCATGGCGCGGCCGGTGATGTCCTCGCTGCACGGCGCCTGGAGCGCGGGCGGGCTCGCCGGCGCCGGCGTCGGCAGCCTGGCCGCGCACGCGCACGTGCGGCCGTTGCTGCACCTGTCGGCGGTCGCGGTGGCGCTCGCGGGCGTGCTCCTCCTGGCCTGGGCGCTGCTGCTGCGCGCGCGCCTGCCCGCGCGTGCGCGTGTCGCGCCCGTGCGGCCGTCGATGACGTTCCAGCGGCACGGCCTGCGCGTCGATCGCGTGCTCGTGGGGCTGGGCGTGATCTGCCTGTGCGCGTTCCTGACCGAGGGCGCGCTGGCCGACTGGAGCGCCGTCTGGCTGCATGACAAGGCGGCGGCGAGCGAGTCGCGCGCCGCGCTCGGCTATGCGGTCTTCGCGGGCGCGATGACCGCCATGCGCCTGGTCGGCGACCGCGTGCTGCAGGCCTTCGGCAGCGTGCGCGTGCTGCGCCTGCTCACGGCGCTCGGTGCGCTCGCGCTCGGCGCCGCGCTGCTGCTGGCGCGCGTGGACGCCGCGATGATCGCGCTGGTCCTGCTGGGACTGGGCATGGCCACGGTGGTGCCGACCGCATTCGCGGCAGCGGGGCGGCGCGCCGATGCGCTGGCCGGCGGCGCGGCCGGCGAGGTCTCCGCCGCGCGCGCCGTCGCCCTGCTGTCCGGGTTCGGCTACTCGGGGCTGTTGCTGGGGCCGCCGCTGATCGGCTGGCTGGCGCACGCCAGCAACCTCACGTGGGCGCTGGGACTGCTCGTGCTGCTCGTGGCCGCCATCGTGGCGCTGGTGCCCTTGCTGGGCGAGCGTCCGCCAAGGACTGCCCGCACCTGATCACCGGGCGCAGCGCTCGGGCGTCTCGCCGCTCGCGGGCGCCAGCGCGAACTTGACGCCATGCCACGGGCCCTTTGCGTGGATGGACTTGTCCAGCGCCAGCAACGCCAGCTTCTTGTGCGCCGGCGTCAGGGTCGCATCCACGGTCTCGTTGACGAGGTCCAGCGAGCCGCGCGCGGCCAGCGCGGTGGAGGGCGTCTCGAAGACGAAGCGGCGTGGCGTCGCGACCCCGTGCTCGAACGCGAGCGTCACTTCGGCGCACTGCACGGGCACGCGGGCCGACTGGTCGAACAGCGTGCGCAGCCACTCGCCGCCGTTCAGGCCCAGCTTGGCGTCGAGCCGCTTGGACACGCTGGCGCCGTCGGCCAGCGACAGCGTGACGCTGCCGCGCGCCGCCTCCACCAGCGCGCGCGTCGACTCGCCGCGCGACCTCAGGGCCACGTGGCCGTCGATCGCGCCCGCCAGCGCGCCGTTGGCGGCCAGCGTCGCCGACAACTGGTCGACGTGCAGGCCGCGCAGCTTCAGATCGGCCGCGACGTCGGCCGGCGCGCGTGCGGCATCGACCTGCAGCGTGCCGGTCACGTGGCCGTCGGCGATCGTGCCGTCGAGCGCCTGCAGGTGGAGCAGCCCGTTGGCCAGCGTCACATGCCCGCGCACGCTCTTGATGCCTTGCGCGAGGCCGCGCCCGGCACCGACGAGGCGGACGGGCCGCACGTCGATGTCGGCGTCGAACTGGCGCAGGCGCTCCAGCGGCAAGGGCCTGGACGACAGCGCGGGGTCATCGCCCGCTGTCCTCGCGGGCGGCTCCGACAACTCGCCGAGGTCGACGACGGCCTCGCGCAGCGTGGCCTTGAGCGTGCGGCGCGGCGACTCGCTCTTGAGGTTGCCCGTGAAGACGGCATCGACGATCGCGCTCGTGTGCCGGCCCGCCTGCAGGCGCACGTCCGAGCCGGTCCAGCGGTCGCCGAGCTTGACGAGGTGGCCCTCGGCGACCAGCGGCCGCAGGCGCGCCAGCGCTTCGGGCAAGGGCTTGGCGGGGCCGCCGCCGGCGGCCGACAGCTTGATGTCGCAATCCACGTCGCCGAGGGCGTGCGCGTCGTTGGACAGGCCGGTCGCCTCCACGCGCACGGTGCCGGAGCGCGCGTCGAGGCGCAGGCCGAAGTCGCGACCCGGCACGCCGAAAACCAGGACGTCGCTGACCTGGGCGGTCCCTTCGAACGGATCGTCCTTGATCCGGCCCTGGAACGTCAGCAGCCTGGTCAGCGGCAGGTCGGGGTGCCCCGCCAGCAGCACGCGGGCGGGAAGCGGCGACGAGGTCACCTGGGCCTCGAGGCCGGTGGCCCCTTCGATCATGTGCAGGCTGCTGCGGCGCGCGTCCAGCATGAGCACGCGCACGTGCGGCGGTCCCCGGTCGTCGGGGTGCGAGATGCGCCAGTTGCACAGGCCGTCGGCCAGGCGTTCCATGTCGACCTGGGCGTCGTCCAGTTCCAGCCAGCGGATGATCGTCATGCCCGAGCCGAGGCTGCGCCATGACAGCGTCACCGCCAGGTGTCCGGCCCGGATGAACGGCGCCCTGGACGCGGCCCACGGCGCGTTCTGGATGGTCAGGCCGCGGAACTCGATCGTCGGATCCAGCCCGTCGCGGAAGTGCACCTTCATGTCCTTGAACGCGATCGTCCGGCCCGAGTGCGACATCACGTAGTGCTGGATCAGCGGGCGGCACCAATTCCAGTCGAACGCCCAGCACAACGCGGCGAGCGCCAGCAGCGCGGCGAGCGCGACGCGCAGCGCGCGAAAGCGGCGCGGCGGGCGGGCAGGGGTCGGCGCTGGTCCGGAGAAGAATCGCATGCCGCTGCAGAGCACGCGGCGTGCCGTCGGCGCGCGGCGGGCGACCAGCCAACCGGAGGTGGCGGCCTGAACGCCGCCTGACGAGAGCCGGAGCCCTGGCCGTCGCGCGGGCGGCAGCGGCGCTTTGCCGGACAAAGTCGCTTGACCCCGCATCGCGGCGCTGCCGATAATCCGCGCTTCTTCCACGACCCGCACCAGACCATGGACCCCCATCCCAGTCGCGTGCCTTCGTCGTCCCCGCTCAAAGCCTGACTCCAGGCTCGGGTGGCCGGGCGGAGAAGGCGCCTCACCTGTCTCACGCCCGGCGAGCAAGTCCGTCCAGGGGGCACCCCGTGCTCCTCGGTGCTTGTTGCCGGATCTCCGAACCGACGCCTCCAGCGTCTCTCAGTCCGCGCCGGCCATGGCGCCGCGGGAGTTCCGCATGCATTTGTCCCTTCCATTCGTCCTCGCCGCGCTGCTGCCTGCCTGCTCGCTCGCACAGGAGCAGGAATCCTGGAACGCGCATTTCCAGTCGACCTACATCCGCCAGGTCCAGCCCGCGTTCCATTCGCCGTACGAGGGCCCGCACAGCCTGCGCGGCGATCCGGCCGCCAGCTATTCGCTCACGGCCACGGCGTCGTTGGGCCTGCGCCTGGGGCCCGACACCGAGGCCTATCTCGATCCCGAGGCGGTGCAGGGCGTGCCGCTGTCCGGTCTCGGCGGCCTGGCCGCGTTTCCCAACGGCGAGCTGGCCAAGACCTCGGGCGCCAACCTGAAGGTCTATCGGGCGCGCCTGTTCGTGCGCCATACCTTCGAGCTGGGCGGCGAGGCCGTCACGGTGGACAGCGGCGCCAACCAGCTCAAGTCGACGTACCAGTCACGTCGTCTCGTCGTCACCGCCGGCAACGTCTCGGTGCTCGACCTGTTCGACGCCAGCGCCTACGCCCACGACCCGCGCACCCAGTTCATGAACTGGACGTTGATGACCTACGGCGCGTACGACTACCCGGCCGACGCGCGCGGCTACACCAACGGTGTCGCCATCGACTACGACGATGGCCCCTGGACGCTGCGCGCGGGCCGCCTTGCCGAACCCCGGCTGCCCAACGGCCTGCCGCTGGACAACGACCTGCTCCACCACTATGGCGATCAGGTCGAACTGGTGCACGCGCACACGCTGGGAGGCCTCGCGGGCGCGCTGCGCGTGCTCGCGTTCCGCAGCCGCGCGCGCATGTCGACCTACGAGGACGCGCTCGCCGCGGCGCCGGCAGGCGACGCGCCGAGACTGGACGCCGTGCGCATGCGCGACCGCGTCAAGACGGGCATCGGCGTCGATGCCGAGCAGCAGGTCGCGCGCGATCTCGGCGTGTTCGTGCGCGCGATGAAGGCCGACGGCAGGACCGAGACCTACGCGTTCACCGAGTCCGACGCCTCGGTGACGGGCGGACTGTCGCTCAAGGGAGTTCGCTGGGCGCGCGAGCACGACACGATGGGCCTGGCGCTGGGCGTCGACGCCATTTCGGCGGCTCACCGCCAATACCTGGAGCGCGGTGGACTCACATCCTTCCTGGGCGACGGGCGCCTGCGCTACGGCCATGAGCGCCTGGCCGAGCTCTATTACAGCGCCGACCTCGGCGCTGGCTTCGCACTGACAGCCGATGTCCAGCGCGTCGCCAGCCCCGGCTACAACAGGGATCGCGGCCCGGTGCCGTTCTACGCCCTGCGCCTGCACTGGGAGAGCTGACGTGAGCACGAAACTCAACGGCCGCATCGACGGCCTGGCCCGGCGCCTGGGCCCCGGCCTGATCACCGGCGCCGCCGACGACGATCCGAGCGGCATCGCCACCTATTCGCAGATCGGCTCGCAGTTCCGCTTCGGCCTCGTGTGGACGCTGCTGCTGACGACGCCGCTGATGATCGGCATCCAGATGCTGTCGGCGCGCATCGGCTGGGTGACCGGCGAAGGCCTGGGCGCCAACATCGCCAAGATGTGCCCGCGCTGGCTCACGCTGCTGCTCGTCGGGCTGCTGGTGGTGGCCAACACCATCAACATCGCGGCCGACATCGGCGCGATGGGCGAGGGTGTGCGGCTGCTGGCCGGCGGCCCCGGCGCGCTGTACGTGATCGGCTTCGGCGTGCTGTCCATCGTCTGCCAGGTGACGTTCTCGTACGAGCGCACGGTGCGCGTGCTCAAGTGGCTGACGCTCGGGCTGTTCGCCTATGTCGCCGTGATCCTGTCGGTGTCGGTGCCGTGGCGCCAGGTGGCGCTCGAAGGTCTCGCGCCGTGGCGCTTCATCCCGCCCGGCACGTCGGCGAGCGACTACGCCTCCATGGTGGTGGCCGTGCTGGGCACGACGATCAGTCCCTACCTGTTCTTCTGGCAGGCCTCGCAGGAGGTCGAGGACAACGCCCGCCGGCCCGAGGCGGCCAAGCTGCGCGACAACCCCGAGTACGCGGCGGAGCACTTGTCGCGCATCAAGCAGGACACCTCGTTCGGCATGATCTTCTCCAACGTGATCGCGCTGTGCATCGTGGTGGCGACTGCGGTCACGCTGAACATGCACGGCGTCACCAGCATCCAGACCTCGTCGCAGGCGGCGCAGGCGCTGCGTCCGGTGGCCGGCGACTTCGCGTTCGCGGTCTTCGCGCTGGGCATCATCGGCACCGGCCTGCTCGCGGTGCCGGTGCTGGCCGGCTCGGCGGCCTACGCGGTCAGCGAGGTCTTCGGCTGGAAGGCCGGGCTGTCGCGCGGCTTCCACGAGGCGCGCGGCTTCTACGCGATCATCATCGCGGCGACGGTCATCGGCACCTTGATGAGCACGGTGGAGGTCGATCCGATCAAGGCGCTGGTCTGGAGCGCGATCGTCAACGGCGTGATCTCGGTGCCCATCATGGTCGTGATGATGTGGATCGGCCAGTCGAGGCGGCTGATGGGCACGCTCACGATGAGCCTGCGCCACCGCTTCTTCGGCTGGGCCGCGACGGCCGTGATGGCGGCGGCGGTGGCGGGGCTGTTCGTGACGACCTTCGTCAAGACGTAGCAGCGGGGGTGGATCCTGCGACTGCGCGCAGGATGACGGGGAGAGGTGTCATCCTGCGCGTAGTCGCAGGATCCACCCCCGCCAAGACGCCTACCCCGCCATCACGAAGCAGTTGCGTCCCGCTCGCTTGGCCTGGTACAGCGCCGCATCCGCGCGCGCCAGCAGCGCCTCGACCGACTCGCCGCGCACGCAGGTGGCCACGCCGGCCGACATCGTCACGCGCATGTCGGCGGGCAACTGCGCGGTGCCGCTCCAGTCGTGCGACGCCACCGCGCTGCGGATGCGCTCGACCGCCAGCGACGCGCTCTCCACGGGCGTCGTCACCGGCATCAGCAGCACGAACTCCTCGCCGCCCCAGCGCGCGAAGCGATCGGTCACGCGCATGTGCGCCTGCACCAGCGTGCAGAAGTCGCGCAGCACGGCGTCGCCCGCGGCGTGGCCGAAGCGGTCGTTGATCGTCTTGAAGTGGTCGAGGTCGAACAGCGCGACGGAGTACGGCTGCTGCGTGCGGTGCGAGCGTTCGCGCTCGTCGTGCAGCAGTTCCATGAAGTGGCGCCGGTTGAACGCGCCGGTGAGGTCGTCGTGGCTCGCGAGCTCCTGGATGCGCGCGAGCGACAGTGTCAGTTGCTTGTTGCGCTCCGACAGCTCCGCGCGCAGCGTGCTGAACTGCATGCCGATCAGCGCCAGCCGGCGCACCGCCAGGAAGAAGAACAGCCACAGCAGCGCGATGTTGAGGTTGCTCAGCTCGGGGTAGGCGAAGCGGTCGCGGCCGATCCACAGGGCGAGCGCGGTGCTGGCGCCGAAGCCGAGCCACGTCCAGTGGAACTGGCGCGTGGTGAAGCCCAGCATCGCGTAGTTGAACGAGACCAGGCTCGATGCCAGGAAGATCATCCACAGCCTGGGCGCGGCGACGATGAAGATCAGCTGGATGACGTAGTTGGCCAGCAGCTGGGCCCACAGCAACCAGCGATCCTTGAAGCGCAGGTTCCAGCCGCGGCGCACCGCCAGCATGAAGAAGCTGGTGCTGCCGGCGCTCAGCACGAAGAACCCGAGCACCACCGTCCAGGTGGTGGCGCCCGACCACGCGAACAAGCCGATCAGCAAGGACTGCAGCAATGAACTGACCACGGTCATCGTGGTCGTCTCGATGCGCTGGGCCTGGAGCTGCTGTTGCTTGCTGGTCATGGGGAGTGGACACGCCTCCCCGGTGCGAGCAGGCACCGGCGCGAGCATACGGGATGTGCCGGCCGTTGCCTGTGCTCGAAAACGCCACTTGGCCGCCGGGCGCAGCGCGCCTGGGCGGCCAGGGCGGTACTAACCCTCGACGGCCGTCAGTCGCTCGCGCGCCGCGTGACGTCGATGGCGCCCGCCTTCACGAACGCCAGTTCGGCACGCATCGCCTGCGGCTGGTTGTCGACGTCCACGCGCACCACGGCGCCGCCGCGGCGCATCGCCGCGGCATAGGCCGTCACGTCGTGGGCGATGCCGAACAGGCCGGCGAAGAAGTTGCGCAGGTGGTCGACGACGCTGTCGTCGGCGACCGGCGGCGGAGGCGGCGCGGGCTCGTCGACGTACGCCGGCCGGCGCGTCTCGATGGCGTGCACCCGCCGCGGATCGAAGCGATCGTTGGCGAGCGCCGCGATGGCGGCGCGCGCGGAGTCCTGCTGGTCGAAGGTGGCGACGACGATCTGTCCCATGGTCGTGTTCCCTGATGGTCTGCAAGGGTGGCCAGGAACCAGCAAGTGCCGCGCCCGCGCGACAGTGCCGGCGGCTTCAGGACTTGGGTTCGGCGTCGGTCTTGGCCTTCAGGGCCTGCGCCGCCTCGAGGTGGTGCTGGAGCGCCGGCAACGTCTTCGAGGCCCAGGCCTTGACGTCGGCATCGGTGCCCTTGTCGACCTCCTTCTGGAAGAGCTTGATGGTGTCCTGGTGCGCCTTCACGCCGATGGAGTCGGCGTAGTGCTGGTCGAAGCTGGAGCCCTTGCGCTCGGACAGCATCTTGATCTCGGCCTTCTTCGTGACGGACGGCGTGTCGGACACCTTCACGCCCTTCTGCTCGGCGAGCCCCTTCAGCTCGGTGCCGGCCTTGCCGTGGTCGTCCACCATCATCTGCGCGAAGGTCTTGACGTCGGCATTGCCTGATTTCTCGAGCGCGACCTTGCTGGCGTCGACCTCGGCGTTGCCGCCCTCGGCGGCGTCCTTGAGGAACGACTTGTCCTGGTGGGACAGCTTGGCGGCATCGGCTGCTTGCGCGCCAGCGGTGGCGGCGAGCGCGAGCGTGGCGGCGGTGATCAGGGTCAGCGTTCTGGATGTCATGGGCTTTCCTCGTTGGTTGATGGGCCGCCGGCGTGGCGGCGGGGTGGCTTTTTCAGCAAGGCACATGCCCCGACAGCAAGGCGGGGCAGTGCATCGGTGCCAACATCGCGCCATGACAGCCCTCACCGCCGCCGCCCGTTCGTTCACCGCTCGCCTGGGCCTCGAGCTGCCGCTGATCCAGGCGCCGATGGCGGGCGTGCAGGGCGGGGCGATGGCCGCGGCGGTATGCGGCGCCGGGGCGCTGGGCTCGCTGCCCGGCGCGGCGATGCCGCCGCAGGCGCTGCGCGACGCCGTGGGGCAGTTGCGCCGCGACGGCGCCCGGCCCGTCAACCTCAACTTCTTCTGCCACGCGGTGCCCGCGCCCGATCCCGCGCGCGAGGCCGCGTGGCGCGCCGCGCTGCGGCCGTACTACGACGAGCTGGGCGTCTCGCCGGCGGCGATCCAGAACGGGCCGGGGCGCCTGCCCTTCGGCGACGAGGCCGCCGACGTCGTCGAGGAATTGCGTCCCGCGGTCGTCAGTTTCCACTTCGGCCTGCCGCCCGCGCCCCTGCTCGAGCGCGTGAGGCGCGCGGGCGCGCAGGTGTGGTCGTCGGCCACGACGGTGGCCGAGGCGCGCTGGCTGGCGGCGCAGGGGGTGGACGCGATCATCGCGCAGGGGGTCGAGGCCGGCGGCCATCGCGGCGTCTTCCTGCCCGACGGGCCGTCGTTCGACCTGGACGGGCAACTGCCGACGATGACGCTGCTGCCGGCGATCCTGGAGGCGGTGCGCGTGCCGGTCATCGCCGCCGGCGGCATCGCCGGGGCGGACGGAGTGGCCGCGGCGTTGCGCCTGGGCGCCTGCGCGGCGCAGCTGGGCACGTCCTTCCTGCTATGCGCCGAGGCCACCACCAGCGCCGTGCACCGGGCCGCGCTGCAGGGCGAGGCGGCGCGCGAGACCGCGTTGACCAACCTGTTCACCGGACGTCCGGCGCGCGGCATCGTCAACCGGCTGATGCGCGAGCTCGGGCCGATCAGCGACCTGGCGCCGGCGTTCCCCACCGCGGTCAACGCGCTCGCGCCGCTGCGCGCGGCCGCCGAGCAGCTCGGGCGGGGCGACTTCACGCCGTTGTGGGCAGGGCAGGACGTCAGCGGCTGCCGGGCGGTTCCGGCGGCCCGGCTCGTCAAGGAACTCGCGGCGAAGCTGTAGGCGAGGTCTTGGCAGGGGTGGATCCTGCGACTGCGCGCAGGATGACAAGCTGCATGTCATCCTGCGCGCAGTCGCAGGATCCACGCGTCGCGCGGTGCGGCCAGCCTAGGGCTGCTCGCCCTGCACCAGGCTCAGGAATGCGCCGGGCAGCAGCTCGCCGGCGGTGGTGACGACGAGGCTGCCATCGAGCGCGTCGCTGGCCACCGGCGCGTCGGCATCGGCGAACTCGCGGATCACCTGGCGGCACGCGCCGCACGGCGCGATCGGGTGCAGCTTCGCGGCGGTGACCGCCACCGCACGGATGCGCTTCGCGCCGGCCGCGACCGCGACGCCGATGGCGACCCGCTCGGCGCAGTTGGTCAGGCCGTACGAGGCGTTCTCGACGTTGACGCCCAGGTGGATGCGGCCCTGGTCGTCGACCACGGCCGCGGCGACGCGGAAGTCCGAATAGGGCGCGTGGGCGTTGGGCAGGACGGCGCGGGCGCGCGCCACCAGGTCGGCCAGCTGCGCCTCGGTCAGCGGCGGCGTCGGCGCGCTCAGGATGCGAACCCCGCGGTGCGCAAGGCCTGCTCGAAGGACTCGGCGAGCTCGCGCGGCGCGGCGTCCAGCATCGCGCGGGCGTTCTGCAGCAGGCCGCTGGGCAGGGCCGAGCGGAACACGAACTGCACGATCTCCTCGTGGTGTTCCGTCGTGACGGGCAAGGTCGCGGGGAGGTCAATCGTCATGCAGCGGTTCTCCGGTGTCGGCCAGGGCCAGCGATTCGCGGATTTTCTCCGTCGATGCCCACAGCGTGAAGACGAGGGTCTTGAGCGTCGGGTCGCCCGGAGTCTGCAGCAAGGGCGGGACGCTGTCGAGGCCGTCGACATTGAGCACGCCGACGACGTCCTGCGCGACGGT
>Ga0207651_10000552_pt1 | contig 15708 bp, 4 predicted proteins | sample KBSM23metaG_FD_184328 | JGI IMG/M metagenome (GOLD analysis project Ga0207651, IMG submission 184328) | Miscanthus rhizosphere microbial communities from Kellogg Biological Station, Michigan, USA - KBS M2-3 metaG (SPAdes) (version 2) | ecosystem: Host-associated > Plants > Roots > Rhizosphere >... | reverse complement strand
TGAGACGCGCGCGCACGCCGGCCAGCTGCAGTCGCAGCTGCAGGAGGCGCACGCGCACGGCGAGCGGCTGCAGGCGGACCTGCACGATGTGCACGCCCGCGCCGAGCGGCAGCAGGCGGAGCTGACCGAGTCCTACGCCGAGGCCGGGCGCCTGCAGGCGCAGGTCAGCGACGCGCAGCAGCGAGCCGGCGAGCTGCAGGCCGAGCTCGACGCCGCGCGCGGCCACACCGATTACATCCGCGCCGAGCTCACGAACGTCCACGCGCAGGCGGAGCACCTGCAGACCGAGCTCCGCAACGCGCAGGGCTACGCCGATCACCTGCACGGTGAACTGAAGAACGCCCAGGGGCGCGTCGAGGAACTTCAGGGGCAGCTGGGATCGGCGCACGAGGAGCGGGCGGCGCTGACGGCGGCGTGCGACGAGCAGACCGCCGCGCGCATCGCGGTGGAAACGGAGCTGCGCGGCGCGCGCGGCACCGTCGACGCGCTGCGCGCGGAGCTCTCGAGCGCGATGAGCACGCTCGACCGCGCCGCGGCCGAACGGCTGGAGGCCGAAGAGGCGGTCGCCGCCGCGAACAGCCAGACCCAGGCCGCCGAGGCGAAGATGGAAGCGGTCCAGGACCTCCTGAAGAAGAACGCCGCGCGCGTGAAGGCGCTCGAGCAGGCGAAGAACGACCAGGAGCGCACGGTCAGGGATCTCGAGGCGAAGCTCCAGGCGGCCCGCTCGGCGCCCGCGGCCGCGCCCGCCGCACCCGCCGCGCCATCGCCCGCGGCGGGCATCCTCGACGACCTCATCGTGGGCTTCCAGGCCCTCGGCGGCGCCACCACGATCGCCGACGTGCTCACCACGCTCGTCGAGCAGATGGCGGCGCAGTTCCCGCGCGTCGCGCTGTTCCGCGTCAAGAAGGGGCACCTGCAGGGGGAGCATCAGATCGGGTTCGAGACCTACACGGACATCGCCAAGCTCGTGCTGCCGCTCGGCATGGACTCGCTGCCCGCGCGCGCCGCCAGCTCCGGCGAGATCGAGAGCCTGTCCGGCGACGCGCTGAAGGCCAGCCGCGCCCAGTTCAACGGATCGCCGGCCTTCGCCGTCTCCGTGCCCATCGTGGTCGCCGGCGACACCGTCGCGATCGTCTACGCCGACGACTCCGGCGCGGCCCGCGCGCCGCGCGGCGCCGACGTGGAGGAGGCGCGCGCGCGCTACGCCGAGGGCATGCAGCGCTACGCGATGGCGCTCGTCATGCGCCTCACCAACGAGCTGAAGGCGCTCGCCGAGCTGCAGCGCTACGCCGCCTCGCTGCTCCAGGAAATCGAGCAGATGTACGAAGCCGACGTCCAGGCGGGCAAGGGGGGCGCCGACCTGCGCAAGCGCCTCGACGGCAACCTGGAATACGCGCGCAGCATCTACGCGAGCCGCGCCGCCATCGAAGGGGCGGGCGCCGCCGCGCTGATCGACGACGAGGTGGTGGCGCTCGTCGAAGCGCGCGCCGGCACGACGTTCGCGCGCGATCTGGCGGCCGCCGCCGGCCTCGGCGAGCAGCGCAACGCCGCGGAAGCGTCCTGATCGCCGGCGCCGCTCACGACAGGACGTCGAGGAAGCGCTCGATGTCCGCCATGTCGTTGTAGATCGACGGCGACACGCGCATCCAGTGCGTCGCGATCCGCACGTTCACCTTCCCCGCCTGCAGCTTGCGTGGAATCTCCGTCTGCCCGATGTCGTGCTTCGCGAAGGTGACGACGCCGCTGGTCGAATCGGCCGGCGTCACCGGTGTCAGCCCGAGGCGCGGAACTTCCTGTTGCAGTTTCCTGATGAGCGGCAGCCGGTGCGCCTGGATGTTGGCCACGCCGAGCTCGCGGATGTAGGTCAATGACGCCGTGAGCAGGGCGACGTTGAATGCGGGGCCGCCGGTCAGCGTCCCGCTCTCGAACGTGCCCGCCGCCGTCTTCTGCAGCGTGTACGCGATCGGCGTATACGCGCCTGCCGGCAGGTCTGGCGGGTAGAACGCCTCCATGTCGGGCGCCTGGTAGTAGCCGTAGACCGGCCGCCGGATCCGGTCGAGCAGCGCTTCCTTCGCATAAAGGAAGCCGATGCCGAAGTCGCCCATGAGCCACTTGAAGGTGGAGCACGCGGCGAAATCCACGCCGCTCGCCTTGACGTCGAACGGCTCCGCGCCGGCCGAGTGGATGATGTCGGCGTAGACATACGCGCCGTGCGCGTGCGCGAGGTCGCAGACCGCCTTCAGGTCGTGCTGGAACCCGTTGTACATCGACGCCGACGACACTTCGATCAGCCTGGTGCGGCGATCGACCGCGCGCTCGAGATCCGTGATGTCGATCCGGAAGTCCTTCGTCGGCTTCACGACGCGGACGTCGAGCCCCTGTTTCTTCAACTCGAGCAGGTGCAGGATCGCCCCCTCGAAGTGCAGCCCGTCGGTGACGACGTTGCCGTCGGTGCTACGGTGCAGGCCGAGCGCCTGGACGACGAGATTCTCTCCCGCGCTGGTGCTCGACACGTAGGCGATCTCCGACGGCCTGGCGTTGATCAGTTCCGCGAACAGCGCTTTCGGCGTGCCGCTCGCGCCCTCGGGCAGCGCCGGCGGGTGCAGCGACGCGCGCCTCTCCGCCGCGCGGCGCACCGCGTCCATCGACACCTTCGGGATCGGGTGCGTGTAGGCGGCATTGAGGTAGGTGTAGCCGTCCTCGATCAGGAAGTCGTCCTTGCGCGGAAAGCCGCCGGCGCGTACCGGCGCGCGTGCTTCCACGGTGCGGACCGCCGCCATCCCGGCAAGGCCGCCGAGACCTCTGAGCACGTCGCGTCGATGGACCGCCATGCGTCCTCCTGCGGGCGCCACTGTACACCCGGCCGCTGCCCAAGCTCATGCAGCGCGCGTGCGTCGAAACATCACAAGCTGAACCACAGCGCTCGGTGACGGCGGCCCAATACGCGATAGGATCGAAGGTCACGTCGAGCGTAGACGTTCACTCGATGAGTCAGGAGCCGTGACCCGGTTGCAATCCGAGCGATCCAGGACGCCCCGTTCGCTGTCGGATGGCGGCCTCGAACTGCTGGGCATCGAGCCCCTCGAAGAGCACGCGAGACGCCTCGCGGCGCTCCTCTCGCTCGCCCATCGAGGGCGAGTGAACGGCCGCGCGCACCTCAAACGGCTGAAGGACGACGCCCGCGCGCTGCGCCAGGTCTACACGGCGCTGGCCGAGGACGCGCGGCTCGAAGACGTCTCGCCCGCGGCCGAGTGGCTGCTCGACAACTACCACGTCATCTCCGCCGCCGTCCGCGACATTCACCACGATCTGCCGCCGTCGTTCTTCCGGCGGCTGCCGATGGTCGCCAGCGACGAGTTCGCCGGGCTGCCGCGCATCTACGCGCTCGCGCTCGAGCTGATCCGCTGCAGCGCCGGCAGCCTGAACGCGCAGCGGATGCACCGCTTCATCACCGCGTTCCAGTCGATCACGCCGCTGACCATCGGCGAGCTCTGGGCCTGGCCGAGCGCGCTCAAGCTGGCGCTGATCGAGCACCTGCGCCTGCGCGGCGACATCCTCGCCGAAGGGCGCCAGCAGCGCGAGCAGGCCGATCGCGTCGCGCGCGCGCTCGAAAACGAAACCTTCACGTCGGGCTCGATTCAGCCCGACGTCCACCCGGCGTTCGTGACGCGGCTGCTGCAGCGCTCGCGCGAGTTCGGCGCCGCGGCCGCCCCGCTGCACCGCGAGCTCGACGCCGCGCTGGCGGCGCGCGAGCGCACCGTCGAGGACGCGATCCGATCGGAAGGGCGTCACCAGGCCGCCGAGCAGGCGACGATGGCCAACCTGATCGGCAGCCTGCACCTGATCTCGACCTTCGACTGGAGCGAGTTCTTCGAGAGCGTCAGCCTGGTGGAGCAGGTCCTGCGCCGCGACCCGGCCGCGGTCTACGCCGGCATGGACTTCCGCAGCCGCGATCGCTACCGCCACGCCGTCGAGGAGCTGGCCGAGCCGACCGGCGACGATCAGCTGCGCATCGCGCTCAAGGCCGTCGAGCGCGCGCGCCAGCTCGCCGCGGCCGCGCCCGGCTCGCGCGTCGCGCACATCGGCTATCACCTGATCGGCAGCGGCCGCCGCGCCTTCGAAGAGAGCGTCGCCTGGCGGCCGCGTTCCCGCGCACGCATCCGCCGCCACTGTTTCGGCCACGCCACGTCGCTCTACCTGGGGGCGATCACCGTCGGCACATCAATGCTCGTCGCCGGCGCGATCGCCTACTCCTATCTGCACGGCTGGCGCGGCCCGGCGCTCGGGCTGGTCGCGCTGCTGACACTCGTCCCGGCGAGCGAGCTCACGATCCAGATCCTGCAGCGGATCATCAGCCAGCTCATTCCGCCGCGCCGGCTGCCCCGCCTCGATCTCGACGCCGTCCCCGCGTCGGCGCGGACGATGGTCATCGTGCCGACGATCTTCGATCAGCCGGACCAGGTCCGCGAGTTCCTCGCGCACCTCGAAGTGCAGGCGCTCGGCAACGTGGACCCGAACATCCTGTTCGCGGTGCTCAGCGACTTTCGCGACGCCGAGGCCGAAACGCTGCCGCAGGACGAGGCCGTGCTCGCGGCGGCGCGCGCCGGCATCGACGCCCTGAACCACAAGCACGCGGCCGGATCGTCCACGCGATTCTTCCTGTTCCACCGGCGGCGGCAGTGGAATCCGTCCGAAGGCCTGTGGATGGGATGGGAGCGGAAGCGCGGCAAGCTCGAAGAGTTCAACCGCCTCCTGCGCGGCGCCACCGACACCAGCTTCGGGGTCCAGATCGGCGACCTGTCGCTGCTGCCCGGCGTGCGGTACTGCATCACGCTCGACACCGACACGAGACTGCCGCGCGACACGGCGCGGCAGCTCATCGGCATCATGATCCACCCGCTCAACCGCGCCACCTTCGACCCGGCCGTCGGCCGCGTCGTCGAGGGCTACGGCATCCTGCAGCCGCGCATCAGCGTGACGTTCACCAGCGCGGCCGGCTCGCTGTTCGCGCGGCTCTACTCCGGCCACACCGGCGTCGATCCCTACACCACCGCGGTTTCCGACACCTACCAGGATCTGTTCGGCGAAGGCATCTTCACGGGGAAGGGACTGTACGACGTCGACGCTTTCACCGCGGCGCTGCACGACTCGGTGCCGGTCAACGCGCTGCTGTCGCACGATCTGTTCGAAGGGCTGCACGCGCGCGTGGCGCTGGTGTCGGACCTCGAGCTGGTCGACGAATACCCGGCCAGCGTGCTGTCGCACGCGCGCCGCCAGCACCGCTGGATCCGCGGCGACTGGCAGATCCTCTACTGGCTGTTTCCGCTGGCGCCGTCCCGCCACGGCTGGAAGCGCAACACGCTCCCGCTGATCAGCCGGTGGAAGATCCTCGACAACCTGCGGCGCAGCCTCGTGGCGCCGTCGCTGTTGGCGCTGGCCGTCGGCGGCTGGACGGTGCTGCCCGGGCCGCGCTGGTTCTGGACCGCCCTGGTCATCACGGTGCTCGCCTCGCAGCTGCTGCCGATCGCGGCGCGCCTGCTGATCGGGCCGCGCCGATCGCAGTCGGTCCAGGTGTTCCTGTCGAACCTGCGCCACGACACGCTGACCTCGCTGGCGCAGATCTTCCTCGGCGTCACGTTCCTGGCGTTTCACGCCTTCGACTCGCTTCACGCCATCGTCGTCACGCTCGTCCGGCTGGTGGTCACGAAGCGGCGGCTCCTCGAGTGGGAAACGGCGGCGAGCAGCTCGGCGCGGACGGCCGGCCTCAGCGGCGGGCAGGCGCTGCGGCGGTTCGTCACCGAGATGGCGACCGGCCCGATCGTCGCCATCGCCATCGCGGTGACGCTGTCCGCGCGCGAGCCCGGCGCGCTGCTCGCTGCGGCGCCGTTCCTGGTGCTGTGGATCCTGGCGCCGATCATCGCCTACCGCCTCAGCGTGCCGGTCGGCGCGCGCGTCCGTCCGCTCAGCGATCACGAGCGCCGCCGGCTGCGGCTCACGGCGCGGCGGACGTGGCGCTACTTCGAGACGTTCGTGACCGAGGCCGACGGCTGGATGCCGCCCGACAACTTCCAGGAAGGTGACGAGCCGAAGCTGGCGCGGCGGACCTCGCCCACCAACATCGGCATGGGCCTGCTGTCGACGCTGGCGGCGCACGATCTCGGCTACCTGACCGCCGAGGTGCTCGCCGATCGGCTCGATCGGATGCTGACGGCGCTCGAGAGCCTCGAGCGCTACGCGGGGCACTTCCTCAACTGGTACGACACGGGGACGCGGGCGCCGCTGCATCCGCGCTACATCTCGACGGTCGACAGCGGCAATCTGGCGGGCGCGTTGATCGCGCTCGGGCACGGCCTGCAGACGCTGACGTCGGAACCGCAAAGCCTGGGTGCGCGCGTCGCGGGCCTCGCCGACACCGCCGATCTGCTCGCCGAGGCCTCGTCGTCGAGCTCCAGCGGCGGGGACGAGCGCCAGCGGCTCGGCGACGTCAACCGGCTGGCGCGCGCGATCGTGGCGGAGGCGCGCGGCGAGTCCGGCGAAGCGCTCCCCGATCGTCTCGCCGAGTTGGCCCGTCACCTCGAGGCGGCAGCCGGGCGCGACACCGGCGGCGCGCTGCCTTCACCCGGCGGCGACGTCGCGTTCTGGACCAACGCGGTCGTGGAGAGCGCGCGCACGCTCGAGGGCGGACGCCCGGCCGCCGACGGCGCGCTGGCGGCACTGGCGCACCGCGCCTTCCGCCTCGCCGACGAGATGCGGTTCGAGATGCTCTACGACCGGCGCCGCCGCATCTTCGCGATCGGCTACCGGCTCGCCGACGCCGACGGGCCGGGCCGGTTCGACGGCTCGTTCTACGACCTGCTGGCCTCGGAAGCGCGGCTGGCCAGCTTCGTGGCGATCGCGAAAGGGGACGTTCCCCAGCATCACTGGTTCCATCTCGGCCGCCTCGTCACCAACATCGACGGCCGCGCCACGCTCATGTCGTGGGGCGGCACGATGTTCGAGTACCTGATGCCGCAGCTGCTGATGCGCAGCTTCCCCGGCACGCTGCTCGACCAGAGCTGCCGCGCCAGCGTGCGGCGGCAGATCGAATACGGGCGCGAGCGCCAGGTGCCGTGGGGGATCTCCGAGTCGGCGTACGCGTTCACCGATCGCGCCGGCAACTATCAGTACCGCGCGTTCGGCGTGCCCGGCCTCGGCCTGCGCCGCGGCCTCGCCGACGAGCTCGTGATCGCGCCGTACGCGACGGCGCTCGCCAGCCTCGTCTATCCGTCGGCGGCCGCATCCAACCTCGAGCGGCTCGAGCGCGAAGGGCTGCTCGGGCGCTTCGGCTATTACGAGTCGATCGACTGCCGTCCGCTCGAGGCCTCGCCGGATGACGTCGCGCCGCCGGCGCCGGCGCAGCGCAAGGGGGTCGTGGTCCGCGCCTTCTTCGCCCATCACCAGGGCATGTCGCTCGTCGCGCTGGCCAACGTCGTGTGCGACGACGTCTTCGTGAAGCGGTTCCACGCCGATCCGCGCGTGCAGGCCACCGAGCTGCTGCTGCAGGAGCGCGTGCCGCGCGAGGCCATCCTCTCCGAGCCGCGTCCGGCGGAAGGTGCGGCCCCCGCGCCGTCGCTGCCGGTGTTCGCCACGCGCCGCTTCCGCTCGCCCCACACCACCAGCGCGCACATGCAGTTCCTGTCGAACGGGCGCTACACGACCGCGTTGACGCACACCGGCGGCGGCTTCAGCGCCTGGCGCGACATCGGCGTGACGCGGCGGCGGCCGGATCGCACCGTCGAGACCGGCGCAAACTTCATCTACCTGCGCGATCCGTGGTCGGGCCGCGTGTGGTCGCCGACCTATCACCCGATCGCCGCCGAGCCCGACGACTTCGAGACCACCTTCGATCTCGAGAAGGCCACCTATCGCTGCAGCGACGGCGATTTCGAGATGCAGCTGCAGGTCACGGTCTCGCCCGAGGACGACGTCGAAGTGCGGCGGCTGTCGATTACCAATCGCAGCGATCGGCAGCGCGAGGTCGAAGTCACCAGCTACGCCGAGATCGTGCTGGCGCGGCCGGAGGACGACTTCGCCCACCCGGCATTCGGCAAGCTGTTCATCGAGACGGAATTCGACGCCGCGAGCACCGGCATCCTGTTCAGCCGCCGGCCGCGCGGCGCCGACGAAGCGCCGACGTGGGTGTTCCACGGGCTCGGTGTCGAAGGGCGCATCGGCGGCGCGGTCGAGTGGGAGACCGATCGCGCCCGCTTCATCGGGCGCGGCCGCACGCCGTCCAACCCGATCGCGCTCGACGGGCGGGCGCTGTCGGGCACGACTGGGGCGGTGCTCGATCCCGTCGCCGCGATCCGCGAGCGCGTCCGCCTGGCCCCGGGCGCCTTCGTCCGCCTCGCCTTCACCACCGGCGTGGCCCCCAATCGCGAGACGGCGCTGGCGCTGCTGCGCAAGTACCGCGACGGCAGCGTCGCCGCGCGCGCGCTGTCGATGGCCTTCACGCACGTCCACATCACGCTGCAGCAGCTCGGCCTGAGCGACGACCACGCGATGCTGTTCGACCGGCTGGCGTCGCGCGTCTTCGGCGTCGACGACTCGTGCGTCAGTCCCGGCGATCTCGCCCGCAACACGCTCGGCCAGCCGAACCTGTGGGGCTTCGGGATCTCCGGCGATCTTCCGGTCGTGCTCGTGCGCATCACCGAGGCGTCGGCCATCCCGCTCGTCCGTCAGCTGCTGCACGCGCAGGAGTACTGGCGGCTCAAGGGGCTGCGCGCCGATCTCGTGATCCTCAACGAGCATCCGGCGGAGTATCTCGACGAGACGCAGCAGTTCCTCAGCGCCGTCGTGCAGGAGCCGCGCTGGTCGGGATGGAACAACACCAACGGCGGCATGTTCCTGCTGCGCCGGGACGGCATGGCCGACGTCGACTTCCACCTGCTGTCGGCGGTCGCGCGCGTGGTGCTGCGCGGCGATCTCGGCGGGCTCGCGTCGCAGCTCGATCGTCCGTCGCCGTGGCTCTACCCGGGCGGCGACGTGCCCCCCTCCGCGGAACTGCGCTTCGCGCGCGCCGCGGCCACGCCGGTGGAGGCGCCGCCGCTGGTGCTCGAGAACGGCCTCGGCGGGTTCACGCACGACGGCCGCGAGTACGTGATCGTCCTCGACGGCGATCGCGAGACCCCCCTGCCGTGGTCGAACGTGATGGCCAACGCGTCGTTCGGCACCATGGTCAGCGCCTCGGGCTCGGCGTTCACCTGGGCCGGCAACAGCCGCGAGAACCGGCTGACGCCGTTCGCCAACGATCCGATTGCCGATCCGACCGGCGAGGCCATCTACCTGCGCGACGAGGACTCGGGCGAGGTGTGGGGCGCCACGCCGTCGCCGCTGCCGCGCCGCGCCGACGCCGGGCGCTGGGTGATCCGCCACGCGGCGGGCGTGACGCGGTATCAGCACGCGCTGGAAGGGCTCACCCAGCAGCTCGACGTGTTCGTCTCGCCGCGCGACCCGGTGAAGATCGCGATGCTGACGCTGACCAACACGTCACCCGCGCCGCGGCGGCTGAGCGTGTTCGGCTACGTCGAATGGTGCCTCGGCCCGCCGCGCATGGGCGAACGGCGATTCGTCGTCTCCGAGCTCGACGCCGAGACCGGCGCCCTGCTGGCGCGCAATCCCTACAACGTCGAGTTCGCCGGGCAGGCCGCCTTCCTGCACGCGACCGAGCCGGCCCGCTCGTTCACCGGCGATCGCGGGGAGTTCATCGGCCGCGATCGGACGCTGGCCAATCCCGCGGCGCTGCTGCGGCCGCAGCTCGGCGGACGCGTCGGGCCGGGCCTCGACCCGTGCGGCGCGCTGCAGCTGACGGTGGCGATCGAGGCGGGCGAGACGCGGCGGCTCGCCTTCGTCCTCGGCCACCACGCCGAGCGCAGCGGCGCCTCGGCGCTGGCCGCCCGCTACGCTTCGCTGGCCCAGTGCGAAACCGCGCTCGCCGACGCGGAACACTGGTGGACGGAGATGCTCGGCGCGGTGCAGGTGACGACGCCGGACGACTCGTTCGATCTGATCGTCAATCGCTGGCTGCCCTACCAGACCCTGAGCTGCCGCATCTGGGCGCGCAGCGGACCGTATCAGCCGGGCGGCGCGTTCGGGTTCCGCGACCAGCTTCAGGACGTGCTGTCGCTGCTGTACGCGCGGCCGGATCTCTGCCGCGAGCACCTGCTGCGCGCGGCCGCGCGCCAGTTCGTCGAAGGGGACGTGCAGCACTGGTGGCACCCGCCCACCGGCCGCGGCACGCGCACGCGCTGCTCCGACGACCTGCTGTTCCTGCCCTACGCGACCGCCGTCTACGTCGCGCGGACCGGCGACGAGCGCGTCCTCGACGAGGTGGTGCCGTTCCTCGAGGGGCCGCCGCTCGAGCCGCACCAGGCCGAGACCTACAACCTGCCGCGCGTGTCGGAGCAGTCGGCCACCCTCTTCGAGCACGGCGTGCGCGCCATCGATCACGCGATGAAGTACGGCGCGCACGGCCTGCCGCTCATCGGATCGGGCGACTGGAACGACGGCATGAACCGGGTCGGGCACGAGGGCCGCGGTGAGAGCGTGTGGCTCGGATGGTTCCTGGTCTCGGTCCTGAACGAGTTCGCGGAGATCTGCGTGCGCCGCGAGCGCACCGATCTCGCCGACCGCTACCGCAACGAGGCGCGCTGGCTGAACGGCATGCTGGAGCTGGCCTGGGACGGCGGCTGGTACCGCCGCGCATATTTCGACGACGGCACGCCGCTCGGCTCGGTGCAGAACGACGAGTGCAAGCTCGACTCGCTGACGCAGTCGTGGGCGGTCCTGTCGGGCGCCGCCGAGCCGCGCCGCGCCGAGCGCGCCATGCACGCGGTGCGCGCGAACCTGGTGCGCCGCGACGCGCAGATCGTGCTGCTGCTGACGCCCCCCTTCGACAAGATGACGCACGACCCCGGCTACATCAAGGGCTACCTGCCCGGCGTGCGCGAGAACGGCGGCCAGTACACGCACGCCGCCGTGTGGACGGTGCTGGCGCTGGCGCGCCTCGGCCAGGGGGACGAGGCGATGGAGCTGTTCCACATGCTCAACCCGATCAACCACATGCGCTCGGCCGAGAACGTCGAACGCTATCGCGTCGAGCCCTACGCCGTGGCCGCCGACGTCTACGGCCACCCGATGCACCTCGGGCGCGGCGGCTGGAGCTGGTACACGGGATCGTCGGGATGGATGTATCGCACCGCCATCGAAGGGCTGCTCGGGCTGCAGCGCCGAGCGGCGGTCTTCACCGTCGACCCCTCCATCCCGGCGATGTGGCCAGGGTTCAACCTGGAATGGCGCGTCGAGGGCACGCTCTTCCGCATCGAGGTCGCCAACCCGGAGCACCAGTGCCGCGGCGTGCACTCGGCGGAGATCGACGGCGTGGCGGTCGATCCGCAGGCCATCCCCTTGCGCCTCGACGGCGCGACGCACGACGTGAAGATCGTCATGGGTAAGCCGGGAGCGGTCGCGGTCGGCGCCCACCGCGCTGGCGATCATGCCGGCCGGGTGCCGTAATCGGCGGCGACCGGTGAGGTCGGTGCGAAACGCGGTCACCGTGCTCATCCTCGCCGCGATCCTTCTGGTTCTGCCGCAAGGACTGCGTCGACTGCAGGCTCAGGCGCCGGCCGAGGCATACACCTCGCTCGTCTTCTACGTCGGCGCGCACCAGGACGACTGGGAGCTGTTCCGCGGGAACGCCGCGATGAAGGACCTCGCGGATCCGAGGACGCGCGTCGTCTTCATCTACGCCTCCGCCGGCGACGCGGGCCGGACCGACGGCTGGTGGGAAGCGCGCGAGCGCGGCGCGGTGGCAGCCGTGCGAAGCGGCGTCGGCGCGGCGCCCCTGACGATCGATCACGTTCGCGTCAGCGACCACGCGATTCTGCGCTACACGAGCCGCAACAGCGCCAGCTACTTTCTTCGCCTGCCCGATGGCCGCTATCAGTTCGGCACCGGCTACCCGGCCACGAACAACGAATCGCTGACGCAGCTGCGCGACGCCGGGAAGGCGATCGCCGCGGTGGACAAGTCGACCACGTATCGCACGTGGGCCGACTTCCACGCGACCCTCGAGGCCATCATGAATCTCGAGCGAGGGCTCGTGCCGTCGGCCGTCCATCCGCTGGTGAACGCGCCCGATTACTTTTCGGTCGACAACTCCCACCAGGACTGTCAGACGCCAGGCCCCTGCAACGTGTGCGACCACCCCGATCACAAGGCGGTCGGCGATGCGCTGCGCCAGTTCGTCGGCGGCGTCTATAGCCGCAACTGGTGGGTGGGCTACGACGCGCAGAACCGCCCCGAGAACCTTCCTGCTCCAGACTTCGTGCAGAAGGGCCGCGCCTTCTTCGCCTACGCCGCGGCGGTGCTGCAGGAGACGACGGCGAACGGCAAGCCGGCGGAGGCGAACCTCGGCGAGTGGAAGGCCTGGGGCGCGAGGGACTACTACCGCACCGTCAACTGGGATCGGCCGGATGTGGACAATCCGGTGTGTGGACTATCGGCCACAAAGGGTGTGGACAATCGTCCGTTGATTCACCGCGGCGCTCGCTGAGCACGATCGACGCGGATCATCGGCCTTGACGATGGTCTACGAACCGCGCGGCCGGAGAAGGTCACCGCCGCCACGGTCCGCGTAGCTCGAAACGTGTGGACTGTCGTCAACATGGCGGCCTCCGAACCTCGACGACGCATTTCGCGGCGCCGTGTCCTACCAGAGAGGACGCCGCGAATTCCTGCGGCGCGATCGCCCATAGAGGAGAGCAGTGCAATCATGATGATGAGAACAGCGGTAGTGTTGATGGCCCTTGGCTTCGTCGGACAGTTCGACGGTCGCGATCGCGACCTCCTGGCGAGGTTCGACGGCGGCGTGGGTGTGATCACGGTCGCCAGCGTCGCCGGCCCGGCCAATCCCGACGGGACGTTTCCGAACGTGAAGCTGAACATCGTGCGCGGCGTCCCCCCTGGCGGCGGGCCGTGGCGCATCGCCGATCTCAAGGCGGACGTCTTCGCGGACGGCCGCATCCGCGTCAGGGGCCGCGGCCTGCTGCTGGCCAGCGGCAACAGCATCGGGCAGAACGCGAACCAGAGCGTCTTCGCGACGGTGATCTGCGAGGCGTCGGCGCCGTTCGTGGAGCGCAGCACTTCCGTCGCGGGCGTGCCGCTCGACGAGGACGGCAACTTCCGGATTGACGACGTGCTGAATCCCGCGCCGGCGCAGTGCGCCAGCCCGGTCCTGCTCATTCGCAACACGGGTGGCGTGTGGTTCGCGGCGGGCATTCCCGCGCGGGGAGACGACTAGAGCACAATAGGCCCATGTGGTCTGACACCCGGTACGCGCTTCGCACCATCGCGAAGAGGCCCCTCTTCTACTCCCTGGTCGTGTTGACGCTGGCGCTCGGCATCGGCGCGAACGCGGCCATCTTCACCGTCGTCAATGGCGTCCTGCTGCGGCCGCTCCCCTATCCGCAGCCGGACCGCCTGATGACGGTGTGGACGCACAACCCCCGGCAGGGCTTCGACAAGGACGTCAGCACCTACCCGAATTTCGACGACTGGCGCCGCTCGAGCCAGTCGTTCGAGCACATGTCGGCGTACTTCGGGGCGAGTGTGACGCTCACCGGCAGCGGCGATCCGGCGCAGATCCGCGGCGCCCGCGTCACGCCCGAATTCTTCGAGACCATGGGCGTCGCACCGTCCCGGGGCCGCGGCTTCAGCGCCGCCGACGGGCAGGCCGGCGGCGAGCGCGTGGTGATTCTCGGCCATGCGCTGTGGATGCAGCGCTTTGGCGGCGACGCGTCGGTCATCGGCCGGCGCATCATGCTCAACGGCGTGCCGTTCGAAGTCGTCGGCGTGATGCCCGAGACCTTCAAGCATCCGGCGGACGCCGAGCTGTGGCTGCCGCTGGCGCCGGTCGGCCAGTTCCAGGAACTGTTCGGCGCGCGCGGCTCGTACTGGCTGACGATCGTCGGCCGTCTGAAGCCGGGCGTGGCCCGGCCCGCGGCCCAGTCCGAGATGGATGCGATCGCCGCGCGTCTCGAGAAGCAGTACCCGGTCAACGCCGGCATCGGCATCGTGCTGGTGCCGCTGCACGAGGAGCTGGTCGGCGACGTGAAGCGGCCGTTGATCATCCTGCTCGGCGCGGTGTGCTTCGTGCTGCTGATCGCGTGCGCCAACGTCGCGAACCTGCTGCTGACGCGGGCCGCGTCGCGCCAGCGCGAGCTGGCGATCCGCGCCGCCCTCGGCGCCGGACGCGGGCGGCTGGTGCGGCAGATCCTGACTGAATGCGTGGTGCTGGGGCTGCTCGGCGGCGCCGCGGGGCTGCTGCTGGCGGCGTTCGGTACGGATCTGCTCCAGGCGCTCGCGCCGCCTGAATTGCCGCGGCTGTCGAACATCGGCATCGACCGGAACGTCCTGGCGTATGCCGCCGCGGCATCCGTCTTCACGAGCCTGCTCTTCGGCCTCGTACCGGCGCTTCACGCGTCACGACGCGACTCCGGCGGGCACCTGAAGGAAGGCGGACGCACGGGCACCGCCGGGCGCGCCGGCGGCCGCGTGCGCGCGGCGCTGGCCATCGGCGAGCTGGCCCTGGCGCTCGTGCTGCTCGTCGGCGCCGGCCTGCTGATCCGCAGTTTCATCGCGCTGAACAACGAAGATCCTGGTTTCGCCACGAGGGGCGTGCTGGCGTTGCGCATCGACCTGCCCGCGGCCTCCTATGGAGAACCGGCCCGCATCGCCGGCTTCTACGATCAACTGATCGAGCGCCTGGATGCGCTGCCAGGCGTCGAGGCGGCGGCCGCGGGATCGTCGCTGCTGCTGTCGCGGCTGCCCGGCTCCGGCGGCATCAGCATCGAGGGACGGCCGCCGCTGCCGCCGAATGCCCGCAACATTCCCGTGGTCTACGACTCGGTCACGCCCGACTACTTCGCGACGCTGCAGATCCCGCTCCGCCGCGGGCGGATGTTCACGGCCGCCGACGGCCCGCAGTCCGCGCAGGTCGTCCTGGTCAACGAGGCGTTCGTCCGGCGGTTCTTCCCCAACGAGGATCCGCTCGGACGGCGCGTGACCTTCGGCGATCCGGCGCAGGGCCGGTGGCAGACGATCGTCGGCGTCGTCGCCGACACGAAGCGCGGCGGGTTCGAGCGCGAGCCGTGGGCGGAGACGTACTTCCCGATGGGCCAGTCTCCGGACTCCCGCGCCTTCGTCCTGCTGCGCACCGGCGGCGATCCGGTCACGCTGGCGGCCCAGGCGCGCGCGGCCGTCTGGTCGATCGACCCGAACCAGGCGATCGCCAGCATCCGCACCGTCCCCGAAATGCTGGCGCAGCGCGAACTGAACCGTCGCTTCACGACGCTGCTGCTCGGCGTGTTCGCGTCGGTCGCGCTGCTGCTCGCGATCATCGGCACCTACGGCGTCATCGCGCACGGGACCGCGCAGCGCACGCAGGAGATCGGCATCCGCATGGCGCTCGGCGCCGACCGCCGATCGATCCTCCGGATGGTGCTCGCCGGCGGACTGCGGATCGCCGCCGCCGGGCTGACGCTGGGCGTCCTCGGCGCGCTCGCGCTGACGCGCGTGCTCGCGGGACTGCTGTTTGGCATCGGCGCGCGCGACCCGCTGACCTTCGTCGCGGTGCCGGCGGCGCTGCTCGTCGTCGCGCTCGCGGCCTGC
>Ga0207651_10000544_pt1 | contig 15778 bp, 10 predicted proteins | sample KBSM23metaG_FD_184328 | JGI IMG/M metagenome (GOLD analysis project Ga0207651, IMG submission 184328) | Miscanthus rhizosphere microbial communities from Kellogg Biological Station, Michigan, USA - KBS M2-3 metaG (SPAdes) (version 2) | ecosystem: Host-associated > Plants > Roots > Rhizosphere >... | reverse complement strand
GACCACTCCTGTCAGGGGGCCCTCCGCATAGTGGGTGCATGCCCACGAACGCCATCGCCGCCGCTCTCGATTCCATCGTCCTCGGTCCGTCAGTCGTCGTTCAGAACCTGACGATGATTCCGTTGCTCGCGAAGCCCGCGAGCACCCTTAGCACCTTACGCACCCCTAGCACCTTAAGCACCTCTAGCACCCCTAGCACCAGCACACGTAGCACCCGAGGCACCCCTAGCACCCTGGGCACCCCTAGCACCCTTAGCACCGACGACGCAGTCGGTGAATACGTCGTTCTCGACGAGGCGCTGAGCGACGGCGTCGTCGACATAACCGAAGTGTCCGAGCAGGGCAGCGTCCCCGATTTGAAGTTCGTGAATCGCGGCGCACGCCCCGTCCTGATCGTGGACGGCGAGGAGCTCCTCGGCGCGAAGCAGAACCGCGTCGTCAACCTGTCGATCCTGGTCGCGGCCAACTCCGAGCTGACCATCCCCGTGTCGTGCGTCGAAGCTGGCCGCTGGCGCTCGCGATCACGTCATTTCACCGCGGCGCCCCGCACGCAGTACGCGACCGGCCGCGCCAAGCGCATGGCCGACGTGTCGCTCTCGATGATGGTTCGCGGCGAGCGCGTGTCCGATCAGGCCGGCGTCTGGGAGGACATCGCCGCCAAGGCCTGTCGCCTCGAGGCCGACTCCCCGACGTCGGCGATGGAAGCGATCTTCGAGCGCCATGTCGGCTCGATCGACGAGTACGTCGCCGGCTGTCGTCCAGTGGAGGGCCAGGTCGGCGCGGTGTTCTTCGTCGGCGAGACGCTCATCGGCTTCGACCTGTTCGATCGTCCGTCGACGTTGGCCAAGCTGCTGCCCAAGCTCGTTCGCAGCGTCGCCGTGGACGCAATCGATGCCGCCTCCATGCGGTCGAAGTCCCACGATCCGGCATCAGCTGGCCTCGACGCCAACGCGATCCGCGCCCGCGCCGAGCAGTTCCTCGCGGTCGCGTCCGAAGCGCCGCAGCACGTCACCGCCGCGGTCGGGCTCGGCGAGGACCTGCGCCTGACCGCGCCTCGCGTCGCCGGCGCGGCGCTCGTCACCGACGCGCACGTCGTTCATCTCGGCGCCTTTGCTCTCTAGCGGAATTCCTGAAATGTGTCCGTCTATCCATCAACCCGAGGAGTGTCATGCGTAGAATCCTGATTGCCTGCTCTATTACTTCCATGTTTGCAGTCGTCGCCTGTGGCGGCGGCTCTTCGTCCACCCCGACGAGCCCGTCGACGCCGTCGACTCCGGCGACACCGACTCCGGCGAATCGGGCGCCGGTCGTCAACTCGATGAACTTCGCGCCGACGTTCGGCATCGCCGGCCTGACGCAGTTCTCGTTCAACGCGTCCGCGTCGGATCCTGACGGCGACGCCGTCGGCTACGCCTGGGACGTTGCCGGCAATCCGTTCACCGGCACCAACGGGACGATCACCTTCTCGAGCGGCGGCAGCAGCACCGCGCGGCTCACGGTAACAGACAGCAAGGGGGCGACCGCCACCGATACGCGTTCGTTCGTTGTCGGCACTATGTCGGGCTCGTGGCTCGTGACCAGTGGTCCGCTGGTCGGTGCGTCGTTCAACCTCACGCAGTCGGCGACTGGTCTCGTCACCGGCTCGTTCAGTCTGCCGGGTATCGGCTCCGGCAATACCGACCCCGCGCAGCCGGGCCGCATCACCGCCGCGGCGGCGCTGACCATGCGCGTGAAGATCGGGCCGTTCACCGACTTCAACATGAACGGGACGATGGACGCGAGTGGTCGCATCGTGTCCGGCAACCTCCAGGGCTCCGGCTTCACCGGCCAGCCTTTCACCATGCAGAAACCGTAGGAGCACGCTTTGCGCCTTACCAGCATGCGCAGACCGGGAATCAAAGCCATGACCCTCGAAGCATTCCAGGACGAACTGCGCGACCGCGGCGGCGAGGCCACCGTGTGGCTGGTGTATCTCGCCGACGTGATGATGGAACTGGAGGCCGGGCGCCCGTCGCTCGTCCTCCAGCAGGCCTTCTTCACACGCGGCGGTGCCTACGCGTTCGCGGAGCGCGTGCACCAGCAGCGGCGCTGGCAGCACTACTACGTCTTCCGCCTCGTCGCGGACTCCGCGTGGGCCGCTGGCGAGGAACCGCGCGAGGCCGAGTACGAGACCGCCTTCGGCCGCGTCCGGCGTCTACCGTCGGTGTCTTTGACGGCGATCAAGGTCGCCCGCGCGCTGGATACGTAGATCTAAGAAGCCGGCGCGCAGAGTCTGCGTACTCGATCGCGACAAATCACTGCCGGAAACCCTGCAGTCTGAATAAATCGCGCAGCGAAGTGTGCCAAATCCGCGCACGTCGCACTTTCTGCGATCTCTTTCATTGACACCGTCTGCCGGACACGAGACCATTGATACTCCTCCAGCAGTTCTTGTACGGGCCCGCGCGCTTTTTCAGCTGGCCTTCACGAATACGGCGGACGCTCCAGGTCGACGGACCCCGTCTGCCGTTCGGGAAAATGGAACCCTTCGGCGCACGGGACCGAGCGCTGGGAAGCGGGCATGACTTGGACGGCTTGACGCGTAGTTTCGTCTCGTTCCGGCTGTTCTCGCCCTCGCGGCCGCGCTGGCTGCGAGTAGTTCCGCGCCATATGCGTTCGTCGCGCAGTCCGCGCGACCCGCCGCCAACCGTGCGACGACGTTCCACGCCAGGGTGGCGAGCGTCGTGGACGGCGACACGCTGCGCGTGATCGACGGCTCGGGCGCCGCGCTCATCGTCCGCGTCGAAGGCATCGATTGCCCCGAGTCCGGCCAGCCGTTCGGCGGCGTCGCGCGACGCTTCATGCGCGCCGCGGCATTCGATCGCGACGTGGACGTCCGCGTCGTCGGTCGCGACGCACACAAGCGTCTGATCGCGCGGGTCTCCGTCGCTGGGCAGGATCTGAGTACGCAGTTACTGCGCGCCGGCCTTGCCTGGCACTACACCGAGTATTCACACGACGCCGCGTTGGCGGCGGCCGAGCGGGACGCGCGGCAGGCAAAGCGTGGGCTCTGGTCAGAATCGACCGCGGTGCCGCCCTGGGTGTGGCGTCGCAGCGGCGGCGCAAAGAACGCGTCGCGCGGGCCCGACGTCGAGTCCGGTCCTTTTTTCGCGAACACCGCGAGCCGCGTCTTTCATGCCGCGAGCTGCCGCCGCGCGCACTGTAAGAACTGCATAGAGACGTTTGCGACGGCACAGGCCGCGGAGGCGGCCGGCTATCGTCCGGCCGGTGATTGCCTGCGATGAAGATCTCGAAGAGTCGGATCGTGGGCCGTGGCGCGCCTCCGATGGATGGTGAGGCAGTGGTCGAAGTGGTTCGGCCAGTTCGCCGCCGACGCGATCCCGTCCGACGTGGCATCGCCGAGCACTGGAAGTCGCGTTGTGTGGTGACGGCAAATCACAGAGCGGCGCCTGGACGAAGGCGGAGCGGCGGCAGGAAACAGCCAGCAGCATTTTGCTTCTCCGCTCCGTCGGCGTACTGAGGATTTGAATGCAACGAATAGACGGATCCCTCGTTTTCTCGCCGAGCGACCTGCACAAGTTCGTTGAGTGCGAGCATCTGACCGCACTGCAGGTGCAGGCGTCCGCCGGTGTGATTGACACTCCGCACCGAGACGACGCCGCACTAGATCTGTTGCGCGAAAAAGGACTCGAGCACGAGCGCGCATGGTTAAAGCGGCTGCGTGACGAAGGCCGTGCTGTCACTACGATCGAGGTCGCCGGCGACTGGCCTGGGGCAGCGCGTGCGACGGAATCCGCGATGCTGGGGGGAGCCGCCGTGATTTATCAGGGCGTGCTCCAGTCGGGAAACTGGCGCGGCGTCGCTGATTTCCTCATCAGAGTGGACCGGCCAACACGGCTCGGCGCCTGGGGCTACGAAGCGTGGGATACGAAACTCGGACGCCACGGCAAGCCCAGCTACATCCTGCAGCTCTCGTTCTACTGCCAGGAGATCGCGCGCATTCAAGGATGCCCGCCCGACAGGATGCACGTGGTCCTCGGTACCACCGAAACAGCGTCGTTCGTCCCCTCGGACTTCGCGGCATATTTCCGCCGCCTACAGTCGCGTCTCGCCGATTTCACACAGTCCAACCCGAGGACATATCCGTACCCGGTCGGCCACTGTGGGTTCTGCGAGTTCGATCGGCGCTGTGAGGATCGGTGGACGGAGGTCGATCATCTCAGCCAGATCGCCAACATCAGAAGAGATCAGGTGCGAAGACTGGAAGCCGCCGGCATCCGGACGCTGGACGCCGCGAGCCGCGCGCAGCCGCCTCTTCAGATCCGCATGTCCGACTCCACACAGCGCGAGATCGTTCGGCAGGCGAGGCTTCAGCGTGAAGCGCGGGACACGGGCATCCATCGCTATGCGCTGCTCGCGCCGGAACTGGAGAAGGGATTTTCGCTGCTGCCGGAGCCGGATCCGGGCGATCTGTTCTTCGACATCGAAGGGTATCCCTATTTCGAGTCATCCGCCGGCCTGGAGTACTTGTTCGGGACGGTCTGGTCGGAACGGGGCAGGCCGAAGTTTCGCGCGCTTTGGGCAGAGGACCGCGCCAGCGAGCGCCGGATGTTCGAGCAATTCATTGATTTCGTCCGCGAGCGGCTGCGCGCCAGGCCGCATCTGCACATCTACCACTACGCCAACTACGAAGTGAAGGCGATGAAGGAGCTCATGCAGCGCTACGGCACGCGCGAAGAGGAACTCGACGATCTGCTCCGTCGCGAGGTCTTCGTCGATCTGTTTCGCGTCGTTCGGCAGACGTTGCGGATCTCGTACGACAGTTACTCGCTCAAGTCGGTGCGAAAGTTCTTCATGCCGGGCGCGGGCCAGGGCGAGGTGGCGGCGGGGGACGAATCGATCGTCGAGTTCGCCAAGTGGCTCGAGAGCCGGGATCCGCGCATCCTGCATGCGATCGAGCGATACAACGAGGAAGACTGCGTTTCGACCCTTCGCCTGCGTGACTGGCTCCTGCAGCGCAAGCAGGAAGCCGAGAGCATCTTTGGATGCTCAATCCCGGCCCGGGTAGTTGGTGACGCCGCCAACAACGCGATCGTTCCTGTCGTCGATCCTCACGAGGCCCTTCGAGCAAGGCTCGAGACCGAAAAGCATCGGCTGGGTGGTCCGGCGCTCGTTGATTTGATGTCCCACCTTCTGAGCTACCACAAGCGTGAGGCCAAGCCAGCATGGTGGGCGTACTACGATCGCCTCGAGTCCTCGACCGACGAGTTGATGGGGAACGCCGAGGCGATCGCGGACTTACGGCCCGTTGACGGTGTGGCGCCCCGGCGAGAGGCGAACTCGATGGTGCATCTGCTCACATATCCCGAGCAGGAGCACAGGCTCGCGCCCCAACTCGACGTCGTCGATCAGCGAACGGGTGAGGCGGCTGGAGTGCTTTGGTCGCTCGACAGCGCATCGTTACGGCTCGAGCTCAAACGTGGCCCGGGATTGGCTGGAGTCCCGTTGCCTACCGCGATCGTCACGGGGAAACCGATTCCGACCGACGTGCAAGGTTCAGCGGTCCAGCGCGTGATTTCCGACATCGCGAAAGCTGGGCAGGATCGCACCCGATATCGTGCAGCGGCCTCGCTCCTGACCTCCGCCGCTCCTCGTTTCAGCGGAATACGACCTGGAATCTCGATTCAGACGCTCGATCTCGCGCGACAGCAGCGGCTCGTGGAGAAGCTGGATGCCAGCTATCTCTTTGTGCAGGGCCCTCCGGGATCCGGAAAGACCTTCACGGGCGCCCGCCTGGTCGCGCATCTGCTGGCGAGCGGCGCACGGATAGGCGTCGCGGCGAATAGTCATAAGGCTATTCACAACCTCCTGACAGAGATCGAGGACGTCGCGGGCGAGCGAGGGCTGGCCTTTTCGGGATTGAAAAAGGTCGGTCGCGGCGAAGACACGTACTTCGACGGACAGCAAATCGAGAACACGACGGACAACGCGGCCTGTGAGGATCCGAACGTCGGGCTTGTCGCCGGGACATCGTGGTTGTTTTCACGCCAGCAGATGGACATGTCCCTCGATTATCTGTTCGTAGACGAGGCCGGACAGGTCTCCCTCGCGGACGCGATCGCCATGGCGACATCCGCAAAGAACGTCGTTTTGTTGGGAGACCCGCAGCAGTTGCCGCATGTCTCGCAGGGTGTCCATCCCGGAGGTTCGGGCGCGTCGGTCCTTGAGCATCTCCTGAACGAGGCCGCAACGGTCAGCGAAACCAGGGGACTGTTCCTGGCGGAGTCCTGGCGCATGCATCCGGACGTCTGCTGCTTCATTTCCGAGCTGTCCTACGACGGTCGGTTGCGGTCCGCGCCGTGCCGAGAGCGTCAACTCATCGCCTCGAGCGGCTTGTCGGGTAGCGGTCTTCGCTTCATAAGCGTCGATCATGCCGGCAATGCGCAGCAGTCGGTCGAAGAAGCACGGGTTATCGCCGTCGAGGTTCGGAAGCTGCTCGCGGCGGGCACGTTTACGAACGTTCGAGGACAGGTCGCCCAACTTACGCCAGCGGATATCCTTGTCGTGGCCCCATACAACATGCAGGTCCGCTGTCTGCGCGAGCATCTCCCAGCCGGTGTCGAGGTTGGGACTGTCGACAAGTTTCAGGGCCGCGAAGCGGCTGTCGTTTTCTTTTCGATGGCAACATCCAGCGGGACCGATGTCCCGCGGAACCTCGAGTTCCTGTTCAGCCGCAACCGACTGAACGTCGCCATTTCGAGAGCGAAGTGTCTGGCTGTTCTGGTCGCGAGTCCGCGGCTGCTCGACGTGTCGTGCCACACGGTCGATCAGATGCGTCTCGTCAACGGCTTATGCCGGTTCGTGGAAATGGCGCGCCAAACGGACGTGGCGCTTGTCTGATCGCTCGACGGTGCAGCTGATGGCTCAAAGACGTCTTCAGTCATGACGCTACCTAACGGCCTCTACGAGCAGCTCATCACTCGCGCGCTGGAACAGGCTATCGAGAACCTGAAGCACTCAGCGTCACACGTCGAGGTGGGGCCGCTCGATCCGGCAGACTCTCACGAACTGCTGGCGCGCCACGTCAACGATGTGCTCAAGACCGTCTTGCGCGCAATCCCGCACGCGGACCGTCTCGATCAACAGGTTGAGCTCTGCAATCGGATCCTGGAACTGATCGGATCCGACACGGACTTGCTCGTTCGGCCACCTGCGGAGGCCCTCCTCGACATCTCCGACGAATCCGTTCTTCCAACGGGCAGCGTTCCACGGGTTCCAAGACCGCACGTGCCACTCTCCGCCAGTGATCTGCTCGTAAACGCTCGCGGGGAGCCGCAAGTCGTGCACGCTCTCGAACGCGAGATCCCGTCAGCGGATCGAATCGATCTCCTCTGCGCATTCGTCAGATGGAACGGCCTTCGCCTGCTGCTGCCGCAGCTCAAGGCGCACTGCGAGAAGGGCCGACAGCTTCGAGTCATTACCACGACCTACACCGGATCGACCGAACGGCGCGCGCTGGATGTGCTGGTTGAAATGGGCGCCCAGGTGAAGGTGTCTTACGAAACGCGATCGACGCGTCTCCACGCCAAGGCCTGGTTGTTCCATCGCGGAACGCGCTTCTCGACCGCCTACATCGGATCGTCCAATCTCACCAAGTGGGCACTGGTTGACGGCGTCGAGTGGAACGTTCGGCTGTCACAGGTCACGTCGCCGGACATTCTCGACAAGTTCCAGGCAACGTTCGACAGCTACTGGGCTGAGGCCGATTTCGAAGAGTACGATCCCGCCAGAGACGGCGCCAGGCTCGATCGCGCCCTCTCATCCACGTTCGCCAGCGACACGCTTCAGATCGCCGCGCTCGATGTCGTGCCTTACCCGCACCAGACAGAGATTCTCGAGCGGCTGAGAGTTGAACGCGAACGCCACCAGCGGTTCCGAAGCCTCGTCGTCGCCGCGACAGGGACTGGCAAGACCATTGTCGCGGCACTGGATTACCGTCGCCTCCGTGCCGAGATGGGGAACCCAAGCCTGCTTTTTGTTGCCCATCGCAAGGAGATCCTCGGACAGAGCCTCGCGGCGTTCCGCCAGGTATTGCGAGATGGCTCGTTCGGCGAGTTCTACGTTGACGGCCATCGGCCGGACGAATGGCGGCACGTGTTCGCGTCCGTGCAATCTCTCGCTCAACTCGAACGGTCTCAGCTCGCGCCAGACGCGTTTGACATCGTCATCGTCGACGAGTTCCATCACGCTGCCGCGGGAACGTATCGCAGCCTTCTCGACCACCTAAAGCCCAAGTTTCTCCTTGGCCTCACTGCGACGCCCGAACGGGCTGATGGCCAAAGTGTCTTGGGTTGGTTTGATGGGCGAATCGCGATCGAGCTGCGCCTGTGGGAAGCGCTGGAGCGTGGCCTACTCTGTCCATTCCACTACTTCGGTCTGCACGACAATACGGATCTGTCCCACGTGACGTGGTCGCGCCGCGGGTACGACGTCGCGGAGCTCGAAAACCTCTACACGGGGAACCACGCCCGCGCGGGACTGGTCGCCCAAGCAGTAAAGGATAAGGTCGCAGATCCTCGACGGATGCGCGCGCTCGGCTTCTGCGTCAGCATCGCGCACGCCGAGTTCATGGCGCGCGAATTCACTCGCATTGGGCTTCCATCGATCGCCATTTCATCTGAGAGCACGCGCGACGAGCGTGACGATGCCCTGCGGAAACTGCGGGATCGGGACGTGAACGTCCTGTTTGCCGTAGACCTGTTCAATGAAGGGGTGGACGTTCCGCAGATCGACACGGTGCTGTTCCTCCGGCCTACCGAGAGCGCGACAGTCTTCCTGCAGCAGCTCGGGCGCGGTCTTCGTCAGTTTGAAGGCAAGTCATGTCTGACTGTGCTCGACTTCATCGGCAACGCCAATCAAAAGTTCCGATTCGACCTGCGCTATCGCGCGTTGACACAGACGTCGCGCGCGAGCGTGCTCAAGCAGATCGAAGATGGATTTCCGTACCTGCCGGCGGGATGCAAGATCCAGCTCGATCGTGTCGCGCACAGTCTAATCCTCGAAAATCTGAAGCAGTCTCTCGGCGGACGGTTCGACAGTTTCGTCCGCGAGCTGCGCGCGTTGGGGAGGGACGTCTCGCTCTCCGAGTTCCTGCGCGAAACGGGCGTCGGGTTAGAAGATCTGTATCGCAATGCCGGCTGGACATGGACGCGCCTGCGTCGAGAGGTGGGCCTGCCTACAGCCCAGGGTGGGTCTCGAGAGGAACACTTGCTCAAGGGCGTGTCTCGCCTGCTGCACCTGGACGATGCGAGGCGCTTGGAGGTTCTTCGCCGAATCCTGGCCAGTCCTGCGCCTCCGAGCGCTGCCGCGCTCACGGATGCCGAGCGAAGGATTCTCCTCGGCTTGCATTTCACATTGTGGGGCGACCGAGAGCGTTGGCCCAGTCTGGATGCGTCGTTGGACGAGATCTGGGCGCACCCTGCCGTCCTCTCCGAACTACGAGAGGTATTTGCAGTGCTCGAAGATCAGGCCAGCCACCTAACGTATCCAGTTCAGGACGGGGTGTGGGATGCCGTGCCTCTCTCGGTCCACGCCTCATACAGCCTCGACGACATCCTGACGGCGTTCGGTGAGATGACGCTCGAGCGGCCCCATCGAATTCGCGAGGGCACGCGGTACAACGAGGAGACGAGGAGCGATCTGTTCTTCGTGACACTCGAGAAGACCGAGGAGCGCTATTCTCCGACGACTCTTTACAAGGACTATGCGATCTCACCGGAGTTGTTTCACTGGGAATCGCAGAGCGTCACGAGTCAATCATCGAAGACCGGTCAACGGTACATTCATCATCGGCAAGTGGGCTCCAACATCCTCCTCTTCGTGAGAAGGTCGGGGCGCTCCGGCACCCGCACGGCGCCGTACATGTTCCTTGGTTTCGCCGATTACGTGTCGCATGAGCGCGAGCGTCCAATCGCGTTTGTTTGGCGCCTGCGTCGTCCGATGCCGGCGGACTTCTTTAGAGAGACAAAGGTGGCAGCAGGATGAGCCTGCTCGATCCACGCGTGTTCTCGCCATCTCGGCGAACGACGCACGGGGCAAATGACGACAGTTGACAATGCGACAGTGACTGTCTCATAATCCGCGGGAGCATGGCGGACGAGCCCCATTACGCGCCGGATGACCTCGCAAAGCTCGGCGGCGTAAATCGCCGAACGATACGTTATTACGTGCAGGAAGGCCTCCTCCCCACACCTCACGGCGTCGGACGTGGGAACCACTACGGACCAGAACACCTCGAGCGGCTCCTGAAGGTTAAGACCCTTCAGGAAGGCGGCCGCTCGCTCGACGAGATACGACGGATTCTCAATCAGAAGGCCAAGGGCCACGATGAGCCGGCGCCTGCGCCGGAGCGCTCGGTGTGGCGGCGGATCACTCTCGCGCCGGGCGTGGAGCTGAACGTCTCCAGCGTCGTGCGGCTGCCGCCGCCGGGCAAACTGGCCGAGCTCGCGGCGTGGTGCCGGCTGCACTTTCCCCCACATTCCAGAGAGGACGACGATGGCTGAAACACTCGCGGCTCCGCGCGGCGGACTGTTTACGAAAGATGAGGCGCCGGTGCCGCTGGCGGGGGTCGCCATCGACGCCGAGGTCTCCACCCTCTGCGCGCGGGTGACGGTGACGCAGCGCTACGTGAACCGCGAGGCGAAGCCAATCGAAGCCGTCTACGTGTTCCCGCTGGACGAGGGGGCCGCGGTCTGCGGGTTCGAAGCGATCATCGACGGCACGCTCGTCGTCGGCGAAGTGAAAGAACGCGAGGCCGCGTTCGAGATGTACGATGACGCGATCCAGAAGGGACACGGCGCCTACCTGCTCGACGAGGAACGCCCCGACGTGTTCCAGGCCAGCGTGGGGAACCTGCCGCCGGGCAAAGAAGTCCTCCTGAAGCTGACTTACGTGACGGAGCTGTCGATCGATGGCGGCGCGGTCAGGTTCGCGATCCCAACGACGGCGTCGCCGCGATACGCGCCGGCTGAAGATCGCGTCGGCGTCGGACGGCCCGACTCACAGACGCTGAATCCGCCCGTCGCCTGGCGCGTGCCATACGGACTCGACCTCACGGTCCGCGTGACGATGACCGGCGCGATTGCAAAGATTGAGTCGACATCGCACCCGGTGTCGGTTTCGGTGAACGGCAACAATGCGACAGTAACCCTGTCGCAGCGGGACGCCGCACTCGACCGCGATTTCGTGCTGTCGGTAGATGCCGCAGGCCTCGACACCCCGCGAGGATGGATCGAGCGAGACGACGATGGGACGGAAGCGGTCGCTGTCGCATTCTCGCCAACCTTCCGCGACACGTCGACGCCGGGCGAGATCGTGTTTCTCGTCGATCGCTCGGGTTCGATGGGCGGACAGTCGATCGCCGAAGTCCGCAACGCGCTGCAGCTCTGCCTCCGCTCCATGATCCCCGGCTGCTTCTTCAACATCGTCGGATTCGGATCGAAGTTCGACTCCTTATTCAAAGAGCCGCGCGCGTACGACGAGCGCAGCCTGGCCGAGGCGAGCGAGCACGTTGCCGGACTCGACGCCGACCTCGGCGGGACGGAGATCCTCCCTGCGCTGAAGGCCGTCCTCGAGCAGCCACGGCGCGCGGGACTGCCGCGACAGGTCGTCATCCTGACGGACGGGGAAGTCTCGAACACCGACGCGGTGCTGGCGCTCGCGAGGGAACACGCGAACGACGCGCGCATCTTCACCTTCGGCATCGGCGCCAGCGCGAGCCATCACCTCGTGAAAGGCCTGGCGCGCGCCGGCGGCGGCGTCGCCGAGTTCATCTATCCCGGCGAACGCATCGAAGCGAAAGTCGTCCGCCAGTTCGGCCGCCTGCTGTCGCCCGCGCTGACCGACGTCCGCCTCGACTGGCACGGGACGGACGTCACGCAGGCGCCATCGACGATCCCGCCGATCTTCTCGGGCGGACGCCTCCTTCTCTATGGCCTCGTGAAGGGGCCGCACTCCGGCGGCCGTCCGATCCGCGCGACGCTGTCCGCGAATGCTGCCTCAGGCCCCGTGTCGTTCGACGTCGCGATCGATGCTACCGACGCACGACAGGGACGCACGGTCGCCACGCTCGCGGCGCGCACGCGCATCCGCGAACTGGAGGAGAGCCCTGAGTGGACGAAGACCCGCGGATCGCGCCAGGCGCACCGGAAGGACAGCGCCGTGACCCGCGAGATCATCGCGCTGAGTACGCGCTACGGCGTGATCTCCAGGGAGACCTCGTTCGTCGCCGTCGAACGCCGCGAGATGCCGGTCGAAGGGGACATGCAGCTGCGGCGCGTTCCAATCGCTCTTGCCGTCGGCTGGGGCGGGCTGGATCGGCTGCCCGCGCGGATGATGGTACTCCAGGCATCCGCGGCGATGGTCGACACGAGCGATCTCGACGAGGCAATGATCGCGCCGCAGCGAAAGCTGGTGAAGTCGGAGCACACAGCCGCGCGCGCGCGCGCGCTCGGTGGGCTCCCGTCCACCGGCTCGGCGATCGGACGCGGCTTCGAGCGGCTGTTCCGCGGGCGAGTGACACCGCCGGCGTCCCCCTTCGACACGCGCGCGGATTCCGCCCGCGAATCGATGCTGCGACTGATTCAGCAGCAGCATTCAGACGGATCCTGGGCGCTGACCGAGAAACTCGCTGACGCAATCGGTAGGGAGCTTTACGAACTCGAGTCGGTGATGGACCACCTTCCGCCTGACGGCAGAAGCCATGGAGACTCTCGCCGGCTCTGGGCGACTGCGCTGGCGCTGGTGTGGCTCCAGTCCGAAGCGGCGGCTCTCGTAACCGAGTGGCGCCTCATCGCCCTGAAGGGGCGGCGCTGGCTGGCCGACAGTGGGGTTCCTCTCGAAGGCGAGGAATATTTGAACCGCGCCACGGAGCTCTTGCGAGCCTGAACCCGGCGCAGATGGCGTGACGCCTAGTGTCGCCTGGCCGGCGCCGCGATCTGCCGCCTGAGCCTCCGGCGCACACCGATCCAGTACGCGAGGTAGTAGCCGAGGACCACCGCGCCCGCGGCCATCGATCCCGGGATGCCCGCCGCGCCGAACCATGAGGCGCCGTCCACCCCGACGCGCCACGTGTGCACGCCGCGCCAGAAGCCGTAGAGCAGACGCGCCGTCACGACGAGCGTGATCGCGAGGACGAGCGCGCGGTTCGGCGTGTAGTGCAGCGATCCCGGCGCCGGCTCCCAGCGCGTGAGCCAGAGGCCGACGATACCGAGCGCGCATCCCGACGCGAAGCCGGCCAGCGAGTAGGTCAACGCGCGCGGCACCCACACGCTCGTCACCGCCGCGCTCACCAGAAAGGCGATCGCCGACAGCGAGAGGCCGGCGAGATTGACCGACGCGAGCCAGCCACGCGCGCGCTGTCGTGACGTGCCCATCCGGTACCGCTGCACCAGCGAAAACGGGACGAGCGCAATCAGCGCGACGACGATCACGGGCACGAGCAGCAGCGGCACGATCCCAGCGTACGCTGCGCGAGCCTTGCCGCGCGAGCTCGTCCGACAGGCCTCCGCTGGTTCCCTTCATCTCAGCTGCGCGCAGGAACTGCGTACCCGCCATCACCATCGCGTTGCAAATCTTTCGGTCTTCACAACGCCACCGGACGATGGCATCGTCGTCCGACGGGAGGTGATGATGATCGATGGCCTGAAGTTGACGATGACGGGAGAAGAGCTGCGCGAACGGCTACAGGAACGCGTGGAGCGGCATCGGCGAATCGTGGCCCACTACGAGCACGAGGCGACGCGAGAGCCGGATCCAAAAGTCGAATACGACTATGTGCTGCCGCAACAGATGTGCGAGTACGAGCAGGAGCTGCACGGCTGGCGCGCGGAGGTCCTCGAGTACATCCGCGATCACATCGAACGAGGCGAGGTCTATCGTCTGGCCGCCGCCGACCTGGAGTTCGGCGAGATTCTGCCCGAGACGCCCGGAGCGGTCGAGCAGGAGAAATACGAGCGCGAGGAACGGATCGGTTTCAGCATGGAGCGGATCGCGAAGGAGATCGGCTCCTCGGGATTCGGGGTGCATGCATTGGCGGACGCGCTGGCCGAGCGCGGCCAGTTGTCAGTCGATCGGTGCGCTCGCAAGCCCGCCGCGGACGCTGCCGTGGGGCAGGAGGAGGTGGAGCATGCGTCGTGACACGACTCACGTGGGACTGGACGGCCCGATTCTCGGGCGCAAGCGAGAAGGGCTGATCAAGGGACTGAAACTGGCGATGGAGGGGGAGGAAATCATCCTCGCGCTGGACGCCCGGATCGACGAGCACACCGCCACGCTCGAACGCCTGCGGCTGGCGGCCGGCCCGCGATGGCATGAACACCCTGACGTGATCGCCGTCGCGAACAGGGTGCGCACGCTCGAGACGATTCGAGACCACATCTGGGAAGGGCACACTTACCTGCTGGGCAGGAAGGATCTCGAGTTCGCCGAGCTCCTGCCGGAGCCGGGTGGTCCCGAGCCCCAGGCGTCAGGGACGATTGAGACGTTCAGGCCGAGGACGCTCGACTAGACGTTCGCCGATTACCGCGCCAGCAGCGACTCGCGCACCAGTGCGGGCGGCATGCTGCCGATCTCCAGCAGGCGCTGATGGAAGTCGCGCAGCGTGAAGCGCTCGCCCATGCGCGCGCGGTACTCGTCGCGCATCTTCAGGATCTCGGACATGCCCATGAAGTAGCCGATGAAGTAGCCAGGACGTGCGAGTGCGGAATCGACCTCGGCCTCCGCCGCCCAGCGCAGGAAGCCGACGCGGTCCACCATGAGCGCGATCGCCTGGTCGCGGGTCATGCGGCCGGTCTGCAACCCGACGTCATAGATGACGCGCGCGTTGCGCCACAGGCGGAGCTGCAGCTGGCGGAGGTGGATGCGTTCGTCGGGGAAGAAGCCGGTCTCCTGGAACAGCTGTTCGTTGTAGAGTCCCCATCCTTCGCTGAACATGGGCGTACTCATCGCGCGGCGGAGGGCGGACGGGTTGTGCATCTGATACATGATCTGCACGTGATGGCCGCCGTAGGTCTCGTGCGGTGCGGTGACGAGGATGACGCCCCAATCGTGCTCGAGCAGGTAGTCACGCTGTTTCGCTTCGTCCCAGGACGAGTCGAACGGATTGATCTGCCACTCGCCAAGTAGAGTCCCGTCGGCGGCGGGCGGCCTGGAGGTGGCGCCAGAGAAGCTGCCGTAATAAGGGTTATTGCCGGGACCGGGCTTGCGCGGGACGACGGTGCAGCGCTCCGGCCAGGGGAGCGGCATCAGGTCCTTCGAGACGATATGCGCGCGGGCGCGATCGACGACCTGCTGATGCGCCTCGATCATCTTCGCCCCGTCGGGATGATCCGCCTTGACGTCGTTCGCGATCTGCTGCCACGACTTCTTGCCGTCGATCCGCTTCGCCAGCGACTCGAGCTGCGCGACGGTGCGGTCGAACTCCGACTGCGCGTAGGACCACAGGCTGGCGGCATCGTAGGGAAGCAGATACTGCTCGCGCAGCATGCGCGTGTAGGCCGCCTCGCCCATCGGGCCGTCGCGGCGCTCGGCCGCGAGCTGCCGCCCGACCAGGATGGACTCGGCAAAGCGTCGATCGATGGCGCTCGACGGGGAGAGCGACGCCGGGTCGATCGCGCGCAGGTCCGCCAGCAGCACCGCGGCACCTGGAGCCGCCGCGCCAGCGCCGCGAGCCCCACGGCTGATCATCTGCTCGACAACCGTGTCGAGCCGCGCCTGCGCG
>Ga0207651_10000531_pt1 | contig 16011 bp, 15 predicted proteins | sample KBSM23metaG_FD_184328 | JGI IMG/M metagenome (GOLD analysis project Ga0207651, IMG submission 184328) | Miscanthus rhizosphere microbial communities from Kellogg Biological Station, Michigan, USA - KBS M2-3 metaG (SPAdes) (version 2) | ecosystem: Host-associated > Plants > Roots > Rhizosphere >... | reverse complement strand
CGCCCGCTGCGGCGCGAACGCCGAGATCATCTCGGCGACGAGGCGCTTGTCGAAGTCGACCTCGAGGATCCACACGCCGGGCGCCTCGTAGTAGCCGTTGCGGATGATCGCCTCTTCGAGCCAGTCGATATCCGCGGGTGACGCCGCGTCGAAGACCAGAATCGACTGGCCGCTCGAACGATCGACGGTGCGTCGATACCGCTCCGGCCGCTGCACGACGAGGTTGGGGATGGACGCGTGGTCCTGCGTCGCGACCAGCGTGCGGCGGAACTCCTCCGAACGCATGATGTCGAGCAGCACCGCGGTGCGGCGCATGCCCTGCCGCAGGACGCGGCGATAGAACTGCAGGCCGCCCTGATCGGCGTCGCGGCCGAGAATGTCGCGATAGGCGGCGTCGACGAACTCGGAATCGCTCTGGAAGACTGGTTCGAGGCGGGCTTTCAGGTACTTCAACAGGCCCATGGCTCAGGCTGGCTCATACGCTGAGCCAGCATAAGCCATCAGGCGTCACCACTCCGAATAGCTGGACCCGTCGAGGGCGGTGCCCTGCGCGCCGCTCTTGACGTCGTAGACCCCCGCCTCGGCGGCCGGGTTGTTCGGATCGGGCTCGGCCGGGACGGTCTGCCAGGTATCGGACGACTTGGTGATCGGATCCTCGGGGATCTTGCGCAGGTAGCCTTCGCTGACCAGCGAGTCGAGCGAGCTCGGGTACTTCGTCTTGTCGGCGTAGTACTGGTCGATCGCATCGCGCATCCGGAACAGGTCGGTCTTGAGCGTCGCCTCGCGCGCCGAGACGACCGAGTTCCGATACTGCACGAGCCCCATCGCCGCCAGGATCGAGATCAACGAGATGACAATCAGGAGCTCGACGAGGGTGAACCCATCACGATGACGAACAATGCGAGTCATCGCCAACCTACCAATCCTTGTACTTGGTGCCGTCGAGCGCCTTGCCGTCCGACTTCGTGTAGACGTCGAAGACGTTGCCGCCCGACCAGGACGTCGAGTCGGGCTTGTCGCCGTAGGCGCGCATGCCCCACTCGTTGGAATGCGTCATCGGATCCATCGGGATCCGCCGCAGGAACTTCAGCTTCACGCCGGTGGCGTCGTTGTTCTTGGTGACGCCGTTGACCAGGATCTCGAGGCTGGCGGGATAATTCTCGCCGCCGGCCGGCAGATCGAACGACGAGATGATGCCCGCGTCGGCCGCGTCCTTGAACTTGTCGATCGCCATCCGCATCTCGCGCAGCGAGCGCCGCAGCTCGGCCTCGCGTTGCCGCTGGATGCTGACCTTGGCCAGCGGCATGACCGCCGCCGACAGGATCAGGAGGATCGTGCACACGACGAGCAGCTCGACGAACGTGAAGCCGCCCTGGCTGAACTGACGCCGTGTCATGAACACCGACATTGTCGTTCCTACCTGACCGTCACCGTGACCGGTGCAAAGGTTAAGACGACGGGGGCCTGCGTTGGGTCGGCGCCCACTCCGGTGACCGAGATCGCGGTCGAGCCGGGGGCGATGGCGTCGATCAGGAGGGCTGCGAGCAGCCCCGCACCCGAAGCGCCGGTCTGGTCGCCGGTCCGCGAGAGCGCGATGTCCACGCGGCCCGCGGCGGCGTCGATGCGGGGCGTGAACGAGGCGGTCACGCCGCCCTGCCGCATGAACAGGCCGTCCTGGACGGTGCGGACGCGCAGCACCGCCGGGTTGTAGGTGATCGTCAGCGTCAGCACCGACAGCCGCGAGGCGTTGTTGATCGACACCGGAATCGTGTACGGCCCGGAGGCGACCCGCAGCTCCGGCGGCGCGGTGACGATGATCTGCGCTGCCGTGGCGGACGGCGCCGTTGCTGGTGGCGTGGCGCCGGGCGGCGTCGTCGGCACGTCACGCGCCGGCGGTGTCGTCGGCGGCGCCGCACCTGGAGGCACGGTACCGGCCGGCGGGGTCGTCGCCGGCGGCGGCGTGCCGCCGACGGGCGCGACCGGCACACCGGGCGCGGGCTGCGTCGGCTGCGTCGTCGGCGTGACGCCGGGCGCGGGTTGCGTCCCCGGCGGCGCCGGCGGATTCAGGACCGGCACGCCACCCGGCGATGCGGTCGGCGGACCGGGCACGCCGCCCGGCGGGACCGGGTTGATGCCGGTCGCCGGCGGAACGGTCGCGGCCGGCGCGGGCGCCGCCTCGGGCTGCGGCGCGATGAGCGGCGGCGGACCGGTGAGGCCGACGTTGGCCTGCGTCCCGATGTAGATCGAGCCGACGTCCTCCTTCGACAGATCGTGGTCGCGGATGATGTGCGGCGTGATCAGCATCACGATGTCGGTGTCGGTGTTCTGGACGTCGTTCCCCGAGAAGATCTGCTTGAACACCGGCAGCCGCATCAGGCCGATCGGTCCCTGCCGGTTGTTGGTGTCGTCGTTCCTGACCAGCCCGGCGAGCAGGTTGGATTCCCCCTCGCGCAGCCGCAGGAACGTGTGCACCTTGCGCGAGGTGAACGACGGCGCCTGCTGGCCGCCGACGTCCACGCTCTGGCCGACGGCGCTGTTCTCGACCGAGATGTCGAGGACGATCTCCCCTTCGTAGGTCACCCGCGGCGTGATGTCGAGGTTGACGCCGGTCGGGCGGTAGTTGAACGACGACTGGGGAATGGTCGCGAAGCCGCCGGCCGCCGGCGCGCCGAAGACGGTCTGCACCACCGGGATGTCGGCGCCGAGGTTCAGCGTGAGCTTCTGCCCTTCCTGCCCGCGCAGCTGCGGCTTGGCCAGGATCTTCGTCTTGTTGTCCGACTCGAGGAAGTTGACGACCGCGGTCGGCACGCCGAGGTAGAAGTCGGCGGTGTTGATCCCCTGCGAAATCGTGTTGAGATTGAACGGCGGCGGCGCGCTGATCCCGCTGGTGTTCGGCGGCGCCAGCTCCGGGGAGAACAGCAGGTTCAGCTGGTAGGAACTGAGGTTGATGCCGTAGCGCTTGGTCCGCGCCCGGTCCACTTCCAGGATCTCGACGTCGAGCAGCACTTCGGCGCGCGGCTTGTCGTTGGCCTTGATCAGCCGCTCCATGATCTCGACGACCGGCGCGGTGCCGCGGACGATGATGGTGTTCGACGTCTTGAACGGCATCACCATCGGCTGCACCGCCATCTGCGGGATGCGCATCACGCTGTTGACGATCTGCGCCAGCTCGGTGGCGTCGGCGTGCGAGATGAAGAAGGTCTTCATCACCAGCTCGTCGTACTGCTGGTGCTTCGCCGGCTGATCGGGAATCACGATGATCGTCTTCTGGCTGGTGACCTTGTAGTAGTAGCCGTTGGCCGACAGCACCTGGTTCAGCGCTTCCTCGACCGTGACGCTGTCGAGATTGATGGTGAACGGCTTGTCGACGAACTGCTGGTCGTAGGTGATGTTGATCCCGGACGAGGTCGCGATGAAGTTGAGGATGTCCTTCAACGCGGCGTTGTTGAAGTTCAGGCGGATCGGCTCGCGCGATCCCGGGTTCAGCAGCGGCGGCGCGTTGGCCCCGCGCGCGGCCTGATCGCGCAGCACGTCGATGCGCGGCTTGGCGCGCGTCGCCTCGATGCGCTCGCGGATGGTCCGTTCCAGCTCCGCGACCTTCGCCGCCGCCAGCCGATCGGTGCCAATCAGCTCCAGCGACTTGCGGTACTCCATCAGCGCCGAGTCGAGCTGGTCCTGCGCCTCGAGCTGGCGCGCCTTCTCGACGTGCTGCCGCGCCAGCTCCTCCTGCGCGCGGCGCAGGTTGATCTTGTACTCGGGGCTGTCGGGGTTTTCCTGCACCGCCTTGGTGAAGTAGGCGACGGCCGATTCCCAGTCGGCGGCATGCACGGCGTCCTGCCCGTGGCGGAACGCCCGCGAGGCGGTGCACCCCGTGACGAGGAACGCGAGCAGGACGAAAGCTGCGAGTGTACGTGTCATAAATGTCTACTGTCCGCCGCCGCGCATCGGAATCTGCTGCCGGCCGCGGCCATCCAGATACTCCATGGTGACCGACTCCACGCCGATCTTGACCACCCGGTACTGCCCCAGGACGATCCCCCCCTCCGCAGCGTAGAGCGGAAGCCCCTTGCCATCGGAGAAAATCGCCACCTTCCTGTTCCCCTGCTCCATCGTGCCGATGAACTTCAGCGTGATCGGCGGCGGCGGCGGCGGCGGCGGCGGCACGTAATCCGGATCGCCGGGTCTCGGAATCCGCGGCGGTGGCGGCGGGGGCACGTAGTCCGAATCGCCCGGCTTCGGAATCCGGGGCTGCGGCGGCGGTGGCGGCGGCGGCTTCGGCTTGAAGCGGAACGGATTGCGATCCGCTTCCGACGGCGTCGGCGGCGGCTGCTGCAGCTCGCCCAGGTGGACGTTCAACTCCCCGCCGGCGCCTGACCCGCCCTGGCCGCTCTGCGGCGTCCGCCGCTGCTGCTCTCTCGGCTGATTAGACGATGCCGGCTGCGGGCTGGCCGCAGGCCACACCACATAGACCACCAGCAGCGCCAGCGCGGCGACGGCGAGCGCCAGGAACAGCGGGCGCGGCCGCGAGCCCTTCGACCCGGGAACCGGCGGTGCGGGCGGCGATGTGTCACTCACTGGCCACGAACCCCGTGCGGTAATAGGTCGCGATGTTCAGCGTCATCGCCAGGCCGCGATCCTGCGTGTCGCCGGACGAGTTGAGGTTGACGTTCTCCAGCACGATGAACTCGGGCGTCGTCTCGAGCGCGTAGATGAAGCGGCGGACGTCGCGATAGTCGCCCGACAGGAGGTAGGTGGTGGTGAGCTTCGACAGCTCGCTGTTCTTCTCGTGGCTGTTCACGTTGGTGCCGCTGCTCAGCCGCACGTTCGACTGCTGCGCCAGCTGCTGCAGGCGGGTGAAGGTGATGCGGCGCGCCTCGCTGGCGTCCTTCGGCAGCACGTCCTGGTAGAACTTCTGCAGCGCCGCTTGCGCCTGCTGCTTGCCGGTCACGCTCGCCTTGGCGTTGTTCAAGTCGCTGCGCGAGCGCCGCAGGTGCTGCTGCTCCGCGGTCGCCTGCGTCTCGGCGCTGGCGACCTGGCGCGCCAGCGGAAACACCACGACGAAGTAGAGCAGGACGTTGGCCAGCACCAGCACGACCACCGGCAGCAGGATGCGCCGTTTCTCGGTGGCGATGCGCGAGAACTCGGTCATCGCCCGCCTCGGCCGCGGCCGCGGCCCGGTTGCGCCGACGCGGCGGCCGCCGGCGGCGCCGCGGCTGGATTCTCCGCCGCGGCCGGTTCGGGCGCGGGCACCGGGGCGGGTATCGTCGTCGCGTTCTGCGGCGCCGGCGCCTGCGACGTGTAGATCGCCTTCATCTGGATGCGCTGGTACCCCTGCTCGGTGACCTGCACGGTGCTCCACACGACGTCGTGGAACGTGCCGATCTTCTCCAGGTGTTCCCAGAAGTCCGAGATGTCCTCGGCGGTCTTCCCCTGCAGGTCGAAGGTGAGCGTGGTCACGCCGTCCTTGAACTCCGGGCGGATGGTCAGCAGCATCACGTCTTCCGGCATCGTCGCCTGCAGCTCGTTGAACAGCTGCGTCCACGAGAAGGTGCGCTGGTTGATCAGGTCGTTGGCCTCGGTGGCCGCGGCGGTCACCAGCGCCACTTCCTTCTTATCGAGCTTGCCGAGGATCTGCACGGCTTCGCGCTCGTTCTTCTCCGCCTCGGCGCGATCCTTCGTGATCACCGCGTTGAGATCGGTCTTGTGCTGCGAGAAACGGACGATGCGGACCACCTGCCACGCGGCGATGGCGATCGCCAGGACGGCGACCACACCGGCAGCGACGTGGACGGCGCGCTCGTTGTAAAACGGACGCGTCGAGAGGTTCGTGCGCAGCACTACGCGACCCGCTCTCTGAGGATGACGCCGAGCGCCGGCGCCAGCGCGTCGAGCAGGTCCGGCCCCGCGGCAATGCGATCGCGCAGCGGCGTGGTGGCGCGGAAGTCGAGCGGCTCGACCTTCGCCCCCATGCGCTCTTCCAGGCCGCGGCGCAGCCGATCGCCGAGCTCCGGCCCGCGCGCCGACGCGCCCGACAGGAGCACGCGCGCGAAGTGCGCGCCGCCGAGACGATCCTCGTGATACATCGCCGTCTGGTGGACGAGGTCCGCGAGGTCCCCTTCCGCTTCGAGATGCCGCGTGCGGAAGAAGATCACGTCCTTGTTTCGGACGATGGTCAGCGTGGCGTAGTCGGGGGCGACGTGCACCACCAGCCAGTCGCCGTTGACGGCCGCGCCGCCCGAGGCCAGCGCGGCGTTGATCAGGTTCAGCGACACGAGATCGACGACGCCGGCGGCGGCCCCGGCGCCGGCGCACGCCCTCTGGTAGCTCTCGATGACGTCGCGGCGCGCCAGGGTGACCAGGTACTCGCGCCCGCCGCTGCCGATCGCCGCCGCCGGCACCCACGAGATCTGCGCCTCTTCCGGCTTGAACGGCGCCGCCTTGCGCATCTGCCAGCGGATCAACTGATCGAGATCCGAGGCCGCCGGCACCTTCTCGAAGCGCAGCAGCGAGACCTTGGCCGCGGTGTCGGGAATGACCAGCGCGACGCGGCGCGGCCGCGTCCCCAGCTTGTCGAACGCCGAGCGCAGCGCCGCCGTCACGGCGCTCATGTCGTGCAGGTTGGCGGCGTTCAGCGCCGGCGTGACCGCCCCGGCGGGCAGCCGCTCCGACCCGTGCGCGCCGACGATCCAGCCGGCGCCCTGGCGCACGAGCTGCACCGCGGTCACTCGATCCGGGGCGATCTCGACACCGATGGACGGGGGCGGACTGGTCAGGAAGCTCGGAAGACTCATTCGACGAAGGTCACCTTGTTGACTTCGCGCAGCGTCGTCTTGCCGGCGAGCACCTGCTCGACCGCGGACTCGCGCAGCGACCGCATGCCCTCTTCGCGCGCCGCCCGCTTGACCTCGGAGGTCGGCTTCCGCGCCAGGATGATCTCGCGGATGTTATCGGTCAGATCGAGCAGCTCGCATATGGCGGTGCGCCCCTTGAACCCGGTGCCGCCGCACTCGATGCAGCCCGCCCCTTCGAAGAAGACGTGGCTGTCGGCGAGCCCCGGGTCCATCGCCGACTCGAGCAGCGCCTCGCGCGAGATCTTCACCGCCCGCTTGCAGTGGACGCAGATGTTGCGGACCAGGCGCTGCGCCAGCACGCAGTTCAGCGCCGACACGAACTGGTAGGCCTCGACGCCCATGTTCAGGAAGCGCCCCAGCACGTCGACGACGTTGTTGGCGTGGACGGTGGTGAACACCAGGTGGCCGGTCAGCGCCGAGTTGATCGCGATCTGCGCGGTCTCGTTGTCGCGGATTTCCCCGACCATGATCTTGTCGGGGTCGTGGCGCAGGATCGAGCGCAGCCCGCGCGCGAAGGTCAGCCCCTTCTTCTCGTTGATCGGGATCTGCGTGATGCCGCGCAGCTGGTATTCGACCGGGTCCTCGATCGTGATGATCTTGTCCTCGATCGTCTTGATCTCCGAGAGCGCGGCGTAGAGCGTCGTCGTCTTGCCGGAGCCGGTCGGCCCGGTGACCAGCACCATCCCGTAGGGCTCGCGGATGTACTTGCGGAAGCGCCTCAGCTCGTCGTCGGGAAAGCCGAGGATGTCGAGGCGCAGCTCGGTGAACTGCTCGCTGATCGACTCCTTGTCGAGAATACGGATGACCACGTCCTCGCCGTGCGCGCTGGGCATCACCGAGACGCGGAAGTCGATGGTCTTGCCGGGCAGGCGCAGCTTGAAGCGGCCGTCCTGCGGCACGCGCTTCTCGGCGATGTCGAGCTCCGCCATGACCTTGATGCGCGAGATGATCGTGCTGTGGAAGCGCTTGTCGATCGGCCGCATCGCCGACTGCAGCACGCCGTCGATGCGGTACTTCACGTAGACCGCGTCGTCGGCCGTCTCGATGTGGATGTCGCTGGCGCGCCGCTGGATCGCCGTGTAGATCGTGGTGTCGACGAGGCGGATGACCGGGCTGGTGTCGGTCGTCAGCTTCTCGACCGTGAGCTGATCCTCTCCCTGCTCGTCCTCCCGCAGGATCTGCAGCTGGAAGCTCTCGGTCGCGTCCTCGAGGACGCGGGTCGAGCTCTCGCTCTTCTTGAGGATCGCCTGGATTGCCGAGGCCGGCGCCACCATCACCTTGATCGGCGTCCCCAGCAGCATGCCCAGCTCGTCGATCATCGGCAGGTCGGTCGGGTCGCTGACCACGATCGCCAGCGCGTTCCCCTCGCGGCGGTAGGGCACGAAGCCGTAGCGCAGCATCAGCTCCGCCGGGATGGTCCGGAACAGGTCGTGATCGATGTTGAAGTGCGCGAGATCGAGGAACGGCAGCCGGTAGCGCTCCGCCAGGCGGCGCGCCTGCGCCATCTCGGCGGCCAGTTCGGCGGCCGACTGTTCGGCGACGACGCTATGGTCGGCGTAGAGCTCTGCGTGCGCGGCGCTGTTCTTGTCGTCCATTAGCCACTGAGCGCTGATGACAGGTTGAAGAGCGGGAGATACAGCGAGAGCAGCAGCCCTGCGATCACGATCCCCATGACGACCAGCAGCAGCGGCTCGATCACCGTGATGAACCGCCCGAGGTTGGTCTCGATTTCCTCGTCGTAGAAGTCGGCCAGGCTGTTGAGCATTTCCTGCAGCGCGCCGGTGGACTCGCCGACCTCGACCATCTTGATCGCCACGTCGGGAAACGCGCCGCTGTCCTGCATCGCCAGCGCGAGCGACCGCCCTTCCCGGACCTGCTGCGCCGCCGAGGTCAGCTCGGCCGCCATGTACTGGTTCGAGAGCGAGCGCGACGTGACGTCGAGCGCGTTCACCAGCGGGATGCCGCCGCCGAGCAACGTCGCCAGCGTCCGCGCCCCCTGCGACGTCGAGAACTTCTGCGCGATCGGGCCGAGCATCGGCAGCTTGAGGATCAAGCGGTCGAGGCGCGCGCGCTGCCCGGGCATCCGCACCCACGACCAGAATGCAAACGCCGCCAGCGCAATCGCGCCGAAGATCAGCACGAAATAGCTGGTGACGAACTCCGAGAGCGCGACAATGAAGCGCGTCGAGAGCGGCAGCTCCTTGCCGAACTGGTTGTAGAAATTGCCGAACTCGGGAACGACCTTCACGACGATCACGGTGACGACGATCATCGACAGCACGACCAGGATCACCGGATACACGAGCGCCGAGATCGTCTTGCGCTTGACCCCCGACACGATCTTCACGTAGCTCACGTAGCGCCGCAGCACCTGCTCGAGGTTGCCGGACTTTTCCCCCGCGAGCAGCGACGCCGTGTAGACGCCGGGAAACAGCGTGCCGTGCGCGTCGAACGCTTCCGAGAGCGCACTGCCCGCCCGGACGCGCTCGTAGATGTCGTCGAGGACCGGCTTGAATACGGGATTGGTGATGCGCGCGCGAAGAATGTCGAGCGACTGGACCAGCGGCATGCCGGCCTTGAGCAGCGTCGCCAGCTCCTGGTTGAAGACCAGGAACTCACGAGCCGGCACCTTGTGCCGGTGCGGCATCGCGGGGAGACGGATCCCGCCGAGCGCGCGGCGGCCGGCCGCCTGCATCGCCAGAACGTAGAGACCCTTTTCTTCGAATTCGCGCCGGAGCCGGGCTTCACTGTCGGCTACGTACACGCCTTCGATGATGTCTCCGCCCGGAGTTCCGAGCCTGCACCTGTATTCCATGGGATTTGAGGGGTTGCCCTCCCCCTAATCTTACGACAACTACTTGGATTAGACGGGGTTGTCGTGGATTAGGCTTGGGGGGCGGGCCGTCTGCCGCTCGGAAGAAGGTGCCGGGTGCTTACTTGAGCCCGACGATCGACATGATCCGCGAGACGTAGTTCTGGGTCTCGCGATAGGGAGGAACCCCGCCGAAGCGCTGGATCGCCCCCTCGCCCGCGTTGTACGCGGCGAGCGCCAGGTCAACCGAGTATTTTTCGAGCAGGCTCTTGAGCTTGCGGACGCCCGCGTCGATGTTCGCCTTGGGGTCGTAGGCGTTGCGCACCTTGTATTCGCGCGCCACCGACGGCATCAGCTGCATCAGGCCCATCGCCCCCTTGGGCGAGCGCGCGCGCGGCTGGTAGTTCGACTCGACCTGGATCAGCGCCTGAACCAGCAGGGGATCGACGCCATGCGCCTCGGCCGCCGCCGTAATCAGGTCCGCGTACGACGTGTCGCGCAGCAGCGACGTGCGCTGCGGGCCGGCCGGCTGCTCCAGCGCGGCCGGCGCCTGGGCTTGATCAGTGGCCGCCGCGGCCGGCACCGGATCGGGGTGCGGCACCTCGTCGGGGACGATCTTTTCGACCAGGGTCTTGTCGAGCGTCACATCGCCGCCGCCGCGCAGCGTCAGGACGACCGACTCCCCGGACTCCGCGTGCGCCTTGACCGAAAGCGTCCGGCCCGACGTGAGATAGACGATCTCCGCCGAGGCCATGGACGAGCCCGCGGCCACAAGGACACCCGTGGCTAGCGCCACCCGAGCAGTTTTGAGCACGTTCATTGGGACGAACCAGTCTAGCAAATGGTTGGGCGACTGTCCAGAAACCCTACAGACCAGCTATCGGCTCGGCTACTTTGGCTCTATATAGGCGTGAAAAACCCGGATCCCGAGTTCGCGCGGGTCCGGCCCGCCTGGCTTGAAGGTCTGGCTGACGTCGATGACCAGGTCGACCATGTCGGCCGATCCGAGCTGCGCCGCCGTCAGCGGGAACGTCTTCAGCGTCGGTCCCTTCGCATCGCCGGCGAAGTCTCCCACCGTCTGATCCCCGATCTTCAGCGTGATCTGCTGCGGGGGGTTGAACAGGTCGGGACGCGCGTCGTACTCCAGGTACAGCGTCGAGTCCTTCTTGGGGTTCTTGAACCGGTAGGTCGCCGTCTTCTTCGTCCACTGCCACTCGTTCTGCGGGTTCTTGGGATCCGACTCGGTCGGATGCCAGCCGCTGTCCGGGATCAGGAAGATGTTCTCGGCCGACCCCAGGATCTGGACCTTGGTGACGACGTATTCGCGCCGAGACGCCTCGGGGGCGTTCAGCACGAGCCGATGCCCCGACGGCGGGTCGTACAGCCCCAGGCGGACGACCGCTTCCCCGACGTACGGATAGTTGGGGACGAAGATCGTGCGCTTGTACTCGACCGTCTCCCCCGCCTTCCATTTCGTCGTCGGCACCGGCGGCTGGTGATCGTCGGTCCACATCTGCTCCCCTTCCGGATCCAGCACGTGGACGAACACCCAGTAGTCCTTGTCGATCGTCGCGTTCGGCGCGACCGCGAACTTGTAGGTCAGCGTGACGGCGCTGCCGATCGGCACACGATCCTTGTTGAACGAGAGCGAGGGCGTGGCGACGGCCGGTTCGTTGTCGGTCTTGCCGCTGCACGCCAGGAGCGCCAGCGGGAGGAGCACGCAGGAGATAACCAGAGCAAACGTGTGACGCGTCATGGAAAGAACCGCAGCGTACTGCAGTTGTGGCAGGTACAGCAATATGTTAGCGTTTGCCCGTGGATGCTCTCGGCATGGTGGAAACGCGCGGACTGATCGGCTCGATCGAAGCCGCGGACGCAATGGTCAAGGCAGCGAACGTCGTGCTCGTCGGCAAGGAGTACATCGGCGCCGGCTACGTCACCGTGATGGTGCGCGGCGACGTCGGCGCCGTCAAGGCGTCGACCGATGCCGGGGCCGCCGCGGCGCGCCGCGTCGGCGAGCTGATCTCCGTGCACGTGATCCCGCGCCCGCACGCCGAGGTCGAGAAGATTCTTCCGAAAATACCGAAGGACACCGGCAAGAGCTCGTAAATGGCGCAGACCGACCGGGATCTCGCCTCCATCGCCGAGGCGCGATCGCTCGCGCGACGTGCAAAGGCCGCGGCGCCGATCCTCGCGGAGTTCTCCCAGGAACAAATCGACGCCATCGTCGACGCCATGGCCGCCGCGGTCACGCCGCACGCGGAAGCGCTGGCGCGGCTCGCGCACGAGGAAACCGGCTACGGCGTCGTCGCCGACAAGGTCCAGAAGAACCTCTTCGCCTCCGAGAAGGTCTACAAGTTCATCCGTCCGATGAAGACGGTCGGCGTCGTCGGCCGCCTCGAGGATCGCAAGGTCGTCGAGATCGCGGAGCCGTTCGGCGTCGTCTGCGCCATCGTCCCGACGACGAACCCGACGTCCACGGCGATCTACAAGATCCTCATCGCGCTGAAGGCGCGCTGCCCCATCGTGATCAGCCCGCATCCCTCTGCGGTCCGCTGCATCGCGCGCGTCGCGGAGATCATGGGGGAAGCGGCCCGCCGGGCCGGCGCTCCCGAAGGCGCGATCAGCTGCATGACGACGGTGACGCTGGAAGGGACGCAGGAGTTGATGAAGGCGCGCGAGACCGCCGTCATCCTCGCCACCGGCGGCATGGGGCTGGTGCGCGCGGCCTATAGCGCCGGCAAGCCGGCGTACGGCGTCGGGCCCGGCAACGCGCCCGCGTTCATCGAACGCACCGCCGACATCGTCAAGGCGGTGCGCGACGTCGTCACCGGCAAGACGTTCGACAACGGCGTGCTGTGTTCGTCGGAGAACTCGGTCGTGGTCGACGCGCCGGTCGTCGAAGAGGTCAAGCGCGAGTTCGTCAGGAACGGCGGCTACTTCATGTCGGCGGCGGAAATGGACGCCGTCGCGAAGGTCCTGCTCGGACCGAACCGCCTGCCGAACCCGGCGCTGGTCGGACGTCCGGCCACGGTGATCGCGAAGGCGGCCGGCATCTCGGTCCCGCCCGAGACGCGCGTGCTGCTCGCGGAGCTGAACGGCGTCGGCCGCGACTATCCGCTCTCGATCGAGAAGCTCGCGCCCGTCCTCTCCTTCTATGTGGTTGCGGACTGGAAGGACGGCTGCGAGCGGTGCAAGGAGATCCTGCGCTACGGCGGCATGGGGCACACCATGTCGATCCACTCGCGCAACGAGCAGGTGATCCTCGAGTTCGGCCTGAAGAAGCCCGCGGGACGCATCGTGGTCAACACGCCGACGACGCATGGATCGGTCGGCCTCACGACCGGGCTCGATCCCGCGATGACGCTGGGCTGCGGCGGGTGGGGCGGCAACATCACGTCCGACAACATCTCGCCGCGCCACCTGCTGAACATCAAGCGGCTCGCCTACGAAGTGACACCGGCCGTCGTGCGGCCATATGTGCCATCGGCCACGGCGGCGACGGTAGCCGGACCTGCGGCACCCGGCCTTCCCCGCGCACCGCAGCCTCCCCCCGCGCCCGGTGGCATTTCCGCCGACGTCCTAGCCCGCCGGATCGATGAATTTCTTACATCCCGTGGATACAGACCGGGCACGTCCGGAGCAGCACCCTCAGCACCCGTAGCACCTTCAGCACCCCTAGCACCCTTAGCACCGGCGGCGAGGGAACCCGTCCCCGCCGAGTCTCCTGCGGCCTTCGTCTGCGAAGACGATGTCCGCCAGGCCCTCAAACAGAATCGTAAGATCGTGATTGGCGAGCGTTCAATTGTGACTCCTGCCGCGCGCGATCTCGGCGAACAGCACCGTCTTTTCGTGCAGGCGGCGTGGCCCCGGTAGACTTTGTTCCGCGGAGTCCCGAACCGCCGCGGACCCCAAATCCGTGATTCAGTTTTGTCGTTTACTGTTGAGCCTGTTGGTTTTATGGTTGACCGGCACTAAAGTGCAGGGTTATCCTAGGCACCCCAGCAAGTAAGCGTCCCGTTACCAGGCGGGGCATTGGTTTTCGCTTCGACCTCAACAGGGCAAGCGGCTTGCACGACGCCGAGGTCATGCATTTCGCCGGTTGAGTCTGTCCCGGGGTTGTGGAGCACCCAAGCATGATGCGAAGGACGTTAGCTGCCGGATTCTGCGTTGCGCTTGCCGCCTGCGGCGGCAACCCGAAACCTCAGGTTCCCGCGACGCCGCCGGCTCCGGCGAAGGTCGTGCCGGTGGCCCCCCAGCCGCCCGCGCCGCCCAAGCCGGTGGTCGACCCGATTGCGGCGCTGATCGCGACATCCCAGAAGCATTTCGAGACCGGCGAGGCCGAACTGAAGGCCGGCCACCTCGACAAGGCCCGCGAGGCCTTCGACCGCTCGGTCGAAGTCCTGCTCGAGTCCCCCTACGGGGCGCGCACCGATGCGCGGATGCGCGAGCACTTCGATCGGCTGATCGATCGCATCAACGCCTACGAAGTCACCGCGCTCGCCCAGGGGGACGGGTTCGCGGAAAAGAAATATGAAGCCGCGCCGATCGACGAGCTCCTGAAGAACGCGACCACGTTCCCGGCGCCGACCGCCGACGCGCTGACGCAGGCGACGGTCAAGGCGGACCTCGAGCACAACGCGCACGACATCCCGATTCCGGAGCAGGCGAAGATCTTCTCGTACGTCGAAGTGTTCCAGGGCCGGCTGCGCGACTACATCCAGGAAAGCCTCGAGCGCGGCTCGCGCTACCTGCCGATGATCCAGAACGTCTTCCGCGCCGAGGGCCTGCCGCTCGACCTCGCCTACATTCCGATCATCGAAAGCTCGTTCAAGACCAACGCGCTGTCGAAGGCGAGCGCGAAAGGGCCGTGGCAGTTCATGAAGCCGACGGCGCAGGAGCACGGGCTCAAGACCGACTGGTTCATCGACGAGCGCTCGGATCCCGAGAAGGCGACCGTCGCGGCCGCGAAGTACCTGAAGGCGCTGAGCAACATGTTCGACGGCGACTGGAACATGGTGCTGGCGGCGTACAACGGCGGCCCCGGCCGCGTGTCGCGCGCGATCAAGAAGTCGGGCATCGACGACTTCTGGCAGCTCTCGGCGACCCCGAAGTACCTGCCGCGTGAGACGCGCGAGTACGTGCCGCTCATCATGGCGGCGATGATCATCGGGCGGAACCCGGCGCAGTACGGCTTCGACGTGATCGCGGCCGAGGCGCACACCTACGACAAGGTGACGCTGCCGCGCGCGCTCGACCTGCGGCGGCTCGCGGAGTGGGCCGGCACCTCGGTCGACGAGATCCAGGCGCTCAACCCCGAGCTGCGGCGCTGGACGACGCCGGTGAAATACCCGAACTACGAAGTGAAGGTGCCGACCGGCACCGGCGAGCGCCTGAACTCGCACCTGGCGGACGCATCCCCCTCCGAGTTCACACAGCTCAAGTGGTACGCGACCAAGAAGGGCGAGACGCTGCTCACGGTGTCGCGCAAGTTCGGCGTCTCCCGCGGCGACATCGCGGAAGCCAACAACCTGTCGATCAAGTCGCGCCTGCGCCCTGGGCAGGAGCTGATGATTCCGCGCGCGCCGGCCACGCTGCTCGCCGCGCGCAGCGAGCGCACCGCGCCGTCGGCCGTGGCGTCGCGCTCGATCGCCGAGACCGCGGAGTCGCCGGCCGCCGCCGGCCCGTCGACCCCCGAGCCCGCGCAGGTCGCGCAGGCCACCACCTATCGCGTCAAGCGGGGGGACACGCTCTTCTCGATCGCGCAGCTCTTCGACACGACGGTCGCCAAGATCAAGAGCTGGAACCGCCTGTCGACCAATCGCATCGCGCCAGGAGCGCGCCTGAAGATCTTCACGGCTCGCTGATCCCGTGGCTTCCGCCTTTAGGCGGAAGTTCCAGCCTTCAGGCGGAAGTTCACGTCAGCCGGGGCTTCGAACGCCCCGGCTTTTTTGTTGACCATATGTATCCGTTTGTAGAGAATACTCGCGCGTGAGCAAAGGACAGTACCTGGGCGAGTTCGAGCTCTACGTGATGGCGGCACTGGCGCGGCTGGGTGACGAGGCGTACGGCATGACGATTCGCCGCGACATCGAGGTCGGCTGCGGGCGCTCGGTCGCGATCGGCTCCGTCTACGCCACGCTGGCGCGCCTGGCCGACAAGGGCTACGTCACGTTCCGCATTTCGGATCCGCGTCCCGTCCAGGGCGGGCGATCGCGCAAGCACGTGCTCCTCACCCCGGCCGGCCGGCGCGCGCTGGCGCAGTCGACGACGATGCTGACGCGCATGCTGCCGGGGCTGAGGGCAGTGGGCAGTAAGCAGTAGGCGGTTCACGGTCGGCGTTCACGG
>Ga0207651_10000527_pt1 | contig 16072 bp, 15 predicted proteins | sample KBSM23metaG_FD_184328 | JGI IMG/M metagenome (GOLD analysis project Ga0207651, IMG submission 184328) | Miscanthus rhizosphere microbial communities from Kellogg Biological Station, Michigan, USA - KBS M2-3 metaG (SPAdes) (version 2) | ecosystem: Host-associated > Plants > Roots > Rhizosphere >... | reverse complement strand
GCAGCACCTTGGCACCGCGCGCGAAGCGCGCCCGGCACCAGCACCCTAGCACCCGCCCGCACCCTTAGCACCCGTAGCACCGGCACGCGCTGTCACCGTTGCCCCAGCACCGTAGCACCTGCCCGCACCCTGGCACCGTAGCACCGGCGCGCCGGCTCGATTCAGCGGCTCGGATCGTACGGCGGGATTGGCCGCACGGCGCGCGGGTTGTCGGGCAGCGGCTGCAGCTCCTCCGCCGGCGAGAACCACTCCGCGAGGCGCATCAGCCGTCCGCGCTTGTGTGGCAGCACGTCGTTCAGCCGCTCCAGCACCGTAATCGCCTCCGACAGCGACCCCACCACCCCGATGCCGCGGTTCGTCGCGTGCTCGCGCGCCGCGGTGTCCGGCGTCCTCAGCATCAGCAAGGCCTTCGCCGTCCCGGCGCTGATCACCTCGACACAATTGATTACCTGGTCGTCGATGATCATGTCGAGGCGGAGCCCGTTGGCCACGTCGCCGCGCGAGCCCGGCACGGTCATCACCGCGGGCAGGTAGAAGCCGAAGCGCTCGATCCACCACTGCGTCTGGAACTGGACCGAGTCGCCCGCGCTCGGCGGGCGCTTGGTCATGAAGAAGATCTCCCAGTTGGCCGCGCGCGCGGCGCTGTAGAGCCGCGCGATCTGATCCGGCTCGTAGGCCGGCACGTCCAGCCACCAGTTCGACGTGCGCCCGATGTGATCCCAGACCCGCCGCACGTCGTCTGCCGACAGCGGCACCTCGGGCTCCTGCGCGTCGTCCGCCTCGCGGCGGAGGCAGCGCAGCGCGGTGGCGCGGAACGCGGCGCGGAAATCGGCGAGCACGCCGTCGATGTCGATGCCTATGCGTAGGGGCATGGCATCAGCGCCGCGTGTGCGGCGAGGGATCGTGCACGGCGATGGCGGCGGCCAGCGCCGCCAGCGCCGCGTTGGCCGGCATCGTCAGTCCTGTCTCCCACGCGCTCTGCGCCGCGACCGCGGCCAGCGAGCACAGCGCCCCCGCCCGGATCCAGTACATCCCCGATCGGTCGCCGGTCACGGCGATCCAGCCCTCACGCGCCAGGCAGACCAGCGCCATCAGCACCGGGATGCCGACCAGCAGTCCCCCTTCCGACGCCACCTGCAGGTAGTGGTTGTGCGCCTGGTTGAAGAGCCAGCCGGGAGACGACCGCTGGTAAACGAGCATCGACGTTAGATACGTGCCCGCGCCGGTCCCCGTCAACCAGAAATCGCGGAGGATCGGCACGGTGTCCTGCCAGATCAGCCACCGGTCCCCCGCCGAGACGCGATACGCCGAGAGCCGTGCGCCGAACGCCGCCGGGCTGAGCTCCGCGAACGTCAACGCCACCGCGACCGCGATCCCTGCGGCCAGCCACCAGCCCGCGCGCCCGGTCGATCCCTCATGCCGCAAACCGAGCACGATGCCCGCCGCCGCGGCGGCCGCCAGGCCGAAGAGCCCCGAGCGCGACAGCGTCATCGCGAGCGCCACGAGGAGCAGTCCCGTGGCAGAGGTCAACACCATCGCGCGGCCGTCGAAGAAGGTGACGATCCGCCGGCGCAGCGGGACGTTGTCGCGCGTGCGGTGGGTGTGCGCCGCCGAGTGCGCCGCGAGATAGCCGACGCACAGCGGAATCGCGAGAATCGCCCACGTCGCGAAGTGGTTGCGGTTGACGAACGGGCCGAACGGATCCGGGCCTTCGTCGACCGGACGCCAGCGCCAGTACATCAGGCCGCGCGCCGTCGCGTTCTGCGCCAGCGCGATCATCGACAGCACCATCCCGATCAGGGCGACGCCGCGGGCGACGATGCGGACGCCGCCGCTGGCGAAGATGCGCCGGGCGAGCAGGAAGACGACGATGCCGGCGGCGGCCGCGGCGAGCGCGTTCACGGTGCGCGAGGGGTCGAGCGAGATCGGCAGCGCGTCGGGCACTGCGAGCTGGATGCGCTCCTGCACGGGACGCGCGGCGGGTGAGAGGACGTCGATGACCGGCCGCGGCAGCGGCACCAGCTGGATGGCGATGGCCGCCAGCGCAATCCACAGCCAGGCATCGAGCGCCGGGATCGACGTGCGGTCGTGCTGCCACGGCCGATAGACCACGGTCAGCAGGACGAGGACGACGGCGGGAACCGGCAGCAGGGAGGGATAGAGGCCGGCGAAGGCGAACGTCGTCCAGCCGACGACGAAGACCAGCGCCCTGGCGCCGGGCTCGGGCGAGGGAAGGCTACGCCGCGCCCTGCGACTGCTGCCCGTAGTAGCTCTTGTACTGATACCCGTAGTACCGCGAGTAGTAGTACTTGTTGCGATCGAAGTCAACGCGGTTGAGGACGGCGGTCAGCGCGCGCGGGCGGCTGGCCCGGAGCGTCTCGAGCGCGCGCTCCGCGTGTGCCCGGCGCGTCATCTCGGATCCGATGACGAACACCAGCCCCGAGACGCGCGACGCGAGGACGACGGCATCGGTGACCGCCAGCACCGGCGGCGTGTCGATGATCACCCAGTCGAAGGGACCGCTCTGCAGGTTGGCGATGAAGCTGTTCATCCGCTCCGAGGACAGCAGCTCGGACGGGTTGGGCGGCGTCTTGCCGGCGGTGATCACCAGCAGGTTCGGCTCCGACGTCTTCTGGACCGCGTCGCGGACGCGGGCCTGCCCGACCAGCAGGTGCGACAGGCCGATCCCGTTCTGCATGCCCAGCGTCTTGTGCAGCCCGGGGCGCCGCATGTCGGCGTCGATCAGCAGCACGCGCGAGCCGCCGAGCGCGAGCGCCAGCGCCAGGTTGGCCGCCGTGGTGGTCTTTCCTTCGAGCGGCTGGCTGCTGGTCACGGCGATGACGCGCGTGTGCTCGGCGCCGCTCGTGAACACGAGCGACGTGCGCAGCGAGCGGAACGCCTCGCCGAAATCGTGCGGCACCACTTCCGACAGGACCGGCACGCGGTCGCCGCGGATGGCCGGCACCAGGCCCAGCAGCGGCACCTTCAGGCGGCGCGTGATGTCCTCCGGCGTCTTGACCGTGTCGTCGAGGTACTCGATGCCGAACGCCAGGCCGAAGGCCACGACCAGGCCCGCCATGATCGCCGACAGCCACTCGCGCCGCGGGTTGGGCGCGTAAGGGAACTTCGGCACTTCCGCGCGCTCGATCACCGAGACGTTGTTCTGGTTGCTGTTGGCGACGACGGTCAGCTGCTTCTGCTGCGTCAGCAGCGAGTTGTAGACGTCGCGCTGCGACTTGGCCTGGCTCGTCAGCTTGTTGTAGTCGACGCTCTTCTTGTCGAGATCGACCTGCCCGACCTTGGCCGACTGCAGCTGCGCCAGGACGTTGCGCTCGTTGACGGCCGCGGCGTTGTAGTCGTTGCGCAGCGACTCGATGATGCTGCGCCGCGCGGCGATCAGCGCCGCCCGCTGGTTCTCGACTTCGCGCTTCGCGACCCGCAGCGGCTCGTAGCCCTCGCCAAATCCCTTCGCCTCGATCGTGGTCACGGCGGCCTGCGCGGTGCGCAGCGCGATCTTGGCGTTGACCACGCGCTCGGCGTTGCCGATGGCCGGGAAGTTGTCGGCGCTGTCGCTCGTCGGATCGGCGCTCCTGACCTGGTTGTACGACGTCTCGGCGATCGACCGCGCCGAGCTCGCCCTGAGCGCGGCCTCGTTGAGCGTGGTCAGCCGCTGGCCGACGATGTTCTGGCTGTTCTCCAGCGAGATCGCGTCGTTGACGTCGCGGTAGTTGGCCATCGCCGTCTCGACGTCGGACAGCAGCCTGCCCTGCTTGTCGACCTCGGCGTTGACCCAGGTGAGGAGCTTCTTGAGGTTCTGCACGCGCAGCTCGAGGTTCTGCGTGGCGTACTCGTCGACGAGCGCGTTGGCCGCCGTCGCGGCAAACTGCGGGTTGCTGTGGCGGTAGACGACCCACACCAGGCGCGTGTCCGCTTCCGGCTGGACCTGCACGCCGGCGAGAAACGCGCTGACCGCGCCCGAGACCGCGCTGTCTTCTTCCGGCAGCGGCTTGGGCTCTTCCGTGCGGGCCGGCTTCGACACCAGCGAGCGCACCCAGGTACTGGCGGCGACCCGCGCGTCGCGCAGCAGCGACAGCGGATCGCGCGGCTTCGGCCCCTGGCCGGTGAGCACCGGCGCCTTCGCCAGGCCGTGCTTCTCGACGATCCGCTTGGCGAGCCCGCGGCTCTCCAGGATCGCGAACTGCGTCTTCTTGTACTCAGCCGGGTCCTGGTACATGATCGGCGTGTCGGCGGCGTTGAGCGTCGAGAGGTTCGTCGTCTTCTCGTCCTCGATCAGCAGCCGCGCCTTCGTCTCGTACATCGGGACGGTGGAGTAGGTCTGCACCATCATCACCGCGACGACGAGGACGAACGCGGTGCCGGCGAGGCGCCGGTGCTTGAAGATGGCGTTCAGGCGATCGAAGAGGTGTACGGACTGCGTCCCGTGCGCCGGCAGCGACAGCGATTGTCCCGGCATGTCGGCCGGGACGGCGGCGGGGATCTCATGCGTATCGAACATCTCTCCGACGGTCAGTCCCTGGTCAGTCGTTGCACGGGGGCGACGAGCAGAGCCGCGGCGGCGCGAGCGCGGTCACGCCGGCGGCTGCGCCGGTTGCCGCGATGGCGCCGGCGGTGTTCTTGAAGAACGCGGTGATCCACGGCACCCGCGCGTTCAGGCGCACGAACGTCGCGACCGTCTCGCCCGGGGCGATCGTGAAGACGTGGCCGATGGTCTCGACCTTGCCAGCCTCGTTCACCAGCTCCACCACGTAGCTGCCCGCCGGCACGTTCTCGAACGTGAACTCGCCGGCCTCGTTGGCCTTGGTGAGCGCTTCGATGTGCCCTTCGACCACGTCGCGCAGCCGCAGGCTGGCGAACTTGATCGGGGAGTTGTCGACGTCCCACGCCGATCCCACGATGGCGGTGCGCGTCCCGTTGACCGCCGTCGCGGCCCGCGACGACCCCGTCGCCGGACGCGCCGTCGTCGTCCGGCTCCCGGCTCGCCGATCGGTCCGCTTGTCATCCGACCGTCCGGCCCCCGCGCTGACCGGTGCGACGGCGAACGCGATCACCGCCGCAATCGCCACGAAGACTATGGGCAGCTTGAGCCTCTGTTTCATGGTCATCTCACTTGTCCCCAGGCTGCGCAATTCTACGCCGGTACACACTCATACCGTCCGAGGGCGAACGCGTGAGTTGTCAGCCAGGTCTAACGAGGTCGCGCAGCAACAAGTATGCCTGAGAAATGAGTCCTAAGCCGTTGAAATAGTTTGATTTGCGTCGAAAAACCGCCGGTTCGATTGCAGAAGTGTGCGCACTGGGCTAGAACGGGACAGGGTCGGCAGTACACTGAGCAACCACTGTGGTCCGCCGATCGACTCGCGATGGCTCGGAAGGCTGGGACGACTACGCCACCTTCTACGATTGGGAAAACGCGCAGACCGTGCAGCGGCGCGACGTCGCGTTCTGGCAGCGCCTCGCGACCGCCGCGGACGGCGGCGTGCTCGAACTCGGCTGCGGCACGGGACGCATCTCGCTGCCCGTCGCAAAGCACGGCGTCGCGCTCACCGGGATCGATCGCTCGGCGCCGATGCTGGCGCGGGCGCGGCGGCGCGTCGCGCGGGCGCGGCTCGACGGCCGCGTCCATCTCGTGCGCGGCGACATCCGCGTGCTGCCGTTCCGGGCGCGACGCTTCGCGCTGGTGATGGCCCCCTACGGCATCCTGCAGTCGCTGACGCGCGAGCGCGATCTCGGCGAGGCGCTCGCCTCCGTCGCCCGCGTGCTGCCGAAGGGCGGACGCTTCGGCATCGACCTCGTCCCGGATCTGCCCGCCTGGGACGAGTATCGCAACCGGAAGACGCTGAGCGGGACGATGGGGCGCGACACCCGCGTCGAGCTGGTCGAGACCGTTCGCCAGGATCGCGTCCGGCGGCTGACGATCTTCGATCAGCACTACACCACGCGGCGCGGGCGGCAGCGGCGCGAGCACCGCTTCCAGCTCACCTTCCGCACGCTCACCGTGCCGCAGATGGCGGCGCGCCTCGAGCGCGCCGGCTTCATCGTCGACGCGGTGCTCGGCGACTACCTCGGCGGCCCGTGGGACCTGCGCGCCGACGTCTGGGTGCTGTTGGCGCGGCGCCGGTAACGGGCGGCAATCCCGTGCTTGGCCCGGCGGGGGGCGCGTGGTAAGATTTCGGGTCATTTTCAGGCGAGTTTTCTAGACTTTCCGGGGGTTTTTGCCATGTCCGGCCATTCCAAGTGGCACACCATCAAGCACAAGAAGGGCGCGGCCGACGCCAAGCGCGGCAAGGTGTTCACGCGCATCATCAAGGAACTGACGGTCGCCGCGAGAAACGGCGGCGGCGACCCCGACACGAATCCGCGGCTGCGCACGATCATCGCCGAGGCCAAGTCGGTCAACATGCCGGCCGACAACATCAAGCGGGCGGTCCAGCGCGGCACCGGCGAGCTGCCCGGCGTCTCCTACGACGAGATCACCTACGAGGCCTACGGCCCCGGCGGAGTCGCGATCATGATCGAGACGCTCACCGACAACAAGAACCGCACCGTCGGCGAGATGCGCCACCTGCTGACCAAGTACGGCGGGAACCTCGGCGAGGCCAACAGCGTCGCCTGGATGTTCGAGAAGAAGGGCTACATCGTCGTCGAGAAGAGCAAGGCCGACGAGGAGAAGCTGCTCGCCGCGGCGATCGACGCCGGCGCCGACGACATGCAGGACGACGACGAGAACTGGGAAGTGGTTTCGGCGCCCGAGACCTATCCGCCCGTGCTCGACGCGGTGAAGGGGCTCGGCATCGAGCCGGCGGCGGCGGAAATCGCGCTACTGCCGAAGAACTACATCAAGCTGGAAGGCAAGACCGCGCAGCAGATGGTCAGGCTGATGGAGGCGCTCGAGGAGCACGACGACACCAAGAAGGTGTGGACGAACGCCGACATCGAGGAAAAGGAGATCGAGGCCTCGCTGGCGTGAAAAGGCATCCGCGAGCACGCATCGCGTGCGAGCCAGACGAGCGGAGTGAGGCCGGGGTCCCCGCGAGCGAGTGTGCAGGGGGGTCCGGCCCGCCTCCGCCGCGAAGCGGCTTCGGCGAGGTCTCGCCGAAGCCCGGCGAGGCACGCGGGGCGCAGGCGGACGGGGCGAAGCCCCCCGGATGGAAATGAAAATATTCGGGATCGATCCCGGCTCGGAGCGTACCGGGTACGGCTGCATCGACACCGACGGCCGCCGCCATCGACTGATCGTCTGCGGCGCACTGTCGGCGCCCGCGCACAGCGCCTTTCCCGATCGGCTGCTCGCGATTCACGGCGGGCTGGTGGACCTGCTCGCGGCGCACCGTCCCGACTGCGTCGCCATCGAAAACATCTTCCACGCCAAGAACGTCCGCAGCGCGCTGCGGCTGGGGCACGCGCGCGGCGTCGCGCTGCTCGCGGCCTCGGCGGCCGGCCTGCCGATCGTCGAATACACGCCGGCGGAGATCAAGCGATCGGTGGTCGGCTTCGGGCGCGCGGAGAAGCAGCAGGTCGGGCAGATGGTGCGGCTGCTGCTCGGCCTCGACGTCGTGCCGGCGCCGCACGACGCGGCGGACGCGATCGCCGTGGCGATCTGCCACATCCACAGCTGCACCGCGTCGATCGCCGAGGCCACGGCCGCGGCGCGGCCGCGCCGCGTCGCGCGCGGCGCGCGGCCGCTGACGAGCTGGCGCGACTTCCGTCCGTGATTGCGCGCTTGAAGGGCACGCTCGTCGAGAAATCCCCCAGCCGCCTCGTCGTCGACGTCGGCGGTGTCGGCTACGACGTGCTCGTGCCGCTCTCCACCTTCTACGGCCTCGGCGATCCCGGCACCCCCGTCGCCCTGCGCGTGCACACCCACGTGCGCGAGGACGCGATCGCGCTCTACGGTTTCGCCTCGCCGCTCGAGCAGGATCTCTTCGAGCGGCTCATCTCGATCAGCGGCATCGGCCCGAAGCTGGCGCTGGCGGTGCTGTCGGGCATCGATCCCGCGGAGCTGATCCGCGCGATCAAGGCGCAGGACGTCGCGCGGCTGACCCGGATCCCCGGCGTCGGCAAGAAGACCGCCGAGCGCATCGGTCTCGAGCTCAAGGATCGGCTGCCGCACGCCGCCGTCCCGCACGGCGCGGCCCCTGACGCGGCGCCGACCGGCGACACGCTGCGCGACGATCTCTTCTCGGCGTTGATCAACCTCGGCTACCAGCGCGCCGCCGCCGACAAGGCGATCGACGCCGTCCTGAAGAAGTCCCCCGGCGCCTCGTTCGAACAGGCACTGCGCGACGTGCTGCGTGGGATGTTGAAGTGAAGGGTGTCGGTGCTAAGGGTGCTAAAGGTGCCACGGGTGCTAAAGGTGCCTAGGGTGCTAGGGTGAGCGAGGTGGTGGCGGTGCGTGGTGTGAGGGGCGTGGATGTCTGAGGATCGGCTGGTCGCCGCGGCGTCGCAGGCCGACGACATCCAGTACGAGGCCGGGCTGCGGCCGCGGACGCTCGACGAGTACATCGGGCAGGATCGCGTGCGCGAGCAGCTGCACGTGGCCATCGCCGCGGCGAAGCAGCGCGGCGAGGCGCTCGATCACGTGCTTCTCTACGGGCCTCCGGGTCTCGGCAAGACGACGCTGGCCGGCGTCATCGCCCACGAGCTCGGCGTCGCCATCCACTCGACGGCGGGGCCGGTGATCGAGAAGACGGGGGACCTGGCGGCGCTGCTGACCAACCTGCAGGCGCGCGAAGTGCTCTTCATCGACGAAGTCCATCGCATGAGCCCGGCGATCGAGGAGATCCTCTATCCGGCGATGGAGGACTACGAGCTCGACATCATGATCGGCCAGGGGCCGAGCGCGCGATCGGTAAAGGTGCCGCTGCAGCGCTTCACGCTGATCGGCGCGACCACCCGCACGGGGCTGCTGACCTCGCCGCTGCGGTCGCGGTTCGGCATCGTGCACCGCCTCGACTTCTACAACGAAGCGGACATCCTCGAGATCGTCATGCGCTCGGCGCGCATCCTCGGCGTGCCGATGGCGGCGGCGGCGGCCACCGAGATCGCGCGGCGCTCGCGCGGCACGCCGCGCGTCGCCAACCGGCTGCTGCGGCGGGTGCGCGACTACGCGCAGGTGCGCGCCGACGGCACCATCACCACCGACGTCGCCGACCGCGCGCTCGAGATGCTGCAGGTGGACGCGCACGGCCTCGACGAGATCGATCGCCGGCTGCTGCGCACGATCATCGAGAAGTTCCAGGGCGGCCCGGTCGGCGTGGCCACGCTCGCCGCCGCCCTGAGCGAGGAGCGCGACGCGCTCGAAGACATTCACGAGCCCTTTCTCATCCAGGCGGGGTTCCTGGATCGCACGCCGCGGGGCCGCGTCGCCACCGCGCTGGCGTACGAGTATTTCGGCCTGACGGCCCCTCAAAAGGACAGATTGTGGTGAGGCAGCTCCGGCCCGTGAAGATCGCGGGCCTCTCGACCTACGTTCCGCCGCGGGTGCTGACCAACGCGGATCTCGAAAAACTGGTGAACACCTCGGACGAGTGGATCCTGCAGCGGACCGGCATCCGCGAGCGCCACATCGCCGAGCCCGGCGTCGCCACCTCGGACCTGGCCAAGGTCGCCGCCGAAGGGGCGATGAAGGAGGCCGGCATCACCGCCGCCGACGTCGGCTTCATCGTCGTCGGCACCACCACGCCCGACACGATCTTCCCGAGCACCGCGTGCATGCTGCAGACCAAGATCGGCGCGCCGCACGCGTGGGGATTCGATCTCGGGGCCGCCTGCTCCGGCTTCACCTACGCGCTCACCACCGCCGCGCAGATGGTGGCGACCGGCGCGCACGACTACGCGCTGGCCGTCGGCGCCGACGTGATGTCGAGCATCATCGACTACACCGATCGCACCACCTGCGTGCTGTTCGGCGACGGCGCCGGCGCGGTGGTGGTCGCCCCGGCCGGCGACGGCGAAGGGAGCATCATCGACTTCGCGCACGCCATCGACGGCAGCGGCGGGCCGGCGCTGTGCATGCCGGCCGGCGGCAGCAAGATGCCCGCCTCGCAGGAGACGGTCGAGAAGCGCCTGCATTACGTCAAGCAGGAAGGGGCGACGGTGTTCAAGTTCGCGGTGAAGAACACCGAGGAGATCGCCCGCCGCGTGCTCGAGCGCAACCACCTGAAGCCGTCCGACGTCGACCTGTTCGTCTCGCACCAGGCCAACCGCCGCATCATCGAGGCCGCCGCCGAGCGCCTCGGCCTCGGCCCCGACAAGGTGATCATCAACCTCGAGATGTACGGCAACACCACCGCCGGCACGATCCCGCTCGCGCTCGCCGACGCGCGCCGCCAGGGACGCGTGAAGAAGGGGGATCTCGTGCTGCTGGCGTCAGTCGGCGCCGGGTTCACGGTCGGGGCGGTGCTGCTCCGCTGGAGTCTCTAGCGACGCGGGACGGTGCTATTCTGGCCGCGGATGGCGAAACCTCCTTCCACGTTTCCGGACGACGCTCGTGTCGTCGTGGCGGCGGATCAGATCTCGCGTGACCTGACCGGCGGAGCGGCGATCGTCAACCTCACGAGCGGCGTCTACTACGGACTCGACGAGGTCGGCACGCGGATCTGGACCCTGATCCACGAGCCAGTCACCGTCGCCGAGATCCGCGATGCGATCGTTCGCGAGTATGACGTTGATGCTCCCACGGTGGACGCCGACCTCCGCGCATTCCTGACGCGGCTGGCCGAACAGGGTCTCATCGAGATCACGCGATGATCATCCAGCGCCGGTCGCGCCGGCCGGGACTGAGGGACCTCGCGCTCCTGGCGCATGCCGTCGCACTGTTGGTGCGGAGCCGGCTCGCGCTCCGGCTGCTCCCCTGGCGCCGCGCGATGACGTCGAGCGGCACAACCGCGATCGCGCGCCCGGCACGTGTGACCGCGACCGAACTGGAACGGGCCGTCAGGCGGGGCCGCCGTCTCGTGCCGGGAGCGACGTGCCTGACCCAGGCGCTTGCCCTCTCCCGGCTGCTGTCGTCCCACGGCTACGCCTCCATCATCCGGATCGGCGTTACCAACGAGTGCGGTCGGTTTGCCGCGCATGCCTGGGTCGAGTGCGAGGGCCTGGCGCTCCTCGACACCACCGCAGACCTGCAGCGATACACGCCGCTCCTGAGCTGGCCTCCATCGCACCCCGATCCCGGTCGATGAGCGGGCTCGTCGGCGTCTGGCACTCCGACGATCGGCCGATCGATCGCGGGCTGGTCGCGGCGCTGGCCTCCACCATCGCGCACCGTGGCGCCGATCACGTTGGCATCTGGACAGCGCACGGGATCGGCCTGGCCTGCCGGATGCGGCGTGTCACGCCGGAGTCCGCCGCCGAATCACAGCCCGTGTTCGATGCGACCGGCTGCGCCGTGCTGTTCGATGGTCGGCTGGACAACCGTGACGAGCTGCTCGGCGCGACGGCTGCCCTCGACGTTCCGCGCGAGTCCCCTGATTCGACCATTGTGCTGGCGGCGCACCGCCAGTGGGGACCAGGCTTCCTGCAGCGGCTCGAGGGCGACTTCGCGCTGGTGCTCTTCGATCCGCGGGATCGGAGCCTGTGCCTCGCGCGCGACGCGGTCGGCTGCCGGCCGCTGTACTACTGGAGCGACCGCCGCACACTGGTCGTCGCGTCCGAAATCAAGGCCATCCTCGCGCATCCCGACGTATCCGCCAGGCCGAACGAGGATCTGCTCGCGGACGCGCTGCTCCTCGACCGGCTTCCCTACGATGACGAAGGGGAGACCTTCTTCGAGTCGATTCACGCCGTGCGGCCCGGACACTGGCTGCGTGCCGCAGCAGGAGAGATCCAGTCGGGACAGTTCTGGGACTTCGATCCGTCGGCGGAGACCCGCTACACCGTGTTTGCCGACTACTCGGACCATCTGCGACAGCTGATGGTGACGTCAGTCAAGCGGCGGTTGCGAAGTGTCGGCCCGATCGCCATCGCCGTAAGCGGAGGACTCGACTCGTCCAGCGTCCTCTGTCTTGCCGACGATCTGCGCCGCGCCGGTGTCGCGGACGTGCCGCTGATGCCGCTCACCTACACGCCTGCCGCCGACGCGTCCTCAGAGGAGAACCGGTTCCTCGCTCTCCTGGAGTCGACGCGTCGGCTGTCGATCGACCGCATGCCGATGGGTGTGCCGGGCGACATCGAGCAGGCGAGGCACGCCGCCTGGCATTCGGAATCGCCGGTGTACGACGAAGGGTGGTGCGCGCAGCGGCCCATGGTGGCCCACGCGCAGGCGCGCGGCGCGCGAGTCCTCCTCACGGGTCTCTGGAGCGATCAGCTCCTGTTCGCGACCGGCTACCTCGCTGACCTGGTCCTGGGACTCGCGTGGCGGACGGTGGCGCGGCATCTCGCCGAGTACCCGAGGTGGTTCGGCGACGCGGAACGCGGGTACTTCCGATCGCGACTCCGCCGAGAGCTGCTTTCCTACCTCGCACCGGACGCGCTGCGCGACGTGATGCGCGCGATCCGATCGCGGCGTGCCGTGCCCCGGGATCCGGCGCTCGCCGAGCGCGACTGGGCAGAGCGCATCAAGCGGCGGCGCGGTCGCGTCGCGCATCCGCGCTTCGGATCCGCCCACGCGCGGTGCCTGTACGAAGCCGTGCGCGCCCGGTGGCGCCGCCTGCAGCTCGAGGTCGATGAAAAGCTCATCGCCGGCTACGGAATGGAAACCGCCACGCCGTTCCTGGATCGAACCGTGATCGCCTTTCTGATGAGCATCCCCGGCGAGGTCCAGAATCATGGCGGGGTGCCGCGCCTCATCCTTCGCGAGGCGCTGCGCGGCATCGTGCCCGATCCGGTTCTCGCGCGGCGATGGTGCGACGACGAAGCCCGCGCATCGGCCCGCGAGGGGGCGCAAGTCGGACTGGAGAGCTGGCGTCGCGGCTTCTTCGTTGAACCGGCGCTTTCTGGTAAGCTCACCTTGCCTTCCCGGCCCTGCTTATGAAGAGCACCGAGACCGCGACGTCGACGGGCAGCGGGCAGAAGCTGCCGTATTCCGCGCCAACGCTGACGATTCATGGCGACCTGCGGACGATTACGGCCGCGAAGGGCGGCAATCGCAGTGACGCGGCGGGGAAGCCGAAGACCTTCTCCAATACGCAGCCCTGATTTTCCTGATTCTCTGATCAAATGACCGGCGTCTTCGGCTGCTGGCAGCTCGACGGCGCGCGCGTGCACGGCGCCGCAGCCGCCCAGTGCGTCTTCGAGGGCCGCCTGGACAACCGCCGGGAGCTGCTTCGTGCACTCGCCGATCATCCGGGTGTCAGTCCCGAGTGTCCGGATCAGGCTCTCGTGCTGGCGGCCTACTGCAGATTCGGCGAGGCGTTTCCCGAACGCCTCAGCGGCGAGTTCGCCGCCGGCATCTGCGATCACCGGTTGAACCGGCTCGTGCTCGCGCGCGACCGCCTTGGCGTCCGTCCGCTGTGCTACGCGCGGGTGCGCGAGACGGTGATCTTCGCCTCCAGCGCGAGGGCGCTCCTCGCGTATCCCGGCCTGCAGGCCGTTCCGGATGACGTGACGCTCGCCGACTTCATCCTGTATTTCAGATCGAGCGACACACTGTCTCGGACGTTCTTCCGGGATGTTCACTCCCTTCCGCCGGCGCACATCTTGATGGCGACGCCCGCGGGCGTGACGATCCGGCGCTATTTCGATTTCGACACCGGCCGATCGATTCGACTGCCCGCGTTCCGGGACTATGCGGCCGCCTTCCACGACGTCTTCGTCGAGTCGGTTCGCAGGCGCGTGCGATCGCCGCGACCGGTCGCCGTCGCCGTCAGCGGCGGCCTGGACTCCTCGTACATCTTCTGCGTCGCCGGTCGTCTGCTGAAGGAAGATCCGGGGCTCTGTCCGGGCGTCCTCGGCTACAACTTCTCCGGCGACGCCGGAGGATCGTCCGACGAGCGCGCGTTCGTGCAGGCACTCGAGGACGAATCGGGCGCCCGGATCGAGCGCATCGGCCAGCGGTCCGGATTCATGGACTGCGCCGAGGACGACGTGCGCGCCGTGGAATCGCCGATGGTGGACGGACTGGCGCGGCAGTCGCGCGCAGGCATGGAGGCCATGCGGCGCGCGGAGGTGGGCCGGCTGCTGACCGGACACTGGGGCGATCAACTGCTGTCGGACTCTCACTATCTGCTCGATCTCGTCCGCTCCCGGCAGTGGCGTCTCTTGCGGCAACACGCCGGCGGCTGGGACGTCGATGCGTGGCGGCTCGCGGGACGTGTCGTCCGCGGCCTTGCGGCGCGCCACCTGCCGGCGCCGCTGACCGCCGCCGCGCGCCGCGCGCGGGGCAGGGCCGAGGCGCCGTGGCGGATGCCATGGTTCACCGCGCGATTCCGCCGGCTGTTGCGCGAGCGCGCGGGCCATCAACCGCTACCGCCGATTGACGGCCGACACCATGCGGCAGCGATCTATCGGGAGAGCCGTCTGCCGTATCACGTGCAATGCCTGGAGTGGAACGCCCGCGTCGCCGGCGCGCACGGCCTCGAGATCTCGTTCCCGTTCCTGGACTGTGACCTCATCCAGTTCCTCATGAGCATCCCGGGTGAGATGCAGTCGCATGACGGGGTGCCGCGGGCGTTGATGCGGGAAGCGATGCGGGCCATCGTCCCGGAGGCGATCGTGTCTCGACGCGACAAGGGGGAGTTCACCCATCTGGCGAACGAGGGCGTCGCCCGCGATTTCCCCGTCATCCGGGATCTCCTCGGCGAGCACGCCCTTTCAGTGCAGCTCGGATATCTCGATGGCCCCATCCTGGCGAGTCACCTCGATCGGTGGGGTTCGGGGCTCGCCTCGGCTCGCAACGCGGTACTGGCCAACCGGATCGTCGACCTCTGCGGATTCGAGCTGTTCCTGCGCGTCGCCGGGGCCGGGCAGATGAGACGGTGAACAAGATCCTGCACGCCGGCACCGCCGCGACGGGAGTGTTCCGTCTTTACGGGATCGACATTCGCGCGCCGTGGCCGATCGAGGGAGTGGCGCCCACCGATCGCGATCGCTGGGACGTCGAGATCGTGGAGGGGGATCCCGCGACGTTCTCCGCGGCGTCGGCGCTCGTGCCGGCGGAGCAGGCTGGCCGGTGGGCGCAGTACGCGGAACTGCCCGATGGATCCAGCTATCGCCGCTGGACGGGACTCTTCGAGTTTCTCGTCACGGCGGACGCGCGCCGCGTTTACGCCCGAGTCTTCGACGACACCCCGCGCGAAGCGCTGCTCGCGTACCTGCTCGTAGACGCATTGTCATTCTCCATGGTCCGCCTGGGACGGGAACCGCTGCACGCGACCGCGATCAGCAGCGCGCGCGGCACCGTCGCGTTCCTCGGGCAGAGCGGCGACGGCAAGTCCACGCTGGCCGCGCTCTTCCTCCAACAGGGCGGCGTACTGGTGACCGACGACATGCTGGTGCTGAGGCCCCGGGGGAACCGCTACGTCGCGGAGCCCGGGCCGCCGCGGATCAAGCTGTACCGAGAGATGGCCGAGCGGATCCTCGGCGACTCGTCCCGCGGCGTGCCGATGAACGCCGTGACGGAGAAACTCATCATCCCGCTCGACGATCGGCAAACAGCGCGGGACGCCCGTCCGCTCGACGCGCTCTACATCCTGGAGCAGGTCGAAGACGATCCTCGCGGCGGCGGAGCCGTGATTCGCCGTTTGGCGCCGGCGGAGGCCCTGCCGAAGCTGCTCGCGGCCACCGCAGCGCACTATCCGTCAGACCGCGACCGTCTCCGACGCCAGTTCGACTTCATCACCGGGCTGGTCCAGCGCGTGCCGGTCAGCACGCTGCACTACCGGCGCAATCCCGAAGAGATGGGCGACCTGCGCGATGCCGTGCTGGAGGATCTCGCGCGTCTGAGGAAGACGCGGCCGATCCGAGAGATTGAGGCTGCCGCGCACACTGCAATTGCACTCGAGCTCGTGCGGGGGCGCGAGATTGCATCCGTGCTCGACGCGCTGGCCAGGGCGGGCATCCGTCCGATCCTGCTCAAAGGCGTGCCGCTTGCCTACACCCTCTACGACGCTCC
>Ga0207651_10000524_pt1 | contig 16117 bp, 21 predicted proteins | sample KBSM23metaG_FD_184328 | JGI IMG/M metagenome (GOLD analysis project Ga0207651, IMG submission 184328) | Miscanthus rhizosphere microbial communities from Kellogg Biological Station, Michigan, USA - KBS M2-3 metaG (SPAdes) (version 2) | ecosystem: Host-associated > Plants > Roots > Rhizosphere >... | reverse complement strand
GATCGACGGCACCGCCGCCGGTCCGCAGGGAGGCGGCGAGGGCGTCGCCGCGTGAGCGACGAATCCTCGCGCCCGAACGCGCTCGATTTCACCGATATCAGCGTCGAAGAGGTTTCGCGGTCGTTCGGCCGCCGTCGCGCGCTGTCGCGCGTGACCTTCCGGGCGGCGCAGGGCGAGATCCTCGGCATCCTCGGCCCGAACGGAGCAGGGAAGTCCACGCTCCTCGCCATCCTGGCCACGCTGCTGCGCCCGACGTCGGGGCGCGTTCGCTACGGCGGCGCCACCGATACGCAGGGCGCCGCGCTGCGCGCGCGCATCGGCGTGCTCGGGCACGATCTCTTCCTGTATCCCGAGCTCACCGCCCGCGAGAACCTCGAGTTCTTTGCCGGCCTGCACGCGGTGGTCGAACCGAGGCACGCCGCCGACGAAGCGCTGGACCGGGCCGGGCTCGGCACGCGCGCCGACGACCCGGTCTCCACCTTCTCGCGCGGCATGCGTCAGCGCGTGGCGCTCGAGCGCGCGCTGATCCACCAGCCGCGCCTGCTCCTGCTCGACGAACCGTTCACCGGCCTCGACGATGCCTCGGCTTCGGCGCTCGTGGCGCGGCTGCGCGAGCTGCGCCGGACCGGCGCCATCCTCGTCGTCGCCACGCACGACCTCGAGATTGCCGACCGGCTGCTCGATCACGCACTCTTCCTGCGCGACGGCCGCCCGGCGGCGTCGATTGCGCAGCCCGAGCGGCTCCGGTCCACCTACCAGGATGTGATGACGCGGCCGCTCGACGGAGCGGGCACATGACGGACCGCGGCGACGTGAGGCCGCCGACCACGTCGTTTGCCCGCACGGTGTGGATGGTCCTGCGCAAGGATCTCACCGTGGAGCTGCGTAGCGGCGAGATCGCCTACACGACGCTGTTCTTCGCCGTTTCGTGCGTGCTGATCTTCGCGTTCGCGCTGGTGCGGGAAGGGCGCGCTCCGGAAGGCGGCGCCGCCGGCATCCTGTGGATTGCCATCCTCTTCGCCGGCACGCTGGCCCTCGGCCGTGCCTTCGAGCGCGAGCGGCAGGCCGAGACCCTGCGCGCGCTGCTGCTGGCGCCGGTGCCGCGTCCGGCCCTCTACGTGGGCAAGTTCCTCGGCATCGTGGCGCTGCTCGTGGCCACCGAAGTCGTGCTGCTGCCGCTCGTCGACCTTCTCTTCACCGCGCGGCTCTTCGCCCACCCATTCTGGCTCGCCGGAATCGTGGTCGCCTGCACCATCGGCCTGGCCGCCGTCGGGACGCTGTTTGCGGCGATGCTCGTGCGGGCGCGCAGCCGCGACATGCTGCTCCCGGTGCTGTTGTATCCGATCGTCGTTCCGGTAATCATTGCGGGAGTCCAGGGCACGGCGGCGCTCCTGCAGCCGGCGTTCGACCCCGCGGTGGTGCGGTTCTGGCTGCTGCTGCTCGTGACCTTCGACGTGGTCTTCGTCGTCCTGGCGTTGTGGACGTTCGAGGCCGTGATGAGCGACTGATGCCCAAGTGGTTCTCGCCAACGGCTATCCTGTGCGGCCTGATGTTCGTGGTGTCGCCGGTGCTGATCGCACGGTCGCCGGACGAGTCCGCGATGGGGATGGTCTACAAGATTTACTACTACCACATGCCGTCGGCATGGATGTTCCTGCTCGCCCCGCTCGTGTGCGGGGTCTCGAGCGCGCTCTTCCTCGCGCGCGGCCGCGCCGAGGACGATCGCCGGGCGTGGGCGGCAGCCGAGCTGACGGTGCTCTTCGGCGCGCTGACGCTCATCACCGGGCCACTGTGGGCGCGGCGCGCATGGGGCACGTGGTGGGTGTGGGACGCGCGGCTGACGTCGAGCCTGGTGGGCTGGATGATCGGATGGGCCTACTTGATCCTGCGCCGCTACGGCGGCCCGGGATCCGACAAGCTGGCGGCCGGCGTGGCGCTCTTCGGCGCCGTCAACGTGCCGTTCATCTTCATCTCGGTGAACTACTGGCGCACCATCCATCCGCCGACCACCGTGGTGCCGCGGCTGCCGGTGTCGATGGGCGTGCCGCTCTGGTTCTGCGTCACCGCGTTCCTCCTGCTGTTCATCCTTCTCATGACGATGCGGCTGCGCCTCGAAGTGGCGCGCACGCGCCTGGATGCCTTGTATGTTGCGCTCGATGAGTAGCTGTCTGACCTTCGTGCGGCGTGTACTCGTGGTGGCGGCCGCGCTGCTGATCCTGGCGGGGAGCGCGCCGGCTCTCGCGCAGAGCCAGCCGCCGCAGCCGCAGGACGAGTTCAAGCCGGTCGGCAACAATCCGGCGCCCGAACAGATCCCGGCGGCGCCGCTCCTCATCGGCGCCTACATCGTGGTCCTGGGCGGACTGTTCTTCTACGTGCTGTCGCTGTCGCGCCGCCTCGGCGCGGTGCAGCAGGACGTCCAGCGCCTCGAAGGCGAGCTCAAACGCCGCGGTCGCGGCTGACCTTTCCATGCCCACGGCCGCCCACTTCCTCTATATTCCGGGCGTCCTGCTGATCGGCGTGGTGATCGGCTGGATTCTGGGATCGCGCGCCGCCGCCGACGCCTACGCCTCACAGCTCCGCAAGCAAGAGGCGCGACGGAGCAGGGACCAGGGACCCAGGACGGACTAGCGGCCGAGCGCCAGGCGCTGTGCGAGGACAGCCGGCAGCCCCGCGTGCAGGATCTTGGTCTGGGCGGTGGCCACGTCGTAGGGCGTGCGCACGATCGTCAGCGCGCGCGGGTCGGAATCGAGCAGCCCGAAGGCCGCCCGCGGATCGCTGTCGCGCGGCTGCCCGACGGCGCCGCAGTTCACCAGGTAGCGGCCGTCGTCGATCGGCACCCGGCAGCGCTCTCCGCGCACCGGAAGCATGGCTTCGACCGACGGCTCGATCCGGAAGATGCTCGGGACATGCGTGTGCCCGAACAGGGAGAGCGGCCGTGCGAGCGACGGGCGGGCGCGCTCCACGTCGCGCTCGTCGAAGAGATAGGCGTCCTCGTCCCACGGCGCCCCGTGGCAGATCTCGGTCATCGCATCGATCGCCACCGGGCCCTGCGGCAGCGCCGCCAGCCAGCGGAGGTTCTCGGGCGTCAGCACCGCCGTGGTCCACTCGATGGCCAGCCGAGCCACGTGGTTGAAGCTGTCCACCGACGCCAGCCCGGCCGCCACCTTGTCGTGGTTGCCGCGAACCATGGCCGCGACCGGCAGCGCGCGCACGCGATCGATGACGGCGTTGGGATCGGCGCCATACCCGACGAGATCCCCGAGCACGAGCACCTGCTCCCACTCGCCGGCCGACGCGTCGAGCACCGCCGAGAGCGCCTCGAGATTCGCGTGCACGTCGCTCAGCACCAGGTAGCGCATCAGAACCCGATCCAGTCCAGGAGCAGTTCGACGACCTCCGGCGCGGGGCGCGCCGAATCGATGCGAACGTGCGCCTGGGCGTAGGCGAGCTGACGGCGCTGGTAGAGCTGTTCCATCGCCGCCCGATCGGCAGCCAGCGGGCGCCGGCCGTCGTTGGGCACGCGTTTCATCACCTGCGCCAGCGGCACGTCGAGCCAGGCGACGGCGCCGTCGGACAGCATCAGCGCGCGGTTGTCGGCTTCGGCGAACGTCCCGCCGCCGGTGGCGATGATCACCTGCCGCTCGGGCAGGAGCTCGGAGAGCACCTGGCGCTCGAGCTGCCGGAAGTAGGGTTCGCCCTGCTGCGCAAAGATGGCGGCCACGCTGCGCCGTTCGCGCGCCTCGATCCGCTCGTCGATGTCCTCGACGCGCCAGCCGAGACGGCGCCCGAGCGCGCGGGCGATCGTGCTCTTGCCCGCGCCCATGAACCCGACGAGATAGAGCTTGTCCGTCTGCACGAGTGATCGTGCGCTAGGCGCGGAGGCCCTCGAGAACGCTGAAGAATTCGGGGTAGGACACCGCCGCCGCGCCGGCGCCGCGAATCGTCGTCGGACCGGTGGCGCCGAGCGCCGCCACCGCGAAGGCCATCGCCAGACGATGGTCGTGGCGGGCGTCGACGTCGCCGCCGCGGAGCCGTACGCGCCCGCGGACGTGGAAGCCGTCTGGTTGCTCGTCGATCTCGCCGCCCATGCGGCGAAGGCCGTCGGCGAGCGCCGAAATGCGATCGCTTTCTTTGACGCGCAGCTCCTGAGCACCGCTGACCTGAAGCTCTCCGCCGTGCGTGGCCATCGCGGCCAGCACGGGCAGCTCGTCGATGATGCCGGGGACTTCATCCGGCGTGATCACGGTCGATCCGACGCCCCGGTATTCCACGGTCACGCTGCCGGTAGGCTCACTAACGCTCGTGGACGGGTCCATTCCGCCGTCAGGCTCGACGGTGACCGAGGCCCCCATCCGTCGCACGACGTCGATGATGCCTGACCGGGTGGGATTCAGGCCGACACCCTCTATAACGATGCGGGAGCCGGAAACCGAACCCGCGGCGACCATCCAGAATGCAGCGGCCGAGATATCCCCGGGAACTCCCAGGTGCCGTGCCGTCAGCCGCTGACCGCCGGTGACGCTGACCCGAAGCCCGTCCCGATCGACGCGCACCCCGAAGGCGGCCAGCCCACGCTCGGTATGGTCGCGCGTGGCGAGCGGCTCCACGACGCTGGTCGTCCCGCTCGTCTGCAGCCCCGCGAGCAGCACGGCGCTCTTCACTTGCGCGCTCGGAACCTCGGGGATGTACTCGATCGCCTGCAGATCCGCACGCCCGTGCACGGTGAGCGGCGGACGCCCATCGGTCGACTCGATGCGCGCACCCATGCGCTCGAGCGGCACGATGATCCGCTTCATCGGCCGGCCGCGGAGCGAGTCGTCGCCGGTCATGGTGGTAGCGAACGGGTGCGCGGCCAGGACCCCCGAGAACAGGCGGATGGTGGTGCCGGAATTACCAGCATCCAGGATGCCCGCCGGCGCGCGCAGGCCGCCCAGCCCGCGTCCAATAATCCGGAAGCGCAGCCCGTCCGGTCCGCTGCCAGACTCCTCGATCGAGACGCCAAGCCCACGCAGGCAGTCGATGGTCGAGCGGCAGTCGGCACCGGTGGAGTAGCCGGAAACCTCGGACACACCGTCGGCCAGCGCGGCAAACAGCGCGTAGCGGTGGGAAATCGACTTGTCGCCCGGCGGGCGCACACGGCCGTGCACCGAACGCGCCGGCTGCACGACCACGGTGGAGGAATCGCTCATGCAGTATCTGCTTGCCCGCCCTCCGGGCGGACGGCTCGCGTCACCTGCGACTCGCTTGTCCGCGGAGGCATCTTCGAACTATAACAGCACGGCTCACGGACGCCGTACCGACGCGGCCCGCGAGCGGAGGATCCCATGCACGGATGGCGCCTGCCGGTCGTCGCAACAGTACTCGGTGTGACGGTGTTCACGGCCACGACGGTGCTGGCCCAGCGCCAACTCCAGTTCTTTGCGCACTTTGCCGACGCGTCGGGCAAGCCGATCGCGGGCGTCACCGACACGGACATCCAGGTGCAGGAAGACAACGTGCCCGGCAAGGTGGTCAAGGTGGAGCCGATCGACTGGCCCGTCAAGGTGGCGGTGCTCGTCGACAACGGCACCGGCTCCTCGGAGCGCTTGACCCACACACGCGAGGGCGTCAAGGGGCTGCTCCAGGCCTTGCCCGGCGGCGTGGAGATCTCGCTGCAGACGACGGCGCCGCAGCCGCGGTACCTGGTGCGCCCGACCACCGACAAGGGCGCCGTGCTCCAGGGCGTCGATCTCCTGACACCCGACAGCAGCGCCGGCCGCTTCGTCGACGGGCTCATCGAAACGGCCGCGCGCTTCGACAAGGAGCGCGCCGACAAGGAGCGGGGCAATTTCTTCCCCGTGATCGTCATCGTCGGGTCGCTCACCGCCGAGGGGAGCTCGATCCGCGACCGCGACGTTCAGAAGCTGTTTCAGCAGCTCGGCACGCGGGCGATGACCACGCATATCGTGATGGTGGGCCCGACCAACCAGTCGGGCACCAGCAATGTCTCCAATGCCATCCAGATCGGCATCAACGCCGCCAAGCTGACTGGCGGGCGCTACGAGTCGATCGCGGCGACGACACGGCTCCAGACGCTGCTGCCCGAAATCGGCGGGCAGGTGGCCCAGGCCCACGAACGCCAGCGTGCGCAGTACCGCATCACCTTCGATCGTCCAGAAGGGAAGTCGGGACCTCAGATCGGTGGAATCGGCCTGTCTGGCGGCAAGCAGATGGTCGTGAAACTGTCCCTCGACGGGCACATGCCGTAACCCTATACTTTTCAGAGGGATTAACTCGCGACCCGCTTGATGACCAGCAGCCGTCAGACTGTCCGCCTCGATTTCTGCAGCACATTCGAGATGGTGGACTTCGTGCAGACCGTCAGCGATCACGTCGGGCGGCTCGTCGGCCTCGACGACGACGCGCTCCACTGGGTGGGCGTGGCGGTCCGCGAATCGGTCATCAACGCCATCAAGCACGGGAACGCCGGCGACGAGCGCAAGCGCGTCTACGTCGAGTTCACGCCCCTCGATCGAGAATCGCCGCCCGGCATGGCCATCCGGATCCGCGACGAAGGCAAGGGATTCGATCCGGCGCAGGTGCCCGATCCGCTGCATCCCGACAACCTCCTGAAAGCCAGCGGCCGCGGCATCTTCCTCATCCGCAGCTTCATGGACGAACTGCGGCTGCAGCCGGCCGCCGAGGGCGGCATGGAAGTGGTGATGGTGAAGCGGGCCACCGCCGCCACGCCGCCCGCGTGACCCCCGATCCCGTTTTCCTCGCCACCGCCGTTGAAATCGTCCTCCGCGCGGGCGACATTCAGATGGATGGGCGCGCGTCCGGGTTCCGCGTGGCCAAAAAGGGCGCAATCGATCTCGTCACCGAGGTGGATCTGGCCTGCGAGCGCATGTGCCGCGCCGTGCTGGCGGAGCGGTTTCCCGATCACGACATCCTGGCGGAGGAGCTGAGCGCGGGACCTCAGGAGGCGGCACGCGCACCCTACCGCTGGGTCTTCGATCCGATCGACGGCACCACCAATTTCGCGCACGGTCTGCCGATCTTCTGCGCCTCGCTCGCACTCGAGCTCGACGGCCAGCCGATCGTCGGCGCGATCTACGATCCCTCGCGACGCGAGCTGTTCACCGCCGAGCACGGGCTGGGATCGTTCGTCAACGGCGTGCCGCTCAAGACGTCGGGCACCGCGCCGATCGGCGACGCCCTGCTCGTCACTGGTTTCCCGTACGACATGCACGTGCGCGGGCCCGAGCTCGTGGAGCTGTTCGGGGAGTTCCTCCAGCGCGCGCGCGCGGTTCGCCGCCTCGGGTCGGCGGCGCTCGACCTCTGCTACGTGGCGGCGGGCCGCTTCGACGGGTTCTGGGAACAGCACCTGAATCCGTGGGACGTGGCCGCGGGCGCGCTGGTGGTCACCGAGGCCGGCGGGCGGATCACCGGTATGGATGGCGCCGCCTTCGACGCCCGCGCCGGCCACCTGGTCGCGTCCAACGGGCCCGTGCACGACGCCATGCTCGAGGTGATCCGCGACAGCCGGGCCGGACGCACTCTCAGCGGGACGCACTGACCCCCAGGAGTTACAACCCCGCCGGCCTCTCTCCAGGCCGCACCTGTCCCGAACACGTTGATCGTGCGGGCGTTATCGCGTCCCCGGGGACGCCCCTGGCGCTGGCATCCCCCCTGCAACCGGCCACGTCATGCCTGCATTCACGACCTGCCGTCGGGGAGAAGCCATTCATGGGTAAGCATCTGGCCTGGAAGGGGCTCGTCCTGTGTACCGCACTGGCGTCGGCGTCGCCGGCGCTGGCGCAGCAGCAAACCGTCAACTTCACGATCGGCGGCTTCGTGCCGCGAAGCGAGCACTCTCGGGTAGCCGGCGACGTCATCAACGAGAACCACTCGTTTCTCGTCTTCGACGGCGACGAGTTCAAGAGCGTCACGGCGGGCGTGGAGTGGCTCTTCCCGATCGGCGGCTTCGTGGAGGGCGGAGCGGGGGTCAGCGTCACGAACCCCACCGTGCCCACCGTCTACACGTGCTGCGTGGACAACGCCGGCCACGAGATCGAGCAGGACCTGCGGCTGCGTCGCATCCCGATCGACCTGACGCTCCGCGTGCTCCCGTTCGGCAGCTCGTCGCCGGTGCAGGTGTACTTCGGCGGCGGGATCTCGATCATTCCGTGGCGCTACAGTGAGAAGGGCGATTTCATCGACTTCAATAACAACGGATTGGTGTTCCGCGATGAATTCGTCGGCACCGGCACCGCCACCGGCGGTGTGGCGCTGGGCGGCGTACGATTCCAGAACCGCACCTTCGCCGGCGGCTTCGAGGTCAGGTATCACAAAGCCGACGGATCGTTCGAATCCGACGACGACGAATTCGCCGGCCCGAAGATCGACCTCGGCGGCTGGACGTATCAGGGGACGATCGGTTTCCGCTTCTGAACGGTCGGTCGGGTGGGTCAGGTAGGTCGGATAGACTTACCTGACCGGTTTGCGCGCCTTCATCGCCTCTCTCTACAGCTTCGCGCTCTCGTTGGGCGGCCCGGGCCTCTTCACCATCGCGGCGCTCGATTCCTCGTTCGTCTCGCTGCCGCAGATCAACGATCTGCTGGTGGTGCTGATGGTCACCGAGCACAAGGCGTGGATGCCGTACTACGCCGCCATGGCCACGCTCGGGTCGGTCGCCGGCTGCTCGATCATCTACGTGCTGGCCAACAAAGGTGGCGAGGCGCTGCTGCGCCGGCGCGTGTCGAGTCGCCGGGTCGACCATGCGCTCGCGCTCTATCGGCGGCACGGGCTGCTGGCGCTGATGGTGCCGGCGCTGCTGCCGCCCCCGGCTCCGTTCAAGCTCTTCGTCCTCGGCGCCGGCGTCGCGGGCGTGCGCCCGCTGAAGTTCGTGCTCGGCGTGGCGATTGCCCGCGGCGTCCGCTACGTTGCGCTGGGCACGCTGGCCATCTACTACGGCGACGCCGCGCTCGAACTGATGCGGACGCACGGACCGATGGTCGGGCTGTCGCTCGCGGGGCTCATCGTCGCCGGCGCCGTCGCCTGGTTCCTCTGGCGCAGACGGGGTGCGCGTGTCTGAAGTGCCCGCCCTGTCGCTGATCGTGCCGCTCAAGGACGAAGCGTCGAACGTCGTCGCCGTGGTGGAAGAGGTGGCGGCGGTGCTCGGGCCCGCCGTGCCCGACTACGAGCTGATCCTCGTCGACGACGGCAGCACCGACGGGACCTTCGAACACATCCGGCGGCTCCACGCCGCCGATCCCGCGCACGTGGTGGGGCTGCGTTTCGCGCGCAACTTCGGCCAGAGCGCCGCGTTCACCGCCGGCTTTGCCGCCGCCCGGGCGCCGCTCGTGGCCACCATGGACGGCGATCTGCAGAACGACCCCGCCGACCTGCCCCGGCTGATGGCGCTGGCCGGGTCGCACGACATCGTGAGCGGCTGGCGGAAGCACCGGCAGGACGCCGTGCTCACGCGGCACCTGCCGTCGGTGATCGCCAACGCGCTCATCGGCCTGGTCACCGGTGTGCGGCTCCACGACAACGGCTGCTCGTTGAAGGTGTATCGCGCCGACGCCGTGAAGCCGCTGCATCTGCGTCCCGGCATGCACCGGTATCTGCCCGCCATCGCCAGCCAGCGGGGCGGCCGGGTGACGGAGGTGGTGGTGAACCACCGGCCGCGCCGCTTCGGCACCTCGAAATACGGCCTCTCGCGCACGTTCCGCGTGGTGGCGGACCTGGTGCACCTGCGCCGCCTGATGCGGGAGGCGCTGATTCCACCGCCGTCAGCGCTGTACGAGATCGCCGAGCGGCTGGTACACTAGCGCCGGTTGGACCAGCTGAAGCCGGTCCCCACGAACCCCGATGTCCTATCGCACCCCGCTCGAGGCCCGCATCGCCAAGAAGACCACCAAGGCGATCACCGACTTCAACCTGATCGAGGACGGCGACCGGATCATGGTGGGCCTGTCGGGCGGCAAGGACAGCTGGGCGCTGCTGCAGACGCTCGACATCCTGCGCCAGCGCGCGCCGGTCAAGTTCTCGCTGGTGGCGGTCAACGTCGATTCCGGCTACAAGGACTTCAAGCACGACGTGATTGCGCGCACCTGCGAAGAGCGCGGCTGGGAGTACCGGATCGAGCACACCGAGATCGGCGAGCTGATGGACGACATCCTCGAGGCCAACGCCACGCCGTGCTCGCTGTGTGCGCGGCTGAGGCGCGGCGTGCTCTACCGCATTGCGACCGAGGTCGGCGCCACCAAGATCGCCCTCGGCCACCACCTCGACGATTTCATCGAGACGCTGCTGCTCAACCTGTTCTTCGCCGGCGCGCTCAAGGCGATGCCGGCGCGGCTGGTGTCCGACAACGGCGCGCACGTCGTCATCCGGCCGCTCGCCTACGTGGGCGAGGACGAGGCGCGGCTCTATGCCAAGGAAGTGGGGCTGCCGATCATCGGCTGCTGCTGCCCGGTCTGCGGCGATCTCAGCCTGCAGCGCCAGCGCGTCAAGCGCCTGATCATGGATCTCGAGGTCGAGCATCCCGGCGTCAAGCAGTCGATGCTCAAGGCGCTGCGCAACGTGATGCCGCGCTTCCTGCTCGACACGCGGATCAACCCGAGCGGGGAGCTGCGCGACAGCGCCGCGCTCCGTCTCGACGAGGCCACTGCCTCCTCCTTGATCCAGATTCAGCACTAGCCGTGCGAGCGGTCGTCCAACGCGTCTCTTCGGCCCGCGTCATGGTAGACGGCCGCGTCACGGGGGAGATCGGCCGCGGCCTGCTCGTCCTCGTTGGCGTGGGCCGTGACGACACCGCCGCCGACGTCGCCTACACCGCGGCGAAGGTGCGCGAGCTTCGTGTGTTCGAAGGCGCCGAGGGCAAGCCGATGGATCAGGCGGTGGCGGCCGTTGGCGGCGCCGTCCTGGTGGTGTCGCAGTTCACGCTCTACGGCGACGTGCGCCGCGGCCGCCGGCCGTCGTTCGACGCCGCGGCGGCACCGGCCGACGCACGCGAGGTGTACGAGGCCTTCGTGAGAGAATTGCGCTCCGCGGGACTGCCCATCAGCACCGGCGAGTTCCAGGCGATGATGCAGGTGGAGCTCGTCAACGACGGGCCCGTCACCATCCTCGTCGACAGCCGAAGGGTTTTCTGACCCGCGCCCTCGATTCCATGCGCCGCACACTGCTCCTCGCCTCCGTCCTGGCCTGCCTGCCCGCCGTGGCGGGCGCGCAGCAGCGGCCGCTCGTGACCGAGGATCCCGAGACGATCGGCGCCGGGCGTGTGCTCCTCGAAACCGGCATGGACTACGGGCGGGGCGTGGAATACCCGGCGTCCGGCCTCACCGGCCAGCTCCTGCGCGTGCCGCTCATCGGCGTGAGCATCGGCATCAGCTCGATTGCCGAACTGCAGTTCGACGGCGGCCTCTACAACCGCCTGACGATTACCGGGCGGGATCCAACCGCGCCGCTCGCCAGCCTGGTCACGGCCACCGGCGACACGACGTCGAGCGTCGAGGACCTCGTAGTGGCCACCAAAGTGCGCATCGTGGGCGAAACGGAGGGGCGGCCGGCGTTCGGTCTGCGCCTGGCAACCAAGCTGCCCAACGCGTCGAACGAGAGCGGCATCGGTCTCGACACCACGGACTTCCTGGCGTCGCTGCTGGTCGGCAAGACCGTGCGATCGGTGCGCACCGTGATCAACGGCGGCTTCGCCATCCTGGGCGACCCGGTGGTCGCCAACCGCCAGAACGACGTCGTCACCTATGGCGTGTCGCTCGCCCGCGCGCTCACCCAGGCTGCCGAGGTCGTGGGCGAAGTCAACGGGGGCTTCGACACTCGCGATCACACGCCCGACCGGCCGGGCGTGACGCACGGCACCTTCCGCCTGGGCGCCCGCTATACCGTGGGCAGCTGGCGCGGCGACGTCGCCGCGGTCGTCGGCCTGACGTCCCGCGACCCCGGCATCGGCTTCGCCGCCGGCTTCACCTACGTGTTCACCGCCTTTCAGATTCCGTGATGCGACCGGTCCGCCTCGTCAAGGCCAACGCCTACGGCAACGACTTCCTGCTCGCGCCGGACGACGGCTCGGTGGCCGATCCGCCGTCGTTCACCCGCGCGGCATGCTCGCGCCACCTCGGCGTCGGCGCCGACGGCCTGATCCTCTTCACGATGGGCGACCGGCGCGCCACGATGCGGCTGTGGAACGCTGACGGCAGCGAATCGGAGCTGTCGGGCAACGGGCTGCGCTGCCTGGCCGCGCATGTGGCGCGCGCCCAGGATCTGCGCGCCGGAGCCGTCCTGACCGTCGACACCGGCGCCGGCGTGAAGACACTCCACCTGGTCGCGCGCGACGCCGCGCGCTTCACCTTTCGCGCCGCCATGGGGCATCCCGAGGAGCTGCGCGAAGCCGACCTCGTCGCGGCGGGCGAGACCGTGCGCGCCTCCGTACTGCGCATGGGCAACCCGCAGTGCGTCGTGCTCGGCGCGTTGCCGTCGAGCGAGCGCTTCACTCGTCTCGGCCCGGCGCTGTCGACACACGCCGCGTTTCCGGCCGGCACCAACGTCGAGTTCGCCCACGTGGAAGCCCCGGATCGCGTGCGCATCCTGATCTGGGAACGCGGGGTCGGCCCGACCACGTCGTCCGGCACCGGATCGTCGGCCTCGGCGGTGGCGGCCGTCGCCCACGGCGGCGCCCGGCGCGAGCTGGACGTCATCGCCCCAGGGGGAACGCAGCGCGTGGAATGGACCGACGAGGGGGTCTTCCTGACCGGATGGGCGCACGTGGTGCTCGAAGGGGAATGGACAGGAGGGGAGCCCGGTGCGCACGTTCCATGAAGCGCTCGAGGCCGTCGAGACCTATTCGCCGGCCGAGGAACGCTTCAACAACCGGCGCAAGACCATCGGCCTGTTCGTCGGCCCGCTGCTGCTCGTCGCGTTGATCGCCGCGCCGCTCCCGCTGCCCGGTCCCGCCCATCGGCTGGCCGGCATCCTGGCGATGATGGTCGTCTTCTGGGTGACCGAGGCGCTGCCGCTCGCCGTCACCGCGATGCTCGGTCCCGTGCTCGCGGTGATTCTCCAGGTCGTGCCGGTCCGCACGGCGTTCGCGTCGTTCTCCGATCCGGTCATCTTCGTCTTCATCGGCGGCTTCCTGCTGGCCGAGGCGATGTTCGTGCACGAAGTCGACAAGCGCATCGCCTACACGGCGCTGTCGCATCGCTTCGTCGGCAGGAGCGCCACGCGCATCCTGCTCGTGTTCGGCGGCACCACGATGCTGCTCTCCATGTGGATGAGCAACACCGCCACGACGGCGATGATGTATCCCATCGGCCTCTCGATGTGTGCGCACCTGGCACGCGGCGGTGCCAAGGGCGCCAGGCAGTTCGCACTCGTCGTCATGCTGATCACGTCGTTCGGTGCGTCGATCGGCGGCATGGGGACGCCGGTCGGCACCCCGCCCAATCTGATCGGCATCGGCATGCTGCAGCGCCTGGCGGGCACCAACGTCACCTTCTTTCACTGGATGGCGCTCGGCGTGCCGGTGATGATCGTGATGTTCGCCTTCGTGGCCGTGCAGTTCCACTACACGGGCAGCCGCCACGTGGTGATCGACGCAGGCAGTGTCGCCCTTCTCCGCGAGCAGCTGGCCAAGCTCGGGCCGGTGACGCCCGGCGAGCGCAACGTCCTCGTCGCGTTCGCGATCACGGTCGTGCTCTGGGTCACGCCGGGGCTGTTCGCCCTCTTCGGCGCCGACGATTCGCCGCTGTCGCGCGCGTTCGGTCAATCGATGCCGGAGAGCGTGGCTGCCATGGTCGGCGCCACGCTGCTGTTCCTGCTGCCGGTGGATTGGAAAACGCGCCGGTTCACCCTCTCGTGGGACGAGGCGCTCAAGATCGACTGGGGCATCGTGTTCCTGTACGGCGGCGGGCTGGCCATGGGCGCGCTGGCCTTCCAGACCGGCCTGGCCGAGGCGATCGGGCGCGGGATCACGTCGTGGCTGCCGTCGCACTCCACGACATCGCTGACACTCATCTTCACCGGCACCGCCATCATCCTGTCCGAGGCGACGTCGAACACCGCGGCGGCGAACATGATCGTCCCCGTCGCCATCGCCGTCTCTCAGGCGTCGGGTGTGGCGCCGCTCGAACCCGCGCTGGGCGCGACGCTCGGCGCCAGCATGGGCTTCATGATGCCGGTGTCCACCCCACCCAACGCCATCGTCTACAGCTCCGGCTTCGTCCCGATCACGCAGATGATGCGCTACGGCATCATGCTCGACATCGTCGGGTTCTTCGTGATCGTCGGGATGGTGCTGCTGCTCGGGCCGCTCGTGCTCTGAGTGCTCTCGGCGGAGCAGGCATGTGTCCGCTGAGCGGTCTGCGTCGCACGCCGGGAAACCGGGCTCCGCTCAGACCCTCTCGCTGTCGACCCGAGTAGTTGCTTATTCCGATGACGGTCGCCTTCGCGGTCACACCGGCGTTGCTGGATTCGGACGGTACGGATCACGCGGACGGAACTCGGGTCGGATGAATCGCTTCTCCCGGTTTCCGCGTGAGTTCCGGCGTGCGCCGAAAGACCTTCAGCGAGGCCTTCCCCGGAGGCCGCGTGCGAGGAGTTTTTCCCCGGCGTGTGATCCGGAGGCCCGACAGAAGCCTCTGGCTGCCTGCGGGTCGGCTCACCTGAAGGCGGCGCCACACCAAGACTGTCAGGACCGCGTACTGCGGTTAGCGGGGCTTGCGCGAAGACTGCGCGGCGGGGCGTCCTTCGAGCTCGTCGATCAGCTTCTCGAACTCGGCCTTGAGGCGCGTCAACGCCTCCGACGCCTTGATGTCGTCGCCGGCTTCCACCAGTGTGCGTGCTTCTTGCAAGGATGCGGTCAGCCTGGCGTGGGCCGCGCGAGCGCGCCTGGCGCGCGTTCGGGCGGCCGACGCCGCCGTGGCGACGAGCCTCTGCGCGCGCGCTTCGAGCGCCATCACGCCGGCGAGCGCCGACTGGGTGTCTCGTTTCAGCACCGCGCGGGCGGCGCCCGCGGCGCGCGCCGCCGTCTGCGCGCGCTCGCGGCTGTCGATGGCGTGGGCCAGCGCCTGCTTGTAATCGCGCTGGCCGACCGCGTCGCGCGCCTGGGTGAGCGCGGTGCGCGCGCCGGCAAGGTCCGTGGCGGCGAAGCGCTCGGCGCCGGCAGACACCGCGACTTCGATGGCGGCTTGCGCCTGATCGATCTCTTTGTTTGGCGGCTCGGCGCAGCCGGCGGCGGCGCCACAGAGCGCGAGGAGCGCGCACAGCCACGTGGCGGCGCGCGCACGCGGCGGCGGCAGGAGCATCAGATCTTCGAGTATAGATGAAATGCGACAGCTGGCCCCGCACGATCGCCCGCGCGAAAAGCTCGAACGCCTCGGCGCCGGCGCACTGGGCGACAACGAGCTGCTGGCGCTCGTGCTCGCCGGCGGCTCGGCCGCCCGCGACGCGTTGAGCCTCGCCAACGAGCTGCTGCACCGCTTCGGTGGGCTGCGCGGCCTCACCCGGGTGGCAGCGGACGATCTCCGGCTGGTGCGCGGCGTCGGCGTGGCACGCGCGGCCCAGGTACTGGCCGCCGTCGAGCTCGGTCGCCGCACGCTCGTACGCGAAGCCGCCGAACGTCCGCGGCTGGGTACGCCGCGGCAGATCGCCGCGCTGCTGCTGCCGCAGTACGGCGCCCGCCCGGTGGAGCACTTCGGGCTGGTGATGCTCGACACCAAGCACCGGATGCTGCGCGTGCGCATCGTGTCGATCGGGTGCCTCGACAGCACCGTCGTTCACCCGCGCGAGGTCTTCCGCGAAGCGGCCGCCGCCTCCGCCGCCGCCATCGTGCTCTTCCACAACCATCCGTCCGGCGATCCGGCGCCGAGCCCCGACGATGTCTCGCTCACGGCACGAATGGCCAAGGCGGGATCGATCATGGGCATCGACGTCCTCGATCACGTCATCCTCGCGGACCAGCGCTACTACTCGTTTGCCGAATCGGGCCAGCTTCCAGCGGCGGGGTAAGATGAGTGGATTGTGACGGTCCTGTACTTCGACTGCTTCTCGGGTGCGTCGGGCGACATGCTGCTCGGCGCCCTGATCGATGCAGGCGTGCCCCTCGCCGAGATCCGGC
>Ga0207651_10000518_pt1 | contig 16228 bp, 9 predicted proteins | sample KBSM23metaG_FD_184328 | JGI IMG/M metagenome (GOLD analysis project Ga0207651, IMG submission 184328) | Miscanthus rhizosphere microbial communities from Kellogg Biological Station, Michigan, USA - KBS M2-3 metaG (SPAdes) (version 2) | ecosystem: Host-associated > Plants > Roots > Rhizosphere >... | reverse complement strand
CATGACCGTCCCGCGGAGATGACGGCGACGCGGGGCTGGCAGGAAAGCATCGATCGCGCCTTCGGCCGCGGCATCTCGGGCGGGACGGTCATGGCGCTGCCGACGCGCGAACGCGCCCACGAGGTCGCGGAGCGGATCCGGGCGGCCGATCGCGCGCGGCCCGCCGCCGAGCGCCTGTTCTCGCGCGTGTCGACGCTGGACGACCTGGTGCCGCCCGATCAGGACGAGCGGCTGGCGCTGCTCGCCGACATCCGCAAGCTGCTCACGAAGGAAACGCTGGCGACGCTGGACGACGCCGATCGCGAGGCGGCGCTCGCCCTCATGCCACCCGCCGCGGTCGCGCGCATCGCGGACGCGGACGTGCCGCAGGAGCTGGCCTGGCCGTTCGTCGAGCGCGACGGCACGCGCGGCCGTCTGGTCATCGCGATGACCGGCGCCGGGTTCGATCTCTGGCGCACGGAAGATCTCGAGCGGTTCGTGCGGACGTTCCGCGGCCTGGGGCTGGGCGGGGACGTCGTCGTCGGCGGCAACGCCTTCGTCCAGAACGACATCGTCGCCTCGGTGAACCGCGACGGCCCGCGCGCATCGCTGATCGCGGCGGTTGGCGCCGCCATCGTCGTCATCCTGATCCTGGGCTTCAGCCGGCAGGCGGCGGTGACGCTGCTGTGCGGAGCCTCCGGCGTGTTCTTGCTGCTCTCCGCGGCGAGTCTGCTCGGCATCCGGATCAACTTCCTCGACTTCGTGGCGCTGCCGATCACGATCGGCATCGGGATCGACTACTCCGTGAACATCGCGGCCCGCCACCGCAGCGAGGGCAGGGGATCGGCCGCGCGCATCCTGGTCGCCGCCGGCCCCGCCGTGGCGCTGTGCTCGTTCACCACCGTCGTCGGCTACGCGTCGCTGCTGTTCTCGGCGAACCAGGGCGTCCGCTCGTTCGGCCTGGCCGCGCTGATCGGCGAGCTGACCTGCATCGGCGCCGCGATCGCGCTCGCGCCGGCGCTGCTCGACTTCCGGATCCGCCGCCAGGTCCGCGACGCCGCGGCCCCCGCGGCCGCCGCGGCCGGTCCCTCGGCGCCTGAAGTTTCGCTATAGTCCCCGGCGTGAAGATCCTTTTCATCGGCGGCACCGGGAACATCAGCTCGACGATCACGCGCATGCTGGCCGAGGCGGGGCACGAGGTGCACCTGCTGAATCGGGCCAAGACGCTGAAGTACCCGCTCCCCAAGGGGGCGAAGGTGATCGCGCACGACGTCCACGGCGGCGCGCCGCCGGCCGCGCTGCGCGGCGCGCGCTACGACGTCGTCGTCGACTGGATCGCGTTCACGCTGCCGCACATCGAGCGCAACCTGGCCTGGTTCGGGCGCGGCGCCGAGGCGGCGTCGACGGGGCAGTTCGTGTTCATCAGCTCGGCGTCGGCGTACCAGAAGCCGCCCGTGCACCCGGTGATCACGGAGTCGACGCCGCTGGTGAATCCGTACTGGGAGTACTCGCGCAACAAGATCGCCTGCGAGGAACGGCTGATGGCGGCCCACCGCGAGTTTGGTTTTCCGGTCACGATCGTCCGCCCGTCGCACACCTACGACACCATCGTCCCCGTCGCGGTCGGCAAATCCGACTATTCGATCATCGACCGGATCCGGCGCGGCAAGCCGGTCATCGTCCACGGTGAGGGGACGTCGCTGTGGACGTTGACCCACGCGGACGACTTCGGGCGCGCGTTCATGGGCCTGCTCGGCAACCCGCGCACGATCGGCCACGCCTTCCACATCACGTCCGACGAGTGGCTGACCTGGGACCAGATCCTGCGGCTGGTCGGGCGCGCCGCCGGCGCCGGCGATCCAGAGATCGTGCACGTGCCCAGCGCGTTCATCGGCCGGCTGGATCCCGACACGGGCGCGGGGTTGATCGGCGACAAGAGCTGGAACGCGCTGTTCGACAACTCGAAGATCAAGAGCTTCGTCCCCGGCTGGCACGCCCAGATCCCGTTCGCCGAGGGGATTCGCCGGACCGTCGAGTGGTTCGACGCCGATCCCGCGCGACAGGCCGTCGACCCGGCCGCCGACGCCCGCGTCGACGAGATCCTCCACGCCTGGCAACGCTAGTTGCCCCGATTGACGCGCCAGATCCCGATGGCGAGTTTTGCAGTTCGGGCCCCGGGGAGGGCGGCGCATGCGCTTCAAAGGGCGGCGATTCGGGTGCAACTGGGTCATCAAGTGGTGGTTCGCCGCGCTGTTTGCCGTCCTCGCCGTCGGATGCGCGGACGGCACGCTGGCGCGCGATTCCGATGTTTCGGGGGTGATCCCGACCGGCGACGACGGGCCCCGCCTGCTCGGGCCGCTCTCCGGCAGCGTGAGCGGCACCCGCCAGCCGGTGCTCACCTTCACGGGCGTACGCGAGGCGCGCGTCGACATCTGTTACGACCGGGCGTGTGCGTCCCCGCTGCGGTCGCTGGATGGTGCCGACGGTCAGGCGCAGCCTGACACGCCGTTGCCCGCGGGCACCGTCTTCTGGCGGGCCGCCGCGCGCGGTCGCATCAGCGCGACCTGGCAGCTCGTGATCCCGTCGCGCGAGAGTCCCCCGACGGCGGCTTCCGCGACGGTGCCCGACTACAACGGCGACGGCGTGGCGGACGTCGCCGTCGGCCAGCCGGGTGCCGACACCGGCGCCGTGGCGGTGTTCTACGGAAGCTCGGCCGGTGTCAGCGCCGCGCCGGTCGTCGTGGTGACCGGCGGCGATCAGTTCGGGCGCGCGATCGCCGCGGTCGGCGACGTCAACGGCGACGGCTTTGTCGACCTGGCGATCGCGTCAGGCGCGGATCCGGGCACCGTCAACATCTACGACGGCGGCGCGGCGGGACCCACCCTGGGCAACGCGTTGCTGCCCGGTCCCGTCACCGCCGGCTTCGGCGCCATGATGGCGAGCGCCGGCGACGTCGACGGCGATGGCTATGGCGACGTGATCGTCGGTGGGCGCGAGGCCACCCAGGTGTTCCTGGGCAGCGGCAAGGGCATGCCCATCACGGCGGCGTTCACGTTGCCGGGCGCGTCCGCGCCATAGGCGATCATTCTCGCTACTGACCGTAGCGGACGTAGACGACGCCCGTGGCCGCGTCGCTGCCGCGCGCGCTCGGTGCCGCGGTGACGAGATCGCCGATCTGGTCGTTCTTGTCCTGAGTGGGGTCGCCGTTGAGCTGCCCGCCCGCGACGGCGCTGCCGAGCGCGTCGCCGGCGTCCTTGCCGTAGACCTGATCGAAGATCCGGAACTTGCGTCCGGTGTCGGCCTTGTAAAGGTAGGCGGCGCCGGCCGCGACGCGGTTCGGGCGCGTGACGTTCGGCGCGCCGACCGCGAGGCGCAGGGCGATCCCGTTCATGCTGCCGGCGCGCGTGCTCGCGAGGGCCGTGCCGAACAGGCCGCCGGTTTCGTAACCCGCCACTTTGATCGCGGCCATCGGATCGAGTTGCTGCGTTCGCAGCAGGTTGGTGTTGTGGGCGAAGACGTAGACCGCGCCGTTGCCGTCTTCGCCGGGGGAACCGACGAACAGGTCCTCACCGTCGCCCGACGTATCTGCGATCAGCAGCGCCGCCCCGAGTTGAGATTTGTCGGAGGTGCCGGTGATCGTCGGCGTGGTCGACACGACGTCGATCGGTGACGTCCCGGTCAGCGCGACGTTCGCGAACAGGTAGACCCGCCCGTGCCCCGCGCCCAGATCGTTCGCCTCGCGGTACGACGAATCCCCGATTGCGACGTCCAGCGGGTTGCCGGAGTCGGGTGCGTCATGGAGCGCGCCCGCCGCGAGCGCCGTCGCCGCCACGCCGGTGAACGTCGGGTGGTCGGGGGCGTCCGCGTCTTTCGCAGTCGCCGACGTCGCGAAGTTGGAGAACAGATGCGTCACCATCGCGCCCGGAGCCGACGCGAGCAGCAGCGGGGCAATTCCCCGGCTCTTGCCGACGGCGAACAGCGTCGACCCCAGCCTGGCGCCGTCGGTGGCGGTGGTCCAGACGATGTCGGGGCCGCTGGTCGTCGTCGACGACAGATCGACCGGACGGTTGGCGCGGAAGTTCACGCGCCCGAACACCACGTAGACGCGTCCCCGTCCGAGCGTCGCGCCCGGCGCGCCCGCAATGATGTCGCCGTTGCCGTCGCCGTCGAGATCGACGCAGGCGACCGACGCGCCGAGGTGGTCGGTGCCCGTGCCGCCGTAGATGACCGTGGCGGGCGGGCTGCCCGCGAGGTCGACGGTCGCGTCGGGCGCCCAGCCGCCCCACACGATGTAGACGGCGCCCGTCGCGCCGGCGCCGAGGCCGTCGTCGCTCGGCGCGCCGATGACGATGTCCTGCGCGCCGTTGCCGTCGACGTCGCACACCGCGAGCGACGACATGTTGACGTCCGTCTTGGGGCCGAGAACGGCGACGTCGATCGCGGCGGTTCCAAGATCGGTGGTGCGCGTCTTGGCGCCGATCGGGCTCGTGTCCGTCACGAGGCGCAAGGCGATCGACGCCTCTCCGCCGGCGGCCAACGACGTCGCGATGCCGGCCGCGGACGCGATCAGATCGTCGGTGTTGAACGCCCGCGCGCTCGCGTTCATCTGCAGCGGCTGCTGGTTGTCGATGGTGATCCGGAAGGACGCGGGCGAGTGCGGGCGGGTGAACTCCGCGATCAGCTCCAGAGCGCCGTCACCGTCGAGGTCCTCCGTCGTGAAGCCGATGTTGTCGAGGCTGTCCCCTTCCATGGCGACGAAGCCGCCGCCGGCCGCGCTGATCGCGACCTTCAGTTTCTCCACCTTCATCTCCGCGAGGTCGACGGTCACCTTCAAGCCCGGCTTGGCCTCGTCGGAGCAGGCCGCCAGCGCCGCCGTCGCGGCGGCGAGCAGGACGAGGTTTCGTCGCAACCCCGTCATGGTCAGTGCCCCCCAACCGTCGCCGCGGGGAACACGGTCTCGTTACTCGGCCCGGGGCGCGTCTCGATGTACGTGACCGCTCCCGCGCCGACGGCCACCGCGCCGACGGCCGTCCAGAACCACCACTTCTGATACCAGCGCTGCGGTTCGCGACGCAGCTCGATCGGGATGGCGACCTGCAGCCGGAAGGGCAGCGTCGGCGATCCGCTCTCGGCCAGCACGCTCCCGTGCTCGTCGAGCGCGCGAACGTAGTAGTCGACGTGCGCGCCCGGCGACAGCGTCGGCGCGGGGACGGCCAGCGTCGCGGGCGGCGCCGCGCGCGTCGTCAGGTAGGCGCCCGTCTCGGCGGCGCGGTAGCCGAGCTCCAGCGTCGACACCATCTTTTCGGTGTCGCCCTCGACCTTGACGTCGATCTTCGCCTGCTGGTTCGCCGCCGCTTCGCCGAGCGGCGACTGCACCAGGCGCAGGCCGCCGGCCGCCGTCTTGCGCGCCGCCTCCAGCGCGGCGATCTCCTGGCCCTTCGGATCGGCGATCTCGATCGACGGCCGCAGCTCCACCGCGCGCTTGAAGTGCGCCTCGGCGGCGAGCGGGTCCCCCAGGCCGGCGGCGATGCGGCCGCGCAGCAGATAGCCTTCAGCCAGCAGCTCGCGCCCGTTCTCGGGTTCGCGCAGCAGCCGGTCGAGGACGCCGGCGGCGTCATTGAGCTGCCCGCTCGTGAACATCGTCTGCGCGAGCTGCAGGGCCTCGGCCCCCTTGGCCGCCGCGATCTTTCCCTGCCGATCGCGCGCCTCGGCGGCGTTGACAGCGGGCGTCAGCTCGGTGATGAACTGCTCGGCGTCGGGCCGCACCTTGGCGGTCGGCGCCTCGCGGACCACCGCCTCGTAGTAGTGGAGGGCGCGGCGACCGAGCTCGCTGCGCTGCTCGGCTTCCCACTGCTTCCGGTAGCACTGACCGAGGTTGAACAGGATCTCGGGCAGCTTCGCCAGCGCGTAGGCGCGCTCAAACTCGGCGATCGCGTCGGCGTATTTCCCGAGGTTGTACGCGGTATTCCCCCGCCCGAACGCCGCCTTTGCTTCGTCGCGTCGTGCGGCCGCCTGGTCGGGCGCCGGCCCCGCCCACGCCCGCCCGCCCGCTCCCGGCAGCGTCGACAATGCCGACAAGACCAACGTCGCCAGCACCGCTGTCGCGACGCTGGTCCCCGTCCTCCGCATCGCCGTCACGATACACGCGCACGCGCGTTCATGGAATATCCGCTTGCGTTGCTCGTTGACGGCAGCGTACCGTTTTTCGCGCCAGCGTCCGGATTTGGACGGGTGCTTCACGGAAGGGGACGGATTCGATGATCAGGCCCAGATTCTCTTGCGAAGGGAGCGGGCGCATCGCGTTCGCCCTCGCGCTCGCTGCCTTCTCGTTCGCCGGAACCGCGTGCACCCGCAGCAACGTCGCGCAAACCGACCCGCGGGATGCTTCGGTCACGTTCCAGTCGGCGGTCGTGACCCGACCCGCCACCTGGCACAACCTGTGGGGAAGCTGGCCGTTCAACCGCTACTACCACTCGATGGTCTACGACTCGAACCGCAAGGTCATGGTGATGTACGGCGGCCAGCAGGCGACGAACGGCCCGTACTGGGACGACACCTGGGAGTGGGACGGCGCGCGCGGCGTGTGGAACGAGAAGACGCCGGCGCCGAACGGCACCATGAACAGCAGCCCCGCCGAGCGCACGCAGCAGCTGATGGTCTACGACACCGTCCAGAAGAAGACGTTCTTGTTCTCGGGCTGGCAGCCGCAGGCGGGTTTCTACATCCCCGATCAGTGGGAGTGGGACGGCACGACTTCCACTTGGACCGAGCGCCTGGTCGCCGGCGCGCAGCCGGACCCACGCTACGGCGGAACGATGGTCTGGGACTCGGACCGCAACCGCGCGGTCCTGTTCGGCGGCTACTGTTCGAGCCTCTTGAACCCCAGCGCCCCGCCAGCGCGTTGCAACGACATCTGGGAGTGGGACGGCAGCGGCGCCGGCACCTGGACCAACCGGACGCCCGCCGGCACCAAGCCGTCGCCCCGCGATTACCACTCGGCGGTCTACGACGCGAGCCGCAAGCGGATGGTCGTGTTCGGCGGCCAGACGGGCACGGGCGCCGGTAGCTCGGGCACCTGGGTCGACGAGACGTGGGAGTGGGACGGCACGGGCACGACCGGCGTCTGGACCAAGGTGACGCCGGCGTCGGGCAACTCGATCCCTTACTACTCGAGCGGCATCCAGCTGGTCTACGACGCCGGCCGCAGCGTGGTCGTCGCCTACTACTACCAGGGGTATATGTGGGAGTACGACCCGGTCACGCCGAAGTGGGCGCAGATCACCACGACCAAGACCGACACGAGCCAGCCGCCCTACAACGGCTCGCAGCTCGTCTACGATCCGGACCGCGCGCAGATCGTCCTGTTCGCGGGCTACAGCGGTCAGACCCGGGATCTCTGGGAGCTCGACGGCACGGCGAAGACCTGGGTCAACCGATCGGACCCGTTCAACGGCCCCATCCAGCGCCAGTACCCGTCGCTCGCCTTCGACAGCAAGCGCGGCAAGGTGATGCTGTTCGGGGGCTACACGAGCTCGGACGGCCTGGTCAAGCAGGACACCTGGGAGTGGTCGGGCACCGACTCCGCCTGGTTGCCGCGCACCAACGCGAACGCCAAACCGCCGGGCCGCCAGCAGGGCGCGATGGTCTACGACAGCAAGCGCGACCAGCTGCTGCTCTGGGGCGGATCGGGCACCGGCGTCACCAACGACCTTTGGTCCTGGTCGCCGACGACACGCAACTGGACGATGGTGGCGGTCAACGGCGCGGCGCCGGCCAACTCCCCGAACGTGCCGATGTTCTACGACCCCGTTCGAGACAAGCTCGAGCTCTACATCAACTACTACACGTACTACGACTTCGACCTCACGACGAGCACGTGGACGAACCGCTACGACAGCAAGAACGCGCCTCCGTCGGCGTTCTACAGCCGCAGCTACGCCGAGGTCACGTACGACACCGATCGCAGCAAGATGCTGTTCGTCGCCGGATACGGGCTGCAGCCTGACGGGACGACGTCTGCCTACGACGCCGACGTCTGGGAATGGGACGCGAACACGAACATGTTCACGGAGCGCCGGCCGCCGACGACCGGGCCGAACCCGACCGGCCGCAACAACCACGTGGTCTCTTACGACTCCGCCCGCCGCGTCGTCGTGATGTTCGGCGGCAACGGCACGGTGACGGGCTTCACCGGCCTCCTGGACGACTCGTGGGAGTGGGACGGCATCACCGGCGTGTGGACCGAGACCACCCCGCCGGGCGTGAAGCCGCTGCCGCGCTACAACCACATCCAGATCTTCGACTCGCTCAAGGCGACGACGCTGGTGTTTGGCGGCTACGTTCAGGCCGACACCACCTACGGTCCGCAAGAGATCTGGGAGTACCTCGCCAACAGCTCGCCGCGGCCGAACGGGTCGGGCTGCTCCGCCGCCAGCGCGTCGAGCTGCATGTCGGGCAACTGCGTCGACGGTGTCTGCTGCGAGGTGCCCGCTGCGCAGTGCGCAGGCACCTGCATGGCCTGCAACGTCCCCGGCATGAACACCCTTGGCAAGTGCAGTCCGGTCCCGGTCGGCCAGGGCGACAGCACCTGCCCGAGCGACCAGGCCTGCGACGCCAACAAGCAGTGCAAGAAGCCGCTCGGACAGCAGTGCGGCGCATTCAACGAGTGCGCCAGCGGTCACTGCGCGGACGGCGTCTGCTGCAACACCGACTGCAACGAGACGTGCAAGGTCTGTAACCTGGCGACCAGCCGCGGCACCTGCTCGTTCGTCCCGACCGGCAACGAGGATCCGATCGGCGCGCCCGCCTGCATCTCGTCGGAGACGCAGGGGCGGTCGTGCGACGGCGCGGGCACCTGCCAGAACCTGGCGAAGACCAACGGCAAGCCGTGCACCGCGGGCGGGCAGTGTACGAGCGGCTTCTGCATCGACGGCGTCTGCTGCAACAGCCAGTGCGCCCAGAGCTGCTACCAGTGCGATCGCACCGGCCTCGTCGGGAGCTGCTACCCGGTCCTGGCCGGCGGGATCGATCACAGCGCGAGCACGCCCTGCGACATGGCGGGCCAGTCATGCAACGGCTCCGGCACCTGCACGATGGGCAAGAAGCCGAACGGCTCCGATTGCATGGCCGCCGCCGATTGCACAAGCAACTACTGCGTGGACGGAAAGTGCTGCGTCAGCGCCTGCACCGGCACCTGTCAGTCGTGCGGGGTGGCGGGCTCGCTCGGCGCCTGCGTCAACCTGCCGGCCGGTTCGCAGGACTCGAACTCGTCGCCGGCGTGCAACGCGGGCTCGTACTGCGACGCCATGGGCTCGTGCCAGACGGGCATGACGCCGAACGGGCTGAGGTGCACGGCCGCGTCGGAGTGCGGCTCGGGTTTCTGCGTCGACGGCGTCTGCTGCGTCAACGCCTGCACGGGCGCGTGCCAGACGTGCAACGGCGACACGCCCGGAACCTGCGGGTCGGAGCGGATCGGGTTCGCCGATCCCGCCTGTCCCGCCAATCAGTACTGCGACAGCATGGCGAAGTGCACGATGGGCAAGAAGCCCAACGGCGCGGTCTGCGCGAGCGACATCGAGTGCGGCTCCACCTACTGCATCGACGGCACCTGCTGCGAGAGCATCTGCACGGGCGACTGCCGCACCTGCGCCAATTCGACCGGAACGTGCCAGCTCGCGGCCGACGGGACCGATCCGCGGATGAAGTGCAAGGGCAGCGGCGTGGCCGTCTGCGGCGGGAAGTGCAACGGCGCAGGCGCATGCCGCTGGGCCGCGGCGGGGACCGCGTGCTCGACGGCGGGCTGCCAGAGCGACGGCTTCATCAAGGCCGCCGGCACCTGCGACGGCGCCGGCAACTGTCCGGCGACGATCACGACGGACTGCATGGGCTTCGCCTGCACCACGGATACGGCGACCGGCATGGCGAAGTGCCTGACGGACTGCACGACGGATCCGATGTGCACGCTGAAGAACTGGTGCGTGCCGGCCGGCACCGCCGACGCGGGCGCCAAGGCGATGTGCCCCTTGCGCCTGGACCTGGGGTTCGCCTGCCAGCGCAACTCGCAGTGCAGCTCGGGGACGTGCAGCGACGGCGTCTGCTGCGACAAGAACTGCGACAAGTGCGGCAGCTGCAACACGCCGGGCAAGGTGGGGACGTGCATCCCGATTCCTGCGGGCACCGATCCCGAGATGGAGTGCCAGAGCAACGCGAGCGATCCGATGAAGAAGTGCGCGGGCCTCTGCAACGGCCAGGCGGGGTGCCAGTATCCGCTCGCCGGGACGACCTGCGGGCTCTGCGCGGTCTGCGACGGCTCCGGCCTCTGTAACCAGCTGCCGCCGTCGAAGGACGATTCCGCCTGCGGGACGATCGAGTGCAACGCGCTGAACGTCACCTCGTGCAGGATCTACAGCGATCTGACGAGCAACCGCTGCGATTCCGTCGGCACCTGCAAGATGAAGAACACGGTCAAGGCCTGCACGGTCTTCACCGACAACTGCCCGACAGACGGCGGCACGCCCGGGACCGGCGGCAGCATCGGCACCGGCAGCGCCGGCAACGGCGGCGGTGGGCGCGGCGGCAACACGGGATCAGCGGGCAGCCCGGCGGGAACGGGCGGCGTCACGACGGCCGGGTCGGCCGGCAAGGACGGCGGCGCCGGCACGGGCGGCGGCAGCGGCGGCGGCTGCTGCGCGGTCGCCGGCCCTGGCACGCCGAACCCGCTGGTCGGGCTGCTGATCTTCGGGGCGACTCTGCTCACGCGACGACGTCGCAGGCGGTAGCCGCTGTCCAAGAACGAAGGAACCCACGACGCGACGATCGACCGGCGGCACGGCGGCGCCGCCGGTCCCGGCGATCTGCCCGAGGGGATGGAGGTCGGTGAGTACCGTGTCCTGCGCAAGATCGGCGAGGGCGGAATGGGGTCGGTGTATTCAGCCGTCCAGCCGGTGATCGGCAAGCGCGTCGCCATCAAGGTGCTGGCGCCGCACATCGCGCAGAACCCGGAGCTGGTGCGCCGGTTCGTGGACGAGGCGCGCGCCGTCAACAAGATCGGCCACCCGAACATCATCGACATCTTCTCGTTCGGGTGGCTGCCCGATCAGCGGCACTACTTCGCGATGGAGTTTCTCGACGGCCAGAGCCTGGCCGATCGCATGCGGCGCGGTCCGTTCCAGCCCGAGGAGGCGCGCCGGCTGTTGCGGCAGATCTGCCAGGCGCTGGAGGCCGCGCACCGGCAGGGGATCGTCCACCGCGATCTGAAGCCGGACAACATCTGGATCGTGCAGCCGCAGCATGGCGACTCGTACGCCAAGCTGCTCGACTTCGGCATCGCCAAGCTGATGGGCGACGCGGACGAGGGGCACCGCACGCAGACCGGCATCGTGATGGGGACGCCGGCGTACATGTCGCCCGAGCAGTGCCGCGGCGTGAACGTCGAGAAGGGCACGGACATCTACGCGCTGGGCATGATCCTGTACGAGATGTTCGCGGGGCGGCTGCCGTTCCAGGGCAGCTTCGCCGAGCTGATCACGCACCACCTGGTCACCGTCCCCGATCCGCCGTCGCGCCACGGGCCGGTGCCGCGCGCGCTGGAGCAGCTGATCATGCGCTGCCTGGACAAGGATCCGGCGCAGAGGCCGCAAACGGCGGAGGCGCTGGGGAAGGCGCTGGAGGCGGCGTTGCCGACGGCCGACGACCATGTCGCGACCGCGGCGGTGGTCCCGGTGGTGGCGCCGCAACCGGCGCCGCCAGCGCCGGCGTCCGTGTCCGAGGAACCGAAGGCCGACACGCTGGCGCCGCCGCCCGGGCGGACGGCGAGCAACCTGACGATGCAGCCGGCGCGGACGCGCGGGCCGCTGCTCTGGGTGGGCGGCGTGGTCGCCGGCGGGGCGATCGCGGTGGCGATCGTGCTCGGCGCGCGCCACGGCGGCGCCGACAAGAGCGCGCTGGTCACGGTCGCCGACGCGCAACCGCCGCCCGCGACGGTGGCCAGGCCGCTGCCCGGCCGCGCTCACGTCGTCGTGAAGGGCGCGGACCTCGCGCGCGTGCTGGTCGATGGGAAGGTGGTGGCGGCCGGGGTGCGGGAGGCGCGGGTCATCGATCTGGCGCCGGGCGAGCCGCACGCGCTGCGCGTCGAGGCGGTCGACCGGACGCCGCACGAGCGCTCGTTCACGGTCGCGGCCGGTGCCGAGGCTGAGCTGGAGGTGTCGCTGGCGCCGCCGGCGGCCCCACCCGAGGCGCACCCCGCGTCACCGCCGTCCCACGCGAAGCGGCACGACACGCCGGCCGCCGTGAAGACCGGCGGGCCGACGACGCCGCCCCCCGCCACGTCAAAACCGCGACACCGCGACGGCCTGGTCGGCGAGGACATCTTCGACGGTAAGTAGGCCCGGCCCGGGCGATTTCACGCAGCGCGCCTTGCCTTGTGCGTACGGCGCTGCTTTGATCGTGGGCATGCCGCGCGTGAGGCTCACCGCCGGGGCCTGGCTGGTCATCGCCGCCGCGTGGGCCGGCGTCCGCGCCGCGCCCGCGGTGGCCGCGCCGCCAGCGGGCGTCGCGCGCCCGGCGGCCTCGCGTCCCGCCGATACGGACGCGCGGCGCCGCGAAGAGATCGATGCGCTGCAAAGGCAGGATGCGGCCGAAGCTCTCAAGAAACACTTCAACATCGACGTCGACTGGCGCACGACCCCGCTGGACCGCCTGCTCGACATCCGGGCGCGCGCCGCCAAGGCGGCCGAGCTGCAGCAGCGGCTGGGGGTTTCGGTCGACTGGCAGCGGTACAGCTGGATCGAGCTGGAAGCCCTGCGACGCACGCTGATCAGCTTCGAGCGCTACCGCGACCAGCAGGAGGTCGTGCCCGCTGCGCGCGCGCAAGCCGAGCGGGCTCCGGTGGTTCCGCCGGCGCCGGGGAACGACACGCTGGTGCAGCCGACGTTCAAGGCACGGCCCCAGGCACGGGGCGGTCGGACGACGGATCCCGACGGCATCATTCGTCCGACGTTCGGCGGGCGCCTCGCAGTTCCCGCGGTGGCGGCCGACCCGGACGGGGTCATCCGGCCGACGTTCGCGGTACGGCCGCGCTGGTCGTCGTCTTTCGCCGCCGATCCCGACGGGTTGATCGCGCCGACCTTCGTCCCGTCTCGCCGCGTATCGAAGCTGGGCGACGCCGACGACCTGATCGACCCGACGCGAGCACAGGAGGGTCGCCCGGCGCCGGCCCGTTGGTGAGGCGAGGCGCCCCGCGCTAGAATCCCCGCGCTCCGATGGTCGGCAAGAAAATCAACAACTACGAGCTTCGCGAGCTCGTAGGCGACGGCGCGATGGGCGTCGTCTACCTGGCCGAGCATCCAATCCTGCGGCGCCGCGTGGCGGTCAAGCTGCTGAAGCGCCAGTACCTGGAGAGCCCCAGCCTGGTCACGCGCTTCGTCAACGAAGCGCGCGCCGCTGCCGCCATTCACCACCCGAACGTCATCGAGGTGATCGACGTCGGCCTGGTCGAAGAAGAGATCCCGTACATCATGATGGAGTACCTGGACGGCGAACCGCTGTCGCGCCGGCTGGCGCGCGAGCGGATGGGCGTCGGCAAGGCCGTCGACATCGCGATCCAGGCCGCCCGCGCGGTCGCGGCGTCGCACGCGATCGAGATCATCCACCGCGATCTCAAGCCCGAGAACCTGTTCCTGGTGCCGGACCCGATGTCGCCCGGCGGCGAGCGCGTCAAGGTGCTGGATTTCGGGATCGCGAAACTGCGCCCTGACTGGGCCGGCAGCGACGGTCCGAAGACCCGGACCGGCGTCATTTTCGGAACGCCCGCGTACATGTCGCCCGAGCAGTGCCGCGGCCTCAACGACGAGGTCGACGTGTCGACGGACATCTACGCGCTCGGCTGCATCCTGTTCGAGATGCTGTGCGGGCGCGCGCCGTACATCTCGCCGGGGTGGGGCGACGTCCTGATGATGCACATGAGCGACGAGATCCCGGTGGCGAGCGCCGAGAATTCGCGCGTGCCGCCGGCGATCGATCAGGTGATCCGGACGGCGCTGGCGAAGAAGAAGGCGGATCGCTACCCGAGCATGCGCGAGATGAACCGCGCGCTCGCGCAGTCGCGCAACGCGGTCCAGGACACGCCCGCGCCGCAAGTGCGGACCGATCCGCAGATCCCCGCCGTCGTGCTGGGAGCCGACGGAGAGGCGTCGTTTGGCGCGCCCGACACCGGCGCGGCGCGGGCCGCGAAGGACACGTTCGACAGCCAGCCCGGGCTGACGACGCGCCCGCGGCGGCGGATGCTGGTCATCGCGGGCGCCGTCGTGGTGGGCGGCGTTGCCGGCTTCATCGCGATCCGACACTCCGGCTCGACCACGCCGCGCGCGCAGGTCACGGCAACACCGGCGGTGGTTGCGCCACCAACCGTTGCGCAACCAGCTGCGGTGGCGCCACCGACGGCACGCGAGCCCGTCGCGCCGTCCAGCGCGGAGCCGGAGGCCGCCGCCGACGACGCGCGCCTGACGACCGCCAAGAACGCCGCGGACGGCACGCCGAAGATCAAGTCGACGACAATCAAGTCCGCGAAGTCGCATCACAAGTCGGCGCGCCGAAAAGATCCGGCCAAGTGGTAAGATTTCGGACGCCGGCGCACGCCGGATCCGAGCGATGTGGACGCAGAGGCGCTGGTTAACCGTCGTCACCGTGGCGGGTTCGATGCTGATCGGTGCGGCGAACGCCCGGGCGGCCGACACGCGCGAGGCGCGGGAGCGCGAGGCGCGCAAGGCGTGCTTCACCGGTAACGTCGACCGCGGCGTCGAGATCCTTGTCGATCTCTACGGCGAGACCGGGCACCCCAATTACATCTACAACCAGGCGCGCTGCTTCGAGCGCAACGGCAAGTACGACCAGGCGCTGCTCAGCTACGAGGACTACCTGCGCAAGGCGAAGGACCTCGGCGACGCGGAGCGCGCCCAGGTCGAGAAGTCGATCGCCGATCTGCGCCTGAAGATCGCGTCGCCGTCGGGGCCCGGCGACGCGGGCGAGACGGCGCCATCGCTGCTGGCGCCGGCGCTCGACGCGCCGGGGTCGACGCCCGAAGCCGGGAAACCGCCCGAGGTCCCGTTGGCTCCCCCGGCGGACGACAAGCCAACGGAAACGGGAGGGTGGCCGTGGCAGCGAACCACGGGCGTCGTGTCCCTGGTGGTCGCGGGCGGGACCCTCGCGCTGGGCGTGGCGGGCACCGTGCTGCGCCACGGGCGGGGTAACGATTTCAACGACGTCTGCACGCTGATCGACGGCCAGCCGATGCCGCGCCTCACCGGCACGGGCCCCGACTGCCGCGGGAAATACGACGCCGTCAATTCCGCGGAGCGCATGATGTGGATCGGTTACATCGGCGCCGGCGTGTTCGCCGCCGCGGGCACGACGCTGCTGCTGCTCGCGCCGCCGGTGCGGCACCAGCCGAATGTGTGGGCCAGCCGCTGCGCGCCCACGCTGGGGACCCCGGGCGTCACGTGCGGGTGGAGTTTCTGACCATGCGGGTTTCGGTCGGGGTCATCTTGCTGTCATGGCTCGCGGTGGCCTGTTCGCCGCTGCGAATGACGGAGCCCGAGACGGGGACCGGCGGCGACGCCGCGGGAGCGGCGGGGACCGGTGGGGGCGCGGCGGGGACCGGTGGCGGCGCGGCGGGGACCGGCGGCACCGCGACGGCGGGAACGAGCGGCGGTGGTACCGGCGGGACCGGCCGCGGCGGCAGCGCCGGGACAGCGGAACCTCCCGGCCTGATCGCGTACTGGCGCTTCAACGAAGGGTCGGGCACGACGGTCGCCGACAGCTCGGGCAACGGGCAGGCGCTGACGATCTCCTCGAACAGCCGCTGGAGTCAGACCGGCCACGAGGGAGCGACGTTCTCGTTCGACGGGGCGAGCGACGTCGCCGGCGTCACCCCGCAGGACGGCCAGAGGTTGTTCTCCTTCCCGACGATCCCGTTGACGTTGTCCGCCTGGGTGAAGCCGGACGCGGCCGCCGCGTCGCGCGAGTTCGCGACCATCGTGGCGCGCACGCACGAGGACTACGCGTTCCAGGACTTCTGGCTGGGCCTGGTGCATGGGCGGCCGAGCTGCACGATTCACTCGCCGTACCAGGAAGGGCCCGCCGCGAGCGCTGTCCTCCCCACCACCAGCTGGACGCACGTCGCGTGCAAGTACGGCCTGGACGGCGTCGTCACGCTGTTCGTGAACGGCGGTTACGCCGCCTCGGGCAACTCGAG
>Ga0207651_10000516_pt1 | contig 16268 bp, 14 predicted proteins | sample KBSM23metaG_FD_184328 | JGI IMG/M metagenome (GOLD analysis project Ga0207651, IMG submission 184328) | Miscanthus rhizosphere microbial communities from Kellogg Biological Station, Michigan, USA - KBS M2-3 metaG (SPAdes) (version 2) | ecosystem: Host-associated > Plants > Roots > Rhizosphere >... | reverse complement strand
TGCGCGCCACCGTGAACATGCTGGTGGAGCGCGACGGTCACCTGCGCTTCGAGGCCGAGGTCAGCCTGCAGGGAACGGTGGCGGTGCTGGCGACGGACGGTGCGACGTTCGCGCTCTACGACGTGCACAAGAACGAGCTGTCGCGCGGGCCGGCCTGTCCCGCCAACGTCGCGTCGCTGGTGCGCATCCCGCTGGCGCCGGCCGAGGTGGCGGCGGTGCTGCTGGGCGACGCGCGGCCGCCGTCGGCGATCGATCCCGCGACCGCGACGGTCGGGTGGGACTCCGGACGCGGCGCCGACGTGCTGTCGGTGCCGATGCGCGAGGGCGGGACGTTGCAGTTTCTGTTTCGCGGCGACGGCCCCGCGCGCACGCTGGTCGCGGTGATTCGCGCGGGCGCGAACGGCGCGCCGCTGTGGCGCACCGCCTACGAGGATCACGAGACGGCGGGCGGCGCGCGCGTGCCCGGCGTCATCCGCTTCGCCGAGCAGAACGCCAGCTTCGACGACGGCGTCGAGATCAAGTTCAAGGACCGGACCCTCAACGCGCCGCCGGCGGCCGGGGTGTTCACGCTGGCCCCGCCCGCGGGCGCGACCGTCGTCGACGTCGGTTGCGGCGCGGCGCCGAAGTAGGGGCGGCGCGATGACGCTCGTGGTGACGCTGGCGGTGTCGTTCCTGACGGGGGTGGTGATGTTCGCGCTGTTCGCCGGCGCGCGCGCGCTGGTCGCGGCGCTCGCCCGGGTTCCCGGCCGGCTGTCGCCCTTCGGCGAGGCGCCGCGCGCGGCGTGGGCGCGCCGCCCGCTCGCCACGCGGCTGGCGCTGACGTTCGCCGGTCCCCTCGCGGTCTACGCTCTCGCCACGGCGCTTGCGGCGATCCAGCTGATGCAGACGGGCACGATCAGCGACGCGAGCACGCTGATCGACGTGTGGCCGGGCGGCGCGGCTGACGCCGCGGGCATGCAGGACGGCGATCGGATCGAGGCGATCGACGGCGAGCCCCTCGCCAGCTTCACCAGTCTCCGTCGCATCGTCGCGGCACGCGCCGGCAAGCGTCTCGACATCCTCGTCGAGCGGCAGGGGCACAGGCTCCACTTTTCCGTCACGCCGTCGGCTGGAAAGATCGGTGTCCAGCAGCGGCCCGAGCAGCCGACGCTGGCCGCCGCGGTGCGCGCCGCCTTGCCCATGCCCTTCCAGGTGCTGCCGGCGCGCCTGGACGAGGCGCGCAAGCCGGCGGCCGATCTCGGCGCGCCGATCGCTATCACCTACCCGCCCGTGCGAGCGACGCTCGGCGTGTCGCTGCTCAGGGCGGCCGCCGGCATCGCCGTCGCCAGCGTGGACGGTCTGCTGTTGATTGCGCTGTTTCTGTTTCCGTTCCGTCGCCGGAGCGAGCCGACGCAAGCCGACGAATCGGTCGGCTTCCCCCATCCGTGGCTGCGGGCCGCCGCCCGCGCCGTCGACGTGGCCGTTTTCGCCGCGGTGTTCATCGTGATCCTGCTCGTCATCCAGCAAGCCGCGCTGGTCGAGGCCCTGGGCGCGTCGTTGCTGTTTCCGATGATTCCCCTCGAGGCCGCCCTGCTCGCGTCGTGGGGGACCACGCCAGGCAAGGCGCTGCTCGGGATCTCGGTCCGCGACGCGAGCGGCGGCAAGCTGCCGTTCGGCGTCGCCCTGCGCCGCACCGCCGGCGCATGGATGTTCGGTCTGGCCGCGAATCTACCGATCGGCCTGCTGACCGGGTTGCTCGCGCTGGTGCGCCGGGTCGCCTACTGGGACGCCGTCGACGGTCATCGCGTCGAGCACCGCGCGGTTTCCCGCCTGCGTGTCGGCATGGTGGTCGCGCTCGTCGTCCTGTTGCTGCTCTACGGGATCGCCATTGCGCTCAAACCGCTGCTCCACCCTCTCTGACCCGCGCGTCAGCGCGCGGTGAAGCCGCCCAACGCGCGCGTCAGCGCGCGGTAAAACCACCATCGATCAGCAGCGTCGCGCCCGTGATCAGCGCGGCGGCGGGTGACGCCAGGAACACGACCGCGGCCGCGACGTCGATCGGCTCGCCCACGCGCCCCAGCGGGATGCGCGCCAGCAGGTCGGTGCGGAACGCGTCGTCGTCCAGCCACTTCGCGGTGCCCGGCGTCTTGATGAACGTCGGCGCGACCGCGTTCACGTTGATTCCGTGGCGCGCCCACTCGACGGCGAGGCACTTCGTCAGGTGCGCGATCGCCGCCTTGGTCATGCAGTAGACCGATTCCGTCGGCAGCGCGACGGTCCCCGCCTGCGAGCCGAGGTTGACGATGCGACCGCCGCCGGCGCGGATCATCACGCGTCCCACCGCCTGGCTGACGAAGAATGTCCCCTTGAGGTTCACGGCCAGCGTGCGATCGAAGTCCGCCTCGGTGACGGACTCGGCGGGGTTGGGCGGGCCGATGCCGGCGTTGTTGACCAGGATGTCGATGCGGCCGAACGCGCGTTCCGCCTCCGCCACCGCGGCCGTGATCTCCGCGGCGCGCGTGACGTCCATCTGCAGCGGCAGCGCGCGCCGCCCCAGCGCGTGGATCGCGTCGGTGGTGCCGCCGTCGGCGCGCGCGTCGCGGTACCCCAGCGCCACGTCGGCGCCCGCCTGCGCCAGCGCGATCGCGCACGCGCGTCCCAGGCCGCGCGCCGCGCCCGTGACCAGCGCGATCTTGCCGCGAACGTCGAAGCGCGGCGCCTCGTCTTGCATGCCGGCGAGGCTATCACGCCAGGTTAGGATGGTTGCCCATGCCGCTGTCGATGGATGAACTGTGGGAGCTCGCCTCTCGGTTCTCGACGGCGGCCATTCCGGCGACGGAGTGGACGCACCAGACTCACCTCGTGATGGGCGCGTGGCACGTCATGCGGTTCGGCGCCGACGGCGCGCTGGAACGGCTGCGTTCCGGGATCCGCCGCCTCAACGCCGCGCACGGCACTGTTGACTCCGACACGCGCGGCTACCACGAGACCATCACCTGCGCTTACGTCCGGCTGATCGCCGCCTTTCTGCGCGCCCGCCCGCTCGACGAGGCGGTCGACGTCAGGATCGCCGCCGTGCTGGCGAGCCCGCTCGCCGCGCGCGACGTGCTCACGCGCCATTACTCGAAAGCGACGTTGTTCTCCGTCGCCGCGCGGCGCGGCTGGGTCGAGCCGGATCTCGAGCCGCTGCCCTAGCGGCGTTCTTCTAGTTCAAGACGCACTTCGCGGCGGCGTTGCATGTCATCGTGCCGTAGCACTCGGGCGGGTCGGGCTTGCGGGTGACGTTCGCGCACGAGCCGGTCTCGCACGTCCGGCACGCGCCGTTGCACGAGTTGTTGCAGCAGACGCCGTCGACGCAGAAGGTGGACATGCACTCGGTGCCGGCGGCGCACAGCTCGCCGTTCGCCTTCGGTCCGCCCGGCGCGGGCCCGCACGCGCCCGCGCCGTTGCACGCCATGCCCCCGGTGCATTCGCCCGCCGGGTTCGTCCCCTGCGCGTACGGCTGGCAGACGCCGTCGTTGTTGGGTTGGTTGCACGAACGACACGGTCCCGTGCATGCGTTCGCGCAGCAGACGCCGTCGACGCAGAAGCTGAAGCGGCACTGCGCGTTGTCGGTGCACGGCGAGCCGGTCGCGCGGTTGCACGCGCCGGACGCGTCGCAGTCGAACGCGTCCATGCCGCCACCGTCGCCGGGCGCCGCGTCGCCCGCGTCGCGGGCGTCGCTGGCGTCACCGGCGCCGTCCGTCCCGCCACCGTCGCCGCCGTCGTCGCCGCCGCCGTCCATCGTGCCCGGACAGCCACCCTGCCTCTCGTTGGCGACGCCGGCGCAGTCGTCGATCGTGTCGGGGACGCCGTCGCCGTCAGCGTCGGCGGGAACGTCGGACGATAGTTGCAAAGGAAACGTGCCGCGCGATCCGGCGGGAATCGACAGCGTTCCGTCCGCGACGCGCGCCGACGCCGCCAGCGCGCGCACGTGCACGCGCATCGCGCCCTGCGTCGTCCCCGGCTGGAGCAGCACCGTGCCGAGGTGCGTGGCGCTCTCGGGCGTGAGCGCGCCGCTCTCCGGAACGCGCTTGTTCCAGATCGTTCCGGTGTCGTCGTAGACGGAGATCTGGAGCTCGTCGGGCGTGCTCACGCCCGCGCCCACCGATAGATCGAGCAGCACCGCGCCCGCCTCGAGCTGCGTGCTCTTGCCGCAACCCGCTGGCGCGGCGAGCAAGATCAGGAGCGAAGCGAAGCGGCGCAAGGCGTGTGAGCGGGAACGGTGCATGCGCCGGGTCAGCGACGAAGCGTTGCGAGCGAGCCGTCGTGGATGGTCGTGGTGCCGCCCGTCGAGAGCGCGATCGCCGTGACCGCGCCGCCGACGACGACGGCGCCGAGCGCGCCCCACAACCACCAGCGGTGGCCAGCCGACGCCGGCGCGGGCGCGGGGGCGGGGTCCGCGGCGACGAGCACGGGAGCGGGCGTCTCGGTCGCGGCGGCCGGCGCGGCGGGCGGCTCCGGCTTCGTCTCCGTTTCCGTCGCCGCCTCCGCGGCCGGTTTCTCCTGTTCCTTCTCGAGCAGGGCGTCGATCTCCGCGATCATCGACCGCACCTGCGGGATCAGTGGCGAGTCGGGCGCGACCAGCACGAACTTCTGATACGTGGCGCGGGCGGCCTTGAGATCGCCAAGCCGGCGCTGGCACTGGGCGATGTTGACCAGGAACCCGGGCAGCGGTTTCGCCGCGTAGCCCTTCTGATACTCGGCCAGCGCGTCGTCGAACGCGCCGGCCTTGAACCGCGCCTCGCCCGCCTGGAAATGCGCGCGCGACTCCTTTTCCGCCTCGGGCGTCGCGGCCGCCGCGGCCGACGGCAGCAGGACCGCGAACGCCATCACCGCCGCGATCCCCGCGCGCCGCATCACGGCTTCCCCCCGCGCGCCGCTTCTTCGAACGGATCGATCGACAGCCCGCGCACCACACGATCGGCTTGCGCCTTGTCGCGCCCGTGCCGGTGCGACGAGTGATGGCGGTGGCTGCTCCTCGGTTTCTGTTCGTCGCTTTCGTCGCCCTCGTCGCCTGCTGCTTTCGCCGGCTCCTCCGCCGCCGTGGGCGCCGCCGCCGCGGGCGCGACCGGCGCGACGACCGGGCCGACGGGCACGACGACCGGCGCGATCGCCGCCGCCGGGAGCTCGTGCCGTTCGTGTGCGAGCGAAGGCCCGCCGCCCCCGCGCGCCAGCAGCAGACCCACCAGCGTCGCCGTCACCGCCGCCGCGCTGACCATGCTGAGCCCGCGCCGCCAGCTCCACTGCTTCGACCGCGGCTTCTCCTTCTCGCCGGGCAACGTTCCAGTTCCCGCCGCTGAATCGTCCGTCAACGCCGCCAGCATCTCGGGCGTCACGGACGACAGCGACTCCTGGCTCTTCGACAGGTCGGCCCCGAACGCCTCGCGCAGCAGGTCCGCCACCATGCGCGAGCTGTAGCCGGTCATCTGCAGGACGGCTTCCAGGTCCTCGGCCATCGCCTGGCCCGTCGGGTAGCGGACGTTGCGGTTGCGCGCGAGCGCCTTCATCACCACCGCGTCCAGCGACGCCGGCACGTCGGGCCGCACCGTCGACGGCGGCGGCACCGCCATCTCGAGCACGTTGTTCAGCGTCTCGAGCTCGCTCTTGCCGCGGAACAACCGCTTGCCCGCCAGCATCTCCCACAGCACCACGCCCAGCCCGAAGATGTCGACGCGCCCGTCGAGCGCCTCGTTCTTGATCCGCTCCGGCGCGACGTAGGCGAGCTTGCCCTTGAACAGACCCTGCTCGGTGTTCTCGGTGTTGTCACCCGCCGCCTTGGCGATGCCGAAGTCCAGCAGCTTCACGCCGCCGGTGCGCAGGCACATGATGTTCGACGGGCTGACGTCGCGGTGAACGATGTTCAGGCGTTTGCCGTCGGCGCCGACCAGATCGTGCGCGTAGCCGAGGCAGACGGCGACCTCGTGGGCGATGAACGCGGCGACCGGCACCGGCATGAGCAGGTTCTGCCGGCGCAGCTGGCGCATCAGCACCTGCACGTCGCGCCCGCGCAGGTACTCCATCGCCAGGAAGTAATCGCCGCCGACGTTTCCGAAGTCGAAGACCTGGACGATGTTCGGATGGCTGAGCAGCGATCCGATCCGCGCTTCCTGCACGAACATGTCGACGAAATCGGTCGCGCGCGAGCGCTCGGCCAGGATGCGCTTGACCACGAAGGTCTGCCGAAAACCCTGCGCGCCGGGCATCACCGCCCGGAACACCTCGGCCATTCCGCCGGTGCCGATCCGGTCCAGAAGGACATATCGCCCGAAGCGTTCGGGCTTCAGCGCAGGGGTGCTCGCCGCCACAACCTTGGCGTCATCGGCGGAACTAGCGGGAAAATTGAGGGATCCTTTGCGCTCTTCCATTGACTCCCGACGGGACCGCTGGGAGACTTCCCCGGCTTCAAACCCATAGGATTCAAGGAGTCGTCGATGTCCGAGTATTTGTTCACGTCCGAGAGCGTCACGGAAGGCCACCCCGACAAGCTGTGTGATCAGGTGTCGGATGCGATCCTCGACGCGCTCATCAAAGACGACAAGGGGTCGCGGGTCGCGTGCGAGACGCTCACCAAGACGGGGTTCGTGATGGTGGCCGGCGAGGTGACCTCCTCGTCGCGCATCGACATTCCGAAGATCGTCCGCGGCGTGGTCAAGGACATCGGCTACAGCCACTCCGACATGGGTTTCGACTGGAAGACGTGCGGCATCATGGTCGCGCTCGAGCAGCAGTCGCCGGACATCGCCCAGGGCGTCGACGGCAAGGGCGTTTACACCCGCGAGGAGCAGGGCGCGGGCGACCAGGGGATGATGTTCGGCTACGCGTGCGACGAGACGTCGGAGCTGATGCCGCTGCCGATCATGACGGCGCACAAGCTGTCCAAGCGCCTCGCCGAGGTGCGCAAGAAGGGGCGCGACTTCCTGCGCCCCGACGGCAAGACGCAGGTGTCGGTGCGCTACGACGGCAACAATCGCCCGCTCGGCATCGACGCGGTCGTCGTTTCGACCCAGCACAGCGAGGACGTCGCGTACAAGACGTTGAAGGAAGCGGTGATGGAGGAGGTGGTCAAGCCGATCCTCCCGAGCAAGCTGGTGTCGAACAAGACCAAGTTCTTCATCAACCCGACCGGGCGCTTCGTGGTCGGCGGGCCGATGGGCGACTCGGGCCTGACCGGACGGAAGATCATCGTCGACACGTACGGCGGCATGGGCCGCCATGGCGGCGGCGCGTTCTCGGGCAAGGACCCGTCGAAGGTCGATCGTTCGGCCTGCTACTACGCGCGCTACATCGCGAAGAACGTCGTCGCGGCGGGCCTGGCGCGGCGCTGCGAGGTGCAGGTCGCCTACGCCATCGGCGTCGCCGAGCCGGTCTCACTGCTGGTGCACACGTTCGGCACCGGGACGGTCGACGAGGACAAGCTGTCCGAGGCGGTGCGGGCGACGTTCGACTGCCGCCCGGGCGCGCTGATCAAGGACCTGAACCTGCTGCGGCCGATCTACCAGAAGACCTCCAACTACGGTCACTTCGGGCGCGCCGACGCGGACTTCTACTGGGAGCGCAGCGACAGGGCCGAGGCGCTGAAGGCGGCCGTGCGCAAGACGCAGGCGGCGGGCGCGGGCGCCTCCACCGGCAACGGCAAGAACGGCAACGGCAACGGCAAGTCCGAGAAGCCGGCGGCCGGCGGCAAGGCCGCGAAGCGCCGCAACGAGCGCGGCGCCGTCGAAGCGTAGCCGCTCCAGCAAGAAGCGCGGGTTAGCGGCTGGCTGACTGGCCGCTCCCGCGCGTGCTCAACCCCGTCGATCGGATCGCGAAGATCTCGTGCCGGTGAGGGTCCGCGTCAGGCGGTCAGCTCGTACTTGATGAAGTTGACCTTCTCGAGCTGCGGCGTCCCCTCGGGCGCCTGGATCACGCGCACCGTGCCCTGCGCGACCATGTCGTTGAGCGCGAGCATGACCTTGCCCCGCGCCATGAAGCCCTTCAGCCCGAGGGCCTCGGTGAGCGCGGGCAGCGTCAGCCCGCCCTGCCCGCGCAGCGTCGTCTCGATGGTGGGCGCGAGCGCCGCGTTCTTCCTCTTCTGAAGTCGATTTGAGATCAAGACGCCGATCGCGGCGGCCATCCCGATGCCGATCAGCGTGGGCGTATCCATGGCGGGGATTGTACGCGAGGGGATATCGCCCCGTGTCACTTGCAGATTTCCGGTCGCAAAAGAATCGGTGCGACTTCGCGTTATGATGCACGTCTTTCTGCGGGAGGGGTTCCACCGTGCTGGCTGTCTACGTCGGGTTCTTGCTGTTCGGGGGTCTGCTGATCGTCGCCTCGTTATTCGGCGCCGGCCACGACACCGACGTTCACGTCGATCTGCACGCCGACCACGGCAGCGGCGACGGCCATGATCAAAGCCAGGCGTCGGCGTGGCTGTCGCTGTTCGGGCTGCGCTTCTGGAGCTTCGCCGCGGCGTTCTTCGGCCTGACCGGCATCATCATCCACGTGATCGGCGGGCCGCTGCTGGGTATCGCGGCGCCGTTCATCGCCGCGGGCGTCGGCGTCGCGGCGGGGCTGGGCGCGTCGACGACGTTCCGCGCGCTCTCGCGCGACACCGTCGGTCAGCTGCGCGGCGCGGGGGCGATGATCGGCCGCGAGGGGCGCCTGCTGCTGCCGGTCGCGCGCGGCCAACAGGGGAAGGTCCGCGTCGCGGTTCCCGGCAGCGGAGACGTCGACATGATCGCCGAATCGGACGACGCACTCGAGGTCGGTACCGTCGTGCTGATCGTCGAGTTCCGCGGCAACGTTGCAGTGGTCGAGCGCGGACCGGCGACGGCCGACAGTCCGTGAGCGGTTCAAGCGGTCTCCCGAGGAGGATGCATTCGTGATCCAGCAGATCGAAGCCTGGTTGTCGGAAACAAATCTGGCCGCGCTGATCGGGGGCGGCGCCGCGCTGGTCGTCCTGTTCACCTTCATGTGGATCGCGCGCTTCCTGTATCTGTGCCGCCCGTCGGAGATCCTGATCTTCTCGGGACGGAAGCACCGGCTGGCCGACGGGACCATCGTCGGATCGCGCGTGGTGTTCGGGGGGCGGGCCTGGCGCGTGCCCATCATCGAGAACGTCCAGCGCATGCAGATGCTGTCGATGCCGATCGACGTCTCCGTGCAGGGCGCGTACACGAAGGTCGGCATTCCCCTGAAGGTGCGGGCGATCGCCGTGATCAAGCTGTCGTCGGATCCGACGGTGGTGATGAACGCGATCGAGCGCTTCCTGGGGCGCGGGCTGGGCGAGATCCAGCAGGTGGCGAAGGAGACGCTGGAGGGAAACCTGCGCGGCGTGCTGGCGACGCTGACGCCGGAAGAGGTGAACGAGGATCGCCTGAAGTTCGCCGACTCGCTGGCCGCCGAGGTCGAGCAGGATCTGTCGAAGCTGGGGTTGCACCTGGACGTGCTGAAGATCCAGCACGTCACCGACGACGCGAACTACCTGGCCTCGATCGGGCGCGAGCGCATCGCGCACGTGCAGCGCGACGCGGAGATCGCCGAGTCGAACGCGCGCAACGAGGCGGCCAAGGAGGCGGCGGCCGCCGAGATGCGCGCCAAGGTGGCGGAGGCCGACGCCGAGCGCGCCGTCGTGCAGAAGCGCAACGAGCTGCGCCGGATCGCCGCCGAGCTGGAGGGCGAGGCGAAGAGCGCCGAGGAGCGCGCCGAGCAGGCCGGGCTGGCGGCGCGCGCCACCGCCGAGCAGGCGCTGCAGGCCGTGCGCCGCGATCTGGAGGTGGTGCGCTTGCAGGCCGAGGTCGTCGTCCCGTCGGACATCAAGCGCGAGGCCGCGGCGCTGGCTGCCGCCGGCCAGGCCGCGCCGATCGCGGAGGACGGGCGCGCCAGCGCCGAATCGCTGCGCCTGGTCGCCGACGCGTGGAAGGCCGCCGGTCCGTCGGCGCCCGACATGTTCCTGATCAACAAGCTGGAAGAGATCACGCGCATCGTCGTCGACAGCGTCGGAAAGATCCAGCTGGGCCCGGTGCAGCTGATCGACGGTGGTGACGGCGAGACGTTCCCGCGCTTCGCCGCCGCGTACCCGCAGGCGGTGGCGACCGTGCTGCGATCGCTGGCCGAGACGACGGGCGTCGACGTGACGTCGCTGCTCGCGCCGGTGGCGACCGGCGGCGGTGGCGGCACGGCGCCGCCCGGATCCGTGCCCGCGCCGGGAGGTGTGCGATGAGCTTGATCATCACTCTGCTCGTCGTCGCGGTGGTGTTCGGCATCGTGCTGTCGATGGTGCTGACGCGCTTCCTCTACATCTGTCAGCCCAACGAGGTGCTGGTGTTCTCGGGCGGGCAGCGGGCGTCGGTGGGCCGCAAGGTCGGCTATCGCATCATCAAGGGCGGCCGCGCGCTGCGCATCCCGCTGATGGAGACGGTCGATTCGATGGACCTGACAAACATGCCGATCGAGGTGGCGGTGCAGGGCGCGTACTCGAAGGGCGGCATCCCGGTCAACGTCCACGGCATCGCCAACGTGAAGGTCGCGGGCGAGCAGCCGGTGCTGGACAACGCCATCGAGCGTTTTCTGGGCGTCGATCGGGGGCGGATCATGGCGATCGCGAAGGACACGCTGGAGGGAAACCTGCGCGGCGTGCTGGCGACGCTGACGCCCGAGGAGCTCAACGAGGACAAGATCAAGTTCGCCCAGTCGCTGCTGGCGGAGGCGGAGGACGATCTGCGGCGCCTGGGGCTGGAGCTGGACACGCTGAAGATCCAGGACGTGTCCGACGACGTCGGGTACCTGGACAGCATCGGGCGCCGGCAGTCCGCCGAGGTTCAGAAGAAGGCGCTGATCGCGGAGGCGCGCGCCAAGGCCGAGGCGGCCGTGCAGTCGGCCAGCAACCGGCGCGAGACCGAGATGTCGAAGATCGAGGCGCAGATATCGACCGCGCGCGCCGAGAACGCGCGGCGGCTGGCGGACGCGCAGACGCGCAGCGGGGCGCTGGTCGCCGAGTCCCAGGGGCAGGTGGCGTCGCAGCTGGCCCGCGCCGAGGGCGAGCTGGAGGTCCAGAAGGCGCGCATCGAGCAGGTCAAGCGCAAGCTGGCCGCCGACATTCTGGAGCCGGCGCGCGCGGCCAAGGCGGCCGCCGAGGCGAACGCCAAGGGCGCCGCCGCCCAGATCGTCGAGCAGGGGCGGGCGACCGCTGCTGCGATGGGCCAGATCGCGGCGACCTGGCGCGAGGTCGGTCCGAGTGCGCGCAGCGTCTTCCTGATGCAGAAGGTGGCGGATCTATCGCGGATCGTGATGGGGACCGTCGGGTCGTTGAAGGTCGACAAGCTGACCGTCCTGGGGGGGGTCGGCGGCGGAGGGTCGGGCCTGGGCGACCTGACGGGCCGGCTGATCGCCGCCAGCGAGCAGATCAAGGCGGCGACGGGGATCGACATCGGCGCGGCGCTGCGGTCACGGACGCCGCCGGCGACGCCCAAGCAGCGGTAAAGACCGAGACAAGACGCCGCTCAACGGCGGTACACTGCCCCGTTGATGTCATGAGCCAATTCGGCTGCAGCAAGCCCGGCAACCTCTTCAGGAGGGCATGCGACATGTCGATGTCGGCAAGGTGGCGCGCCTGAAGCCGAACCCCAATCCGGGACCTCCCGGCGGCCGCGGCCGGTCCGAGCCGGCAGGGTCCGGCGGCGACACCGGAAAGCAACAGGTCATCCAGGTCGCCACGCGCTGCGCGACGCTGGACGAGTTCGTCGAGAAGTTCGCGGCGTTCGCCTGGGAGGGGTCGCTGGTGCTGCCCGCCGCCAGCGCGCTGCCGGTGGGGACGCAGGGGCGCTTCGTCGTCCTGCTGCGCGATCATTCGGTGGCGATGCGCGGCCGTTGCCGCGTCACCGAGGCGAAGCCGACGCCGGTGAGCCCGCGCAACCCGGCCGTCAAGCGGGTCATGATGCGCGTCGCGCTGCTGGAGATGGACGACGCGAGCCGCGCCGTCCACAAGCGGCTGATCGCGCTGCGCAGCGCGCCGGTCCCGCTGCCGATTCCGCCCGAGCCGTCGGAGACGACGCAGATCGAACCGGCGCGCGGGGGAACCGCTCCGGGCGCGGCGGTGGCGCCGCGGCCGCCGGTTGCCCCCGAACCGCCGCCGGTCGCCGCCGCGCCGCCGCCGGCCGCGCCGCCGCCGGCCGCTGCCGCGCTCGCGCCGCCCATCCTGCCCGTCAAGACGCCGCCGCCCGCGCCGCCCGTCCACCTCAACCGGACAATGATCGGCGTCGGCCTCGCGCCGGTGACGCCGTCGGTGCCCCCGCCGGTCGCGCGGGCTCCACTGCCCGGGATGGCGGCGGCTCCCGCGCCTGCGGCGTCCGTCGCGCCGGCCGCGCCACCTCCCGCGCGCGTCCCCACGCCCGCGCGGGTGGAGACGCGCGTTCCGGGCGCGCCCGATCAGCTGCCCGCGAACCCGCTGGCGCAGCTCGACGCGGACGACGTCGATTCATTCATCGAGTGCAAGCTGCTCGAGACGGACGCCGACGTCCCGATCGACGTCGCGGGCCCGGCGCCCGACGAGTCCGTCGGCGTGGCGACGGAGGTCTACGCACGCCCGCGCGCCAAGCTGACGCTCGAGCTCCAGCGCCTCGCGCGCAAGCTGCCGCCGCGTTTCCAGCAACCCGCGCTGCGCGCGGTGCCGTACGCGCCTTACATCGCCGTCGGCATCGCGTGTGTGGTGGTCGGTCTCGTGATCGGCCGCAGCGGACGGCGCACGCCGCCGGCGGCGCCGCCGGTGGTCGCGCAGGCGCCTGCGCCCGCGCCGCCCGCACCCGATCCGTCGCCGCCCGCACCGGAGCCCGCGATTGTCGAGGAAGCGCCGAAGCCCGCGGCCGCCGCACCGAAACCCGTCGCAGCGGCACCGAAGCCCGCGGCGGCCGAGCCCGTCGCCGTGGCTTCGCGGCCGGCGCGTGCCGAGAAACCCGCGGCGGCGGCGGCGGAGCCCGTCGCCGTGGCGGCGCGGCCGGCGCGTGCCGAGAAACTCGCGGCGGCAGCGGCGGAGCCCGTCGCGGTGGCGGAGCGGCCGGCGCGCGCCGAGAAGCCCGCCGCGCGGCCTGCGCCTACCACCGAGCCCGCGTCCGGCGACTGCACGGCGCGCGTGGTCACCGAGCCGAAGGACGCCAAGGTGATGTGGGGCGACGCGATGCTCGGCCGCAGCCCGATCGACGGCGCGCGCGTTCCCTGCGGCCCGGCCACCGTGACCATCGAGCGCGAGCGCTGGCAGCCGGTCACCGTCGACGTCAACGCCGAGCCGGGCGCGGCGGCCAGCGTCCACGAACGGTTGCACCGCCCGCGCGCCACGCTGTCCCTGACGTCGACGCCCCCGGGCGCGCACGTCGTCATCAACCGCGTGGCCGCCGGCGCGGCGCCGAAGCAGGTCGACGTCCAGCGCTTCGAGAAGCTGCAGATCAAGGCGACGCTCAAGGGCTACCAGCCCTGGACGAAGTCGGTCTATCTCCGCGACGCCGACGCGAACCTGGACATCACGCTGGTCCCGCGCAAGTAGCCACGGCGTCACACGGCCGTCGTTTGCACCGCGCGGGCGATCGCGGTAACGAGGGTGCGTGAACGCGATCGCCGCCGCCGACTGGGCGCTCGTGAATGCCCGCGTGCTGGGGGTGTTCGGGCCGGTGCTGATCGCGACCGGCATCGCCGGCTTTCTGATCCCGCCGCGCTTCGCGCTGATGAGCGGCGCGCCCGCCTACAACATCTTCCACATCCTGTTCGGCGTGATCGGGACGGCGCTGGTCCTCGCCAAGCGGGCGTCCGGGATCGCGGCGTTCAACCTGGGTTTCGGCGCCGCCGATCTCTACCAGGCGGTCGCGGGCGTGGCGGGCTTCTTCCCGGCGCGCCAGTTTCGTTACAAGCCGGCCGATCATGTCGCCCACGTCGTGCTCGGTCTGGCGCTGGCGGGCGTCGGATGGATGGGGCTGCGATGACGGCGATCGTCGATCTGCGCTCCGACACGTTCACGAAGCCGACGGCCGCGATGCGCGCCGCAATGGCGGGTGCCGCGGTGGGCGACGACGTGTGGGGCGACGATCCGACGGCGGCGGCGCTGGAGGCGAGGGCGGCGGAGCTGCTGGGCAAGGACGCGGCGCTGTTCGTGCCCAGCGGAACGATGGCCAACCAGATCGCGCTGCTCTTGCATTGTCGTCCCGGCGACGAGGTGATCGTGGGGCGCGGCGCGCACACGCGGCTCTACGAATCCGGCGCCGGCGCGGCCTGGGCGGGCGTGCAGTTCGCGGAGATCGGTGGCGCGGACGGAACGTTCACCGGCGACGACGTCGACGCGGCGGCGCTGCCCGCGGATCGCAACTTGCCGCGCACGCGCCTCGTCGCCGTCGAGAACACGCACAACCGCGGCGGCGGCCGGGTCTGGCCGCGCGCGCACCTGGAAGCCGTCGTCGCGCGCGCGCGCGCCCGCGGCCTGGCGCTACACCTCGACGGCGCGCGCATCTGGAACGCGGCGGTCGCGGCGGGCGTGCCGGAACGCGAGCTCGCCGCGCCCTTCGACACGGTCGCCGCCTGTTTCTCGAAGGGCCTGGGCGCGCCGGTCGGGTCGGTGATCGCCGGCGGCCGCGACGACGTCGAGCGCGCGCGCCGCTTCCGCAAGATGCTGGGCGGCGGCATGCGCCAGGTCGGCATCCTGTGCGCGGGCGCGCTGTACGCGCTGGAGCATCACCGCGCCCGCCTCGCCGACGATCACGCGAACGCGCGGCGGCTCGCCGCCGGGCTGGCCGGCATCGCGGGCGTGCGCCTCGACGCCGACGAGGTGGAGACGAACATCGTCATCTTCGAGGTCGACGGCGTCGCGTCGGCCGAGCTCGCGCGCCGCACCGAGGCGGCCGGCGTGCGCCTGCACGCGATCGCGCCCACGCGCCTGCGCGCGGTCACCCACCTGGACGTCGACGCGGACGGCATCGATCGCGCCATCGCCGCCGTGCGCGCGGCGCTGGGCGCCTGACGGCCATGACGGGACCGGCCGAATCCGCCGGCGGCGCCGACGCGGAACAGCTGAAGAAGCTCGGCTACGCGCAGGAGCTGCGCCGGCGCATGGGCGCGTTCTCGAACTTCGCCATCTCGTTCTCGACCATCTGCATCCTCGCGGGCGGGATCACGTCGCTGCAACTCGGCGTCGGCGCCGTCGGCGGCGCGGCGGCGGGCGTGGTGTGGCCGGTGGGCGTCGACTTCTCGTTGGTCGTTGCGCTGTGCATGGCCGAGGTCGCGTCGGCGTTCCCGACCGCGGGCGGCCTCTACCACTGGAGCTCGATCCTGGGCGGCAAGGGGTGGGGCTGGGCGACCGCGTGGTTCAACCTGGGCGGCCTGGTGTTCGTCACCGCCGCGGTCAACGTCGGCGCTTACGAATTGTTCGTGAGGTTCCTGCTCGGGATCGATCCGGCCACGCTCGGGATCGGCCACAAGATCGTGGGCATCGGACTGATCTCGGGGTCGCACGCGCTGCTCAACCACTTCGGGATTCGCGTGACGACGATGCTCACCGATTTCTCGGGCTGGTTGATCGCGGTCGTCGCGCTGCTCCTCACCATCGCGATGCTGCGCGTCGCGCCGGCCTTCGATCTCGGCCGGCTCGTTGCGTTCGCGGATTTCGGCGGCGTTCCGGCGGGCCACGAGGTCTGGCCGTCGGCGCGCGGTATTCCGACGATGACGCTGCTGGCGCTCACCTGGCCGATCTACACGATCACCGGCTTCGACGCGTCCGCGCACACGTCCGAGGAGACCGTCCAGGCCGCCCATAACGTTCCCAAGGGCATCCTGCGTTCCGTCTACGTTTCGGGCCTGGTCGGCTGGGTGATGGTCGCGTCGTTCGTGCTCGCGATGCCCGACGTCGCCGAGGGCGCGCGCCAGGGAAACGACGTCTTCGCCTGGCTCATGACCCGCGTCCTGCCGGGCGCGGGCGGACGCGCGCTCTGGGTCGGCATCGTGGTTGCGAATTACCTGTGCGGCCTCGCGTGCATGACGTCGACCTCGCGCATGATGTACGCGTTCGCGCGCGACGGCGGGCTGCCCGGTTCGCGCTGGCTCAAGCGCGTGTCGCCGCGCTGGCAGACGCCGGTGCCGGCGATCTGGACGACGGCCGCGCTGGCGCTCGCCTCGACGCTTTACTCGCCGGCGTACTCGACGCTGACGACGGCGACGGTGATCTTCCTTTACCTGTCGTACGTGATGCCGACGCTGGTCGGCCTGCGCGCTTACGGCCGCACCTGGACGAAGTT
>Ga0207651_10000506_pt1 | contig 16383 bp, 18 predicted proteins | sample KBSM23metaG_FD_184328 | JGI IMG/M metagenome (GOLD analysis project Ga0207651, IMG submission 184328) | Miscanthus rhizosphere microbial communities from Kellogg Biological Station, Michigan, USA - KBS M2-3 metaG (SPAdes) (version 2) | ecosystem: Host-associated > Plants > Roots > Rhizosphere >... | reverse complement strand
GCTGGTCACGCAAGATAGCGGCGGCAGCGGTCACGGCCTGGCCGTTGGTCAGGATCAGCGGGCTGCTGTAGAACCTGGGCACACGCCCGAATGGCCCGCCCCACAGCGTCGGACTTTCCGGGTTGTCGTCCGTCACCAGGCCGAAGGCGGGGGCGCGGTTACTGGTTGGCTCACCCGCCGCCACGACGCCGTTGGCAACGCCTTCCCGCGTCACGCTGCTGTCGCTGCTGACCAGGACGCCCTGCGGCCCCGTGTCCACCGTCCACACGGCCGGGTCGCCAGTCGCGTCGGGTACCGGCACGATCTGCCAGACCAGTTCGCTGTCGATATAGACCTCGTACCCGATGGCCACGGCAAGCTGCTGGATGGCAGCCCACCTGTCCCTGTCGAACGTGACGACGGCCCCGGACGTGGCGTCAGGCCCCACGTTGAAGGTGGCCAGCGGGTACACGTCCGCGATCAGCGCCTGGATCTGTGCCGTCACGTTGGCCGCCGACAGCTTGCGGGGCACCGTAAACCGCTCGTCCGCTACCTGGGCGCTGCGGTCGTAGGCTGTCAGGGTGGCGCTACCGGCCGGGCGGCTGCGGTCAAGGTCTTGCACACGCATGCGCCCGAAACTGACCAGTTCGGTACTGCCGTCCGGGAACTGCACGCCCCGCTTGACCTCGACTTCCACGCCGTAGGGTGCCAGCGGGTCAGTGTCCAGCAGCGGGTACTGCAGCGGCCCGGCCAGCGTCAGGTCGCAGCGTGCCCGCCGGTCAGCCGTCCTGTCCAGTGTCACCGTGCCGTCCGTGATGGGAATGTCGAACGGCGGGCTGCCGTCCGGCAGGAATCCCTGCACCTGGGTTTCGTAGGCATGCGACGTGCGCAGGGCCGCCAGGAAGTCGGCGGACACCGCTTTCATGCGCCACGCCAGACGATGGTTTCCGGCGGCGGGGCCACCAGGACGTTGACGCCTTCCGCCAGGTCCAGGTAGTCCACCTCGCCAGCGACCACGGCCGCGTAAGTGCTGTAGCCGTCCACCACGTCCTGGTACGTCGGCCCGCCCGACAGGCCCGGCCCTGCCGGCGATTCGACTTCCTGATATTGCAGCGTCCACTGCCGCCACACTTCCACGCCCAGCCGCATGACACGTGACTCCTGCACCTTCTGCAGCGCCAGGTACATATTGCGCACGCCCCGTTCGGGTGGCGTCTGCATCAGCAGCACGTTGCCGGTGCTGGTCAGCAGGTGCAGCTGGTCGCGCTCGTTGTCGGAAGTCGTGTAAAGCACCAGGTTGCCTGTCGCGGCCTGGCGCACGTCGGTCACGACGATGGGCGACGGCCTGCCCTGCACGGTGAACACGCCTGTGGGGGTTTCGTAGTCGTACTCCGCCATCTCGGCGACGGTAATGCGCATGTTGCGCGTCGGCAGGCCGGGGTCTTTCAGCCAGTCGTCATCCGTGTCCCACGTCGCGGCGGCCACGTTGCTGACGCCCCACAGCGTGCCGTCCGTGTTGTAAATCTGCGCCTGGTAGGCGCACGTCGTGCGGATCGGGATTTCGTAGTCGAAGTAGATGCCGCTTCCGAACAGCACGACGCCGTTGGCCTGGCGCACGACGGCCGCCCGGCCGGACGGGTGGACACGGCCGATGACGACAGTGCCGCCAGCCGGGGCTGCGGGTGCTTCCAGCACCAGGCGCACGCGCCCGTCCAACGGCTGGACGACAGCCGACAGGAACACGCCCGCCGTGAAGTCCAGGGTGATGTCGAATCCGAAGGTGCCGTCACCGAAGTCAACGATGGGGGTCATGCCTGGCTCCCTGCCGCTAGCTGAAGGTCAAGGGCGCGGAACTGTGCTTCCACCGTCTGCTGCAGGCCGTCGCCCAGGTCGATGGTCAGGTCCGCCTTGAAGCGGTCGGGGAACTTGACGATGGTGGGCTGCTGCTGGCTGGTCACGGTCGTGCTGGCCCCACGCACAGCCAGGACAGCCTGCGACACCATGCTGGGGGTCAGCACCGAGGGGGCGATGCTGGACGGCACAGGCGGCGGCTTGACGGCTTCCCTCAGTACGGCGTCCAGGTTGGACTGCTGGTCCTGAATGCCGACGATGATGCCTTCCACGATGGGCTTACCCACCTGGTCGGCAAACACCCGCGACGGGCTGCCGATATGCAGGATGCTCTTGATGCCGTCCAGCGCCTGCGTGCCGATGCCCTTGACGGCATCGACGATGCTGCTGGCCCCCGACCGGATGGCGGACAAGATGCCGTCAATGATGGCCCCGCCGATCTCTGATCCCTTGCTGAACACCTGGGACACGAAGCCGCCCAGCGCGTCCAGCAGGCGACGGCCGAAACGGATGATCGGCCCGGCGATGCGTCCGGCCAGGTCACCGAACGGACGCAGGATCGCGGCAGCGATGCGCCCCGCCGCCCTGGCCCCGTCCGCCACGAAGCGCACCAGGAAGCGCAGCGCCATTTCGAACGTATCCTGGAACACGCCCGGCACGGCAGACAAGCGCCCGCGAATCGTGTTCACGACTGCCCGGCCCAGGACGGCAAAGCCGCCGACGACGCGGGGGAACTGGCTGTCTAGCTCGTCCAGGATGATGGTGAAGATGCGCTGCACCGCAGGCCGCAGCAGGTTGCCCAGGCGCAGCAACGGCTCGATGATAAGCGGGCCGATGACCTTGATGCCGCGCAGGGCCTGCACAAACTTGGCGGGCAGGAACGCCAGCGTCAGCGCTCCGAACGCGATGGCCGCGACGGTGCGCCAGTTTTTCAGCCAGAAGCTGGGGTCAAGCAGTGCCGCCACCATCGACAGCGCGATGCCCAGGCCGACTTCGGCAAGCTGGCCCTTGTGCTCGTTCACGGCGGCAATGATGTCGGTAACCAGCGTGTCCACAAACTCGGTAGTGATGCGGATGCTGTTGCCGATGGCTGCGCCGATGGTCTTGCCCACGCCCGTCCAGTCCACGCCCTTCACGGCCGACTGCAGGGTGTCGCGCAGGCTGTCAATCAGGCCCTTGGTGTCCCGAGTCGTGCTGCGTGCCTGCTTGCCAAGCTGCACCGGAATGGTGATCGTTTGGGTACTGCCGAACAGCGCATCCTTGATGGTCTTGACCAGGCCCGCGGCGGCTTCCTTGACCCCCTCGAACGCGATATGCAGCGCGATGGTCGGGCTGTCCGCTTCGCTGATCCTGCCCAGGAACGTCACGAAGTCGGTCATATGCCGCACCGCTTCGGTCAGCGGCGGCAGCAGCTTCAGGCCAATGGTGATTCCCAGAGTCTCTACATTGGACGTGAACGCCTGGATGGCACCCTGGAATCCCTTGGTGCGGGCTTCCGCCAGCCGCTGCGCGTTGCCCGCCTTGCCCACCTTGTCCCGGTACTGATCCAGCGCGTCGGCCCCGCCCAGGAACACGATCCGGGCGGCCTGCACGGCACGGCTGCCGAAGATGGTGGCCAGCGCCTGATTCTGCTGCTGCTGCGTCAGGTCGCCCAGGTGGGACGTGAACACCTGTGCGATCTTGTCGAGGGGCAGCATGTTCCCCGCGCTGTCGAACACGTCAATGCCGAACTTGTGCATGGCGTCCCGCGCCTTCGCGGTCGGCGCTTCCAGGGACCGCATGGACTGCGCCAGCGACGACCCGGCCACCGACCCCGACAGGCCCGCGTTCGCCATTTCAGCCAGGGCCGCCACAACCAGGTCGATGTCCTGGCCCGCCGCCTTGGACGCGCTACCGGCGAACTGCAAGCCTTCCGCGAAATCGCCAATCTCACCAGTGGACGCGTTGGCTGCACCGGCCAGCAGGTCGGCCACGTGGCCCGCCTGGCGGCCGTTCAGCGCAAAGGCGTTCAGCGCGTTGGCGGTGATGCCCGCCGCCGTGCCGACATCGACCTCGCCCGCCGCCGCAAGCTGCAGCGTGCCCCGGGCCGCGTCCATGCTGTCCTTCACCGACAGGCCGCCCTTGGCCAGTTCGGTCATCGCCACGGCCGCGTCGGCGGCCGACGTGGCAGGCAGGTGAATGTCCTTGCCCAGCTGGATGGCCAGGGCGGACACGTCTTTCATCTGACTGCCCGTCGCCCCGCTGACGGCCTGCAGCTTGTTCAACTCTGTCTGGAAGTCGCCAGCGGCCTGGGCCGCCTTGAACAGCCCGAATCCAGCGACGGCCGCGCCGACCCCCACGCCGATGGCCAGCGCCTTGCCCGCCTTTTTGCCGGCACTGGTCAGGGTACTGCCCAGCGATTCCCCGGTGGCCTTGGTCTTCGCACCCAAGGCCGCCAGGGATCGCGGGTCGTACTCGATCGTTACGAATGCCTTGCCAGCTTCAGTTGCCACCGTCACCCCGCAGGTGCTTCGCCAGGTCGCCCGCCGTCATGGCGATCCGGTTGGGCTTGGGCTTGTCCGCCTGGCCGGGCCGCGGAATCTTCAGCGGGTCAGGGGGCTGGCCCTTCGTCAAGGCCCCCACCATCAGCCGGAAGATGCCGTGCAGGATTTCCACCTGCGTGGCCACCAGGTCGTGCAACGGCTCCCACTGCGCAGCGTCGGCTTCCTTGACCGCGGCACGGAACATCATGCCGTCCATGGCCAAGACCTCGCTGACAGGGGCGTGCGTCATCCGGGCTACTTTTGCGACCGCTGCCGCTGTCGTCGCTGCGCCCGATTGGTAGGAGGGCCGTCGCCCTGCCTGTCGATCTTGGCGACGGTGCCCAGCCAGTCTTCCATGGCGGCCAGCACGGCTGCTTCGTCGCTGTGGCCGTTCAGGCCCGGCTGGCCCGCGGCCGTCCAAATCACCAGCATGCCGATGCGCATGTTTTCGGCGTCGGACCGCTTGGCGTCACCGTCGCCCGTGTCGTAGACCTGGCCCAGCCGGTACAGGTACAGCGGCCTGTCCAGGTCGTAAGTCTCCACGCGGCCGTCGTCGTACGTGACGGTCGCCTTCCCGCTGCCAGCGGCAGCGTCATCCTTGGCTGTGGTAGCCATGGCTCCTCCTTCGCCCCGGACTTGGGGCTGGTCATGGGGCCGCCCCGGACGTGGGACGGCCCCCCGTTACTTCGGGCCTAGCTACCGGACAGGAACGCTGCCGCGTCGCTGATGATCGTGGGCTTCTCGGCCCCGGCCAGCACGCCGAACTCCATCGGAAGGTTGGCGCTGTCGCCGCGCTGAAGCTGCATCGTCACGTCGCCCTGCTGCTCCACGCGGTCGTACACGAAGCGGTACTGCGTGTCGCCGTCGAACGCGTCCACGACCAGGACGTGCCGCACCGATTCGCCGGGGTCGGGGAAGGTGTACGTGCCTTCCGTCGCGCCCTTGTCGATGTCGCCGCCGCCCAAGGCAATGGCGATGTTGTCCGGGTTGGGCTGCATGACGGTGAACGCCACGGTGCTGGTGCGGCTGGTTTCCAGCGTCCGCACCGGCTCGTTCGACTGCCACGCGTTCAGCGACTGCGTTTCCCGCGTCACCGTGAAGGTCACCCCGTCTTCCGTGGTGTAACCCAGCTCCACGTAGTTGGGGTCGGATGAAAGGTCGGACAGGTCTGTAGGCAACGTCGTGCCTTCGTCGGCCACGTAGATATGGCCGTTGCCTGCCACGAAGATTTCGGTTGTGTCGAGTGCCATGCTTCCCTCCTAGGAAGAACTGGTCGGGCCGGGGGCTTCCGGCGTGGGGTGATAGGTCAGGACAAGATCGAATAGGTACCGTGGCGTGGGTACGTCCGTCAGGTCGGGGTCAGGCTGGTATCCCATGCCTTCGGCCCGGACGCGGGTTACCACGCCTTCGTCGTGTTGGCCGATGATGCGCTGGCACGCGGCAGCTGCGCACGTTTCGGCGATGGTCTTGGCGGTCTTTTTCTGCTTTGCCCACACGTCCACCTGGACGCGTGACTCCATCAACCAGCGGGGCGCGTCGATAGGATTCGCGCCTGTCGGCACCAGCGTCAGGCGCACGAAGTTCTGCAAGGCCGCCAGGCCGCCCGGCACCTTCGTCGGCAGGACGGTATACACGCGGTCGTCCACCAGGGCCGCGACTTCCGCCTGGTCACGCAGGAAGTCGGACACCAGCGCCTCGATGTCGGGCATCAGTGTCAGCGTGTCCATCGTCACCGCCGTTCGTACCTAAGTCCGGCCCGGACGCAGCCGCGCATCAACGGCCGGTACGGCGGGTTGTGGACACTGCCGTTTTCGATGATATGCCAGCGCGGCTCGCCGATGATGATGCGCACCACAAACTTGGCCACGTCCACGGCGTGCGACAACTTGAAGTCGAAAGACCGCTTATACGACCCCGTGACCACGGGGATGCTGTTTTCGATCTGCTGAATGACCGGCTGGCTGTTGCGTTCCAGTACCGCCACGGCCTGCGCGGTCCGCACGATCTGTTCCGTAAACCGGGCGTTGTAGACGAAGCGGGCGTGGACGACGGCCACTATGTCCGCCTCCGTACGATGGCCTCGATATGGTCAACCAGCTTCGTCCACGGGTCGCGCACCGGGTTGGGGTCGGACACCAGGTCGTACCGGAAGCCGTCCACCAGCACGTAGTCGTCACCCGTCACGGCAGTGCCCGCGGGCAGGAACAGCGTCCACAGCGTCAGGTCAATGGCCGCCTGGTCGCCTTCGCGGCCCGACCGCAGGGCGCTGCCGCCGGGGCGCTGCAGTTCGCACACGGTGTCCACAGGGGTGCCGTCCTCTAATACCTGGTCGCCGTAGTCGTCCGGCGTGCCTGTGTCGCTGACCTGCACGACCTGGCACGGCCGATTCATCTCGGGGCCGACAATGCCGGTCATCGCAAACGAATCCTTTGGATGACCGCCTCTTCCCAGGAAGTCAGGCCGACGCGGCCCACGTCCACGTACGTCACCGATGCCTGGCCCAGCGTCTTCGACTTCACGTCGCGCCCGTCGCCCGCCGCCATTGCGCGAGCAACCATGTTGTAGACGACGCGCACGATGTCGGCCGGGGGAGTATCCCAGCCATGCGTGTACGTCAGCGTGACGGACTGGAAGCGGTACGGCCAGGGCCTGTAGTGGCGTCGCTGCAGGATGCCCTTGGTTTCCGACCAGTCGTACTCGTCTTCGGGCACGTCTGTGTCGGTGCCGTCCAGTTCCCTGATCTGCACGGCGTGCACGTCCGTGACCGGCCATTCCGGCAGCAGCAGCAGGTTGGTGCCGCTGCCGTCCATCGTCACAGTCTCGTCAACCACCTGGGTGATGGTCAGCGACGCCAGGGCACGCACGATGCTGCTGGCATCCAGGATGGCCTGCGTCACCGTGGCTTCCTGGTCGTCGGGCACGTCGCCATACGCAAGCTCGTACCCGTCCAGGTCACCGATGGGGGCCGTGTTGGTTTCGGGAAGCGGCGGGCTAGGCACGTCAGCACCCCGCCATAGCGTGGACGCGTGGCACTGTGAAGTCCCAGCCCAGCGGATAGTTGGCAGCGTCATCGTCCAGCAGCAGGTCATCGAAGTTGACCTCAAAGCTAGTGGTGGCGTTGCGGCCGACGCGCACCGACACCAAGTCCTGGGGCGTGTTCGCTTCGCTAACGCTGTCGGTGACCAGCACCGACCCCGACGCGTCCAGGACGCGCACGGTAAGCACGAATGGGCTGGCGCTGTAGTCCACTTTCATGTCGAGAAGGTACTGCGTGTCGGCCGTGGCCGTTAGGGCGATGTTCTTGCTGGTCGCGCCCACGATGATTGACACCACGCCGGTCGTGGTGACCCGCACCGCTGCGTTCACGGACGACCCGCGGAACTGCAGGAACTGCTGGGCGGTGGACGGGAAGGCGTGGTGACGCATCCAGCACCGGATGGCAGCTGTGCGCTTGCCCGCCGCGAAGTTGATGTCACCTCGCGCCACGACGGTGCCCGCCGCGATCTTCAGGCTGGCCGCCCCGTTCTTGAACACCGCGGTGTCGATGGACATGAGCGTAGACGCGTCGCTAACGCTGTCGAAGTGGCTAGCGACCGACCCGCTTTCGTATGCGTCATGCTTTACGGTACTCACCGCGGGATCAGCACCAGTTCCACAAGCAGGTTCGCACCGCTGCCGGTGCTGGCGCTGAAGTTCAAGATGTCGCCTTCCGACAGGTCGGCATTGGACGGGTCCACAACAGCGATCTTGGCGCTGGCGCTGAACGTGACGACGAAGCCGGACACGTCAGCGAAGCTGCTGCCGCTGTTGGTGGATTTGCGAAGCTGCACGGCCATTGACCCGCCGGGCGCGGTCTTGCAGGTGACTTTCATGCGCAGCACCGTGCAGTCGAACGGGATGGGCACCAGGAAGTCGGCCGCGTCGGTTTCGGTCGCGCTGATGCTGCCCGCCTTGCCGAACGCCAGCGCCCGCACCTTCGCGGCTTCCACGATCTTGGCCAGGGTCACGCTGCCGTCAGTCGGGGTGCGCGTGTCGGACAGTCGGCTGTCGTTACCGGCACACGCCTGGGTTGCCCCGGTGCCCAGCGTGCGGCGGCTGGCCGTGCCCGCGGCTGCGTCGGACGCCAGGTTCAGCTTGGACTCCGCGATGGCCGCCGCAGCGTCCACGTCGGCGTTCACGATGGTGGACTTCGTGGCCAGACTGCCCAGGCCGCCCACGTCGGCGCTGGTCAGGGCGTCCAGCACCCACGACCCCGCCGACGACTTCAGGTATTCGTTGCTATTGCCGGCATCGGGCAGGCGCGGGTCGTTGCCGCCGCCGCCACCAGCCGGTCGGTAGTCAAGCGCCCGGCTCACGCTACACCCCCGACTTCAGCACGTGGACGGTGACGGTGCCGCTGGCGGTGCGGCCGTACAGCTGCTCCCCGGTTTCCAGGTCGCAGGCTAGGCTGTCGCCATCCGCCACCAGGAAGCCGTTGGACGACGACACGTCGCTGCCGCCGAAGTAGACATCGCCACCGGACGGCTTCACGACGACATGGCTGCCGGGCACTGTGCCGCTACCAGCGGCGGGCGTGCCTTCCGCGACGACTGATGCCGTTGCCGTCACACTGGCGTGCACGGACTTTACTGCCATTGCGAGCCTCCGGACTTGAAGGGTTTACGCCCGGCCCTGGCGGACGTGCCAGGGCCGGGCTGCAGGTGCTAGCTGGAAGCCAGCGACAGGTCGAGCTGAAGCAGCTTGAACGGCTCGTGCACCGCGAAGGCTGCACGCATCTCGGCCAGGATCGTCAGCATGTTGCGGATGAACTGGTCGTCGATGGTGCCGGTCGTGATGGTGGCCGCTTCCCGGTCGTAGACGACCGCTGTGCGGAAGTCACCAATCAGTGCCTTCCCGGCGGGCATCTCGTTCGACCACACGCGGGGCAGCGCCCAAAGCGTGTTCGGGCCAAGACCGAACGGACCCTGGCCGTAGAAGCGTTCCATGCCGTCCTTGGCCAGGTCGATGGCCTCATCGTCTTCCGGCGACATCAGGATGGCCGTTGCCCGCACGCCGATGGTGGCCAGGTACGTCTTGGCCTTGCGCACCGTCGTGAACACGTCGGTGCTGAACGGAAGCACCGGAATGTCCGGGTCGTTCATCAGGCCCAGGAAGTCTTCCCCCGTGCCGTCGCCGTTGACGATCTGATGCTCCAGCGCCTCGTCAAGACCGCGGGTCAGGAAGAGGTCGATGATCGACCGGGCCTGCCCCACGTCCGCAAGCGCCTTCTTGGTGACCGGAATCCAGTGCGCGATGGTGCGCACGGCGGCCTCGGCACGCTCGAACTTGATCGTGGATTCGGGCTTGATGCTGTCGGTGTCGCCGCTGCTGTCCGTTTCGCGGGCTTCCGGCACGGGTGCCGCAGCCAGGTCACGGGCTTCACGGTTCTCCCGGACGTACTCCACCACGTCCGACGTGGTACTGCCGGACGACACCAGGTCGCGCACCGAAAGCGGGGCGAACGTCGGCGGAAGGATGCCGCGGAAGTCCGGCGGGACGGCCGGGATTTGGCTGTCGGACGGGCCGGTGTTGTCACCGACAAACACCAGGTCCTTGCGGCCCGACAGGCCGACCGCGATGGGCATTCCGCCGATGTTGACGATGCCCACGTCCACGTTCTTGACGCCGTTGGGGATTCCCTGCGGGTACCGCTCCTTCAGGGCCTTGTAGCCGTCCGACTCGACGAAAAGCTGACCCAGCGTCTTGCGTTCCACCGCCGGGCGGCCCGACTTGCGGTCGGCGTCGTGCTGCGCGTTGGCCTGGTCGGCCGCTGCCTTCAGGTCGGGAAGGTCGCCCAGCTGCTTCAGCAGGTCGGCGCTGTCCTTGGCCTTCTGGCGCTCGTCGGTCAGGGCCTTGATGTTGTCAAGGTGCTCCTTGACCTTGCCCTGCTCGTCGTCGTTCAGGCTGTCGCGCCCGTCCTTCGTGGCGGCCTCGACGATGGCCTTTGCGGCATCGCCTTCCGCCTGGATAAGCGCGTTGTAGTCCTTGGGTGGCATGGTGCCTCCAGGTCGTTGACGGTGGTTTGTCGTCGGACTTGGGGCTTGGCCCGTATGGTCAAGGCGTGCCAGCCGTGACGGCCCGGTGCTGCGGCCCTGCTTCCTACCCCCTGACGGCCCCGCCCCGTATGGCCCTGCCGCGTGCCAGCGACCTGGCGGCCCGGTTCGGTATGGTCAAGGTGCTGGCGGGACGTATACCACAACGCCCCGGACGGACGCCAGGCTACCCGCCCAGCGCCAGCGCCAGCGTCGTGTCGATGCCGACCACGACCATGGCCGACTTCGGCCGCACAGCCTGGTCTTCGTCGTCGTCCTGGTCGTCGTCCTTGGCCGCCGCGTCAGGGGTCGCCTTCACCCACTTCACGCCGTTGGCGTCCGTCCACTCCACGCAGTCGGCGGGCAGCGCCAGGCCCGACTTCACCCGCAGCGTGTCCGTGTCCCGATTCGCGCCGACCAGCACCGGGCTGAACTCGTGCGCCGACATTTCGGACAGGTCGCGGATGCCGGTTTCGGTGTCGTATTGCGCAGTGCCTTCCCAGAAGAACGACCACTGGCGGACACGACCCGCCTTCAGCAACTTGTGGGCGCGGGCCGCCTTCGGATGATCCATATCCAGCTGGCCGGTCAGCACCAGGGCCGCCTGGCCCTTCCGATTCGCACCCCGCGGGTCCAGCTTGATGGTTTCGCCCAGGTACAGGTCGGGGTCGGCAATCTCGTGCTGCCAGACGATGGGGGCGACGACTTCACCAGCGTTCACGCGTTCCGCGAAGTCGTCCCAACCGCCCTGCTTGATGCGGTCCTTATGGCCGTCCACCACGTCGTACACGCTGACCGCGGCCATCACTTCGCCGCTGTCCGTGGCCGTCGCCGGGTCGGTCGTCAGTGTCTTTTCACCGTGCGCCATCAGAACCTCCGTAGGGCTAGGACGACGACGACCACCAACACGATGATGGCCAGCCAGCCGACCAGGGGGATACCAGCAAACAGCAGCGTCATGGTCCGACCTCCAGGGTACACGTACAACCGGCCACTTCGTCGGCGCTGCCGTTCGGGTCGCCCGGCCAGCGGCAGCCGTTCGGGAACGTGGCGGCCATCGGGATTGACACGCCGTTCAGCAGCGCGTGGGACGTACGCGGGTTGGGGCTGGTCACGTGCCACCGCTTCGTCGTCGCGCCCGTCGCCTTGCCCGCTTCCATCTGCCCGAAGTTGGTGCAGTGGGTAGTCATTGCGCGGGCCAGCGACGAAGCCCGACCGGCGGCTGCCGCGTCGAAAATGTCACTGACCCGCTGCTGCCATCCATCAGCGTTGGAGGAGCCAACAGCCGCCAGGACGGCAGTGCGTGTCTGCTCGTTGACGCTATGGGCGGTCCGGTCAGCGCCAGCGCGCAGGTACTTCAGCATGGGGTCGTCCGACCATGGGTAGTCCGGGTCTAGCCGCTGTAGCGCATGGTGCGCCCCGGCCGACGCGATGGCGGGCGTGTAGCCGTACAGGATTTGGGCCAGCGCGCTGTCGTAGCGTTCCGTGGGCCAATCCAGCGGCGGGGTGTTGTCGGCCTTGCCGGCACCCAGCAGGCGCAGCACGTCCTGGCCCTGATCCCGGAAGTACGTGGACAGCGCAGCGGCAAGCTGGTCGCCGTAGCGTTCCGCCAGGGCCGGTGCCTGGGCGGCCTGGCCCAGCGCCTTGCGGCCGTCCAGCGACTTCGGGAACGGCGTTTCGTCGGGGGCCGTGGCCGCGGGCGACGGCAGGCTGCCGGTGACGACGTTCAGGGGCGTCACCACGTCCGTGCCCTGGCCGTCCGGCAAGGCCGCCATGTTCTTGCGTTCCCGCGCTTCGTCCCTGACCATCCACGGGGCACCAGTCGCCCGCGACAGGGCTTCCGCTTCCTCAAGGAAGCTGCCGCGCAGGGCTTCGTCCATGTCGAACTCCACCCACGCGCCCGGCTTCACGGTCGGCACAACCTGCACGTTGAACTCATCCTGGATGCTGACGTAATGCGGGCCTAGCGTTTCGACGTACAGGCCCTGGCGGTACTGGTCGGTGCTGGCCTGGTTCCCGGCCCGTGCGCCCAGCAGTTCCGGGGCGACGTGGTAGAAGTTGCACACGCTGACGGTGCCCAACTGCACGCCTTCCAGGTACTGCTGGTCGGCCGGGCTGAAGGCGCGGCTGTCGTGCAGGGTCATGCCCTCTTCCAGGATCGGCATGCCGCCCGCGGTCGGGCTGTCGTCGCCCGCCCACAAGGCGTTGAAGTCCTGCTGCAGCCGGGACAGCGCCTCGGGCGTCAGCCCCGGGGCTTCCGCCGGGCGATGCACCACGGCCGGGAAGCGCCCGCCACGCTCGAAAAGCTGCTGCCGGTACGACTGGCCGGTAATCAGTTCCTGCAGGGCCGCCTGCAAGGCCCGCATGGGGTGCTGGCCGCCGCTGCGACCGCACCACAGGAACACCTGCGACACGTCCAGGTCAACCTGGCCGCCGATGCGGATGCTGTGCACCTGGTCGAAGCCGTCCAGCAGCGGCACCCACGTCCGGGGCGGCAACCGCTTCAAGCGGGGCTGGCCGCCGTCATCGGTGACGAGGATGGCCGCCCAGCGGTCCCACAGCAGCGCGTCGCGCAGTAGCTCAGGGATGACCCTTGACTGCGGCACGCCGGGCCACGGTTCCCGCAGCAGCGTGTGCAGCGGGTCGCCCATCGACAGGCGCTGCGTCGCGGTGTCGTCCGTGAAGCCGCACAGCGGGATACGCTTGAATCGATCCACCAGGTAGTCCACGACCTGGCGCACGTCCTTCTGAGTCCGGTACACCAGTTCCGGCGAAAGCAGGAAGCCGAACTGGCGTGTCTCTTGCCGTAGGGCCGCGAAGTGGGGCACGTCCATCTCGATGAACGCCGTGCCGCCAGGGATGCCCTGGCCGACGCCGGGACTGGTCGCCTGTATGCGTCGAAGCTGCCCGCCGCTAAGGACGGTACTCACCGACGCGGCCCCGCGATGGCCGGGCCTGCCCAGCGCGGGCGGCCCTGGCTGGTCGGCTGGGCTTCCGACGTGTAGCCGGTCGCGTACTCCGGCTGTGTGGCGTCGTGGCCCGCCGCCAGCTGCACGTCAAGGCCAGACCTGCTGCGCACCTGCAGGCCGTCCAGCGGCACCTGCTGGTGCCCATCAACCTCGATGGCATCGGACAGCACCACGTCGTACCGCGTCACCCTGCGCAGCGTTCCCAGGATGGTCGCGCCACCCGCCCGGCGGGCTAGAACGCGCTGGCCGATGAACGGTCGCAAGGGGTCACGCATGGCGATGGCCGGAAAGCATACACGCCACCAGGACGTGCAAAGATGACGGCCCCGCCGAAGCAGGGCCGTCGCGGGGGGGGTGTTGGGCGTGGTCAGGCTAGCCGATAGACCATACCTTGCCAGCGGCCAGGTCGTCCAGCATGCCCGCGTGCACACGGCAGTTGCTGGCGTGCACCCGCAGGCTGCTGGCCGTCACCATCAGGCCGTGGCGGGCCTGGCTGCGGCACCCATCGCGGCCGTTGTCGGGCTGGCGTGCAATCAGGTCGGCCGCGTACTGCGTTTCGCCGCGGGCCATGCGCCACGCGTGCTCGACGCGGCTAAGGCGGGGCCGGTAGAACTCGCCGCCTGCACGCAGCATGGGGCTGCGGTTGCAGCCCAGGCCGATACCGGCTTCGTTCCAGTAGCTGGCCCGGCTGTGCCGACCCGCCACCTGGCCGTACCTGTCGCCCAGCGCGTTCGCCAGGTCGCGCAGTTCGGCTTCCTGTTCCATCAGGCTGGCTATGTTCTCGTCATCCAGGGGCGTGGCGGCCAGTTCGGCCCGCAGGGTGTTCGCATAGGCCCGGCGGCGGGCGGCCATGGCGGCATCGCCCTGCTCGTGCTGGGCGCGGTACGCGTCCACGCCCGCCTGGTTCACCGGATTCAGCCCGGCTTCGTCTTCGACCTGCTGCGCCAAGTCGTACACCAGGTCGGCGTGGCCGCGCATGTCGGCGGCCAGCGTTTCGATCATGGTGCGGCGGTCGGTGTCGGAAATGGCCATGGTCTGCTCCTTCGTCGTGGTGGTCTGCATGGACTCAACATACACGAGTCGCACGGCCGCGTCAAGTCACCGCCGCGCTGGCAGCCCGCCGCCGCTGATGACCTGCAGGCCCCGCGTTTCGTACACGCTGGGCGCTTGCGGCTCGTGCGACGCGGCCAGGCTGTGCGTCATCATCAACGTGGTGGCGTAGTCCATCGCCCGCCGCGCCTTCGTCTTGTCCAACCGCCACCCACGGCCCACCGACTTCGTGACCGCGTTCTTGACATGCGCCGCCAGCACCGGGTCGTCGGCGTGCCATATCGCCTGCGTCACCAGGCCGTCCAGCAGTTCCTCACTAGCCGGGGCGGTACGTTCATTCGACTGCGGGAACGGTTCCACCGGCACGCCCTCATCGGCCAGAAGTTCGGCCGAACGGTTGAAGCGCCACGGATCGAAGCCCATAACCACCAGGTCCAGGTGCTGGCCCCATTCCCGCACCTTGTCTTCCACCAACGCGTACCTGATGGATTCGCCCTTCGGCAGCAGCGTGTGGCACGGCGGGGCAGGCTTGTCCGGGTCGTCCGGCGTCACGCCCCACACGTGCCCGCCGACCAGCCAGCGGCCCGGCTGGCCTTCGCCCCAATCCGGGCGCTGCACCTGCCAGCCCACCGACGCCGTGTCCTTGTGCGTCGCAAAGTCCACCGCCAGCCAGCCTTCCAGGCCCCGCAGCTTCACCAGGTCGGCCACGTCATTCGTGCACGCTTCCCACACGCCGGGCGCAAGGAAGCTGGCCTCGTCATCGTCGGCGGGGTGGTTCAGCCGGTAGCGCAGGAAGTCCACCGGCCGCGACTTGCGGCGGCTGCGTTCCAGCACGTCCAGCGTGATCCAGGACGCCTTGTTGACCCTGGCCCACGCGTCCCGATCCTCGATTTCGTCTTCCCCGATTTCGTCGATGCTGGCGTACATGTCGTCCCGCGCATCCGGTTCGCCGGCAATGACGCGCAGGCCCTGCGCCCGCACCCGGCTGCACACGCTGGCTTCCGGGTCGGTGTACGCAGGGGCATTCGTGATGCTGCCCAGGAACGGCTGTTCCCTGGCGTCGCCCGACCGCGATAGCATGTCGTACAACGCGGCCCGGTCGTGATGGTGCAACTCGTCCAGGATGCCGCCGTGCATGTTCACGCCTTCGTCGCTGATCGCGTCCGCAGCGATGACCTTGTAAAAGCTGTCCGTGCTCGGCACGTAGATGCTGTCCTTGTAGATGACGACGTACCGATACAGCGGTGACTTCTCGACCATGCTGACCAGCTGGCCGAACACGATCCGGGCCTGCTCCTTGTCCGTCGCCCCGCCGTACACTTCCGCGCCCGGCTCGTCGTCCGCCAGCAGCAGGTACCCGCCCCACGCAGCCGCCCGCGTGGACTTCCCGTTCTTTTTCGGCTCCTGCACGTAGGCTTCCTGGATCAGCCGCAGGCCCTGGTCGTCCACCCGGCCGAAGATGGCCCGGCATTCGTCCACCTGCCACGGTTCGAAGTCCAGCGGCTGCCCGGCCCAGCGGCCCTTCGTGTGCACCAGGAACTCGTGGGCGAACTTGACCATGCGCAGCCCGCCGTCCACCTTCGCGCCCGACCTGGGATGCGGCCCAATCACGCCGGACACGAAGTCGTACACCGTCTTCGCTTCCGTGCGCACAGCATGGGCCTTCGCAACCTCGTCGCGGAACATACGGGCCAGCGCCTGCTTCAACCGCGTGTCCGATTCGCCGCGGTACTGCTCCTGGATATCGCGCAGCCGCTGCCACACTTCCGGCAGCATCGGCCGCGTCGCATCCTTCGGCGGCTCTTCCGGCAGGTCGTCCTGTTCCAGCGCCCGGCGGTGCGTGGAGTGATGCGGGTCCCAGCGGTCAGCCTGAACGCGTTCCAGCAGTGTCATGCGGACTGGCGTGCCCACTAGCCAAACCCTCCACCGGACGAGCACGCC
>Ga0207651_10000493_pt1 | contig 16585 bp, 19 predicted proteins | sample KBSM23metaG_FD_184328 | JGI IMG/M metagenome (GOLD analysis project Ga0207651, IMG submission 184328) | Miscanthus rhizosphere microbial communities from Kellogg Biological Station, Michigan, USA - KBS M2-3 metaG (SPAdes) (version 2) | ecosystem: Host-associated > Plants > Roots > Rhizosphere >... | reverse complement strand
CGCCGGCGAGGACGGCAAGCTCGGCCACGTGCGCCTGCGCAACGTCGAGACCGGCGAGAGCGAGGACCTGGCGACCGACGGCGCCTTCGTCGCCATCGGCCACATCCCCAAGTCGGAGATCGTCGTCGGCCAGATCGACACCGACGAGGAGGGCTACATCGTCACCCAGCCCGGCTCGACCAAGACCAACCTGGCGGGCGTCTTCGCCGTCGGCGACGTCGTCGACCGTACCTACCGCCAGGCGGTCACCGCCGCCGGCACCGGCTGCATGGGCGCCCTCGACGCCGAGTGGTTCCTGCGCGACACGCCGCCCTCGCCCGAGGCGCACTGGATGTCCGGCGGCGAGCCCGTCGAGATCGCGCCCAAGGTCGCCTGACCGGCGCCCTTTCGCTCAGCTGATGAGCTTCTGTACGACGAAGGTGCGGGTGCCCTTCGGCGTCTCGATCTCGACCGGATCGCCGACCTTGGCGTCGCGCAGCGCCCGGCCGATCGGCGACTCGGCGGAGAGGCGGCCCTCGGCGAGGTCCGCCTCGGTCGAGCCGACCAGGGTCCAGGTGTTGACCTCGCCCTTGCCTTCGTCGAGGACCTCGGCCGTGCGGCCGAAGGAGAAAGAGCTGCCGTTGCCGTCCACCTCGACCACGACCGCGGTCCGCAGCCGCTCGCGCAGCCGCTTGATCCTGGTCTCGAGGTGCGCCTGGTCCTCCTTGGCGATGTGGTACTCGGCGTTCTCCTTGAGGTCGCCGAGCTCGCGCGCGACTTTGATCCGGGCTGCCATCTCGGTGCGCGCCGGCCCTTCGAGCTGCTCGATTTCCTCGCGCAGGGCCGCGATGCCAGCCTCGGTGATCGCCTCGCCGCCCGATTCGACGTCTCCCATCGCCCCACCCTTGCAGATGCTGCGCTCCGCCTCCACCCTTCCGGTGCGCTTTATGCCACCCATGGGCACATAAAGCGCACCGGAAGGCTTGGGTCGCGCTAAGGTGATCGCACGGCTTCGTCCTGCGCCCACCTCGACTCGATCCGGTACTTCGACCCCCCGGCCGAGATCGCCGGTTGCGAGGAGTGCCTCGCGCAGGGCATGCAATGGGTCCACCTGCGCATGTGCCAGGAGTGCGGGCACGTCGGCTGCTGCGACAACTCGCCCGGCAGGCACGCGACGGCCCACCATGCCGCGACCGGCCATCCGATCATCCGCTCGGCCGAGCCGGGCGAGGACTGGAGCTGGTGCTACGAGGACGAGCTGATGTTCCGGCTCGCGCGCTGAGCGTCATCCGGCCCGAGCACGCGCTCGACGACCAGCTCGACGAGCTCGGGGTCGAACCGCTCGCCGGCGCCGCGCCGCAACTCCTCGATCGCCTCCGCCCGCGACAGCGGGTTGCCGTATGGACGCGACTCGGTCATCGAGTCGTAGGCATTGCAGATCAGGATGATCCGCGCCGCGAGTGGGATCTCCTCGCCCGTTAGGCCGTCCGGGTAGCCGCTGCCGTCCCAGTGCTCGTGCGTCGAGCGGACGACCTTGCCGACCTCGCGCAGGGCGGGAGCGGCGTAGAGCACTCGCTCCCCGACCTGGGTGTGCTTGCGCATCAGCTCCCTCTCCGCCTCGTCGAGGGGCCCGGCTTTGCGCAGGATCTCGTCGGGGACGGCGACCTTGCCGATGTCGTGCATCTCGGCGGCGCGGGTCAGGACGTCGAGGTCCTCGGCGCCGAGGCCGAGCGCCCGGCCGGTCTCCGTCGCAAGTCGCGCGACCCCGTCGACGTGGCGATCGTGCCCCGGCTCGCGCTCGCGCAGGAGGCCGAGCAGCACGCCGCGCGCCTGGCTCAGGGCCGAGTCTGCCCGCTGTCCCTTCTCCGTGTACATGCGGCGGTCGGCGAGGCGCAGCGCGTCCGTGGGGGTGGGCGCTTCGGCAGGCAGCAGGACGACGCCGCAGGAGGCGCTGATCGAGAAGCCGGGACCGCGGTCGGAGAGGGCCGCCTGGGCGGCGCCGACGATCGTGTCCGCCTTGACCTCCTCGGTCGAGGCGAGCACGCAGAACTCGTCGCCTCCCAACCGGTAGGCCTCGCCCCAGGGCGCGACGGCGGCGCCCAGGGCCGCGCCCAGTCGCTGCAGCAGGTCGTCCCCCGCGGTGTGGCCGAAGCTGTCGTTGTACGACTTGAAGCCGTTGAGGTCGAAGAGCGCCAGGACCGTCGTCCGGCCGTGCTCCGCGACCAGCGCCCGCTCGAGGTGGGCGTTGAGGCTGCGGCGGTTGGCCAGGCCGGTGAGCAGATCGGTGACGGCTTCCTCGCGGCTTGAGGCGATCATCCGCCGGTTGGCGCGGTTGGTCGTGGCAAGGCGGGAGAGGACCGCGAGCAGCGAGGCGACGCCGAGCGCGACGGCGGCCACTCCCACGTCGTGGAAGTTGGCGAGCGCGAGCAGGCCGATCACCGCCGTCGCGAGGGCGATCGGGGTCGCGATCGAGTGGCTCCTTCGCTCGCGGCTGGGGGCAGCGGCGCTCGCCGGGACCCAGGCGACGGCGGCGAAGATCAGGAAGGCGGCGGGCCAACCGAGGGTGGCGAGGTTGAGCGCGTTCGTCGACTGTCCGCCGACCGAGAGGTAGACGACGTCGGAGACCCCGAAGAGGACGAAGGCGGCGGCGATCGCCAGCCAGACCCCCTGGCCGCGCCAGCCGGCGGTCGTCAGCGCAGCGGCGACGAGGCCGAGGAGGACGAGATCGGCGCACGGATAGGCCAGGCTGACGACGACGCCGAGGGTGCTGCCTTCGAGCGCGTCCAACACCGGCGGGAAGATCAGCGCCGCGGCGATCGCGGCGACCGCGAGCGCCCCGATCAGGCCGTCCATCCAGGCGAAGCCGCCCCCCGTCGTCCGGCCCCGCAGAAGGAGAACGAGCCCGACGTAGACGGCAGGGTAGAAGAGGAGGAAGCCGACGTCGGCCGGCGAGGGGAAGGGCGCCGGGCTGGCGTAGTAGAGGACGACCGAGTAGTAGGTCTGACCGAGCGCCCAGAGCAGGAGGCCGATGCCGAGGCTGAGCCAGGCGGCGCGCTCGGCCGGCAGTCGAACGGCCCGCAGCAGGACCGCCGCCGCGGCGCCTAGGACGATCGCGTCGTAGACCCACCGTCCGAAGAGGTCCTGCACGGTTTCGGAGCCGACCGGCTTGAGGATCACCACGGCATAGGCGGCGAGCAGCGCGGCGAGGACCGCCAGCCAGGCGATCACGGCGGCCGGCGGGCGGCCTGCTTTCGGGAGAGCGATGGTCGCCTGCGAGCGATCCATGCCTCGCCATCGACGCGAAGGCGCGCGTCCTTGAGCGTTCGCGGCCCTCGCGCGGACGGGCGGCTAGCTGCTCGCCCTGGCGAGCAGGCCGGGCGCCGGCCTGTAGGCGTCGCCGTGCCGGCCGCGCAGCAGCTCGACCGCCTGCCGGGCGCCGACCAGCTCCGTCAGCTCGATCGGGCCGCACGGCCAGTTGAAGCCGAGGCGCATCGCCGTGTCCATGTCGGCCGGCGAGCCGACCTCCTCTTCCAGCGCGAATGCCGCCTCGTTCGCGATCTGGGCGACAAGGCGGGGGAGGACCTGCGGCGCGACCGGGTCGATCTTCTCCAGCTCCTTCTCGTCGAGCGTGGGCGCCTCGACGCCAAGGTCGGGGTCTGGCGGACGATGGGGGACGCCTTCCTCGTATTCGTAGAAGCCGCGGCCGCTCTTGCGTCCGAGCCTGTCTTCGTCGACGAGCTCTTCCTGGATGGAGCTCGGCCTCCAGCGCTCGGGCTCGCCGCCCTGCGCGTAGAAGGAGCGGGCGACGCTCAGATTGACGTCGAGCCCGATCAGGTCGATCAGCTCGAACGGGCCCATGCGGAAGCCGCCGCCGATCCGGCAGACGCGGTCGATCGTCGCCGCGTCGGCGACGCCCTCGGCGAGCATGCGCAGCGACTCGAGCGTGAAGGGCCGCGCGAGCCGGTTGGCGATGAAGCCGGGGCTGTCCTTGGCGCGGATCGGGGTTCGGCCCATGCGGACGCCGACCTCGGTCGTCGCCTCGAGAGCCTCCGGCGCGGAGTCGGCCGTCGCCACGACCTCGACCAGCTTCATCAGCGCCGGCGGGTTGAAGAAGTGCATGCCGACGACCCGCTCGCGGTTGGGGACCTCGGCGGCGATCGCGGTGACCGGCAGCGACGAGGTGTTGCTGGCGAGGATCGCCGTCGATCCGCAGGTCTCGGCCAGGTCGGCGAAGAGCCTGCGCTTCAGCTCGAGGTCCTCGGGCGCGGCCTCGATCACGAGGTCGCATTCGCAGAGGTCTTCGAGGCTCGTCGCGGCGCCGACGCGGTCGCCGGCGGCCTGGGCGTCGGCCTCGCTCCAGAGGCCCTTGGCCGCACCCTTTGCCAGCGCCCGGTGAAGGCGGCCGATGCCGGTGTCCACGGCATCGGGGATCGGGTCGTGAAGGCGCGTCTCGTAGCCCCCGAGCGCCGCCACCTGGGCGATGCCGGCGCCCATCGTCCCCGCGCCGACGACTCCCACCCGCTCCACGCTCGCGTTCTCCCCGCTCACGTCACCTTCCCTCGAACTTCGCCTCGCGCTTCTCAAGGAATGCCTTCATGCCCTCTACCCGATCCTCAGTCGCCATCGCCAGCTCGTAGAGGCGCCGCTCGTTCTCGAGGCCGGGGGAGAGGGCGGTCTCCTCGGCGACGAGGACGGCCTGCTTGGCGAGCCGCGAGGCGATCGGCGGCTTCTCGGCAACGGCGTGGGCGAGCTCCATCGCGGCCTCGACCCACTCGCCGTCGGGGGCGACCCGGTTGACCAGCCCGATCTCCCTTGCCTCCTCGGCGCCGAAGCGGCGCCCGGTGAGCACCAGCTCCATCGCTCGCTGCTTGCCGAGCACGCGCGCCAGGCGCTGGGTACCGCCGCCGCCGGGGATGATCCCGAGGTTGATCTCGGGCTGGCCGAACTTTGCCCCCTCGGCGGCGACGATCATGTCGCAGGCGAGCGCCAGCTCGCAGCCGCCGCCGAGCGCGTAGCCGGAGACGGCGGCGACCATCGGCGTCTTGATCGCGGCCAGCCGCCGCCAGAAGGCGGCGGCGGGATGGCGCAGCGCCTCGGCGAAGGTTCGCTCGGCCATCGCCTTGATGTCGGCGCCGGCGGCGAAGACGTCGTCGGAGCCGGCGATCACGACGCAGCGGATGTCGGGATCGGGGTCGATGCGCTCGAGCTCGGAGGCGAGCTCCTCCATCACCTCCGGCGAGAGCGCGTTGCGCGCCTCCGGCCGGTCGATGCGCAGCAGCGCGACGTGGCCATCGCGGGAGCTTTGGACGAGCTCGGGCATCGCTGCCCTCAGGCCTCCGTCATAGGCGTCATCGCGTTGATTCCAGTGGCCGCCCGCCCGATGATCAGCTTCTGGATCTGTGAGGTGCCCTCGTAGAGCGTGGTCACGCGGGCGTCGCGCAGGTAGCGCTCGACCGGGTAGTCGTCGACGTAGCCGGAGCCGCCGTGAACCTGGATCGCCAGGTTGGCGCATTCGACCGCCGACTCGGTCGCGTAGAGCTTCGCCACCGAGGTCTCCGTCGTGTTCGGCTTGCCTTCGTCCTTCAGCACGCCGGCGCGGTAGACCAGCATCCGGCTCGCATCGCGCTTGAGGATCATGTCGGCGATCATCTCCTGCACGAGCTGGAAGCGGGCCAGTGGCACGCCGAACTGCTTGCGCTCCTTTGCGTAGGCGACCGAGGCTTCTACGCAGCCTTCGCAGATGCCGACGCAGCCGGCGGCGACGCTGTAGCGGCCGTTGTCGAGCGCGCTCATCGCCACCTTGAAGCCGTCGCCCACCGCCGCCAACATGGCGTCCTCGCCGACCTCGACGCCGTCGAGCGAGATCTCGCCGGTGTCGGAGGAGCGCAGGCCGAGCTTGCCGTGGATCTCCTGCGTCGTGAAGCCCTCGCTGTCGGTGGGGACGAGGAAGCAGGCGAGCCCCTTGTGCTTCTTCTCGGGGTCGGTCTGGGCGAAGATCAGCGCCACCTCGGAGAAGTTGGCGAGGCTGATCCACATCTTCTGGCCGCTGATCGACCAGCCGGAGTCGGTCTTGGTCGCGCGGGTGCGCAGGTTGGCGGCGTCCGAGCCGGTGTCGGGCTCGGTCAGGCCGAAGCAGCCGAGCGCCTCACCCGAGCAGAGCCGTGGCAGCCACTTCTGCTTCTGCTCCTCCGTGCCCCACTTCTCGATCGAGCCGGCGACGAGGGAGGTCTGCACGGAGACGACGGTGCGGGCGGAGGAGTCGGCGCGGCCGACCTGTTCGACGATCAGGCCGTAGCCGAGGTAGTCGAGCCCGCGGCCGCCGTACTCCTCGGCGACCGGGGCGCCGAGGTAGCCCACCTCGCCCAGCTTGCTCGCCAGCTCGCGGTCGAAGCGGGCGGCGCGGTCGTTCTCCTTCACCCGCGGCGTTATCTCCTTGTCGGCGAATTCGCGAGCGGTTTCGGAGATCAGCCGCTGCTCGTCGGTCAACTGGAAGTCCAAGTCAAAGCTCCTTTCCGAGCGTCGCGCCGAAGGCTTCCTGCGCTTCGCGGGTGCGGGGTCCGGGCGCCGAGGGAAGCTCGACACCGTCGATTGCGGATACGGCTTGGATCTCGCGCGTGGTCGACGCGAGGAAGGCCTCGTGGGCGGCGTGCAGGTCGGCCACCGGCCAGGCGCCGGTCTCGACGTGCAGCGCCTTGACCAGCCGGTCGCGGGTGATCGACTCGAGCACGCCGTTGTCGAGGGCGGGGGTGCGCAGAGAGCCCTGCGGCGATACCCAGAAGATCGAGGAGGTGGGCGGCTCGAGGACGATGCCGTCGGGCTGGACGAAGACGGCCTCGTCGGCGCCTCGGGCTTTCGCGAGCCTGGTCGACTGCATGTTGGCCGCGTAGGAGAGGGACTTGACCCCGTTGAGGATGACGCTCGGCGCGTAGGTGACGGTGGCGAGGCTGACCGTCTCGGCGTGGAGCGGGATCGGCTCGGTCATCGCCAGGCGGCGGCCGCCGCGGGTGACGATCAACCGCAGCTGCCCGTCGGCCTCGCCGAGCTCGGCCAGCAATGCGTCGATCTCTCGCTCCAGCGCCGCGCGGTCGAACTCCAGCTCGATCGCCGCCGTCGACCGCTCCAGCCGGTCGAGGTGGTCGCCGAGCGCGAACGGCTTGCCTTCGTAGAGGCGGATCACCTCGAAGGCGCCGTCGCCCCGGTAGAGCCCGTCGTCCTTCAGCGGCACGACCGCCTCGACCGTCGGGCCGATCCGCCCGTCGACGCTCGCCAGCTCTCGAAGCTCAATTGCCATGCGGCGGCGAGGCTACCTCAGACCGCTTCGAAGACCGTCGCCAGCCCCTGGCCGACGCCGACGCACATGGTGGCGATGCCGTATCGGCCGCCGCGGCGACGCAGCTCGCGGACGAGGGTGGTGGCGAGGCGGGCGCCGGAGCAGCCGAGCGGATGGCCGAGGGCGATCGCGCCGCCGTTGACGTTGAGCCTCTCCTCGTCGATTCCCAGCTCGCGGGCGGACGCGAGCACCTGAGAGGCGAAGGCCTCGTTGATCTCGATCAGGTCGATGTCGTCGAGCGTTAGGCCGGCGGCCTCGAGCGCGCGCGGGATCGCGACCGCGGGCCCGATGCCCATGTAGGCGGGGTCGACTCCGGCGACGCCGAAGGCGACGACGCGGGCCAGCGGCTTCGCGCCGAGCTTCTCGACGCCCGCCTCGGAGGCGACCAGCGTGCAGGCCGCGCCGTCGTTGAGCGTCGAGGCGTTGCCGGCGGTAACGGTGCCGCCCTCGCGGAAGGCCGGCCGCAGCTTCGCCATCTTCTCCAGGGAGGCGTCGGCACGGGGCCCCTCGTCGGACTCAACGGTGACGGTCTCCCGTCCCTGCGGCGCCTCGATCGGGACGATCTCTTCGGCGAAGATCCCCGCCTCCTGCGCGGCAACCGCGCGCTGGTGGCTGCGCAGGCCGAAGGCGTCCTGGTCCTCGCGGCCGATGCCGTAGCGCTCGGCGACGTTCTCGCCCGTCTCGCCCATCGACTCGGTCGAGACGCCGAGCTCCGCCATCCGCGGGTTGACGAAGCGCCAGCCGAGCGTCGTGTCGTGCATCGTCTGCGGGCCGCGCGGCAGGCCGCGCTCGGGCTTGCCGACGACCCAGGGCGCGCGGCTCATCGACTCGACGCCGCCGGCGAGGTAGAAGTCGCCCTCGCCGAGCTTGACCGCGCGCGCGGCGCAGTTGATCGCCTCGAGCCCCGAGGCGCAGAGTCGGTTGACGGTCGCGCCCGGCACCGAGTGGGGGAGGCCGGCGAGCAGCGCCGCCATTCGCGCCACGTCGCGATTGTCCTCGCCCGATTGGTTGGCGGCGCCGAGATAGACGTCGGTAATCCGCTCCGGGTCGACCCCGGTGCGCTCGACCACGGCGGCGATCGTGTGCGCCGCCATGTCGTCGGGACGGACGCCCGCGAGCGCTCCCCGGTAGCTGCCCACCGGCGTGCGGATCGCGTCGACTACATATGCCTCGGCCACGCGCGCCATTTAAGTGGACCGGCGGCTACGGCGTATCCTGAGACACCGTGTGGTTCGTCCTCGGAACGGTTGGAATGGTGCTGCTGATCGTCGGCGTGCTGTTCCTGATCGAGCACTTCTACACGGGCAGCAACGCGGAGCTGCTCGACTGGAAGCCGACCCGCTCGCCGGAAGTCGAGGCGCAGAACGAGATCGACGACGTGCAGCAGATGCTCGAGGCGCAGAACGAGATGCGCCGCCGCCGCGGCGCCCCCGAGCGCGACGAGCGGGAGCTGCGCGCCGAAGTGGAGGAGGAGGAGCTGGAGCGCCTCCGTCAGCGCCGGGGCTTCGAGGCTCTGTAGGTGGCGCGGGCGCTGATCGTCGGCTGCGGTTGCCGCGGTCGGGCATTGGGGCGGGCCCTGCTGGAGCAGGGATGGGCGGTGCGGGGCACCTCGCGCCGCGAGGAGGGGCTGGCGGCGATCGAGGTCGCCGGGATCGAGCCGGCGCTCGCCGATCCCGCGCAGCCGGGCACGCTGCTCGATCTGGTCGGCGACGTCGCCGCGGTCTACTGGCAGCTGGGCTCGGCCGTCGGTCCCGAGGAGAACCTCGCGGCGATCCACGGTCCTCGTCTCGAGCGCTTCCTCGAATGGCTTGTCGAAACGCCGGTGCGGCGCTTCGTCTACGAGGCCTTCGGTTCGGTCGATCCCGGCCTCCTCGAGCGGGGCGCCGCCAGCGTCGAAGAGGCGGGGCGGACCTGGCGGATCCCGGTCGAGATCGCGAGGGGCGAAGAGTCCCATATGACTAAACTCGGATAAGGATTCCGGTAAATACAGCGAGCACCGAGAGGAGCCGTTCATGGCGCTGCAGCTTGGCGACGTAGCACCCGATTTCGAGGCCGAGACCACCGAGGGCCGGATCAAGTTCCACGACTGGATCGGCGACTCGTGGGCCGTCTTGTTCTCGCACCCGAAGGACTTCACGCCGGTCTGCACAACCGAGCTCGGCTACATGGCGAGCATCGAGCCGGAGTTCGCGAAGCGGGGCGTGAAGATCATCGGGCTCTCGATCGATCCCCTCGACAGGCACGAGGAGTGGGCGAAGGACATCGAGGAGACGCAGGGGACGGCGCCCAACTACCCGATCATCGGCGACACCGACTTCAACGTCGCCAGGCTCTACGGGATGCTGCCAGCCGACGTCTCGGGCAACGTCGAGGACCGCACCCCCGTCGACAACCAGACGGTGCGCAACGTCTTCGTCATCGGTCCCGACAAGAAGATCAAACTGATCCTCGTCTATCCGATGACGACCGGACGCAACTTCGACGAGGTGTTGCGCGTGATCGACTCGCTGCAGCTCACGGCCAACCACAAAGTGGCCACGCCGGCCCAGTGGCAGCAGGGCGAGGACGTGATCATCGCCGGCTCGGTCTCCAACGACGAAGCGAAGGAGATCTACCCCGAGGGCTGGGAGGAGCCGCGTCCGTACATCCGGATTGTGTCCCAACCGCGGTAGAGATTGCAGCCGCCGAAAACCGAGTCTGACAAGGACGCAGGGAAGGTCAGCGAGGGGAACGCACTGAAGTGCGTGACCCGAGCTGGCCAACCGAGGACGCCGTCAGGCGAAGGTTTGCAGGCGGCTGAGCAGGTCGCCGAGGATCCGGGCGGTAGCGCCCCAGATCAGGTGGCCGTCGACCTCGTAGGTCGGCGTGTGGATCGGTACGCCGCGCCGGACCAAGCGGCGCATCTCATAGCCGTCGCGCAGGCCCTGCAGCGAGAAGGCAAGCACGGTCTCGACCTCAGCCGGGTTCGGCTGCAGGTCGAGGTCGGCGGGATCCGGAATCAGGCCGACGAAGGGATGGATGCGGTAGCCGGTGACGAAGGTGGCCGCGGGCGGCAGCGCGCCGCAGACCTCGACCGAGGCGGGGGAGAGGGCGATCTCCTCCTCCGCCTCGCGCAGCGCGGTCGCGACGAGGCCGTCGTCGCTGTCGTCCCGCCGCCCGCCCGGGAAGGAGATCTCGCCCGCGTGCCGGCGCAGGTCGGCGCGCCGCTCGGTGAAGATCAAGCCAGGCTCGTCGGGCCAGCCATGCAGCGGCAGCAGGACCGCCGCCTCGGTGCGCCCGCCGGCGGCCATCGCCGCGGCCTCCTCGGGCGAGAGCAGCAGGTCGCCAAGACGAGTGTCTGGCGATTTATCCGTCATATGGCCGAGTAAGTCGCCAATCGGCCTCAGATGATGACCTGGACGGTGCCGCCGTCGACCGACCAGGCGGCGCCGCTGACGTAAGAGGCGCGCTCCGAGCAGAGAAAGACGATCGCGGCGGCGATCTCCTCCGCCTGCGCGAGGCGGCCGATCGGTCGCTTGGAGCCGGCTTCGGCGAGCGCCCGCTCACGGCTGGGCGCGCCGGACATCGTTTGCGACTGGTCGAGCAGGCCGCCGGGCTCCATCCACATCTCCGATTCGACCGGTCCCGGGCAGATCGCGTTGACGAGAACGCCGCTCTTCGCGTAGCGGTCGGCGAAGAGGCGCGAGAGCGAGAGCTCGGCCGCCTTCGCCACCGAGTACTCGGGCATCGCCGCCGAGGGCCGCTTGCCCGCGGTCGAGCAGACGTTGACGACGCGGCCCCAGCCGCGCTCGACCATGGCTGGGATCGCGGCGCGCATCGCCCGCAGCGGCGCCATCACGTTGAGCTCGTACTGGGCGCGCCAGTCCTCGTCGGGCACTTCGTCGAGGTCGCGCCACTGCGCGGTGCCGGCATTGTTGACGAGCACGTCGAGGGAGCCGAAGCGCTCCGCGGCGGCGGCCAGCATGCGAGCGCCCGCATCCTCGGCGGTGACGTCGAGGCTGAGCGTCTCGGCTCGGCCGCCATGACCGGCGCCGGTCGCGATCGCTTCCCCGGCGGCGTCGCTCAGCCGCTCCTCGTCGCGGGCGACAAGCAGGACGTTCGCGCCCTCGGCGCAGAGCAGCCGCGCCGTCTCGCGGCCGATTCCGCGGCTGGCGCCGGTGACGACGCAGGCGCGCCCCTTCAGGCCCAGGTCCATCAGGCGCTCGCCGCGACCATTCGAGCTACGCCTTGCGGCGGCCCTTGAAGAGGGCCGGGTCGTCGACGTCGGCGAAGCGGGCCATCGCGTAGGCGAGGTCGGAGGCGCGGTTGACGAAGTGGATCACGGTCTCGCTTGCCAGCCCGCCGGCCTCGGCGAGGGCGGCGATGCGCCGCTCGGCGCGCCGGATCGCGGTGCGCGCGACGTCGAGCTGGGCGGAGAGCTGGTTGCCGCCGGGGATGACGAACTGCGGCGGCAGCTCGACCTCGGCCATGTAGCGGTCGATCCGCTGCTCGAGCTCGGCGACCATCTCCTCGGTGGTGCGGCTGATCCCGTCTTCGAGTCGCTCGGCCGCCTCCGGCGCCGTCGCCAGCTCTGCGCCGGCGACGAAGAGGTCGTCCTGGAGGCGGAGGATGTCCTTCGCCAGCTCGGCCTCGCCGGCGTCGCAGAGGGCGCGGGCGACGCCGAGGTGCGAGCAGGCCTCGTCGAGCGATCCGTAGGCCTCGGTGCGTGCGTGGTGCTTGGGCACGCGACCCCCGTACCACAGCGAGGTGCTCCCGTCGTCGCCCTTCTTGGTGTAGATCTTGACCACGGCCCGACGATCCTACGCCGCGGTCAGGTCAGGCAAGCGGGTTGAAGACCAGCCCGGTCAGCACCTTCGGATAGAAGTAGGTCGACTTCGGCGGCATGTTGGCGTCGCTTTCGCAGATCGCCTTGGTCTGGGAGACCGGGATCGGGCGCAGGACGAAGGCGACGTCGTAGGCGCCCTCGTCGAGCAGGCGCAGCGAGTCCTCGACGCTCTTCGCGTAGCCGATGCCGCGCTTGGCGAGGATGTCGTCTTCGCTCATCCCGGCGATTCCCTTCAGCACCAGGGTCTCGAGGATCGCCGCGTCGAGGCGGCGGTAGGCCTCCGGCTGGCCCTCCAGCAGGCGGTCCAGCTCGCTCGTGTCCTTCAGCCGCAGGCGGAAGGCGCGCTTGTGGTGGGAGTCGTAGAGGCCGAAGACGCCGACCCCCTCCTCGCCCAGCGGGTCGAGCTCCTCGTCGGCGACCTCCTCGACGTCGAAGAGCTCGCGCAGGCCCTCGCCGAGCCGGCGCTGGCGCTCGGGGTCGTCGGCGAAGCCGGAGAGCAGGCGGTGGGTGGGGAAGATCGCCAGGCCCGGATCGTCGATCCCGGTCAGTGCCATAAGCGTGTAGTTGTGCGGGCCCTCGCCGCCGACCTCGTCGCGGTAGGCGATCGCGGTCTCGTAGCGGTGGTGGCCGTCGGCGATCAGCAGCTGGGCGTCGGCGAGCAGAGCGGCGATCTCGTCGTTGACGGCGGGGACGCGCCAGAGCCGGGTGACGGCGCCGGTCCAGTCGGTCGCTTCGCCCCAGACCGCGTCCGGCGTGGCGTGGGGGGCGACTACCGGCCATGGATCGATCGTGCTCAGCGAGAAGATCGGCGAGAGGTTGTGGCGGGTCGCGCGCATCAGTTCCAGCCGGTCCTGCTTGGGGCCGGGCAGGGTGCGCTCGTGGGGGAGGATCGTGCCGGTGTCGAAGTCCTCGACGCGGACGCGGGCGAGGATCGCGTGGCGGGTGCGGGTGGCGCCGTCGGGTCCGGTGTACTCCTGCTCCATCGCCCAGATCGCGGGCTCGTCTTCGACCAGGGCGCCGGCCTCGAGCCAGGCGGCGATCTTCTCCGCGGCTTCCTCGTATGGATCGCCCGTGCCCTCGGACTGTGGGCCGGTCTCGCCGTAGGGCTTGGGCAGGTCGATCGCGACCGCGTTGTAGGGGGAGCGCTGGAGCAGCTCCGCGCGCATCGCCGTGTCGATCACGTCATAGGGGGGGGCGACCACGTCCTGCAGCGACCCGACCGCGTCGAGGTCGTAGCGCAGGGCTTCTATCGGCCGCACGTCCGCCATCGCCGCGAAACCTAGCGATCGGCCCACCCCGACCCTCGCCCGGTCCGCGGCGCCGCTCTACACTGGGCCGAGCGGGGCGTGGCGCAGCCTGGTAGCGCGCGGCCTTTGGGTGGCCGAGGTCCCCGGTTCGAATCCGGGCGCCCCGATATTCGATGTCCCTGCCGACGAACCGAAGTGGCTTGATTGCAGGGATTCAGGTCGCAGCGTCAAGACAACTTGCCCACTTGGCTAGTGCGGTCAAGTTTTAGCCGATAAACTTGACCAGATGGATATCGAGCGCCTCGGCGGCAGCCCTATCGGGCATTTGGTCCCCATCGTAGGACCGGATCCCGCAACTCAGGAGATCGTAGAGGGAAAGGCCTTTCTGCCCGATCCCTTGCCTGGCGACTTGACGCTCTCGACGGCGACCTGGACGACCATCAATCGCGCATCGGCGGCGCTTGCGCGCTTGGACGGAGCCGCCAGGCTTATCCCCAGTCCAGCGCTTCTTCGCCGTCCTGCTCTGCGGCGAGAGGCCCAGAGCACGAGTGCCCTGGAGGGGACCTATGCTCCATTCGCGGACGTTCTTGCCGCTGACCCTGACGATGAGCGGCACATGACGGTTGAGATCCGCTGGATCCTGAATTTCGAGCGGATGGCGGAGCTGGCGTTCTCGTGGCCAGAGGATCGTTCGCTCACCATCGGGATGCTTGGTGAGTTGCAGCGCACACTCGTCAGAGGCACGGCCGGCGAGTTGAGCGATGCCGGCGGACTCCGCGATCGAATCGTTGTCATCGGAGCGCCAGGACGAAGCCTCGACGGCGCCCGCTTCGTTCCTCCCCCGCCTGGAGACCAGCTCCGCGGCGGTGTCGAAAACCTCCTCAATTGGGTAAATGACCCGCCGGATCTGCCGACTGTCGTGCAGGCGGCGATGGCCCACTACCAGTTCGAGGCGCTTCATCCCTACTCGGATGGAAACGGTCGCCTCGGTCGCCTGCTGGTCATCGTCCAACTGCTTCGTGGCGCTGTCATACGAGAGCCGCTTTTGGTGGTGTCCCCATGGTTTGAGACGCGCCGAGATCAGTACCAGGACGCGCTCCTTCGGCTGAGCATGGATGGCGACTGGGATGCATGGATCGCGTTCTTTGCGCAGGGCGTCGCCGCGTCCGCTGCTGAGTCCCAAGACAAGGTCGAGCGCCTCGTAAGTCTCCAGGGAGAGCTTCGATCAAAGGTGCAGTCCGCTGGCAAAAGGGGTGTGGCCGAGCGCTTTGCCGCTGATCTCGTCGGTCGTCCCTATCTAACTCAGAAGGAGGTTTCGCAGAGATACGGGCTCTCCAAGCAGGGTGCGAGCAACGCGATCAGGACGCTGCTCGATCTGGGCATCCTCGAGCTGTCGGGGATGCACGCCCTGGGGAATGCCCGGGTTTACGCAGCGCCAGCGGTAATAGAGATCGTTTCCTCCTGAGCGTGATGCACGTGTGATGGCCGCCGAGCCGGGTGGCAGGGATTCGTCTACAACCTCGCCGAGCTACCTGGAATTGGCATCGAGCGGGGTCTATCCCCAGCCTCGTGAGCGTTGGCGGGTCCGCAATTATGTAAAGCGGACGGGTATCCGTCTCGGCATCCGGGCCATCTGCCGATAGCCGGTGGGTGAACGATGGCGAATCGATCGAGCGCCGCAGGGAGCGGGCGAGGTTCGAAACCGAGCGGCATGTGGTCGTCGGCGACGTGACGCTGCCGCCGGAGGGCTTTCAGAGCCGGTTCTCGGACGCGATCAATCGCGGCGACCTGTCGTTCATCCCGCTGACCAACGTCGAGATCACCTCGATCGAGGGCGGTGAGGTCACGCGCCGCGAGTTCATCGTGCTGGGCAAGGCCCACATCAGGATCGCCTTCCCGATCGACGACGACAGCTAGGTTCAGGAGGGCTTGGGCGCCCCCGCTACGCCGTCCTTGCGCGCCGCTCCATCCCGCCCCGGACGTGGGCGCTGAGGTCGACTACGAAGGCCAGGATCACGATGAACCACTCAAAGCCACTTACCCGGTTCGAAGAGGCGCTCCACATCACGGCGTAGGCGAGAGTCGTCCAGGGCAGCAGGAAGAAGCCGAGGAGCGGCACGAACCAGCTGTCGAAGGCGCGGCTGAGCATGTCGCTGAAGAGCCAGATGGCGAACAGGGCCAGCCGCGGCGAGATCAGGGCGAAGAGGACGACGAGGCAACCCATGGCCGGCAAGCTACCGGGTCGGGAGGCGTAAGCTGGAGCCATGCGCCATGCCGTGCTGGACACGCCGTTGCAGCCGCCCTTTCCCGACGGAACCGAGGTCGCCTACTTCGCGCTCGGCTGCTTCTGGGGCGCCGAGCGCCTCTTCTGGGGGATCGACGGCGTCTACACGACCGCGGTCGGCTACATGAACGGCACCACGCCGAACCCGACCTACGAGGAGGTCTGCACCGGGAAGACGGGCCACGCCGAGGCGGTCCTCGTCGCCTACGACCCGACTCGCGTCGCCTACGCCGACCTGCTCAAGGTCTTCTTCGAGGAGCACGACCCGACCCAGGGCAACGACGTCGGCACCCAGTACCGCTCCGGCGTCTACTTCGTCGACGACGCGCAGAAGGAGACCGCCGAGATGGCGAAGCGCGCCTACGACGAGGCGCTGCGGGCGGCCGGCCACGACCCGATCACCACCGAGGTCGAGCCGGCGGGCCCCTTCTACTACGCCGAGGACTACCACCAGCAGTACCTGCACAAGGTGCCCAACGGCTACTGCGGCCTGGCCGGCACCGGCGTCTCCTGCCGCATCCCCGCCGCGGCGTCCTGAGGCGCAGCGCGCCCGGCACGGCGAATAGCATCCCGCGCCGGTGACTCCCACCCTCGGCTCCTACATCGGCGGCTGCCTGGCCACGATCGGCATCGTCAGCGCGGTCGGGCTCGGCGGCTACTGGCTGCGGCGCTGGATCGTGCCGGAATTCTCCGGCGCCCTGGCCCGCCTCGCCGAGGCCACGATCGCCGTCTCGCTGCTGGTCCTCACGCTCGAGCTGCTCGGCTCGCTGAGCATCCTGCACAGCGGCTGGATCGTCGTCCTCTGCATCGGGGTCGGGCTGCTCGCCGCCTGGGTCGGCTGGCGCAACGCGCCCCCCGGCGACCAGGGGATCGCCGCGCCCCAGGTGCAGACGGTCGCTCTGCTGATCGCGCTCGGCGTC
>Ga0207651_10000485_pt1 | contig 16758 bp, 14 predicted proteins | sample KBSM23metaG_FD_184328 | JGI IMG/M metagenome (GOLD analysis project Ga0207651, IMG submission 184328) | Miscanthus rhizosphere microbial communities from Kellogg Biological Station, Michigan, USA - KBS M2-3 metaG (SPAdes) (version 2) | ecosystem: Host-associated > Plants > Roots > Rhizosphere >... | reverse complement strand
CCTCGCCAATCCCTACTTCGTCCCCGACCGCGGCGTGCTGCGCGCGTTGCAGAATGCGGCCACGCGCGGCGTCGACGTCCGCTTACTGCTGCCGATGGAGAGCGACTCCACCGTGCTGGACCTGGCGGCGCGGGCCGTATTCGGGCCGCTGCTGGCAGCGGGCGTCCGCATCTGGCAGAGCCGCGCCGTCGTCCACACCAAGGCTCTTTCCGTCGACGGCGTGTTCGTGTCGATCGGCAGCTACAACTTCGACCACCGCTCGCTCGCCTACAACCTGGAGATGGTCGTGAACGTGATCGACGAGCGCGCCTCGCACGACGCGGTCGCGATGCTGGAGTCCGACATGGAGACCAGCGAGGAGCTGACGCGAGAGAACTTCGGCCGCCGCCCGCTGCTGGTCCGCCTGCTCGAGCGGCTGGCCTACGCCTTCCGCAAGTGGCTCTAGGTCCGCTTCACTTCGGCCCGCGGTATTGCCGCACCAGCTCGGCGATCTGGGCGACCAGCTGCTCGGCGGCGCCCGGGACGACGACCGCCGACGATAGATCGCCGTAGTGCGCCTCCAGGCAGTGCAGCAGGTGGCGCTTGATCAGCGCCTCGTCGGGGCCGTACGGCAAGGTGCTGGTGTGATAGACGGCCTCCAGCGCCTTCTCCTTGTCCTGCGCCCACTGCATCAACCGTTCGAGCGGCCATTCGCCCCGACGGATCGCCTTCAGCTGCTCGCGATCGCGCTCCAGGTCGATGTCGCCGTGCACCAGGATCTGTTCCACCTCCAGCAGCAGGCGCACGACGTGGTAGCCGAACTTCACGTCGTAGCCGTGCTCCTCGACCAGCGCGGCGCGCTTGCCGTCCGCCTGCGGCACCTTGATCTGCAGCTTGTGCAGCTGGCTGTACGCGTAGCCCTTGAACTTGTGCCACGACCCCTTGTGCAGGAAGTCGCGCCGGTACTCGCGGATGTATTCGCCGATCGCCGTCGACGACAGCACGCACCGCCGCGGCGTGAACAGCGAATCGATGATGTTCGGGTTGTTCTCCATCGCCAGCTGGAAGAACTTCACGATGCCGAGGATCTGGAAGTCCCAGCTCTTTTCAAACGCGGCGACGTGGTGCTCCTGCCAGGTCTCGAACCGTTTGATCTGCGCGCCGAAGCCCAGGATCTCGCCGGCCAGGTGCGGAAACACCATGTTCTTGGGCGGGATGCAGATCCCATAGACGTCGATGTCCGACGAGGCCGACGACACGCCGTACGCCTCGCTGCCCATGATCGTCTCGTACATCAGGTTGTCGGCCAGCCAGTCGGGCGGGCTCAGCTTCGCGCCGCTGGCGAGCACCTTCCGCAGCGTCATGACGCCACCTCCGGCGTGCGGAACCACTCGCGGGCGCGGGCCTGGACGGCCTTGTCGACGTCGTTCCACGAAAGGCCGGACGCCGTCAGCTCGGCGCTCGATTCCTTGCGGACGTTGGCCGCCACCCACTCCAGGAACTGGCGCGTGGTCTTCGGATCGCGCGCGCCGCCGCACGCCTCGCTGAGCCCCTGCCGCAGCCGGGCGTCGGTCACCATCAACGCGACGAACTCTGCCACCGAGGCGACCACCGACGGATCGACCTGCACGGCGGTCTTGGTGCCCGCGGTCCGGTGCTTCTCGCCCTTGGCCTTGAACATCAACTGCTCGAAGCGCTCGGTCGCGGGCGGCGCGCCGTCGACGCTCACCGGATAGAACACCAGCCCCTCGCCCAGGCCCGAGATGCCGAGCGCGCTCTTGGCCCACGGGTCCTCGCGCTCGACCGCGGCGACGCGCGTGTTCAGGTCCGACGCCACGCCCTCCAGCGCGGCGCGATCGCCGAACGCGATCGTGATCGGCGGGCCTTCCCAGGGCAACACATGGAGATGCTCGGGCGCGTTCGCGGCCGGCAGCAGCGCGCGGATCTGATCGGGGTCGTGGATGATCGACCCGTCATCGCGACGCACGGCGAACACCGCGAACATCTTCGTCCGCGCCTGCGAGATCGCCATCCCCTTCTCGACGCCGGGGCCGCACCATTCTCCGAACACGATCAGGCCGGACGGCAGCCGGGCGAAGTAGTCGCGCTGCGCGGCGACCCAGGCCGCGAATCCCTTGTAGTCAGCGTCGGGCGAAAGCAGCGCGGTCCGGCTCTGCGCGACCACGCCGCCACCCCTGATCTGCACGGCGCAGTTCGTGCCGTGCAGCTTGACCTTGGCGCGATACTCGACGACCGGGAACGGCTGGCCGAGCCCGTTCAGGTGGCCGAGCGTGGCGACCAGGTTGTGGAGCAACTCGATGCTGCCCCAGGGAACGTGCGCTCGGTGGTGACTGGTGGATTCGGACATGGCGTACCTCCATGCTGCACCCCGCAAACACTGCGGAGCGTCCACCAGCGCATTCGCGCACCACCATGATGCGCGAAGCGCATCGTCGCTGCAAGCCCGTTATCGGTCGACAGTGGAACCCTAAGAGGGTTCCACACCTCCCGCGATGATACGCGGCCGGCATAGCCGGCCGGCTCCTCACGCGATCACGCGATCAAAGCGGCGGCGGCGTCGGCGAGCGCGCCCAGCGTGAGCGGCCGCTGCAGCCACCGCGCCCAGGGCCGCCCCCGCAGGCGCGCATCGCCGGCCTCGGTGGCGCCGGCGACGGCGACGACCGGCGCCCCGGACGAGAACAGCGCGTCCAGCAACCGATCGTCCGCGACCTGTTCGTGAAGGTCGATCACCACCAGCGCCGGGCGCGGCGCGCCGGGCAGCCGTCCCGCGAGGACCGCGTCGCGCAACGTCTCGAAGCCGCTCGCGTCGAGGCCGCGTTCAATCAGCTCGGCGCGCAACGCCGCGCGCGGCCCGCGCTCGGCGCCGATCACCCAGATCGGCGGGCCGACGTCGCTCGCGCCCTGCTCCGCCGTCAGTGCGTCTCCGCCTCGCCGTGCATCACGGCGGCGCGGATGGCCAGGCGGCCGTCGGGCTCGCGCCGGATCACGTAGGTCGAGATGTCCTCGCCGATCTCGTCGCCGGTCGCCGTGAGGTACGGCCAGCGCACCTCGACGATGGCGAGGCGGGCCGTGACCCAGTCCAGGCGCAGGACGTCGGGCCGCATGTCCGTGATCCCCCGGGCGTTGTAATGCGCCTTCGCGCCTCCGAAGACCTCCTGAAGGTCGGCGCTGGATTTCACCGTCAGCGCGATGTCGTCGCCCAGCACCAGCGCCGGCGTCGCCCAGGTCGCCGCGGCGGCCCTGCCGTCTCCCGACGTCAGCGCGTGCGCCAGCCGCGCGAGCAGCGCCCGAACACCCCGGCTGTCCGGCCCGATGTCGTTCGTTTCGGGGATCGCACTGGTCTGCGTGTCCATGGCGTGCCCCCAACCTGCGTCGCCGAACGTCCCCGGCAAGCCCGCCCCTGTGCGACCATCGGCGCGTGCGCGGGAAGAACATCGCAATCGGCTTGCTGGCGGCCTTGGGGTTCGCCGCCATCCTCCGGTTCACGACCGGCGGTCGTGACGGCGAAGGTGCACCCGCGCCCGCCGCTCTTGCACCGGCGCCGCTCCGGCCGCTGGCCGCGATCAGCGACCTGCCGGCCGGACCCGAAGCAACGCCCGAGGCCGGTGAGATCAGCGTGCTGTCGCTGCTGCGCGAGATGATCGATCTCGACCATCTGGCGCGGCTGCCGGCGGCGGCGTTCGCGGCCGGCCAGGCGGCGAGCACGGACCGGCGCTCGCGCCGGCGCGAGGACGGCGACGCGTGGTTCGCGAACGACGACTTCGTCACCGACACGCTGGCGAACCTGGTGCGCGTCGAGGCGCGGCCCGACGGCGGCAAGCGCTACGTCCTGCTGGACGAGACCGGTCCCGGCGCGATCGTCCGCATCTGGACGGCGACCACGGGCGGAACGCTGCGCATCTTCGTCGACGACAACCCCACCCCGGCGCTGGAGGCGCCGCTGGCCGACCTGCTTCGCGGCGCCGTCGCGCCGTTCGTGTCGCCGCTCGCGCACGTGGCGGCGCGCGGGAACAACCTCTACTTCCCCTTCCCGTTCGCGCGACACTGCGTGGTGACGGTCGACGACATCGTGTCGCCCGATCCGTTCACCGGTCGGCCGATGGCGAAGCTTTACTACCAGATCGGCTTCCGGCGTTATCGCCCGGAGCAGGCCGCGCGCGTGCGCCCGTATTCAGCCGCCGAGCTGCAGCGCGCCGCGCCGACCATCGCGCGCGTCGCGCGCGTGCTCCGAGACGGATCGCCGCCGCCGTCCGCGGCCCGCACCGTCGCGATCGCGGCGACCACCGTCGATCCCGCGCATCCCTCGCAGACGAAGGTCGCGGCGCCGTCAGGCGGCGGCGTCTTGACCGAGCTGCGCATCACCTCGGGCGAGCGCTCGCCGCAGGTCCTGCGGTCCACGCGGCTGGCGATCGCGTTCGACGACGAGGACGCGGTGGACACGCCGCTGATCGACTTTTTCGGCACGGGGCCCGGCTGGAACATGTACACGTCGCTGCCGATGACGGTGGGCGACGGCGTGCTGGTCTGCCGCTTCCGGATGCCGTTCGCGCGGCGCGCGACCGTGACGATCAAGCGCACCCAGCCGGGATCCATCGCCGTCGCCGGGTCCGTCGCGGTGGCGGCCGCGCCGTTCGGGACCGACAGCCTGCTGTTCCATGCGGGCTCGCGCGAGCGCCAGGTGTTCCCCACCCGCCCCTTCGTCGACTGGCACGTGGCCGGCCTCGAGGGGCACGGCCAGTACGTCGGCACCCTGCTGAACGTCGAAAACCCTCCCGGCGCGGGCTGGTGGGGCGAAGGCGACGAGAAGATCTCCGTCGACGGCGAGGCCTTCCCCAGCCTGTTCGGCACCGGCACCGAGGACTACTTCGGCTACGCGTGGTCGACCCCGGAACGGTTCGAGCACGCCTACCATGCGCAGACGGCCGCCGCGGGCATGGGCTTCAGTGGCCAGTGGTCGATGAACCGCTTTCACGTCCTGGACCCGATCCCGTTCGCGCGCGCGCTCCGCTTCGACCTGGAGATCTGGCACTGGACGGAGACGTCGCTGCCCGTCGACGCCACCGTCTACTGGTACGCGCGGCCCGGCGGCCACGACGATCTTCACTCGTCGACGGGATCGGCTTCGCGGCCCGACGCGAGGTAGGCGCCCACGCTGACGCCCACCAGCGTCAGCACCGCGCCCGCCGCCGCGAGCAGCCCGATCCGGTCGCCCAGCAGCGCCCACCCCAGGGCCAGCGACGTGATCGGCGTCAGCTGCGCGATGATGCCGCCCACGGCGGCGCGCACGTAGCGGAGCGCGTGGGTCATCAGCAACTGCCCGATCACCGACGTGACGCCGACGGCGCCCAGCAGCGCCCATTCCGCGGGCCGCGGCCACACCCAGTCCTTCACCGCCGGCACCAGCGCGATCACGGCGCCCGCCGCGCAGAACGCCGCGAAGATCTCCCACGAGCCGTCGGTCTTGCGCACCTCGCGGATGGTGGCGACCGCCGCGCCCGACAGCATCGCCGACAGCACCGCGACCAGCTGCCAGCGCCCGAACCCCAGCGACCCGGCGGGCGCCGTTCCCAGAATCACCAGCACGACTCCGGTGCTGGTCATCGCCAGCGCGCCCAGCGTAGGTACCGTGATCGCTTCGCCCAGAAAGGCCGCCGCGTACATCGCGGTGAACACCGGCGCGCTGTAGTTGAGCAGCGTCGCGATGCCGACCGGCAGGTGGGCGATCCCGAGAAAGTAGAAGAACACCGCCGCCCCGCCGTACGCCCCGCGCAGGAACAGGCCCAGCTTGTTGCGCGCCTGCATGCGGATGCGCGTCGCCGCGAGCGCGCACGCCGCCAGGCCGATCACGAAACGAACCAGCGCCACCTGCGGACCGGGCAGGCGCACCGACGCGTACTTGGTCGCCAGCGCCATGACCGCGAACACCAGTGCCGCCACCACGAGGCCGATCGCGTGCAGCGGAGCGCGGCTTTGCCGCGCGGAGCTCATCGCGGGGGGCAGCGGGACCCTCTCAGGGTCCCGCATCTAATCGACGGAGGGCGTCGCAACGCTTCTTACTTCTTCTTCTTCGGCTTGCTCGCGGGCTTGCCGGCGGCGGCGGCCTTGGCGGGCGCCGCCTTGCCGGCAGGAGCCTTGGCCGCCTCGCCGCCGCCCGCGCTCTTCCGGTGCCACAGCCCCAGCACGTTGCCGTCCGGATCGGCGAACAGCCCGATCTCGCCGCCGCCCGCGAAGGGCATGCTGCGAACCAGCACCCGTCCGCCCGCTTGCTCCACCGCGTCCATCTTCGCCTCGAGATCGTCGACCACGAGGTAGGCGATCGGCCCAGGCGACTGAACCAGATCGGCGCGCACCCAGCCGCCGCTGGGGCCGTCGGAGCTGTCCATCTTCATGTAGCTGCCCGAGGCGTTCTGCGCGGTCTGCCAGTCGAACAGCTTCGCGTAAAAATCCGACGTGCGCGCGAAATCAGAGCTCTTGAACTCTATGTGGACGATCGCGGGGCCGGCCATTCCCAGCGACCGTAGCAGCATGTCGCGAAAATCTCCATTCCGTCGACAGCGTCGCTGCTTAATGGGCGCAGCAGAGCATGAGCATGACGACCTCGCCCAGCTCGATGGCCGCGCCATAAATGTCGCCCGTCAGGCCGCCCAACCGGTGGTGCAGCCAGAACGCGAACGCGAAGACGGCCACGGCGGCGCCCAGCGCCGGCAGGATCAGCTGGGTTCCCAGAACACCGACAACCACCGCCGTGATCGCGGACGCGACGGCGAGCTGGACCCGCCCCGCCTCGCCGCTGAACGCCCGCCCCAGCCCTTCCGTGCGCACGTACGGGAACAGCACGACCAGCAGCGCCACCAGCCAGCGCGCCACGGTCGGGAACGCCAGCAGCGCCACCAGATCGTTCGCGGCGGCCACCTGCGCCAGCGCCGCCACCTTCGCGAGCAGCAGCAGGATCAACGCCGCCGCGCCGTGGGCGCCGATCCGGCTGTCGCGCATGATCTCCAGCATCCGCGCCCGGTCGCGGCGGCCGCCGCCCAGCGCGTCGAACACGTCGGCGACCCCGTCCAGGTGCAGACCGCCGGTCAGCCCCGCCAGCAGCGTCGCGAGCAGGATCGCGGTCGGCCACGGCGGCAGGTGCCCTTGCAGCCCAGCGGCCAACCCCGTGACGCCCAGTCCCAGGACCAGGCCCACCAGCGGGAAGAAGCTGACCGACCGCCCGAGGTCCTCGTCCTTCAAAGGGCCGCGCCAGACCGGCAGGCGCGTCAGGAACGCGAACGCCGCGACCAGCGCCATCATCATGCAGTCACGATCTCGACGGGTCCGGGACGAAGCCTGAGCAGCACGCCCGTCGCGGCCAGGTAAAGCTCGTCGGCGACGGCGGCCAGGCGCTGGTGAGCCAGGCCGGTCAGATCGCGAAACACGCGCCCCAGCGGGGTTTCCGGGACCAGGCCCATGCCGACCTCGTTGCTGACGATGACGATGTGCGACCGCCGCCGGGCCAGCACCGCGAGCAGCGCGCCGATCCGCTCCTGGACGGCGTCGGCCGGCGCCCCCGCGACCAGCAGGTTGGAGATCCAGATGGTCAGGCAATCGATCAGCACGACGTCGTGATCGGAATCGGCCGCGATCACCTCGGCAAGCGCGCGCGGTTCCTCGACCGTGTCGAAGCCTGCGTCGGCGCGATCGGCTCGATGCCGAGCGATGCGGTCCCGCATCTCGTCATCGGAGCGCTCGGCCGTGGCAACGAACAGGCGACGTGCGCCGAGCGCCTGCGAGAGAGAGAGACCGAACCGGCTCTTCCCCGACCGCGCTCCGCCGCCGATCAGGATCAGGCGCGGCGGAGGCGCGGCGCTCATGCGCCGTTCGGTCCCAGGCGCGACAGGTTGGGGACGACGACGACCACCGGGATGCGCGTTCCGCGGATCAGCCGTTCGTTCTCGTAGCCGAAGAACAGCCGGTGCTGGATGGCCCGGTTCTCGGCCCCCACCACCACCAGATCGTAGTGCCCGCGGTCGACCTCGTCCGAGATCGCGCTGGACCGCGGATCGAACGCCAGGTGCAGGATGTTGGGCTTGATGTCGGAGGCGCGGAACGCGACCGAGATGCGCTGCAGCTCCTCCTCGCTGGTCGCGCGCACCTCGGCCGGCACGTGCGTGCCGCTCAGATCGGCGTACGCCGCCAGCTGCGGGCGCCGCTCGGTCAGCACGGCCAGCGCCAGCTCGGCGCCGGTCGACTCGGCGTAGCGCAGCGCCAGCTCCACCGCCACGCGCGAGGCGACGCTGCCGTCGACGGGAACCAGGATGCGCTTGAAGTCGCCGCCGCGCGCGGGCGCCTTCATGATCGCGACGTGGCACGGCGCCTCCGCGACCACCTGCTCGACCACCGGGCCGCCCACCGACGGGCCCACGCCGGATCCGAGCACGACGACGTCGCAGCCTCGTTTGGCCTCGGTGCAGATCGCCTGCGCGATGCTGGCTCCGCTCACCTGCACCACCTCGGGCGCTCGGCCGCCGCCCGCCAACGCCTTCATCATCTCGACCTGCTCGGTGGCGCTGCCCGAGAACTGGCGGCGCTGGAACAGCTGCTTCCAGAACGACCGTCTCTCGGCGACGTGCACGATCTTCACCGAGGCGCTGCTCTTGTGCGCGATCCCGAACGCCAGCGGCGCCGCCGCGACCGCGTTGTCGCCGCCGCCCGTCGCGAGCAGCACGCGCACGCGCACGGGATCGAAGGCGCCCGCTGATTCGGAGGCGAGGATGCGCCGCGCCTCCTCCTCGGTCATGCGCACGCGCGGCATCGTCAGGCGCAGGCCGACCGGCGCCAGGAACGACGTCACGATCGCGACCATGACGATGATCGAGAACATCTGCGGCGTGAGGATCCCCAGCGACAGGCCGATGGTCGCGACGACGATCTCCATCGCGCCGCGCGCGTTCATCGCGACGGCGATCGACGCTGCCTCCCAGAACCGCAGCCCGCCCCAGTAGGCGCCCAGCGAGCAGCCGACCAGCTTGCCCAGGCACGCGACGGCGATGACGATGCCCAGCATCCTCCCGTCGCCCAGCTGCCACAGGTTCACGCGCAGGCCGACGATGCCGAAGAAGATTGGCGCGAGCACACCGAAGGTGAACGATTCCAGGCGCGCGATCGTCTCCTTGCGCAGGCGCGGCGTCTGGTGAAGGACGACGCCGGTGACGAACGCGCCGAACACCGGGTGAACGCCGATGCGCTCGGTGGCCGCCGCGCACAGGAAGGTCGTGACGATCACCAGCACCAGATCCGAATCGTTCGCCTTGAAGTGCTCCGTCGCGAGGCGGACGCCGATGCGCAGGATCGGATAAAGGACGAAGATCGCGACGAGGATGAAGATCGTCAGGTACAGGACCGTCAGGCCCAGATCCTGGATGTGCACCACGCCGTGCGTCGCCGCGGCGGCGATCAACGACAGGATCAACCAGCCCACGGTGTCGTCGACGACGCCGGCCGACAGGATGACCAGGCCGATGTTGCGCTTTGTCAGATCCAGGTCGATGAGGATCTTCGCGATGACGGGCATCGCCGAGATCGACATCGCGGTCGCCAGGAACAGGCTGAACAGCATCCGGCTGTTCGGATCGGTGAGGTACTGGTCCGGCATGAAGTACCCGAGGCCAAAGCCGAGCCCGAACGGCAGCACCATCCCCATCACCGACGCGATCAGCGCCGCGCGACCGAGGTTGCGCAGCAGGCGCAAGTCGGTCTCCAGGCCCGTCAGCAGCAGCAGCAGGCTCATGCCCACGGTGCCGAACGCATCGAGCAGATGAAACTGGGCCTTGTCGGCCGGGAAGATCATCTCGAAGGTGTGCGGGAAATAGTGTCCGAGCAGCGTCGGCCCCAGGGCGATGCCGGCGGAAAGCTCGCCGACCACCGCGGGCAGGCCGAGACGTTTCGAGATCTCGGCCCCCACGCGGGCCACCGCCACCAGCAGCGCCAGTTGCACCAGCAGCAGGAAAACGGAATGGCCCGACAGGCCCGGTATGGGGGTATGCAACGCGGGGCGGACGGTAGCATGGGAAATCGACTCACGCCCCGTAGGCGCTATAGTGTGCGGGTCGTTTTTACATGCTCGCCAAGAAGCTCTATACCGGCAGTGATCACGCGGGTTTCGACCTGCGCACGCGGATGGTCGCGCACCTGCGCGCGCTCGGCTTCGAGGTCGACGATCTGGGCACGCCGTCCGCCGAATCGACCGACTATCCGGATTGGGCGGCGGCGGTCGGCCGCGCCGTCCGCGATCACGCCGGCAGCCTGGGCGTGCTGGTGTGCGGCAGCGGCCTGGGCGTCTGCATGGCCGCCAACAAGATTCACGGCGTTCGCGCCGCGGACGCGTGGAACGTCGAAGCGGCGCGTTTGTCGCGTGCGCACAACAACGCCAACGTGTTATGCGTGGGGTCGCGCCTGGTTCCGGAGGCGGAGGCATTCGCAATCGTCGACGCCTGGCTGGACACCGAATTCGAGGGGGGGCGCCACGCGCGCCGTGTCGACAAGATCGCGGCGCTGGAGGTCGAGGAAGCCAGGCGAGGCGTAGAGGGCGCGGCCAGCAAGAGATGAAGCACGAAGAGATGAAGCAAGAAGAGATGAAGCAAGAGGATCGCCCCAGATGAGCGCAAGCAAACAGACCACCCTCCATCAGACGCACGCGTTCGGCCAGAGCATCTGGTACGACAACATGCGCCGCAGCCTGCTGACCTCCGGCGGACTGGCGAAGATGATCGCGCAGGGCGTGCGCGGCATGACGTCGAACCCGACCATCTTCGAGAAGGCGATCGTGTCGTCGGGCGACTACGAGGACGCGCTTCGCAAGCTGGTCGCCGCGGGGCGATCGACCATCGAGATCTACGAGCAGCTGGCGATCGACGACATCCGCGGCGCGTGCGACCTGATGCTGCCGCTGTTCCAGGAGAGCGGCGGCGTCGACGGCCGGATCTCGCTGGAGGTGCTGCCCGAGCTGGCGACCGCGACCGACAAGACGGTGGCCGAGGGATTGCGCCTGGCCGCCGAGGTGGGCCGGCCCAACGTGATGATCAAGGTGCCGGCCACGCCCGAAGGGATCCCGGCGATCCGCGCGCTGACCGCGCAGGGCGTGAGCGTCAACGTCACGCTGATCTTCTCGCTGCTGCAATACGAGGAGGTCGTCGAGGCGTACCTGGCGGGGCTGGAGGATCGCGTCGCCGCCGGCGGCAAGCTGGACGGCCTGGCGTCGGTGGCCAGCTTCTTCGTGTCGCGCGTCGACAGCGTGTGCGACAAGCTGCTCAAGGAAAAGGCCGCGGCGTCGCCCGATCTGGCGGCGCGCTGCGAGGCGCTGCTGGGCAAGCTGGCGATCGCCAACGCCAAGATGGCGTACGAGATCTACGAGCGCACCATCGCGTCGCCGCGCTGGGGCAAGCTGGCGGCGGCGGGCGCGCGCACGCAGCGCCTGCTGTGGGCGTCGACCGGCACCAAGGATCCGCGCTACCCCGACACCTATTACCTGGAGACGCTGATCGGAGCCGACACCGTCAACACGGTGCCGCCCGCGACGCTGGACGCCTTCCTCGATCACGGCAAGCCGGCGGCGGCGGCGATCAAGGAGGATCTCGGGGGCGCGAAGCGCCAGGTCGCGGAGTTCGCGGCGGTGGGCCTGGATCTGTCCCGCGTCTGTCACGGGTTGCTCGACGACGGCGTGAAGTCGTTCATCACGTCGATGAAGACGCTGCTGGACGCCGTCGGTGGGCGGCGGGCCGCGCTGCTGGAGACGGCGGCGGGCCGCCAGAAGCTGTCGCTGCCGGACGGGCTGCAGCGCACCACCGACGCCGCGGTCGCCAAGCTGGCGAAGGATCGCGCGCTCGCGCGCATCTGGGAGGCCGACGCGAGCTTCTTCTCCAGCGACAGCTCGCACGAACGGTCGATCAAGAGCCGCCTGGGATGGCTGCGCGCGCCCGCGCTGATGCAGACCAAGCGCGCCGATCTGGAGGCGTTCGCCGCCGACGTTTCCGCGGCGGGTTACACCGACGTGGTGCTGCTGGGAATGGGCGGCAGCTCGCTGTGGCCCGAGGTGGTCAGCCAGGTGTGGGGCCTCGACAAGGGCCTGGTGCTGCACGTCCTGGACAACACCGATCCGGCGGCGGTGTCGGCGGTCGAATCGCTGGTGGCGGGCCGCAAGGCGCTGTTCGTGGTCGCGTCGAAGTCGGGCGGCACCATCGAGATCCAGGCGTTCGAACGCCACTTCTGGCAGGCGACGCTGGGCCGCAGCGGCAACGACGTCGCCCGCGCGGGCGCCAGCTTCGCCGCGATCACCGATCCGGCGACGCGCCTCGGCCAGCTCGCCGAGGAGAAACATTACCGGCGCGTGTTCATCAACCCGGCCGACATCGGCGGCCGGTACTCGGCGCTGTCGTTCTTCGGCCTGGTTCCGGCGGCGCTGGTGGGCGCCGACGTGGGCACGCTGCTGGGGGCGGGCGCGGAGTTCGCGGCCGCCTCGGGCCCGGCCGTCCCGGTCACCGAGAGCCCGGGCGTCGTGCTGGGCGCGGCGATCGGCGCGGCGCACGCCGCCGGACGCGACAAGCTGACGCTCGTCATCTCGCCGGACATCGCCAGCTTCGGCTCGTGGATCGAGCAACTCGTCGCCGAATCGTCGGGCAAGGAAGGCAAAGGCATCGTCCCGATCGATCTCGAGCCGGTCGGAAAACCCGAGAGCTACGGCGACGACCGCTTCTTCGTCTACATCCGATCCGCGGGCGCCGACGCCAAGCAGGACGCGGCCGTCACCGCGCTGGAGCGCGCCGGCCAGCCGGTGGCGCGCATCGCGGTCGACCGGCGCGAGGCGCTGGGGCGCGAGATCTACCGCTGGGAGATGGCGACCGCGATCGCGTGCGCGTCGATGGGCGTCAACCCGTTCGACGAGCCCAACGTCACCGAGGCGAAGGTCGCGACCAGCGCGCTGCTGGCCCAGGCCGCGGCCGAGGGCAAGCTGCCCGCCGCGCCCGACGACACCTGCGACGTGAGCGACGTCGAGCGCATCCGCGCGCACCTCGCGTCCGCGACGCCCAACGACTACGTGGCGTTCTGCGCCTACTTCCTGCGCACGCCCGGGCGCGACGCGGCGCTGACGCGCATGCGCGTCGCCTGCCGCGACCGCAGCCGCAACGCCACCACCGTCGGCTACGGACCGCGCTTCCTTCACTCGACCGGCCAGCTCCACAAGGGCGGCCCGAACACGGGCGTGTTCCTGCAGTTGACCGCTGACGCGCCCGCCGATCTGCCGGTGCCGGGCGAGAGCTACACCTTCGCGACGCTGCGGGATGCGCAGGCGCTGGGCGACCTGCAGGTCCTCAAGCGGCGCGGCCGCCGCGTCCTGCGCGTCCACCTGGGCGCCGATGTCGACGCCGCCCTGGAGACGCTGGCCGGCGCGATCGCCGGGTCGTCGCCGAAGCTCGCCCGCAAATCGGCCTGACGCCTTTCGGCTTCGCTCGCGTTCGCTTCGCTCGCGTTCGCTTCACCGCCTTCGTCTCCTTCGTCTCCTTACGTCGCGCGCGATCTCCTTCTATGCGCACGCGATCTCCGTTACGCGCGGCTGCGCGCCTCGCGTCCCGACCTGTCCTCACGTCCCGCGCGGACCGGATGGTGGGGAGAGACGCGAGGTGCGAAGCGCGCACGAGCGGAGCCGAGGCTTCCAGGTGAACGAGCGTGGATGACGTTGTACTCGCGACGGTTTTTCTTTAGCGTTCACCTCCGCCGATGCTCGACGAATCCGGAGCGCCGCGTTCAGCGACCGTGATGCCCAACCCGCTGCGCGAGGGGCTGGCGGAGGAGCGCGTGCCCGAGCCTGCGGTGATGGTGATCTTCGGCGCGTCGGGCGACCTCGCGCACCGCAAGCTGCTGCCCGCGCTCTACAGCCTGACGCGCGATCGGCTGTTGCCGGCGCGCTTCGCGATCGTCGGGTTCGCGCGCCGCGCGATCAGCGACGATACGTTCCGCGAGGAGATGCGCGCCGCGTGCAACGAGCACGCGCGCCGCCGCCCCATCGATCCCGCGCTGTGGTCCGCGTTCGCGCGCAACATCTTCTATCACCAGGGAGAGTACGAAGATCCGGCGGCGTTCGTGGCGCTGAAGCAGCGCCTCGCCGACATCGAGAAGTCGCTGGGCCTGCACGGCAATCGCGTCTTCTATCTGGCGACACCGCCGTCGTCGTTCGCGTCGGTGATCCGCAGCCTGGGCCAGGCCGAGCTGGCGCCCAAGCCGCCGCCGCCGGGCGCGCCGAAGCCGCTGGGCGCGCCGCCGCCGTTCGCGCGCGTGATCATCGAGAAGCCGTTCGGCAGCGATCTGGAGACGGCGCGCGCGCTGAACCGCGACGTGCACGAGGCGCTGGACGAGCGCCAGATCTACCGGATCGATCACTACCTGGGCAAAGAGACGGTCCAGAACCTGCTGGTGTTCCGGTTCGCGAACGGCATCTTCGAGCCGATCTGGAACAACCGCTTCGTCGACCACGTGCAGATCACCGGCGCCGAGAGCATCGGCGTCGAGGCGCGCGGCGGCTACTTCGAGCAGGCGGGCAGCCTGCGCGACATGGTGCAGAACCACCTCTTACAGGTCTTGAGCCTGTTCGCGATGGAGCCGCCCGTCGCCTTCGATCCCGATGCGGTGCGCGATGAAAAGCTCAAGGTGCTCAAGGCGTTACGCTACATCCCTGCAAGCGATTTCGAGCAGTATGTGGTGCGCGCGCAATACGCCGCCGGCTCCAGCGGCGGGCAGGCAGTGCGTGGCTACCGCGAGGAAGCGAACGTCAGCCCGACGTCGACGACCGAAACGTTCGTGGCGCTGAAGCTGAACATCGATTCGTGGCGCTGGGCGGGCGTGCCGTTCTACGTGCGCTCGGGAAAGCGGCTGCCCAAGCGGGTCACTGAGATCGCCGTCCACTTCAAGGAAGCGCCGCATCTGTTGTTCGGGCGGCGCGGCGACAGCATCCGGCCCAACGTGCTGGCGATCCGGATCCAGCCCGACGAGGGGATCGCGCTGAACTTCGGATCGAAGCTGCCCGGCCCGGCGATGGAGATCGCGCCCGTGAGCATGGAGTTCCGCTACGGGTCGTCCTTCGGCGTGGAGCCGCCCGAGGCCTATGAACGGCTGCTGCTCGACTGCCTGCTGGGCGACATGACGCTGTTCACGCGCGCGGACGAGGTCGAGGCGAGCTGGGCCTGGGTGTCGCGCATCCACCGGCGCTGGGCGGAGGACGCCGCGCAGCAGGAGAGCGGCCGCGCGGTGCTGCCCACCTACCCCGCCGGATCCTGGGGTCCGGCCGCGGCCGAGAAGCTGATGACGGCCGACGGCCGCGCCTGGCGATTGCCGTAGGGTCCACGATGCGCTTGCAGGGTGAAATCGAACGCTTCGTCCGCGGCGAGCCGATCGCGGTCGAGGTGGGCGAGATCGAGCGCGCGCTCGGCTCGCTGTGGCAGGAGGCGAGCCGCGTCGGCGACACCGTCGCGGTTTCGCGGGCTGCCCTGTGGAACGTGATCATCCCGGCGCGCGGCCGCGCCGCGCTGGCCACGACCAAGCAGCTGGTCGACGAGATCGCGCCCGCCCTGCCCACGCGCACGCTGACGCTGTGCCTTGATGATGCCGACGCTCAGGGCAGCGGCGCGCTGGAGGCGACGATCGAGAGCAACGTCGTGTCGCAACCGGGCGGCGCGCGCATGGTCTACTCGGAGGAGATCACCATCGCCGGGCCGAGCGCCGCCGAGGGCCACTTCGGCGCGCTGGTGCGCGCGCTTCAGGTGGCGGGCGTTCCGACGGCGACGTTCTGGCTGGACCCGACGGCGCCCGAGTCGCTGCTGACGCGCGAGCTGCTCGCGGTGACGAACCGCCTGGTGCTCGACACGACCGCCTGCGTGCGCCCGCAGCAGCTGTTCGACATGGAACGGCTGTCGATGGCGGCCCAGCCGTTGCCGATCGCCGACCTGGGGTGGCTGAGGCTGGGCGCGCTGCGCGCGATGTTCGCCGGGATCTTCGACCCGCCCGTGGGCGGCGCCCCGCTGGTGCAGGCGGCGCGCGTGACGATCCACCACCGCGCCGGCAGCGACGCCGGCGCGCTTCTGCTGCTGGCGTGGATCGGCGTGATGCTGGGCTGGCGCCCGCTGCGCGCCGCGCAGACGTCCGACGGCGGCGTGCGCTTCGACTTCGCCCGCGCCGGCCAACCCGTCGCCGGCCACCTCGTGCCCGCCGACGGCGCGTGCGGCCGCAGCGGGATGTTCGGAATCGAGGTGACGACCGACGCGGGCGATCGCTACGCGATCCGCCGGACCGCGATCGATCAAGCCGAGCTGCGCACGCCCGGCGTGCCGCCCAAACCCGTCAAGCTCGATTCACCGTCGGACGCGGAGCTGGCCATCGCCGCGCTCGGCTCGCGCGGCCGCGATCCGCTGTTCGCGCGTTGCCTGAGCTACGCGCGGCAACTGTGGTCGCTCGAGACCGACACCGCCGCCAGCCGCCGCTGAATTTCTTTTTTCGACGGGCGTAGCTGCGGCCCGTCACGAACGAGAAATCGCCCGGATTTTGCCGGGAAAAGCGTGGACTCGATTTTTTGCCGTCGATACAATGGCCTTGCGATCGCTGTAGGGAAACGGCGGACTCGCTCCTCTGAGCCCCTGGAGGTGTGCATGCGTCAGGCCCGGATCCTCAACGTCGTCCTGTGCGGGGCGGTCGTTAGCTGGATCGCGGGATGGATCGCGGGTTGCGGCGGCGGCG
>Ga0207651_10000484_pt1 | contig 16760 bp, 14 predicted proteins | sample KBSM23metaG_FD_184328 | JGI IMG/M metagenome (GOLD analysis project Ga0207651, IMG submission 184328) | Miscanthus rhizosphere microbial communities from Kellogg Biological Station, Michigan, USA - KBS M2-3 metaG (SPAdes) (version 2) | ecosystem: Host-associated > Plants > Roots > Rhizosphere >... | reverse complement strand
TGCCGGAGCGTCCCGTCCGCGTGCGTCCCGATCGACGCGCTTCCGAACTCGAACGCCAGCGGCCCGGCGCACCCGCCGGCGGCCGCAGCAAGAACCAGCGCGGCGACGGCCGTTAGCCGTACGCCTTTTCGATTCGCTCTTGGTCTTCCTTGCAGCGGATGCACAACGTCGTTTCGAGGCGTGCCTCCAGGCGTTTCAGCGAAATCGGTTCGCCGCACTGTTCGCACACGCCGAAGGTCCCTTCTTTGATCTTCTCGAGGGCGTGGTCGATCTTCTGGAGGAAAACCTTCTCGCGACCGCGCAGCCGGAACGTGAACGAGTGCAGGTACTCCGACGACGCCAGATCCATTTCGTCCGGCAAGTCGTCTGCGTCCAGCGTCATGTCCTCGTTCAAGGTCCTCTGCGCATTGCGCAGAATCTCTTTCTTCTTGGACAGCAGGATGTCGCGAAACCGCTTGAGATCCTTCTTCTTCAGCCCGGTCCCTTCCATGTCCATCCCCGCGCCGTGAGGCGCTGCCGATGTGAAATAGCCCGCTAGAATAGTGGGACGAAATTCACCCGTCAAGGATGGCCGCTTCTTCGCGCGCTTTCCTCGCATTTTCTTGCGGGCCTCGCTTTTTCAGTCGCCGCGCGGCTGGCCCGACGCGCGCATCGTCGAACCTCGACGGAACGTCGACGGACTCCTTGACATCCGTCTGTTGTTCATCTTACACTGTCCCACCTCGACCACCACGACTGGAGGCTTCGTCATCCAATGGGCGGATCCGACAAGCGCAAGCAGAGCCTGTACTTCCCCGAAGAGATGTTGAAAGAGATCCAGGATGAGGCCACTCGTCAGGACCGGTCCCTGTCGTGGATCGTCCAGAAGGCCTGGAAGATCTCGCGCAAGGAGATCATGAAATACCCCTCGGTGAACGAGTTCCCAGGGGAAGAGGACGAGCGCGGCGCGACCGAGTAGCGGTAGCCCGACCGAGCGACATCCGTAGTGGCCGGCCGGGACTTCCTGCTCATTGCCGATGCGGTCGCCCCGCTCGGCGAAGGCGTTGCGCCGCTGGGCGCGGCCGGGCTGAGCCGCGCGCTGGCGGCGTTGGGTCACCGGACCACAGTGTTGACGCTGGCCAGCGCCGACATCGCCGCCCGGGTACCGGGGCTGGCGCGTCGGTTGCGGACCGTCACGGCTGTCGTCGGCGACCGTTCCCACGAGCTGACGCTTTTCGAGGGGCGCGCGTTATTGAGCGACGCCCAGCTTCTGGTCCTCGCCGCCGCGCCCGAGAGCCGCGCCGAAACCGCCGCTCTGCTCGCGGCGGCGGTGCGGTCGCTGGCGAATGACAAGCTGATAACGCCCGAGGTCACCATCGGCTGGGGTGAGCCCGCAGCGGCGGCACTGTCCGCGACGTCGGCGGCCGTCCGGCTGTTCGTCTTGCCGACGGGCCGCCTGGGCCCGTCGCTGGCGCGGCCCGAGGCGGAGCTCCTCGGCCCGCTCCTGCTTGGCGACGAATCGGCGTCGCATTCCCTGGTCGCCCTCGGCTGCCTCGGCGCGAACGCCATCGTCGCGCCCAGTCCCAGCGCCGCGCGCGCGACCGAAGGCGATCCCGGTCTGGCGTCACGCGCGTCCGACGAGCCCGTGATCGCCGTGCGCTTCGGCTGTGACGACCCGCCCAACGATCCCGGCAGCGATCCGGCCCTGCCCGCCAACTTCAGTGCCACGGCGCTGTCCGGCAAGGCTGACTGCCGGCGCGCGATCGCGCGTCGGTGCTCGCTGGCGCTCGAACCGCGCACGCTTTTGCTGACGACGGGTCCGCTGCACCGAGACGGTGGCGCGGAGGCGATCCTGGCAGGCATCGAACGCCTTGCGCCATACGACGTCGCGACGATCATCGTCCCGCGCGGCGATGCTGACGTCGTCGAGCGTGCCCGGCTGCTCGCGCTCAAGCAGCCGGGGCGCGTCGCGCTGTTCCCGGGCGTCGACGCGGCCGAAGAACGCCTTGCGCGCGGCGCCGCGGACGCCATCCTGCTCGGTGACGATCACGATCGCATCGGCCGCGCCGCCGGATTGGCGCTGCTTTACGGAACGCTGCCGATCGCGCCCGAGGTCGGCGCCAACCGCGACTATCTTGTCGACTACGACGCGCGCTCGCGCACCGGGCACGCGATCCTGTACGGCGCGGCCTCGCCCTTCGAGATCGAGAGCGCCGTTCGCCGCGCGGTGACGCTGCGCGCGGACGGAGACGTGTGGGGGCCCCTGGTCAAGACGCTCATGACGAGCGCGCCGCGCTGGTCGGCCGCCGCGGTCGCCGTCGCCGAGATCGCCGGGCAGTACCTGGACGGCACCGCCGCCGCCACCACGAGCTGAACGCTATCGGTTCGCCAGGCGCGTGACGCGCACGCCGAGCTCGCCGTCGATATCGACAATCTCGCCGTCGGCCCAGACCTCGCCGCCCACGCGCAGCGCAACGCGCGCCCGTTCTTTGCCCAGCGCCAGCACGGCGCCCGGCGCGAGGCCGAGCAGCTCGTCGCCGCGCACGGTGATTCGTCCAATCTCCGCGACGACTTCGATCGATGCAGCGGCCAGTACGGTGGTCGCGTCCGTGTTCGATCCCGAAGCGCTCATGTTCTCCTCCTCTGGCAGCGGCGAGAACCCGCTGCCGATCAAAAGCTTGCCGTCGACGGCGATAGTGACATCCGCGGCGTGAGGACCGACCCGAAACCGGGCGTTCCACGGCGCGTCGGGCACGAACGCCGATGCGCTCGCGCCGTCGAAGACGACCGCGTCACCAACGGCCACGCCCGCGAGCGCGCTCGCCGGCACCCGCGTCACCGCGATCTCGATCTGTCCAGTCGCCGGGATCCGCCCTGCGCGCCCTCGCCATGCGTCGACACTATCGCCGGCCGGCAAACCTCCCACCGGCGGTATCAACCGCAGCCAACCGGACGCCACGACCGTCTCCAGCCGCAACGTGATCGCCGCCGGCTCGCCCCGGCGTTCGACCGGCGGCAATGACCCGAGGTGCAGGCTGCCGCCGATCCGGTCGAACACGGGCGCCAGCACGCCCGCGAGGACGCCGCGCTCGGCGGGGCCCGCCGGGCGAACCGCAGAGAACACGGCCGCGCCGCCCAGCGCCGCATCGACGAGCCGGACGGCGAAGTCGGTTTCGACCGTGACCCGCCCGCGCGCGACGCCGAAGTTGACCGGTAACTCGACACCCGCGATTCGATCGCCTCCGCCGTCGAATCCGGTGAACGACACCGTCGCCGGTCCGAACGGCGGCAGGAAGACCGGCCAGTTCTCGGGCAGGCGCGCGCACGACCCGAGCAACGCGCGCGTCGCCCGCGCCTGGCGCGCGCGCACGCGAGGAAAGTCCGCGAGCTCGAGCAATTTCGCGTTCACCCGGATGACCCCGTCGCCGCGTTGCGATCATCCGGGGTCGCGTCGCCGTGCGGCCCCGGCGCCACACGCCCGGCCGGACCCTTCGTCGCGAGCACGATGCCTCGATCCCGCAACCGCAACCTGATCTCGTCCATCACCAAGGACAGCGTCTGCCGCGAACTGGCAGCATGTGTCAAGAGCTGGGCCTCGACCGCGTGGCCCGCCGGCCCGGTCGAAAGCTGGATCTCGGTGCCCGCCAGCGCGCCCGCGCCAATGCGAATTCGTGCCTGCGCGCCGTCGGGTCCAACCCCGACCAGAATGCGATCCACCGGCCGGGGCGCGGACGCGGCCGCGACGCCCGTCGCCCGGGGCGGCGAGGCTCCGCCCGATTCCGCGCGAAACCAACCCGCCATCGCCGCGGCCGAGGCGCCGTCGTGCGCGACCGTACTTGCGTCGGGCCGCCCGCGCTCGAGCGCGTTTCGAAACTTCCGACCCCTGCGCGCCGGTGCGCCGGCGCCCGCGTCGTCGGCGCCGGCGTCGCGAATCTCGTCCTTGCCCCCGGCGTTCGCTGGCGCCGCGGCCCCCTCGTTGTTGACCTGCATGCAACCTCATCGGCTGCGGGGCGATCGAGTTTCCTTACATGTGTTGCCGTAACGCCCCTGGTTTGCGTATGATTCTGCGAAACCGCCGCCCGGGGCGGCCATCGAAATGCTGGGAACGCCGGCAAGCCGCACGAGGGCAACTTGAGGGACGGTACACCGTGATCAACTGTCACGAGCTCATCGAGTTCTGTCTCGACTACCTCGAGGGCGAGTTGCCGGCCGACGAAGAGGTCGGCTTTCGTCGACACCTGGCTCAGTGTTCTGACTGCGTGAACTTCTTCGAAACCTACCGAAAGACGCCAGAGATATCGCGCGAGGCCCTTTCCGCCGAGATCCCCGTTTCGGTCAAAGAGTCGGTCCGCAGCTTCCTCGCGTCGCGCCGCTAACCCGCGCGCCCCGACACCTCGGTTTGGTCGCGCCCGCGCAATGTTTTTTGACAGGGTACGTGCCTGTGCTACCGTATCCTACATGTACGACTCACTCTCACTTCATCCCGACGATCGCCGTATCACCCCGCGCCTCCCGCTTCGGACGTACATGAACCAGTACGTCCGCGACGAGGCCTTCCGGGCCCTCGCCCTCGACGTCAGTGAAACCGGCCTCGCGATCCGCAAGCCCACCGAGCGGATCCCGCACGCGCGCGTCGTAGGCGTGGAGCTGGAGCTCCCCGGGACCAGCGAGGTGATCTGGGCGAGCGCCGAGCCGCGGTTCCACTCGGTCAACGCCCAGACGCACTTCTCGGGGCTGCATTTTCTCGGCATGGCGACGAAACACGAGCGCCTGATTCGAGACTACGTCCGCGAACGGCGCGAGCGCCTGCAGCGCCTGTTCGCGCCGCGCGCGATCTACATCAGCCGCTTCGGCTGCCGTTTCTCGTAGATCGCCCACCTTTCAAGATCCTCGGTCGGCCCCCGACGCTCGCAATGGTGCGGCGCCGGGGGCCGGTTTTTTTTGGCGGGTGAAACCCGCGGCGGCACCGAAGTCCAGGCGCCGCGCGGTGCTATCTTTCTCATGTGCGGCGTCTGGCGCTCGTCACGGCCTTGCTCGTACCCGTCGCCGCCGCCTCACCGGTCCGCGCGGACTGGGAGGTGCATCGCACCGATTCGACCGCGCTGGTCGAACGCGCCGAACGGGCATTGCTCGAACGTCCGGACGACGACGAGCTCGCGAGGCGGCTAGTCAAGCTCGCGGGCAAGGACGGACGCGCCCGACTGCGCGAGACGTTCCGCACGCGCGCCGAGCGCGCCTCGGCGGAGGGCGGTCGCGCCGCCTACGGGCCGCTGTCTGCGTACGCGCACATCTTGCTGGCTCTGGGTGACGCGAAGGCGGCGAGCGCCGCCTTCGATGAAGTGCTGCGCGTGGCGCCGCAATCGGTCCCCGCCCTCGCCGGGCGGGCCCGCGCTTTGGCCAATGCCGGTGACGCCGCCGGCGCTCTCGCAGCGTACGACGAGGCGCTGAAATCCGAACACCGCGCGCCGGCGCGCCGCCGCCTGATCGACGCCGAGCTGGCGATCCTTGCGCGTTCCGGGGACGCCCCCGACAAGGCCGCCCAGGAAAAGACCGTCGCCCTCTTGCGCGATCTGGCGCGCGCCGAGCCGGACAGCGACGAGATCGCCGGCCGCCTGGCCGACGCGCTGGAACGTGCTGGCCAGCCAGTCGCGGCCGCCGAGGTGCTGGAAGGGCGGCTCCGCCCCGGACACGCCGCCGCGAAGCTGGAGCTCGCGCTGCGCGCCGCCCGGCTGCGTCTCGCCGGCCGAAACCCGAAAGACGCCGCCCGCGCCGCGGGTGCGCTGGCGGCGTTGCTGCGCGACCTGCCGCCGGGCGACGCCGAACGCCGCCGCGCCGCCTGGGCGGTCGCGTTCGCGGTGGCCCGCAGCCGCGCCACGCTGCCCGAGCTGGCACGTGAGCTGGAACGCGCGCCAGGTCCGGTTGAATGGGACGTGCTGGGGCGGGTGCGCGACGCGCTTGGCGACATCGAGGGCGCGCTGGCGGCGACGCGTTCGGCACTGGCCGCGGCGCCGCGCGACATCGAAATCGGCCGCCGCCTCATCGCGTTGCACGATCAACTCGGCAACGAGAACGAAGGAACCGTCGTGCTCGAGGAGCTGGTGCGGCGCTTGCCCGATGACTCGCAGCTGGTCGTCGACCTGATCGAACGCCAGACGCGGCACGGACATCGCGCCGAGGCGGCGGCCGCGTTCGACAAGGCGATCGTCCATTTCGGCGCGAACCGGAGCGCGCTCCAGCAACTTGCGACCCTGGCCTCGCGCTCGGGAGAGGATCGCCGCGCGCTGAAGACCTGGCAGCGTCTGCACAAGCTCGATCCCGGCAACGAGGTCGTGATCATCGGCCTCGGCGAGTCTCAGTTCCAGGCCGGCCTGAAGGCCGAGGCGCGCGCGACCTGGGCAGCGTTGCGCGAGCGCGTTCGCCCACCCGTGCACGGCCATCTGCGGCTGGCCGAGGTGCTGCTGGAGCATGACCTGGGCGCCGACGCCGTGGCGGAAGCAAAGCGCGCGCAAGCCCTGGAACCCCGGAACATCGAGCCCCATCGGCTGCTCGCCCAGATCTTCGAACACACCCGAAAGCTCAATGAAGCCGTCGCCGAATGGAACACGGTGCTCGCGCTCGCGGATCGGAAGCTCCCCGGCAACGAGCAGCACGCGGCGCTTCGGCGCGAGGCCCGGGTCCGGCTGCTCGGGTTGCTCGCGCGGCAGGGGCGTACCCGCATGGATGCGCAGATCCGCCAACTGCGCGAGGAAGCGCGCCTTCATCCCGACGACCTGGAAGTCGCGCTTTTCCTCGCGGAGGCGCAGCAGCGGATCGGCGATTCGAACAGCGCGATTGCGACGTTGAAGGACGTGCTGACGCGCGCGAGCAGCGGCACGCCGAATGCGGCCATGCGCGATGTCGCGGTCGAAGCGGGGTTCGCGCTCGTGCAGCTCCTAAAACGAACCGGCCAGCTCGACGAGGCGGTGGCGCGGCTCGATGACATCGCGCGGCTGGCGCCGGGACGCGCGCGCGAGGCGCACCTGCAGATCGCGGACATCGCGCTCACGCGTCACGACGTCACGCGCGCGCTTTCGCACGCGACCGCCGCCGCAACCGCCGCTGATCCGCAGACGCTCGCGCGAATCGGCGATCTGCAGGCGCGTGCCGGCGCGGACGATCAAGCGATCGCGACCTACCGCGCGGCGGTCGCGCACGACACGAACCCGGCCGCGACGCTGGCGCTGGCGCGCTTGCTCGTCCGGCGCGGTGACGAACAGGAGGCCGCGGACGCGCTGAACGGGGTGGTGCGCGCGTCGCATGACGACGACGCGATCACCGAAGCGGGACGCCTGGCGCTGGAGCTCGCCGATCTGCGCGGACGATTGCCGGAGCTCGAAGCCGAGCTCGCCGACGCGATGGCGGCGGGGCAAGACACGCCCGCGCGGCGCAAGCTGCTGGCGGCGCTGCTCAAGCGATTGGTGCCGCCAATGTATGGCGACGCGGCCGTGGACGAAGCACGCGTGGCGCTTGGCCGCGCCGTCCTGCGGCCGCTGCTCGAGATCATCACCGAAGCCGACCAGCCTCCCGACCGGGCGGTCGTCGATCTGATCGGCATGCTCGGCAACGGCGACGCCGCGCCGGCGCTGGTGCGACTCGCGATCCGTGACAAGGAAGCGCCGCTCGTCGCGCGGACGGCGCGCGTGACCGGGGCCGCCGGCGCGGAGATTGAAGCGGAGCTGCTGCGCGCCGCGCGTTCCATCAGCAACGCGGCGGCGACTGCCGACGTGCAGCTGGCGGCGCTGGCGGCGCTGGCGCGGCTGGGCGATTCGCGCGGACGCCCGGCGTTCGTCCGGTTCGCGCCCGCCAACACGGATCGCCGCTTTCGGGCGCTCGCGATCTGGGGTCTGGGCCGTCTGTCCGAAACGCCCTCCCCTCCGCCTGAGCTACTCAAGGCGCTCGACGATCGCCAGTCCGACGTCGTGGCGGCCGCGTGCCTCGGTCTGGGTCGCCACCCGAACGGCGGGTCGTTGCAGCCGCTGTTCGCGCTGGCGGCGGATGCGCGACGGCCGACTGAAATGCGGCGCGCCGCCATCATCGGGCTGGGGCATGCAGCCGTGCGCAGCGGCGCTATCCGCGGCAGCGCTTCACCGGTGCTCATCGAGCTCCTCGACTCGGGCGACCCCGACCTCGCCCAAGCCGCCGCGCAGGCGCTGGCGTGGTCACGCGACCCCCGCGCGCTGTTCCCCCTACTTGCGCGCGCCCTGCTCCCGCGCCGCTTCGCGTTCGCCGACGCGAGCATCCCGCTGGAGGCGCTGGCGGCGTGGCACGCGTCCGCCGTGCCGCCCGACGAAGCCCGCCGGATCACCGGAACGGCGATCGATGTGGACACGCTGCTGACCTTGCCGGTGTCACCGGTCCCGTCCGATCTGAGCCCGCTCTGGCGCGCGCACACGCGCGAACTTCAGGAACTGCTGGCCGATGCGCTGGCGCGAGGTGGTGACGCGCGCCGCGAAGCTCTGACCGCGCTCGACGGGCGGCCCGACGCGCCTGCGCTGGGTGCGCTCATGCCCGACCCGGATGTCGCGCTCGGCGCGGAGACCATCGCCGCCGCGCGCGAGGTGGCGCACCCGCTCGCGGACAAGGTGGCGTTGCTCCTGGACGACGCGGACGCTGAGACGCGCGCGACCTCATTGCGTGTGCTGGCGAAGCTCGCCGACGAACGCGTGACGCCGGCGCGCATCGCCGCCGCGGCCTTCGATGCGTCGGTGCCGCTGGCGAACGCCGCCGCGTTCGCGGCTGCGCGCGTAACCGCAACCCGTCCGGCGCAGGCGCCGGCCATCGCCGCCGCGCTGGCGCCTGTCCTGAGCGACGAGTCATGGCGGCGGCGGATTGCGGCCGTCGACGCACTGGCGGCGTTGGGTCCGGCCGGTGCCACGCTGCTCGAGCGCACGCGCGCGGACAGGCACGCGGTCGTGCGCGCCGCGGCGCTCGAAGCGCTGTCCAAGAAGTCGTTTTGAACGGGCGCCTGCGCCCGGGAACGACTGGCATTTTGACCTGGGCGGCCGGACATCGAGTATGCTGCGCGCCATGGCCATGCGCGATTGCCCCAACTGTGGCGCCCAGATTCCTGCCGACAATCGGTTCTGCGGGAGCTGTGGCTCGAAGATCGACATCGCCGCCGCTCCGGCCGGGGGCGGGGGCGGCCCCGCGAAGACGATGTTCTTCGGCGCCAGCCAGCCGGCTGGAAAGGCGAAGTTGACCGTCATCAAGGGCGAGGGCATGGACGGGGTGACCTACCTCCTGAACGCGACCGAGCACCTCGCCGGCCGCACAGAGGGCGCCATCATGTTTCCGGACGACCCGCTGCTGTCGCCGCGCCACGCGAACTTCATCTATCGCGACGGCCATCTCCACGTCTTGGACGAGGGGTCGGTCAACGGCGTCTTTATCCGCATCAAGGCGTCGGTCATCCTCGGCCCTGGCGCGCTGTTCCTCATCGGCGAGCAGTTGCTGCAAGTCGAGCCGTCGCCTCCCGACCTCGGCCCTCAGCCCGACGCGGAGGGGACCTACTTCTACGCGAGCCCCAAGCGGCCCTCGAAGATGAAACTGATCCAGCGCCTGCGCGGTGGCGAGATCGGCATGATCTACCGTTCACGCAGCGACACCATCTCCATCGGGCGCGAGGGCAACGACGTCAATTTCCTGGATGACCCGTTCATTTCGGGCCGCCACGCGCAGATCGCCATCAGCCCCGAAGGGCAAGTGACGCTGTCCGATTTGGGGTCGAAGAACGGTACCTTTGTGCGCATCAACGACGAGATCGCCCTCGACCACGGCGACCACGTCTTCGTCGGTCAGCAGCTCCTGCGCGTCGAAATAACGTGACGGCTGCGGGTCGCCCGACACAGCTCGACCAGCGACCCGATACGTTGACGCTGCGGCGTCGGCGTGTTAGTTGCGTTAGGTTCCACCGGGGGTCCATTTGATCACCTGTAACCGCTGCGGCAAAGAAAATCAGGACCACTACAAGTTCTGTCTCGGCTGCGGAAACGAGCTTGCCCGACCGGCCCCGGCGCCCTCCCCCAGCGCTGGCATGGGCAACGACGGGCCGCTCGAGACGGCGCGGACGGTGCTGCCACCGGCGCCGCTGGGCGGACTGCCGGCAGCGATGGCGGCAACCGTCAGCACCGGTGAGTTGAGGAACGCGGGCGGCGCGGCCAAGCCCAAGGGTGGCATCCCCTGGAACGATTCACCCAAGATGCCAGCCCCGGTTCCGTTTCAGCTACCGCCCAACCCGCTGGCCGGACCGGCGGCGGCACCACGCGCCACGGGCGGTGGTATGCACCCGTCCACCACACCCGCGCCGATGAGGCCGACCGGCGGCCCGGCTCCGGGCGGCGAAGTGGCGTGCCCGAACTGCGGCCGAAGTGTCCAGGTCGGTTTTGCGTTCTGCGGGGCCTGTGGCACGCGCATGGGCGCGGCGGCCTCCGGTGCTCAGGCGACCGTCGGCCAGCCGCGCACGATGTTCATGGCCGGCTCGTCAGCAGCGGCGGCACCTGCCGTGGCCCCGCGTGGGCGCTTGATCCTGATTCGCCCCGACGGCTCCGAAGGCGGCTCGCACCCGATCCATGACGGCGACAACCTGATCGGTCGGGGCCAGGCGCCGCTGTTTGACGCAGACGCGTACCTGTCGCCGCGCCACGCCGAACTGTCGATCGGCCCAAACGGCGTCACAATTCGCGACCTGCAGAGCCTCAACGGCGTATTCCTGAAAATCGCGACGGAAGAGCCTCTCGAGTCCGGCGATATCTTCCGCATCGGCCAGGAGTTGCTGCGGTTCGAGGTGATTTCGCCGCCGCAGGCACTGGAAGACGGCACAGAGGTCATGGGAACGCCAAACCCCGGTTTCTGGGGGCGCCTGTCCGTGATTGTCGGTCGCGACGTCGACGGCTCGGCGTTTCCGCTATTCGGCGAGGCGATCGTGCTCGGCCGCGAGCGGGGCGACATCCTGTTCCCCGAGGACGGCTACGTCTCGGGCACGCACGCGCGTATCTCCCTGCACGACGAGCGCGTGTTCCTGACCGATCTCGGATCGTCGAACGGTACATTTCTGCGCCTGCGCAGCGAGCGGGTGATCCCCACCGGCTCATACATGCTGATGGGCCAGCAGCTCTTCCGGCTTGAGTTCCGGTAGCCGCGGCCGCCGGCCCGCGCGACGTTACTTCTTTTCGACTTCGATCTTGTCTTTCGCGCCGGTCGCCTGCTGACCGCCGAAGAACGCCCGTCGGGCCGACTCGCCGGCCGACGGTTCCACATAGCGGAAGCCGTTCGCGATTTTGAAGGTCGCTCCGTCGTCGAACATTACCTGGACGTCGACAGGACCCTTGTCGTTGGGGGGCGTGACCACGCGAATCTTGGTGGTGGAGGCGATCTGTACGCTCTCCGCTTTCCGACGACCGAATTTGACTTCGGCCTGCGTCTTGCCGGGCTGGAAGCCACCGCCGACAATCGAGATTTCATCTCCGCCTGCCGTTGTTCCCTGCGGTGGTTCCACAGCGTCCACCTTGGCGGGCCCACCCTTTTGGGTGCACGCCGCGATGAGAACCCAGGCCGCAATCGAGATCGTGATGCCGAGGACACGCTTCATCGTGTTCGCCTCCGTGCGAAAAAGCGACCATAGCCTTGGCGCCCAGATCGGTCAAGGACTACGAGCGGTTAGGATGAGGTTGGCGTTGGGCGGCCTTTGCCGCCCGCCCGATCCGATCAGACGCTTTCGCGCTTGGCCATCGCCCGGCGCATCTTGCCGAGCGCCTGCTCCTGCAACTGGCGAACACGCTCACGCGAGAGCCGGTACTCGTCCCCGATCTCTTTGAGGGTCCGTTCCTTGTCGTTCACCAGCCCGAAGCGCTTTCGCAGGATGTCTGCCTCGATGGGCTTGAGAGAGGCCAGCAACCGGAGCATTTCCGTCTGCGTCTCGCTCGAGGCCATCTGCTCGGGCACCGCCGGACCCTCGTTCGGGTCGACGAGCACGTCGATGAGCCGGCGGCCGTCCTCGTCCGAAATCGGCCGATCCAAGGAGACCGGCGTTTCGGAAAGGAAGGTCTTCATCTTTTCGAGCTTTTCCGCCTCGATCCCCGTCGCGGCCGCGATCTCCTGCGTGGTCGGCGGTCGTTCGAGCTTGGACTGAAGCTCGCGCTGCGATTTCGCGATGCGGTGATACGCGTCGATCATGTGCACGGGCAGACGGACAGCGCGGCCCTTGTCGGCCAAGGCGCGGCTAATGGCATGGCGGATCCACCAGCTCGCGTACGTCGAGAAACGGAAGCCGCGGTGGTAGTCGTACCGCTCGACGGCCTTCATCAAGCCGATATTTCCTTCCTGAATGAGGTCGGCCAGCGGCAGGCGGCCGTGGTTGAAGCGTCGCGCGATCGATACGACCAGACGAAGGTTTGCTTTGACGAACTCGTTCTTCGCAGCCTTCAGGCGAAACGCCTTCACGCCGACCGTCCGGACGTAGTCCGCGAACGCCTTCGTCGAGGTCGAGAACGGAATCGTTCCCTCGATCGGCAGACCTTTCGTGGCGCGGCCCACGCGCTGGATCTCGGCCAAGGCGGCGTCGATGAAGAGCCGATCGATATCGAGCAGCCGCAGCTTGACCGCCAGGCTTGCCCCCGCCTTTTCGAAGCGGCTGCGCGCCTGGATCGAGGACTTGCGCCGCGCCCGCTCGGCGGCCGCACGGTGCAGCTTGGCCTCCGGAAGCGGTTTGCCGAGCTCACGCTCCACGACGTCGAGAATCCAACCGGTACCCGGCGCGAAACCTACGACCGTCCGCCACAGGTCCAGCTCCATCTGTTCGATGTTGCGCGCGGTCTCGAACTCCTGCTCCGGTCGCAAGACGTCGAGCTCCGCCATGTCGCGGAAGTACATCGCGAGGAAGCTCGCAGGCTCGTCGTCGCCGCGCTTGCGCTCGACGGTGGCTTCCTCGCCGTCGGTTTCCTCGTCTGCATCGTCTGCATCCTGGCTGTCGCCGGCCGACAGCGCAGCCTCGCTCGCATCGCTCTCGACAGCTTCTGCCTCATCGCCCTCGGAGGTCGCGGCCGCCGGAGCACTAACCTCGAGGTCCGTCAGCTCGGGCGCACCGATCTCATCGGGCGTCAGCGGCAAAGTGTCGTTTGCCGGGATAGGTGGCCGTCCCGTGCGTGCCTTGACGACGCGCGGCACACGACCCGACATTCCCTTCGCCGGATGGAGCGGACGCGCGGCTTTAGCGCCACGTCCGCCCTCAGACGGTCGAGATTTCCGAGTCAACCTTGCCTTTGCCCTGCTCGCGTCCATTTTCGGGATCTCCATCGAGCCGTCGCCGCGGTCCGGCGCTGTCGTTTCGTGGCTCTTGAGGGATATACGAACCTCGTTGGTTAAATATTCCGGGTTTGACCGCTGCACGTCTCGTAGACTTCGATGCTTGATCCCGCGCTAAGGTTGCAACAGCCGCAAGGTTCGGCTCGAAGATGTGCAGCGTCGTCGCGGAGACAAGGGGCAGGCCCCGCTTGACCCGGCGAGATGCACGCCGGTTAAGAGCTGCGGCACAGCGCGTTACAGCGGCTGCGCCGTGTCGGATTCGCGCTTTTCTGCGACGATCAAAAGGCTTCGCGACACATTCCCGAAGAACTGACCGCGGGTGGCGAGTCCGCCTGAGACGTCCATCACACGAAAACCTGCTTGTCGGAGCAGCCGTCCGATTTCGTGCAAGCTGTACGCCCGCACCGAGATTTCCTGCTCCAGTTGTCGACCATCCTCGAAAACGATCGAGCGATGCGTAACGATTCGGCTGGTGTGGAAGTTAAAGTCGACCTCTTCCAGCACCACGCACCCGGTTCCCTCCCACCAGACGCGCACCGGCAGATCCGAGACGACGTAGTCGCGATTGACGACGTCCAGCAGGAACCGAGCGCCAGGCTTCAGCGCCCGCCCGATCCGTTCGGCGACCCGGAGGTTTGTGTCCTCGTCGAAGTACCCGAACGACGTCAGCATCGAGTACGCACCGTCGAATTGTTTCTCGAAGGCCATCTCGCGCATGTCAGCGTGAACGAAATTCACCGACAGCGAGCGTCGCTTGGATTCATCGGCGGCGCGAAGCAGCAGCGGCAGCGAAAGATCCAACCCTGTGACGTTGTAGCCGCGCTGCACGAGCTCGATGGCGTGGCGGCCATAGCCGCACGCGATATCGAGGATCTCGGCACCTGGGCCGACGCGCAACGCGTCGGCGATGAACTCGACCTCGCGCAAGGTCTGATCGGCGCGCATGAACGGCAGCGTGCGCAGGTAGTCTTCGTCGAACACCTCCTCGAACCACGGCTTGGACCGTTTCGGCCGCCGCGGGCGCTGTGTGATCGCTTCGGGCAGGATCGGAAGCTCCGCAACTGGCGCGCTCACGTCGTCGGACGGGACCAGGGCGGCGCGCGACAGCAATTCGGGACCGGGCGTCCGCAAATGGCTGCCGGGGATCGGCGGCGGGGCGGCGTTCCTGAGGGACTTCGCCTGGGCGGCCGGGCTGGCGACGACTCCATCGTCCGCGCCTTCCATCATCTCGACGTGTTCGTCGCCGTCGACCTCGCCGTCGAAAGCAGGGTCGCTACCACCGGCGTCCACCAGCGCCGCCGCCGGCAAGTCCGACAGGCCGGCATCCGCGCTCAGCGCAGCGGGCAGAGCGCCACCATCCGTCTCGGAGACTGCGACGGTGTCAGCGGGCGCCGTCGGTTCAGGAGGCGGCGTGACCTGATCGGCCTGGGCATCGAGCGCGGCAGCGTGGTCTGATTCGCTTGGTATCTGCGGGCGGATCATGCTGACGTCGGGCGGAGGCGTGCGCGTCGCTTCCACGAGCTCGGGCGGCGGCGTCCGGATCACTGTGATCTCGGGTGCCACCTTCACCTCGGGCGCCGGCGTCCCCATCGCACGGATCTCGGGCGGCGGGGTACGCGAGCCTTCGCTGATGTCGGGCGGTGGCGTCCGCGCGCCAGCGCCCTGGGCGGGCTCCGCGGACGGTGCGGCCGCGACTTCGGGCGGCGGGGTCGGCGCGTCCAAAGCGGCATCGGTGGGCTGCGCGTTCTCAGGCGGCGCCCCCAGGATTTCCGGCGGCGGAGTCAGCGGCCCGGAATCGAGCGCGCGGACGGCAGCCGCTTCAGCGGCGAGCGCGGCTGCCTCGGCGTCGATGTCGATGCGCGCGCCGCCGCCGCCGAACGGACTCTCCTCGCCCGGCGCGGGCGGAGGCGGTGGCCGGATCGGCATCGCGACCGGGATCGCGTCGAACGCCTCGGTCGGGACCGGCATCGCGCCGACGTCAGTCGTCTCGGCCGCCTGAGGCGCGGGGGTGAGCGGACCGTCGTCGTCGACGTCGTCTGGAAGCGGCGCCGGGACGGCCGTCACCGGTTCGTCGAGCGCAGACGCCGGAGGCCTGCCGCCGACGGCCGGAACACCACGCGGCTGTGTCGTGGTCCGCTTGCGAACGAGCGGCGTCGCGAAATCGCCCGAGCTGATGCCGATGGGCCCGCTGCGCTCACGCGGACCGGCCGAACGGACGCGTCGTGGCGTCGCGCCCTCGGCAACCACCTTCTTGCCTTCGCCCGCCGCCTTGGCCCCACGCGTGGGCTCCTTCGCGTGTGAAGGGTCGTCGTTGGCTTTGGACACCGGGTCTAGCCTTGGGGTTTCCCGGTCGTTGCCACCCGACCGATACCAACGCCCATCTTCACGGCCGCGCCGGCCGTCAGCGCATCGAGCTGAACCCGACCGGGTTCGAACACCACGATGGTGGTCGAGCCGAGATGAAAGATGCCCAGCTCGTCACCGCGCGCAATCGCCTTGGGCTGGTCGTATTGGCGATGGCGCACGGCAGCGCGGAAGAACTCCGGCCGATGCGTCGCGACCTCCGGGTCGTACGAGACGGTCACGTGGCCGACGCCGACTGCCGCCACCATGACCACCGCGACCAGGCCGCCGCCGTCCATTTCGATCAGCGTGATGAAGCGTTCGTTGCGCACGAACAGCCCCGGCTCGCGCCGGATGCTCGCCGCGCCGACGGAGAACAGCGTCCCCGGTACGTGCCGCCAGCCCACCACCCGTCCGCCGACGGGCGAATGCACGCGGTGGTAGTCCTTGGGCGACAGGTACGTGATGAGGTAAGCGCCGTTTTCCAGGCGCGCCGCGGCCTGAGGGTCGTCGAGCAGGCCGGCGAGGTCGAAGTCGCTGCCCTTGGCCTGAATCAATTTGCCCGCCGTGGCGAGCCCGCTTTCGACGATCGTTCCGTCGGCGGGTGACACCACGCGTCCGGGCGTCCCGTCGACGGGGCGCGCGCCCGGTCGCAATTTGCGCGTGAAGAACTCGTCGAAGCCGGCGTACTCCGCCAGCGGTTTTTCGGCCTCGCTGACGTCGATGTCGTAGATGCGCGCGAACCGCGTCAGCATCAGCGCGCGCAAACGCGCCGGAATTCCGAGGCTGACCCCCCACCCGATGGCCCCCGACACGGCGCGTTTGGGGACGATTCTCCACACGGAGCGCGCGGCCCGATCACTGAAAGACAGCCCACCCATGGAGGTTTTGGCAGCAACTTCGGGATGCTGCGGACCTCGAATCTTAGGTCAGCTCGAATGCCCCGTCAAAGGCCAAAGGGGCGCCAAAGCAAACGGGGCCGGCCTCCCCGAGACGGAGGTCGGCCCCATGGTTGGTCTGCCGGAGGTTCAGAACCCGTCTGCGGGTTCTGAACTTACCCTAGTTGTCGAAGTACAGCGCGAACTCGTACGGGTGGGGAC